>ENA-OQBT01000223-OQBT01000223.1-human-gut-metagenome-genome-assembly--contig:-NODE-223-length-39344-cov-12.686972_pt1 | contig 39344 bp, 37 predicted proteins | sample MGYA00242749_ERZ504557 | MGnify/ENA primary metagenome ERZ504557 (study PRJEB26092, sample SAMD00036243) | human gut metagenome | host: Homo sapiens | study: EMG produced TPA metagenomics assembly of... | reverse complement strand
CTGCGATTGTCGGGCGCCACCCCCGCGCAGGTCACGAAACTCACCGCGCTCGATGCGGGTGGCCAGGCTCTGCTTGGCGCGCTGGTCGCATGGCCGGCTACTTCGCGCTGATACCGGCGATTATGCTGCTCGACTTCCAAAACCAGCATTTCACCTTCGAACAGTTGTGGGTGGGACTGCCTGCTCTGGCGGTCGTGACCGTCGGAGTCACGCTGCTTGCCTTGGTCTCCGCGCTGGCCGCCCTACGCCGCGTGGTCTTCACCCCGCTTGGCGTGACGCAACGTACCGGACAACCCATGCCGTCCGCATGGCGCGCACTGATTTTCCTCGCCGTGTTGGCCGTAGGCTATCTGCTGCTCAACAGCGTCTCCGCATTCGCGCACTTGGGTCAGATGGTGGTCTACGCCATCATCTTCGGCGTCTTCTTCCTCGGTTTCGCCATGGTGAACGTCGTCGGTACCTGGGTGGTGGCGATGCGCGCCAGATCGCGTGCGAAACACCCGAAGGACGCGGCCACTATGATTGCCATGCGCCGTATCCTCGACAATCCCAAGCGTGCTTGGCGCAACGTGTCCGGTGTGGCGCTCGCTGTGTTCATCGCGGGGATGACGTCGGTGTGCGGATTGCTCGCCACCGGAATCGGAGGCAACCACGACCCGTTCGACCCATCTATGCTGTACATGCGCGATATAGCATGGGTGGTTTCCTGACGCTCGCCTTTGCCGCGGTGCTCGCCGCCGTCAGTTCCGGCGTGATGCAGACGGGCAACGTCTACGACCAGGCCGACGAGTACCGCATGCTTGCGTTGGAAGGCACGGATGAGGCGACGCTCGACAAGCACGCATGATGGAAGTGATCACCCCGCTCAACACGGTGATGGCCGTTTCATTAGGGTGCTCGGTGTTGTTGCTGTTTCCGATTCTGGCAACGTCGTTGCTCAATCCGGCTTCGTTGCTTACGTTGGCCGCGGGAATCGGCTTGTGTTATGCGCTGATGGTGCTCGGAGGGTGTGCCGCGAATCATGCGGCGCACGAGCTCGGTCATGCCGGCTACCGTACGGACGATTGATGGCCTCGCCGCGGCGGTCGTGGATACCGCGGCGAGGACTGGCGAGATCAGCCGAGGAGCACCGCGATGATTGCGATGAAAATCGGTGAGGTCAGTGTCGAGAAGAGAATGCCGTCGCGTGCGAACGAGAGACCCACGTTGTACCGCGCCGCGTAGTTGTAGACGTTCTGCCCGGTCGGCAGGGCGGCGAGCACCACGCACGCGTACAATGTGGCGCCGCGGAAGCCCATCACGAAATACGACAGCAGGAACGCGATGATCGGCATCACAATGTTCTTCAAAGCGGCCACCGTGAACACCGCCGGAATATTCGACTTATCCTGCAACGGCTTCGTGCCGTGCAACGACATGCCGAACGCCATCAGAATCATTGGCACTGCGGAATCGCCGATCATATCGATCGGATCGTAAATACAGTCCGGCACCACGAAATGACCGGCTTTTGCGGAAATCGCGGATACGGCGATGCCCAGCAGCGAACCGATAAGCAGCGGCTGATGCAGCGGCTGCTTCAGAATCTCCCTCGTGGAGACCTTGCCTTTGGTGGTCACATCGAGCACGGTCAGGCCGATCGGTGTGAACACCGCCTGTTGCATGACCAGAATCGGCGCGACCAAAGCGGGATTGCCCAGAATGTACGTGGCGATCGGCAGACCGATGTTGTTGGAGTTCAGATACAGCGAATTCAACGCGCCGATGGTGGCATCCGCCGCCTTCAGATGGAAGAACAGCCTATTGAGGATCAGAAACACCAATCCGACCAGCACGGCCGAGAAGAACGCCACAACAATGGAGGAGTGGAATATCTCGAAGATTCTCTCCTTGGACAGGATGGCGAACATCAGGCACGGGCTCGATACGAAAAAGCTGAACCTGTTGAGCACCATCTGCGCGGTAGGTCCGCCTATGCGCATGCGCGCGGCCACGTAACCGGTGCCGATGACGATGCCAATGACGCAGAAGCCTTCCAATGCGCTTAACAGACCCAGCATGACACTCTTCCTTTCGCTCTCGGCCGTTGGTTTGGCCGCTATCCAGTGTTGCACTATGCATATGGATAACATCCGACCCGTCTCAAAAGCGTTGTCGAACGGCGATGTCGGTTCCGGTGGTGCTGGATAATGGGCGGTATGAACAAACTTGAAATTGGATTTTCCGCTTCCGCCACCAGGCAGGAGCAGCTGAACGGGCTGATGGAACAGATCATGGGATCCTATTCCGTGAGCGACGACGAAGGGCCGTTGACCGACGCCGTCGAAGCGTTTTTGAATAAACAGCAGCATCTGACAGTGCGCAGGCATGGCGATACGCTGGTCGCATCCACGCATTTCGGACGTGAACGCCGCGTGATCCTCGCCGGGCATCTTGACACAGTGCCGGTGATCGACAACTTCCCGCCGCGATGGCTGGAACCGGGCGATCCGCTGATTCGCGAGGATGTTGCCGCCGGCCATGAGCGGGAGCGCGTGGTATGGGGGCGCGGTGCCACCGATATGAAGGGCTCCGACGCAGTGATGCTGTATTTGGCGGCCACGCTGACGGATGCGAAATACGATCTGACATACGTGTTCTACGATCATGAAGAAGTTGCTGCCGAAAAGAACGGCCTGCGCAAGGTGGTCGAGGCGCATCCTGATTGGATTTCCGGCGATTTTGCGATTATTGGTGAGCCGACCGATTGCGGTATTGAGGGCGGCTGCAATGGCACGATGCGTTTCGACGTGATCACGCATGGCATTGCGGCACATTCGGCGCGAGCGTGGATGGGCAAGAACGCCATTCATGCGGCCGCTGAGATTCTGAACCGGCTGAACGCTTATGAAAATAGTGCGATTGAAGTGGATGGCCTGACGTATCAGGAGGGGCTGAATGCCACGCTGATTTCAGGCGGCAAAGGTACGAATGTGATCCCCGACGAATGCCGCGTGCACGTCAACTACCGTTTTGCTCCCGACAAGTCGTTGGCTGAGGCGAAGGCGCTGATGATTGGCGCGGACGCCGGTGCGGAATTGGGCAACGGCGAGCATGTTGCCACAGGCGGCGTGTTCGAAGGCTTCGGCATTGAAATGAAGGACGAGTCGCCTTCCGCACGTCCGGGGTTGACGTCGCCGCTCGCACAGTCGCTGGTGGAATTGGTGCGCGAGCGCACGGGGCGTGAGCCTCTGGCCAAGCTTGGCTGGACGGATGTGGCGCGATTCTCGATGCTGGGCATTCCCGCGGTGAATCTGGGTGCGGGCAGTCCGTTGCTGGCGCACAAGCATGACGAGCAGCTGCCGGAATCGGATCTGCTGCTGATGGCCAACTTGCTTGAAGACTGGCTGAAGTAGCTGTCTGCTGCCTTTTTCTGCCTCCTGTTTCTGCCTGCTATCGGCTGTTTGTTGTTTTCCGTCTTCTGTCTGCACGAGTCGGATCGGCTGTCTGCACGAGTCGTAATCTGTGTCTGCATTTCTCGCGAATCGTGATTTCTTTCGACTTGTGCAGACGGAGCAACGACTTGTGTAGACGGGGCCTGGGATTTGCGGGCGGGGAAAGCAGGCGGTGAGTTGCAGGATCCGGAAAATTTCCCGTCATGTCACGTTCCGTTGTTTTTTGTGTCATACTTATAGACGGTGGTTCTGCAAATCACCGATGCATCCGATGGCGTTGATCCCCTCGCGTGAAGTTCATGTGTGTCCGCGAGCGCTGGTGTCCGCCGTCGCATGATGAGGACTTTTGACGGAAGTTGCTTCCTACGGGCGCCATGATGCGCGGCCACGGTGAGAGCGTGGTGTGAGAACCGTATGAGGCCTAAGCGTGGGCGGCGCGATTGCAGCGTGTCGTCGAGGAGCCATTGTGCCTAATACCAGTGAGGGCTTCGATCAGGTCGAAGCTTCGGCATCGCCTGAGCATGCCGTGAATGTTGTGAAATTCGAGTCGGTCCAGTCCGATCCTGCCCCGCGTCGCCGTCGTGGCGGTCGTCGCGTGGTGCGTGGCGTGGGAGCTGCCGGTGCGTCCTTGGAGTTGAAGGTCGAGGAGCATGCTTCGGCTCCGCTGTTCGAGGAGCCGAAGTTGCCGGTTGCGCAACCTGCGCATGATACCGGTGATTCCGCTGATTCCGAGGGTATGACCCGTCCGACCCGTCGCCGTCGTCGTCCGGTCCAGTCCGATGATGATGTTCGTGAGATTGCCGACGAACGGCCGACGCGTTCTCGTCGCCGTCGTTCGGTGCAGGTTGAGGATGAGCAGGACGAGGATCGTCCGTCGCGTCGTCGCAGCCGTTTCGCCGATGATGCGGATGAGTACGATGAGATGCCGCGTCGTCGCGCTTCCGTCGATGATTCCCATGATGAGGAGTCGTCTGTGGAGCGTGCCTTGGATGCCGTCGATATGTTGCCGGAAGGCCATGAGGTCCGCCACAATCCGCGTCCGATGATGTCTCTGCTTTTCCAGGAGCCGGTTTTGCCGTCCGTTGCGGATTCCCGAGACAGGGCAGACGACGATCGCGACGATTCCCGTAATGACCGCGGCGAGCGTAATGATCGCAATGCGCAGGACCATGACGATGAGCAGGATGAGGATCGTCCGTCACGTCGCCGTCGCCGCCGCAATCGCGACGTTGCCGACGAAGAGCGTTCCGAAGACAATCGCAATGAACGCGATAATCGGGATAATCGCAATGATGATGCGGACAATGATGAGGAAGGCGGATCTCGCAAGTCGCGTCGTTCCCGTCGTTTGAACGCGCAGGAGCGTCGTGCCGCAGCTGAAGTCGAACAGATCGAAGAGGATTTGATCCTCGACGATATTACGTATGCGCCGATTGATGACGAAACCCGCAATCGTAATGACGATGATGACGACGAGCAGCCGACGCGCACCCGTCGTCGCCGTCGCAGCCGCGGCAATCGTGAGGAAGCCGACGAACAGCAGCGGGATAGCGATGAAGGCGAGTCCCGTCGTCGCCGTGAGGACGATGACGAGGATGAAGGCACGGTGACCCGTCGCCGTCGTCGCCGTCGTGGCGGTGCGAAGACGGATGAGGCGGAAGAGCCGCTCGTGCGTCGTTCCCGCAAGCAGCAGTACATCGACGAGATCACCGACGTCGAAGGTTCCACCGACTTGAGGCCAAGAAGCAGCGTCGCCGTGACAATCGCCGTGAGCGCAGCCGTCAAAGCCAGCTCATGGAGCAGGACTTCCTGGCTCGCCGCGAGCATGTCGACCGCCTGATGGTGGTGCGCGAACGCGAACGCCACACGCAGATTTCCGTGATCGAAGACAATGTGCTCGTCGAACATTACGTGTCCGACATTCAGGAAGTCGCCACTGTGGGCAACATCTATCTGGGCCGCGTGCAGAACGTGCTGCCGAGCATGGAAGCCGCGTTCGTCGACATTGGTCAGGCGCGTAACGGCGTGCTCTATGCGGGTGAGGTGAACTGGGATTCCGCACGGTTGGAAGGCCAGCCTCGCCGCATCGAACTCGCGTTCAAGTCGGGGGACCCGGTGCTCGTGCAGGTCACCAAGGATCCGATCGGACATAAGGGTGCGCGACTGACTCGCAGGTCACCCTTGCGGGCCGTTTCCTGGTGCTCGTGCCATCCGGTGGCATGACGGGCGTGAGCCGCAAGCTCAGCGAGCGTGAACGTTCCCGCCTGAAGAACATCGTGTCGAAGGTCGCGCCGAAAGACATGGGCGTGATCATTCGTACCGCAGCGGAAGGCGCCTCCGAAGAGGCGATCACCAAGGATCTTGAAAGCCTGGTGCGCCAGTGGGAACGCATCACCTCCAAGCGAGACGAATTCCTGCACGGCAAGCGTCCGAAGCTGCTGCAAGGCGAGCCGGACGTGGCGATCCGCGTGGTGCGAGACATCTTCAACGACGACTTCTCCAAGATGATCGTTGAAGGTGACCGCGTGTACGGCCGTATCGAGGAATACCTCGACACCATGGCTCCCGACTTGAAAGACAAGCTCGAAAAGTGGGATCCGGCCGAACATGAAGGCAAAGACGTGTTCGACAAGTGGCAGATCGACTCCCAGCTGCGCAAGGGCATGGAACGTCAGGTCTACCTGCCGTCGGGCGGCTCGATCGTGATCGACCGCACCGAAGCCATGACCACCATCGACGTGAATACCGGCCGTTTCATCGGCCGCGGCAAGAGTCTTGAGGAGACGGTGACCCGCTGCAACCTCGAAGCTTCCGAAGAGATCGCACGTCAGCTGCGCCTGCGTGACATCGGCGGCATGGTGATGATCGACTTCGTCGACATGGTCATGCCAGCCAACCGTGATCTGGTGCTGCGCAGACTGGTGGAATGCCTGGCCCGCGACCGCACCAAGCATCAGGTGGCCGAAGTCACTTCGCTTGGCCTGGTGCAGATGACGCGCAAGCGCATCGGACAGGGGCTGGTGGAAGCCTTTTCCGAGGAATGCCCGACCTGCAAGGGCCGTGGATTCATTCTTCACGACGAGCCGACCGTGTCCGCGGATTATGACGATCCGTACGCCCTGAAGGGCGGCGACCCGTTCGTCAAGACCAACAAGCATGGTCACGGCACGGACGTGCAGGTGCCGAAAGGCTCCTCGCCGGACGTGAAGGCCAAACTCGCGCAGATCGCGGCGGCTGCCGTGGCCGCCAACAATGCGGAACTGGGCGAGGAAGCATAGAAGAATAAATGATTATTCCGGTCTGTCAACCTGACACGCCGGAAACAGACTTGCGGTTGTACGCGGGTATGTGTAGATTAGATTGCTGGTGTCTGGCCGCGAGGCTCGAACGTGCCGGGCAGTAAGCTTTCCAAGTTAATAAAGGAACGGATATGTACGCGATTGTGAAGCCGGCGGCCATCAGGAAAAGGTTGAGGTCGGTGACGTCATCTACGTCAACCGTCTCGAGGCTAAGAAGGGCGAAACCGTGGAATTCCCGGTTGCTCTCGTTGTGGACGGCTCCAAGGTTGTCCTCGGTGCCAAGGATCTCGCCAACGTCAGCGTCAAGGCTGAGGTTGTCAACGATGAGCCAAGGGTCCGAAGATCAGCATCATGAAGTATAAGAACAAGACCGGCGTTGCTCGTCGCAAGGGCCATCGCCAGCAGCTGACCGCTGTCAAGATCACGCTATCGCCTGATTGGCGCAGGGTTAGAGTCAAGGACCGAAAGGAACAGACATGGCACATAAGAAGGGCGCGTCCAGCTCGCGCAACGGTCGCGATTCAAACGCGCAATACCTCGGTGTGAAGAAGTTCGGCGGCGAAGCCGTCGTGGCCGGCAACATCATCGTTCGTCAGCGTGGCACCAAGTTCCACCCGGGTGAGAACGTCGGCATGGGCAAGGACCACACCCTGTTCGCCCTCAAGGACGGCAGCGTGAAGTTCGGCGTGCGTCGTGACCGCAAGGTCGTCGACGTGATTGCCGCCTGAAATACGCGCAATTAACGCTTACAAGATAAAGCCGCGCCCGTTATGGACGCGGCTTTTCTTTATTTTGATGATTGCTGAGGATTGGTTTCCTTCAGCCCGTCCCAAACGTCACGTAACGTTGCATACAGTTGCATAAGACATATCAAACGGACAATAATCGGACCGTTTCGAACAAACGATTAAGGTAGATACATGAGTGATTTCGTCGATCGCGTGACCGTCCATGTGAAGGGCGGCGACGGCGGCAACGGTTCCGCCGGCATCCGTAGGGAAAAATACAAGCCGTTGGCGGGACCGAACGGTGGCAACGGCGGTGATGGCGGTTCCGTGATCTTCATGGCCGACCAGAACGCCAACAGCCTGTTGGATTACCGTTTCATGCCCCATCGCGAGGCTGGAAGCGGCACCATGGGCTTGGGAGACACCAAAGACGGTTCGAAAGGTGCCGATCTGATCCTGCCCGTTCCTGTGGGCACCGTGATTTTCGAAGCCAAAGGGCCGCAAGGCAAGCCTAAGCATCCGGGCGAGCAGCTCGCCGATCTTCGCCATGCCGGAGACAAGTTCGTGGTGGCGGCCGGCGGCAACGGCGGTCTTGGCAACGCCGCATTGGCCAACCGCACCCGTCGCGCTCCGGGATTCGCGTTGCTTGGCGAACCAGGCGAGGAACGTGACGTCATTCTCGAACTCAAATCCATCGCCGACGTGGCCTTGGTGGGCTTCCCCTCCGCAGGCAAATCCAGCCTGATCGCAGCCATGAGCTCCGCCAAGCCGAAAATCGCCGACTATCCGTTCACCACGCTCGTGCCGAACCTCGGCGTGGTTATGGCCGGAGACATGCGGTACACCATCGCCGACGTGCCGGGCCTGATTCCGGGCGCATCCCAAGGCAAGGGCCTCGGCCTTGAATTCCTGCGCCACATCGAACGCACCGAAATCATCGCCCACGTCATCGACTGTGCCACGCTGGAACCTGACCGTGATCCGATGAGCGACTACAAGGCGCTCGAACATGAGCTTGCCGAATATGCCGACAAGCTGGAACTGCCGTTGGGCGCAATCCCAATCCCCGAACGCCCCCGAATCATCATCCTCAACAAGGTCGATATGCCGGAAGCCAAGGAATTGGCCGAATTCGTCAAACCGGAATTCGAAAAACTCGGTCTCAATGTGTATGTCATCTCCACCGCATCCCACGAAGGTTTGAAGGAACTCAACTGGGCGTTGGCGGCCATGGTCGCCGACATGCGCAAGGAAGTCGCCGAACGCGAACAGGCCGAAGAAGAAGCGCGCGTGGTCATCAAGCCGCTCGAAGAGCCGCGCAACCGCCGTCGCCGCAACGACGAAGGCGGCACCGCGCTTGACTTCACCGTGGAACGCAAGGAAGCCGGCAACGGCGACGTCTGGTACGAAGTGCTCGGCACCAAGCCGGAACGTTGGGTCATGCAAACCAACTTCGACAACGACGAAGCAGTCGGCTACCTGGCCGACCGCCTCGCCAAACTCGGTGTCGAAGACGAGCTGCGCAACAAGGGAGCCAAGCCTGGCGACGAAGTACGCATCGGCAAGGGCGCGCGAGCCGTGGAATTCGATTGGGATCCGACCATTGCTGCGGGCGCGGAAATGCTCGACGGCGCCCAGCTTGGCGCACGAGGCGTCGACCTGCGACTGCAGGAACAGGACGGCCGTTCGCAGCGCCGCACCAACGCGGAACGCCGTCGCCAGTACCACGAAATGATGGATGCGCGCCAAGCCGTGCGTGAAGCCATGATGGCCGAACGCAAGGCCGGACACTGGGCCGATCCTTCCGTGGACGACGACCGCCATGACGAAACCAGCCTCTTCGGACGCGGTGAAACCACCGATTCCGAAAACGTGGAACAATAGAAGCAGCAAAACGCCCGCTGATGTGCCGATTGGCATGTCGGCGGGTTTTCTTTTCGGCCATTCGAACGCCTGGAGGAACCATGAACACGCCATCGCAAGCCCAAGTGCGCCGCGCCATCGCCGAAGCGCAAACCATCGTGGTGAAAGTGGGATCCAGCTCGTTGACCAAACCAAGTGGCCACCTCGATCCGGAACGACTCAACGCGCTCGTGGCGGCCCTCGCACGCGTGCGACTCATGGGCGGGCGCGTGGTGCTCGTCTCCTCCGGCGCCATCGCAGCCGGATTCGGCTCCCTCGGCTTCGACTCACGCCCCACCGACGTGGCTGACCAGCAGGCGTGCGCGGCCGTCGGACAAGGCCTGCTCATGGCCCAATACGAGAACGCTTTCTCACAATACGGACTGCGCGTCGGGCAAATCCTCATCACCGTGTCCGACACCATCGCCCCACAGCAATACCGCAACGTGCGACGCACCCTCGACCGGCTGCTCGACCTCGGCGCGGTGCCGATCATCAACGAAAACGATTCCCTCGCGTCCAACGAAATCCGTTTCGGAGACAACGACCGACTCTCCGCATTGATCGCCAACATCGTAGTCGCCGACGCTTTGGTGCTCCTCACCGACGTGGACGCGCTCTACACGGCACCCCCAAGCGAACCCGGATCGCGACGCATCAGCTACGTGCCGAACGTGGAGGACGCGCTCGCCAAAGTGCAGGTCGGCGGCACCGGATCAAACGTGGGTACCGGCGGCATGGTCACCAAAATGGAAGCGGCGCGTGTTGCGGCGGTCTCCGGCATTCCCGCAGTGCTCACCTGCGCGGCAAACGCAGGCCCGGCCATGATGGGCGACCCAGTCGGCACCGCATTCGCCCCCATCAACGACCGTGGATCATCACGCCGCCTATGGATCGGGTTCGCAGCACACCCGCAAGGCACGCTCGTGCCGATGCCGGCGCTTCCAATGCGGTACGCGGAGGGGCCGCCAGCCTGCTTGCCGCCGGCGTACTCGAAGTGCGGGGCGATTTTGCCGCCGGAGACGCGGTGTGGATCGACGATGAAGCGGGCAATCACCTCGCAAAAGGCCTCGTAGGATTCGATTCCGAAGAAATCCCGCAAATGCTCGGCCGCAATACCGCCCAGCTCAAGCGTTTCCTCGGCGAAGAATACGCCCACCCCCTAGTCCACCGCGACAACCTCGTCTTGGTTTAATCCCTTTCCCTCTTTTGTTCGGTGCCCTGTAAATAGCAATATGCCGCCCCTACCGGTCAACAGGGAAAAGGAATTCCAAAATGTGCTAAAAGGCTGTTGTTTTTCGGGCGGGAGGGATAGCATGGCAAACATGACTATGGCTGACTGGCAGACTCTTTCCGAACGTATTAACCGCGTGGCTCCGAGCGCTACTCTGCCGTTGATTCCAAAGCGAAAGCGATGAAAGCTGAAGGAATCGACGTCATTGGATTTGGTGCGGGCGAACCGAACTTTCCGACTCCGGCTGCGATCGTCGCGGCTGCGGCCGAAGCGGTGCAGGATCCGAAGAACTATCGTTACACTCCGACGGCAGGTTTGCCGGAATTGCGCAAGGCGATCGCAGACAAAACGTTGCGCGACTCGGGGTATGGAGTCGATCCGAATCAGGTGATCGTGACCAATGGCGGCAAGCAGGCCGTATACGAATCCTTTCAAATCCTGCTCAATGACGGCGACGAAGTCATCATTCCGACGCCGTATTGGACGAGCTATCCGGAAGCCGTGAAACTGGCTGGAGCGTGCCTGTCGAAGTGTTCGCGGGAGCTGACCGCAATTTCGAGCCAAGCTTGGAAGACCTGGAAGCGGCACGTACCGAACGTACGAAGGCCATCATCGTGAATACGCCGAACAATCCGACGGGTGCCGTGTGGAATCCGGAAACCGTCAAGGCGATCGGCGAATGGGCTGTGGAACACCATGTGTGGGTGATCTCCGACGAAATCTACGAGCATCTGAACTACGATGGTGCAAAAACCACGTATATCGGCGCTGCAGTGCCTGAAGTGCGTGATCAGCTGCTGGTGCTCAACGGCGTGGCCAAAACCTACGCTATGCCCGGCTGGCGTGTCGGCTGGATGATCGCTCCGCTCGACGTGGCGAAGGCCGCATCCAAGCTGCAGGGGCATATGACGTCGAACGTGAACAATATCTCCCAGCGTGCCGCGATCGCAGCCGTGTCCGGATCTCTTGACGCCGTGTACGAGATGCGTGAGGCGTTCGACAGGCGCCGTCAGACCATCGTCGCCGCGTTGAACGATATCGAAGGTGTGAACTGCCCGACGCCGACCGGCGCATTCTATGCGTTCGCCGACGTGAGCGCACTGCTGAACAAGCCGCTCGGCACCAGCAAAACCGCTTATGCGAGCACGTCCGAACTGGCTGCGGCACTGCTTGACGAAGGTCATGTGGCGGCCGTTCCAGGCGAAGCGTTCGGCGCTCCCGGCTACTTGCGATTCTCGTACGCGCTTGCCGACGACGACCTCGTTGAGGGCATGAAGCGTATGAAGCAGTGGGTCGAGGACTGATACTGGCCTGACTGAGACTTTTCACACGATTCGCACCGCGGTGACATGCCGGGTGCGAATCTTTTTTTCGTTGAAAAATAGCGGTTTTGGGACATTTCTTGAAAAACCGGTTGGACTAAGTCGCAAATACCCGCTATTATTTCGACTTGGCGGTTTTGCCGCTTACTTCTTGCGTGGTTTTTCGCACAAAATCCTCGCCAGCAAGTAGAAACGGCAGAGTACACCTAGGGAAGTGGCGCAATTGGTAGCGCAACGGTCTCCAAAACCGTAGGTTGTGGGTTCGAGTCCCGCCTTCCCTGCCAAGCTTCTTACGACAAGCTCAGCGGAGGATTATTATGGCGAAGGCAAAAAATAGCGAAAAGGCCGTTAAGCCGAACATCTTCATGCGTCTTGGCTTGTTCATCAAACAGATTATCGACGAACTCCGCAAGGTCGTGACCCCGACCAGCAAAGAGCTGTTCTTCTGGGCACTCGCCGTGTTCATCTTCGTGCTGCTCCTGATGGCACTGGTCACCGGCATGGACTTCGGTCTGGGCAAGCTGACCCTGTGGATCTTCGGCTGATCAACGACTTGAAGGTGAAACTGCATGACTGACGAAGTGTTTTCCGACAACCTCGACGAAGCTCCAGAAGCTGATCTCGAGGCCGTAGCTGCCGTTGAGGAGCTGCAGGCCGAGGGTGAAAGCGTTCCGGAAGTCGCTGAGGCCGAGCCGACTGCTGAAGCTGCTTCCGAAGAGTCCGCGGAGGACGAGGGCGGCGAAGAGCTGGATGCTGGCGCCAAGGCCGTCGAAGACTTCTCCAACAGCCTGCGCACCCTCGAAGGCAAGTGGTACGTGCTGCACACCTACTCCGGCTATGAGAAGCGTGTGAAGACCAACGTTGAATCCCGTGTGGCAAGCTTCGGCATGGAAGATAAGATCTTCCAGATTGAAGTTCCGATGGAAGAAGTCGAAAAGCACACCGAAAAGGGCAAGAAGGTCATCACCCGCGTGCGTGTTCCCGGCTATGTGCTGATTCGCATGCTTCCGGATGAGAACGCCCGTCGTATTGTGCGTGAAACCGAAGGCGTCACCGGCTTCGTCGGTCCGACCAAGGAACCGGCGCCGCTGAGCCGCAAGGAAGTCGTCTCCATGATGGCTCCGATGATCGCTTCCGAAGCGCTCAAGAAGGCTGGTGACAAGCCGGCCGCCAACAAGAAGCGCGTCCTTGAAGTCTCCTACGCCGTTGGCGATCAGGTCACCGTCACCGACGGTCCGTTCACCACCATGGCAGCTGTCGTCTCCGACGTTGAGCCCACCACCCAGAAGCTCACGGTGCTCGTGTCCATCTTCGGTCGCGACACGCCAGTGGAGTTGGGCTTCAACCAAGTAGAAAAACTGTCCTGATAAGTCTTTGAAAGACCCCGCGCATTGCGGGGTCTTTTTTTGTCTGGGGGAGTGGGCACAATAGGAAAGCTTGTGTCTGGAGGGTTTGGCGTGCCTGAATGAGGGTACGGAATCCGCTAGCACAGCACAGCAATATACGTTGCGGAAGGAACCGGACGCGGGAAACCTACTCCGGTGCCGCTACCACCGCTTCTACAGAAAGAAGAACCATACAATGGCTCCTAAGAAGAAAGTCTCGGCGCTTCTCAAGCTCCAGATTCAGGCTGGCAAGGCCAACCCGGCCCCGCCGCTGGGCCCGGCACTGGGTTCCCATGGCGTGAACATCATGGACTTCTGCAAGCAGTACAACGCTGCCACGCAGGACAAGATGGGCCAGGTCATCCCTGTTGAGATCACCGTTTTCGAAGATCGTTCCTTCACCTTCATTCTGAAGACCCCGCCGGCGGCAGCTCTGCTGAAGAAGGCCGCGGGCATCCAGAAGGGTACCGAAAACCCGCTGACCCACAAGGTCGGCTCCGTCACCAAGGCTCAGGTCCGTGAGATCGCCGAAATCAAGATGGCTGATCTGTCCGCACGCGACGTCGAAGCCGGCATGAAGATCATCGAGGGCACCGCCCGCTCGATGGGTATCACGGTTACCGACTGAGAGGAGAGGGACAAATGGTAAAGCGTTCCAAGAAGTACCGCGAAGCTTCTGAGAAGATCGATCGCAACAACCTTTACACCGCTAACGAAGCCATCGCTCTCGTCAAGAGCATGCCGGAGTACAAGTTCGATCAGACCGTTGAGGCCGTGCTGCGCCTGAACGTGGATCCGCGTAAGGCCGACCAGCTGGTCCGCGGTTCCGTCAACCTGCCGAACGGCACCGGTAAGACCGCCAAGGTCCTCGTGTTCGCCCGTGGCCCGAAGGCCACCGAGGCTCTCGAGGCTGGCGCCGACATCGTCGGTGACGACGATCTCGTGCAGAAGGTTGCCGACGGCTTCCTGGACTTCGATTCCGTGGTGGCTACCCCGGACATGATGGGCAAGGTCGGCCGCCTCGGCCGCGTGCTCGGTCCGCGTGGCTCATGCCGAACCCGAAGACCGGCACCGTGACCATGGATGTCACCAAGGCCATCAAGGACATCAAGGGCGGCAAGGTCGACTTCCGTGTTGACAAGAATGGCAACCTGAGCTTCCTCATCGGCAAGCTCTCCTTCACCGAGCAGGCTCTCGACGAGAACTTCAAGGCTGTTGCCGACGAATCAAGCGTCTGAAGCCGTCCACCGTGAAGGGCCGCTACGTCACCAAGGCGACCATCACCTCCCCGATGAACCCGGGCGTCCCGTTGATCCGGCGGTCATCGCCTGAGCAATATAGCTTGCAGATAGCTTCTATATAGCTTGCAAAAGACCCGCATCCTGCCCCAACGCGAGATGCGGGTCCTTTCATATATATCTTGCGATTATCTATCTCATTTAATAAATAATGATCCTGCAATCGTCTGACTATCAAAGAATCTCAATGAAACCAGATATCAGATAGATATTAAAACAGAGAGGTGATTTTCAACGATCGCGCATACGGCCAATCGCAAGCGCCGTCGTCAACACGTATGCGTCACGCGGGTCGGTCGCATCCCAACCGGTCGTTTCCGCGGCACGCTTCAAACGATAACGCACCGTATTCGGATGCACATTCAATTCCTTCGCCGTGTTTTCCAATGAACTGCCGTTGCGCAAAAACGTGGAAACCGTCACAAACGTCGGATCGTCGGGATTCTCGCCATGAAGCACCTGATACACGTTCTGATACAACTCTTCACGAGCGTAATCATCGCCCAACAGCGCCCGTTCCGGCAGCAACTCATCGGCACGCAACGGGCGGGACGGCGACGCCAAAGCGGGAGCCGCCTGCAAGGAAAACAGGGTTTCACGCAACACGTGCGAAGCGCCGGCGACACCGGAACGCACCGGACTCAAATACACCGATTCGTCATCTTTGAAAGCGGGCATAATCGACGTGCAGGTCACTTCGGCAGTGGCGGCGCCACTCTGACAGACAAGCGCCAGCAGAAAACTGCCGTATGTGCCAACAATCACATGTTCTCCGCCCAGATCGCGCACCGCCTTACGCGCAACGAGCGAAGCCGAAGCGGGACTCGTTTCCGGTGTGCCGCCAATCGCGAAACAATCGAAATCCCCACGCCAACCAAGCACATTCATCAACGAGGCGACGCGATCATCCGTAAGAGAAGTCATCAGGCATTCGAAAGCGAGCCGTTCGATGGTTGAATCGTCGGTGTGCCCTGCCAGAAGGTCGAGAATGTCTGCCTGATCGGAGTTCATAAGCGTCAAGTGTAGCCGCCCAACTGGCGAATCGCTGAACGGAAAGCGTCAACGAGGTGAAGTTCATTCGGGGAGTGCCGCTATTATGCCGCTTATGAGCGAAGTCAAACAAACTGGAAAGCGTGGCGAGCGTATCGGCACATTCCTCAGCTGGATGCTGGCCGTGCTGGCATGCCTTTGGGTGGCATGGTGTTGCGCGATCGGGCCGTTGTATTGGTTCGGCGATGGGCTTTCCGACTTCGGCTGGCTGAATGTGCTGTATTTGGTGGTCGCTTTCGCGATATGGTTTTCGATAGTTGTCGCATTGGTCAGATTCGGCCGCGGCGTCGCGTACTTCCGCAATATTTCGCACGACGGCATGAAAAACTATGCAACGAGATTGCAGGAACGCCGACCACCGTGCTTGGCATTATGTTGCGACACTTGCATGATGCCGCGCACAGCCGCCCAGGGCGCGCCCTGCATGCAGTGATCGTATGGACGGGGCGCAAACTCATCCGCTGCACCGACTGTTGGTGGAAACTCATGCTGGTGTTCGTAATCGGCTGGCTGTGGATTCCAACCACGCTATTGGCCGCGTTCGGCGCGACATTCGCTCGCAGATCCGTGAATTCAGCTGGGCCTTGAACCAGTGGACGGGCTTGAAACAGCCATATATCGGCTTCTTCTCGTTCGTGCCCATGGATATTTACCCGACCGCGCATTACATGTGGCCGGACAATCCCACATATCTGACCGACCAGCACAATGTCGTGCTCACCGTGTTCTACGGTGCCGCAGCGGCGGTTTCGCGCTACTTCACCGACTCCAACGATGCGGGCATCGTGGTGCTCGCAGCCTTGCAATGGCTATTCGCCGCATTCTGCTGTTCGGCCACCGCCAACCGGTTCTTCAACCTGCCGTGGCGCAGGCTTGGCGTCGGCACGTTCGACTTCTCGCATCCGGAACGCCACGATTGCTGGAATATGCGCGATTACGCGCATCCTGAAGCAGGCGTTGTGGCACGCCCCTCCAGACTGCGGGCCGGTGCGAAAACACGATTCATGATACTGCTGTTCTTCATGGTGTGCCCGCTTGCGGTATTCGCCACGATTTCCCTGACGAAATCGCCGCTGTTCGCTTTCGCATTCGTATGGTGGTTCGGCGTGTGGTACGAACTGCACATGACGCATATCAAAGCGCTGCCCACCATCAACGGCAAGCCGACGTACCTACGCAAACGCTCGATCATGGCCTTCACCATCTCAAGCTGCGTGATGCTGATCAGCGCGAAATACGCGTGGTACATCATTCTCTTCACCCTGATCCTGGCACTTATCAACGATCGCAAACGTTGGAAAACCTATCTTGTGGCACTTCTGCTGCCAACCATCCTCATTCATGGCGGCATCGTGTTCCTCACCAACACGGGCGCCATCATCGGCGGCGACCCCATCGAAAGCCGTGGCATCCAACTGCAGCAGATCGCGCGCGTCGCCAAATACAATCCGAAAGGCATTCCGGCGGACGCGGCGAAAAAGCTTGAACCGGTCTTCAACCTCGACCAGATGGCCGAAGCGTACTTCCGGCAGGACGCCGACCCGGTGAAATCCTCCGGCATCCAATCGAAGAAAGTCAGCTACAAGTGGCGCACCGTCACCGAAGACGACATGACAAACTTCAACGAGGCCTGGCTTGAAATCGTTGTCGCAAATCCTGTTATCGCGCTCGACGCGTTTTTCGCCGAATGCTTCGGCTATTTCGACGTGACCGACTTGCCATACGTGTCGATGGACTACTACGTGAACAACGATTACGTGCAGAACGACAATGCGTGGATCCACCTGTATAACCACGATTGGCGCGATGCGGTGGCCGGCTTCGCGAAAGGTTGGGGCAATATTCCCGTGATCGGCTGGGTGACGCACGGCAATCTGTACGTAACGCTGATGCTGCTGGTCGGCGCTGCCGAAGTGGTGTTGCGGCGATGGCGCTCGCTGTCATGGCATCTGCCCTGCTGCTGCTCATGGGCGTGATGATCACCGCTCCGGCCAACAATTTCGAACGGCATATGCTACCGGTCGCGTTCGTATTCGGTTTCGTATGCCTGCAATTCTGGCGCGAGTCGCGTAATGCGCGATCGGCTGCCAGCGCGAACGTGGCCAGTGCGCATGAGGCCAGCCAGGTGCGGCAGGACGAGTAGCGGCTGCGTTGGCTGCTGCATGAGCTGTTGCGTTGCGGCGACATTGCGTCGGCGCGCCGCGCTGTAGTAGGTAGGAGGTAATGATGGCGATTTTGGATTCGGCTGCGATCATGCCGCGTACATGCGTTGCGGCGGATCAGGTGCTTGTTTTGGATACGGTGGGATCCACCAACACGTATGCCGCGGATTTGGTGCGTGCAGGTCGGCTGTTCGGCATGGATGGCATGGACGGCATTGCAGGGAACCTCGTGTGGAGCGGGCGTGAGATCGTGGTTGTCGCGGCGAACGAGCAGACAGCCGGTCGCGGGCGGCTCGACCATACGTGGGCCAGTGTGCCGGGGGAGTCATTCATCGTGTCGCTGGTGGTGAGCGTGCCGGTTGCGATTGTGCGCGATTCGTCCGTCAATGGTTGGCTGCAGATGATTGCCGGTTGCGAGATGCGTGAGGCGATTGTTGGTGCGGTATGCGATTTCGGCGGCACGCTCGATGAAGATGTTTTGCTGAAATGGCCGAACGATATTTTTGCTGGCGGCAAGAAACTTGGTGGCGTACTCGCTGAAATGGTGCCGATTCCGGATTGCGGGGATCGCGTTGCCATTGTGATCGGCGTCGGTTTGAATCTTGCCGTCGCTCAGGAACGATTGCCGATAGATAAGTCCACATCGTTGCAGTTGGTTGCGCGCAATCTGCCTGATGCGATGGTGTTGCGCGATGCGATTGCCGTACGTTGGGTGCAAGGATTGCGCTCGCGGTTGGCTGATTTCGAAGAGGACCCTCACCGTGAGGCTGTGCGCGCCCGGGAAGCGATGACCCCGATCTGCTGGACGCTCGGCAAGCAGTGCGAGGCTCATTTTGTGGACGGAACCACTTTGCAGGGCAGGGCTGTCGCGTTAAACGACGACGCCTCCCTGACCATTGAGGATCAGGAAGGCGTATTGCATCGGGTGAGCACGGCCGACGTAGGCGTGCTCAGTAAGTAAAAAATTACTTGATTGCTGAAATTTGCCGCAATCTCACTTCAGCTTGGCAAGACCTGCGACCACGGCGGAAGCGATAACGGCCTTGACCGCATCGCCTGCGACGAATCCCATGGAAGCCACGGCCACAATCGGCAGTGCGATGCCGGTAATGGCGGACTGCACGATGAAACCAAGCAGATAGTCAAGCGCAATGCAGCCGGTGACACAGGCAAACAGGTAACGTGCGGCGGTCAGCGCGCCATGCTTCAGCGAATCGGTGCGCGCCTCACCCTTCAGCAGCGACGTGACGATGGCCGCCGGCAGGAAGCCGATCAGGAAGCCGGCGCTCGGGCCAACCAATGCCATGGTGGAAGCGCCGCCGGCGAACACCGGCAGACCGACCGCGCCGGCTGCCAGATACATGAGCATCGCGGCGCCGGCCTGCTTCCACGGCAGCATCAGCGCGGCCAGCATCACCACGAACGTCTGTAGCGTGATCGGCACCGGCGTGCCCGGAATCGGCACGGCACCGGCCGCGGAGGCGGTCCACATGAGCACGGCGAACAGCGCCGGCTTGAGGATGGATCCGACAGTGCCGCTGGTGGCGGTTTTCAGCGTGGTTTTGAGTGTCAGCATTGCGTTACGCACGATAATTCTCCTTGGATGTGATTGCATTACGTTGATGAATCGACGATTGTTGACAGCCGAAATGATGGCAAGCGCGAAAGTGACGAAAATGCAAGGTTTGTCAACCTATGCCCCCAATCGTAGGCTTGCCAAGTTTCGGTAACGTTTGTGGAGCCTTACAAAAAGATTGCGTGTCTTTTGTGGGAAACGAGTTCACGATTTTTCGTTCGCGCGACCAAACTTGACGTTATGCCTAAAAATGTCAACAAACTTCTGGTGGCGAATCGCGGAGAAATCGCGCTTCGCGTAGTGCGCACCGCCCGTGAGATGGGGATTCCCACGGTTGCGGTGTACGCGGAGCAGGATCGCCATGCACAATACGTGCAGATGGCTGACGACGCATATCTGCTTTCCGGAGACACGTATAAAGACACCTATCTCAACGAGGATCTGCTGATCGACATTCTGCAGCGCAGCGGTGCCGACGCAGTGCATCCAGGCTACGGATTCCTTTCCGAAGTGGCCACTTTCGCGCAGAAAGTGATCGATGCGGGTGCGGCTTGGGTTGGTCCGAATCCGAAAGCCTCGTGGATTTGGGGGATAAGATCACCGCACGTCGTGTGGCCACGTTCGCCAAAGTTCCGCCGGTTCCCGGCATTTCCCAGTCGATTTCCGACATGCGATTGCTGCTGGATTTCGCGCATACGCACGGTTATCCGCTCATGCTTAAGCGTACCGATGGCGGCGGCGGTCGCGGCATCACGCTCGTGCACAACGATGACGAGCTGCGCGGTTTCTACATGAATCATGATGCGCTGCAGGGCGGTGATCTGAACGAATATTTCGTGGAACGATTCATCGACAAAGGACGTCACGTCGAAACGCAGTGCGGCCGCGACTCGCACGGCAACTTCACCGTGTATTCCACGCGCGACTGCTCCGTGCAGCGCCGCAATCAGAAGCTTGTCGAAGAGGCGCCGGCACCGTTCCTTTCCTCCGAGGTGACCGACCAGCTGGAAACCTACTCTCGCCGACTGTTCGAAGCCGTCGATTACGAGGGGCTTGGCACCTGCGAATTCATGGTGACCGAACAGGGCAAAGTGTACTTCCTGGAAGTCAATCCGCGTCTGCAGGTGGAGCATACCGTCAGCGAGGAGGTCTGCGGACTTGACCTGGTGCGCGAGCAGCTGACCATCGCCAACGGTGGGGAACTGACCGTGAACCATCCGCTTCGTGGACACAGTTTTGAACTGCGCCTGACCTGCGAGGATCCGGCGAAGAACCTCGCGCCAAGCTCCGGCACGCTGGCCTCGTTGCGCTGGCCGTCCGGCCCGGGCATCCGTGTGGATTCCGGCGTGGTCGAAGGCGACACCATTTCGCCGAAATTCGATTCGATGATGGGCAAACTCGTGGTCACCGCATCCGACCGAGCGGCAGCAGTGGCCCGCGTGCGCCGCGCCTTGAGCGAGCTGAAGGTGGAAGGCGTGCCGACTCCGGCAAGCTTGTTCGAACAGATTTTCAACGACGACGAATTCACCGCCGAACACGGTGTTGCATACGATGTCAGCACCAAATGGCTGGAACGCAAGTACCTCAACAAGGAAGCCGCATCATCGCAAGGCGGGCAGCCGGCGTCCATGTCTGGCGCTTCCGAGGTCGACAAGAAGGAATCCAGCGAAACCTTCGTCATCGAAGTCAACAATCGCCGAGTGTCGCTGACCGTGCCGAACGACATCGTCGCCAACCTGACGGGCGGTGCCAAAGCTCGTGACGCGAAACGTGCCATCCAGCCGCTGCGTGGGCAGGGACTGCATCATGCGCAGAAAAAACAGCAAAGCAACGACGGCCAATCCGGTGTGATCGCAAGCCCGATGCAGGCCGTCGTGACGCGTATCAATGTGGCCGAAGGCCAGCAGGTGGCCAAGGGCGACCTGCTCGTCGTGCTCGAATCCATGAAGATGGAAAACTACGTGTATGCGCCGGTCAAGGGCGCTGTCACCAAGATTTTCGTGGGACCCGCGGCGGGCGTGGAAGCCGGCGAAACATTGATGACCATCGACGTGACCGGAGCGAACGGTACGAAAGCCGGCGAAAACGGCGCAACTGGCGCTGCTGTTGACGGAACCGCAACCGACGGAACTATGGAAGGGGGTAAGTGATGACTGATATCATCGCAAGCCCGGCCGTCAAAGAAGCCGTGAAGATCGTAATGGAACAGCAGGAGCGACTCGGCAAAAACGCGGCCGAAGCCGTCTCCGCGGCCGACCTGCCGGGCGCATCCCAGCCAATCCGCGCATCCGTGCTTCGTGCGGCGCAACTCGCGCACGAAGCGGAAGATCATGCCCGCAATCGCCAGCATGTCAAAGGCAAACTGACGGCGCGCGAACGTCTTGACCTGTTGCTTGACACCGGTTCCTTCGAGGAAATCGGACGATTCTGCGGCGGCGACATCAACGGCGGACGCGCGGGAGCGGCGGTCATCACCGGTTTCGGCGAAGTGTTCGGACGCAAAGTGGCCGTATACGCACAGGACTTTTCCGTGCGCGGCGGCACGCTGGGAGTCGCGGAAGGCCGCAAGATCTGCCGATTGATGGACAAAGCGCTCGACTTGAAAGTGCCGATCATCGCGCTTATCGATTCGGGCGGCGCCCGCATTCAAGAGGGCGTGGCCGCGCTGACGCAATACGGGCATCTGTTCCGTAAAACCTGCGACGCCAGCGGTTTCGTGCCGCAGCTCTCGCTGATTCTCGGCCCATGCGCGGGTGGAGCCGTGTACTGCCCGGCACTGACCGATCTGATCATCATGACCCGTGAAAACTCCAACATGTTCGTCACCGGTCCTGACGTGGTCAAAGCGGCCACAGGCGAAGTGATCAGCATGGACGACCTCGGCGGCGGATACGTGCACAACGCCACCTCCGGTGTGGCGCACTACCTGGGCGAAGACGAAGCGACGCGATCGACTACGCACGAACCGTGCTCGCCTACCTGCCGTCCAACTCCGACCTGCAGCCGCCCACCTACGCGTACGCCGCAACCCGCGCCGACCGTGACGTGGCCAAGCGACTTGCCACCATCGTGCCGGACAACGACCGCCAGCCGTACGACGTGCTCGACGTGATCCGCTGCATCGTGGACTACGGCGAATTCGTGCAGGTGCACGAGCTGTTCGCAAGCTCCGCAGTGGTGGGATTCGCCTGCGTGAACGGGCATCCGGTCGGCATTGTGGCAAACCAGCCGAACGTCAACGCGGGCATCCTCGACGTGGATTCCTCCGAAAAAGTGGCACGATTCGTGCGTCTGTGCGACGCGTTCAACCTGCCGGTCGTCACCTTGGTGGACACCCCCGGATACAAGCCTGGCGCCGAACAGGAACATGCGGGCATCATCCGCCGCGGCGCGAAAGTGATCTACGCCTACGCCAACGCGCAAGTGCCGCTGGTCACCGTGATCCTACGCAAAGCCTTCGGCGGAGCCTATATCGTGATGGGATCCAAAGCCATCGGAGCCGACCTCAACTACGCGTGGCCATCCAGCCAAATCGCAGTGCTCGGCGCGGCCGGAGCGGTGAACATCATCCACCGCAAAGACCTGCAGAAGGCCAAAGACGCAGGCAAAGACGTCGAAGTGCTCCGAGCCAAATACGTGGCCGACTACGAACGCACCACCGTCAACGCGAATCTATCGCTGGAAATGGGCGAAATCGACGCCATGATCGACCCCGAGCAAACCCGCGAAACCATCATCGAATCGCTCAAACTGCTCTCCAGCAAGAAACGCGTGCGCAAAACCACCAAACACCACGGCAACCAGCCGTTGTGACGGGCGCAAAGTGCGCGGATGAATCGTAAAGCAAACGTAAACGCAAGAACACATCGCAAGATTTTTGAAACAAGTAAGGAACATCATGAACACCTTTTTTCTTGACCGACTGAACAGCGAGCCGCACGCACTCGCCTTCGCAGGCCAATCCACCCCATGGCCGGTGACGCTCGCCGACCAGAGCGCCAATCCGGTGCTCGACGAAGCCCTGCATACCCACGCCGACGCAGCCCAGGCCCTGCTGTACCCGGTGTCCGCCGACCTGCTCGCCACCACCGGGCGCCCGGTCGACCTGTTTGGATTCGAACCGAATCCGGCACGACTCGGCGCTGCCGCAGCGGCTTCCGCCAGCGTTCCGGGCATTGCTCTCGCCCAGTTGGGTGCGCTGCTCGATGCTGCTTCCCTCGGCTACAATCCCGCCGTTGCCAAGCCGGTTGCCGTGCTCGGTCACTCCCAAGGCGTGCTCGCCGTGCACATGGTGCAGGCGATCGTCGAAGCGGGTTCCATTGAGGCGGCTTCCGCGCAAATCGATGAAATTCTTGCGATTGCCACGCTGATCGGCGTTGCCGGCACCCGTCAGGCGCGTCAGCTTGGTCTTGCCGCACGTCACGGCGAAGCCACGCCGATGCTGTCTGTCAAGGACATCACCCGCGCCCAGGTGGATGCGCTGATCAAGCGTGTTTCCGGTGCCCGAGGCCCGATCGCCGTGGCAGTCACCAATTCCGCCACGCATTATGTGCTCTCCGGCTACCCGGAGGATCTGGCCGCGTTCGGCGTGGAAGTGGCCAAGGAGCACAAGCACCAGGCCAAGCTGCGCGAAGAGAAGGTGCGTGGCGGTCGCGTGTTCGAACCGGTGCTCGAATACCTTGACGTGACCCTGCCGTTCCACAGCCCGCTTATGGCCGAGGCTGTTTCACAGGCTGTTTCATGGGCGGAATCCTGCGGAATCAACGCCGACCACGCTCGCGAGCTCGCCGCCGAAGTGCTGCTCAACCATGTGGATTGGGCCGCACGCGTGCGTGCGCTCATGAAATCCACCGATCCGAGCGCCCTGTGGGTGTTGGACTTTGGCCCGGGAACCACCGTTGGCAAGCTGTTCTCCACCGTTGCCCAAGGCACCGGTGTCGGCGTGGTGGAAGCCTCCACCGTGGCCGATCGTGGCGCGCTTTCCACGCTGGAAACCCTGCCGGAGCGCACCCAGAACTGGACCCGCTTCGCACCAAGCATCATCCACACCTCCGCCGGAGACAAGGTGCGCACCGCATTCACCGAACTGACCGGCAAAGCGCCGGTGCTGCTCGCCGGCATGACCCCGACCACCGTGGAACCGGAAATCGTGGCGGCGGCCGCCAACGCCGGCTACTGGGCGGAACTCGCAGGCGGCGGTCAGGTGACCGCCAGCGTGTTCGACCGTCATGTCGCCAAGCTGGAAGAAGAGCTTGAAGAAGGCCGTACCGTTGAATTCAACGCGATGTTCATGGACCGCTACCTGTGGAACCTGCAGTTCGGATCCCAGCGTATCGTGCCGAAGAAGCGTGCCAGCGGCACCCCGATCGACGGCGTGGTCGTGTCCGCGGGCATTCCGGAACTTGACGAGGCCGTGGAACTCATCCACACTCTCAACGCCGACGGATTCCCGTACGTGAGCTTCAAGCCGGGCACCGTCGACCAGATTCGCCAGGTGGTGCGCATCGCCAAGGCCGTCGCTCCGGTCAAGGTGCTCATCGAAGTCGAAGGTGGTTCCGCAGGTGGACACCATTCGTGGGAATCATTGGACGATCTGCTGCTGAGCACCTATGCCGAAGTGCGTGAACAGGCCAATCTGGTGCTCGTGGTCGGCGGCGGCATCGGCACGCCGGAACGCGGAGCCGACTACATCACCGGCGAATGGTCCGCCGAATACGGTCGCCCGCTCATGCCGGTGGACGGCGTGCTTGTCGGCACCGCCGTGATGACCGCCAAAGAGGCGCACACCAGCCTGAAGTCAAGCAGATGCTCGTCAACACTCCAGCATTCCCGCCAAGGGAGCAGACGTCGATCCGTTCGCTCCGCTGGGCGAACAGTGGGTGCCGAGCGGCCAAGCCAAGGGTGGAGTCACCTCCGGCCTGAGCCACCTGCATGCCGATATGTACGAGCTGGAAAACTCTTCCGCGCGTTGCGGACGCCTGCTGGTGCGCGTGATGAAGCATCCGGAAGAGCTGGAAAGCCGCCGTGAGGAAATCATCGATGCGTTGAACGCCACCGCGAAGCCGTATTTCGGTGACCTGAAGGCCATGACCTATCTCGCATGGGCGCAGCGTTTCGCCGATCTCGCTTTCCCGTGGGTAGATGAAACCTATGCCGATCGCTTCCTGCACTTGCTACAGCGTATCGAAGCCCGCGTCACCACGAAGGAAAGCGGCGAATTCGCATCGCTGTTCGCATCCCGTGCCGATGTGGAATCCGATCCGCATGCGGCCATCGCCAAGCTTGCCGAAGCCTATCCGCAAGCTGATGAACTGACCGTCACCCCGATGGATGAAGCTTGGTTCCCGGTGCTCGTGCGTGAATACCCGAAGCCAATGCCGTTCGTGCCCGTCATCGACAACGACCTGCTGCGTTGGTGGGGTCAGGATCAGCTGTGGCAGTCCGAAGACTCCCGTTACTCCGCCGATTCCGTGCGTATTATTCCTGGTCCGATCTCCGTTGCGGGCATCACCACCGTTGACGAACCGGTCGCCGACATTCTTGGCCGTTTCGAAGAGGCCATGGTCAAGCGCGTTTCCGCCGAATCGCCAAGCGCAGACAAAACCGCGTTTGCCCAGCTCGGCGCGGCATCTTCCGCAGAAGAATTCATTCGCAAATCCCCGAACATCTCGTGGGTGGGCCATCTCATGGCAAACCCGGCGTACGGTACCAGCAACGGTGACGCCAACTACGAAATCCGCAAGATTTCCAGCGAAGGAAGCATCGAAAAGTACGATCTCGACATTCATCTCGATACCTACTGGGACAACGATCCTGACGGTGGCGCATCCAAGCACGCCGTACGCGACATCGTCATCCCGCTGAACGTGGACGGCAACGAATCCGGGCTCTTCCCGGTGGTCGACCGCGACCGCCTGCCGGAACACGTGTACCGCATGCTTGCCGACACCGCGGGCATCGGCAATACCGCCATCACCGGCGACAAGCTCACCGCCATGCCCGTTATTGAGCAGGTGGCAGACAAAGCCGCCCATCCGTTCGGACAGGCGCATACCAGCTACACGCTGTCCGCCAACCTCGGCTTCGACCATGAAGCGGCCACCGGCGGCGCGCTGCCGAGCAATCTGGTGCCGTCGCGCATCGCACCGGACGCACTCGTCGGACCGGCATGGCCCGCCATCTACGCGGCCCTCGGATCCGTATACGTCAACGGCTTCCCGGTGATCGAAGGCCTGCTCAACGCAGTGCATCTCGACCATCTCATCGAACTGGAAGTCAGCGAAGACGAGCTGCTCAAGCACACTGGCGAACAGATCGCACTGACCAGCTGGGCCGAAAACTACTTCGAATCGGCATCCGGCCGTGTGGTGACCATCCACGTCACCCACAGCGCACAAGACGGCACCGTGCTTGCCAACGAAACCGAGCGTTTCGCCATCCGTGGCCGCGCATATTCCGACGCACTGCCGCCGGAAGCGCCGGACTACGGCGGAATCGAAGCGGAAATCGAAAGCACTCCGCGCCGACTGCTGCGCCGTGTCAAGGTGACCGCTCCGCACGAGATGACCGCCTTCGCCCGTACTTCCGGCGATTTCAACCCGATCCACACCTCGCATCGTGGCGCTGCCGTTTCCGGTCTTGCGGCACCGCTCGTGCACGGCATGTGGCTCTCCGCAACCGCGCAATACGCGGTGCAGGCGCTTGACGGCAAGGGTGCGCACTACGAAATCGCAGGCTGGACCTACAACATGTACGGCATGGTGCAGCTCGACGACGAAGTGGAAATCTCCGTCGAGCGTGTCGGACGCGTGGCACACTCCGGCATGGTGCTCGAAGTGACCAGCCGCATCGACGGCAATATCGTGTCTCGTGGCACCGCCATCGTACGTGCGCCGAAGTCCGCCTTCGTCTACCCGGGCCAGGGCATACAGCAGCAGGGCATGGTGCTCGACGAGCGTGCCAAGTCCCCGGCCGCACGAGACGTGTGGGAGCGTGCCGACAAGGTGACCTGCGAGAAGCTTGGATTCTCGATCCTCGCCGTCGTGCGTGACAATCCGAAGGAACTGACCGCCAACGGCGTGACCTACCGCCATCCGGAAGGACTGCTCAACCTGACCCAGTTCACGCAGGTGGCGCTCGCCACCGTGGCATTCGCCCAGACCGCACGTCTGCGCGAAGCCGGCGCCGACATTTGGCCGGCCTATTTCGCGGGCCACTCGCTGGGCGAATACAACGCCCTGAGCTCCTTCGCCGGCGTGATTCCGCTGGAAACCGTGATCGAACTCGTGTTCCACCGCGGTTCCACCATGCACCACCTCATTCCGCGTGACGAGAAGGGTCGCTCCAACTACCGCATGGGTGCGCTGCGTCCGAACCAGTTCGGTGTGGGCGACGACGGCGTACGCGAATACGTCGAATCCGTGTCGAAGGCTTCCGGCGAGTTCCTGCAGATCGTGAACTACAACCTGGCTGGCCAGCAGTATGCCGTGGCAGGCACCATCGCCGGTCTGAAGGCGCTGAAGGCCGATTCCGACCGCCGCGTAGCCGAATATGGCGGCAAGCCGGCATTCATGCTGGTGCCGGGCATCGATGTGCCGTTCCATTCCACGCTGCTGCGCAAGGGTGTGCCGGAATTCCGCGACAAGCTTGACGCGCTCCTGCCGCAGACCATCGATTACCGTGGTCGCTTGGTCGGACGCTACATTCCGAACCTGGTTGCGGCTCCGTTCGAAATGACGAAGGAATTCGCGGCCAAGATTCTCGAAGTCGTGCCGTCCGAGCGCATTCAGGCCGCTTTGGATGATCCGCAGATTTGGGATTCCTATGCTGCTGATGATCAGAAGCTCGGTCGATTGCTGCTTACGGAACTGCTGTCTTGGCAGTTCGCCTCCCCGGTGCGTTGGATTGAGACGCAGGCTCTGCTGTTCGGTTCCGCCGAGCAGGGCGGTCTTGGTGTGGAAGAGTATGTTGAGGTTGGTCTCGGCAATGCTCCGACACTCGCCAATCTTGGTGCCAAGACGTTGCGTCTGCCACAGTTTGCCGGTCGCGATGTGACGGTGTACAACGTTGGTCGCGATGAGGGCCGCGTATATATGACCGATTCCGATTCGTTGGTTCCGGAAGAAGATGCCGACGATTCTGCAGTTGCGGCTGCGGCTTCTTCTGCGGCTGCTGCTCCGGCTGTTGCCTCAGCTCCTGCGGCGGCTCCTGCAGCCGTTGCGGAAGTTCCGGTTGCCGCAGCTTCCGCTGGCGCTCCGTCTGGTGCCGCCGTTGCGGATATTCCATTCAAGCATCCGATGCGATCGCCACATTGCTGGCTTACTCGGCCAAGGTTCGCCCCGATCAGATCGGCGAAAGCGATACCACCGATACGCTGACTAATGGCGTGTCTTCCCGCCGTAACCAGTTGCTTATGGACATCAGCTCCGAACTGGGCGTGGCTTCCGTGGACGGTGCCGCCGAAGCGACGGTCAAGGCGCTGAGCGCTTTGGTCAACAAGGTCGCTCCGAACTACAAGGCGTTCGGTCCGGTGCTGTCTGACATCGTGCGCGACCGTGTGCGTGGCATGTTCGGTGCCGCCGGTGTGAAGCTCGGCCAGATCACCAAGCGTGTGACCGATACATGGCAGCTTGGTGAAGGGTGGACTTCCCATGTGGTGGCTGCGCTCGTGCTCGAAACCCGTGAGGGGGCCAGCTCTCGTGGCGGTGATCTTGCCTCGTTGAGCACGGATGCCGCTTCCAATGCGGCCGCTGCCAACGCGCTGATCGATGCGGCCGTGCAGAAGGTTGCCGCCGACAAGGGCATCGCCGTTGCCATGCCGAGCGCTGGTGGCGCAGCTGGCGGGGCTGTGGTTGATTCCGCCGCTTTGGACGCGTTCGCGGCCAAGGTGACCGGTGCCGATGGCGTGCTCGCCTCCACGGCGAAGTTCGTGCTGAACCAGCTGGGCGTTGCCGCTCCGGTTGCCGAAGAAACTGCTGATGAGAACGCGGCTGTTGTGGCTGCGGTCGAAGCCGAACTCGGTGCTGACTGGCCGAAGCAGGTCGAACCTCGTTTTGACGAGCGCAAGGCCATTCTGTTCGACGATCGTTGGGCATCCGCACGTGAGGATCTGGCACGCGCCTACTACAACAACGATGAATCCGCATTGAACGGTAGCTTCATCGGTCTCGGCAAGACCATTGCCGACGAAGCCGCCTGGTATGCAGCAAGAGCGACAACGCGGATCTGAAGGCCGCATTCAATCGTGTCGCTGCCGAAGCAGGAGAAAACGCTTCCGAATCGGCGGAAACCAGCCGTTTCGCTGGAGATATCGCCGTGGTGACGGGCGTGGCTCCGAACTCCATCGCAGCCCAGGTGGTCAACGGCCTGCTTGCAGGCGGTGCGACCGTGGTGGCCACCTCGCACAGCTTCAAGCCAAGCGTGAAGGCATGGGCCAAGCAGACCTACCGTGAGCATGCGGCCGGTGACGCCAAGTTGTGGCTGGTTCCTGCGAACCTGTCAAGCTACCGTGACGTGGACGCGTTGGTCACTTGGGTCGGCAATGTGCAGAAGAAGACTTCCGGTGCGACCACCACGATTCTCAAACCTGCTTACGAGCCGAGCCTGTTCTTCCCGTTCGCGGCTCCGCCGGTGCATGGCAGCCTCGCCGATTCCGGCGAACTGTTCGAATCCCAGGCTCGCCTCATGCTGTGGGGTGTTGAGCGTGCGATTGCCGGACTTGCGAAGATCGGTGCCGACACCGATGTGCAGCATAAGTTGCATGTGGTGTTGCCGGGATCGCCGAACCGCGGTATTTTCGGCGGCGACGGTGCCTACGGCGAAGTGAAGAGCGCGTTTGATGCGATTGTGAACCGTGCTCGCGCCGAAAAGGTGTGGTCGAGCCGTGTGACCTTCGCCCATCCGAAGATCGGCTGGGTGCGCGGCACGGGCTTGATGGGCGGCAATGATCCGCTGGTCGAAGTGGTGGAGCGTCACGGTCTGAAGACCTATTCCACCGCCGAAATCGCGGTCGAACTGCTGAACCTTTCCACCCGCGAATCCCGTATCGAAGCAGCCAAGGCCCCGCTCGACGTGGATCTGACCGGCGGACTCGGCAACGAGCCGATCGACATCAAGGCACTGCGTGCGGAAGCCATGGAAGACGCGGCCCAAGCGGAAGCGGCGAATGCCAAGAACGCAATCGCAAGCAACGAATCCGATACCGCGGCCAAGACGCTCATCAAGCGCTGCCAAGCCCGCGTGCTCCGCGTCAGGCCAAGGTCGATCTTGCCGATTGGCAGAACGTCAGCGCACGTCCGGAAGACGAAATCGTCATCGTGTCCGCGGGTGAACTTGGCCCATGGGGCTCCGGCCGCACCCGTTTCGAAGCCGAACTCGGCATCCATTCCGACGGCCAGGTGGATCTGTCTGCCGGCGCGGTGCTCGAACTGGCATGGAATATGGCCTGCTGACGTGGAACGACAGCCCCAAGCCGGGCTGGTACGACGTTGATGGCAACCTCGTGCCTGAGGAGGATATCGCGGAACGTTACCATGACGAGGTCGTGGCCCGTTCCGGCGTGCGTCCGTTCGACGAAGGCATGGGCAACGACTACAAGGACGGCACTGACGAGGAAGAGGCCGAGGTGTTCCTTGACCACGATGTGACCTTCTCGGTTCCGACTCGTGAGATTGCCGAAGAGTACGTCAAGCTTGATGAAGCGCACACCAGCTTCGCGGCCGATGCGGAATCCGGCGAATGGAACGTGACCCGCCATGCCGGCTCCATGATTCGCGTGCCTCGTCGCGCGGCCATGACCCGTACGGTCGGCGGCCAGTTCCCGAAGGGCTTCGATCCGGTCAAGTGGGGCATTCCGGCTTCCATGGTCGGCGATGTCGACAAGATCGCCTTGTGGAACATCGTTACTACGGTCGACGCCTACCTGTCCGCAGGCTTCACGCCGACCGAAATCCTCGAGGCGGTGCATCCGTCGATGGTGGCCTCCACGCAGGGCACCGGTTTCGGTGGCATGGCGTCCATGCGCAAGCTGTACTTGGATCGCTTCCTCAACCATGAGATTCCGACCGACATTCTGCAGGAGGCTCTGCCGAATGTTGTCGCAGCCCACGTGATGCAGTCCTACATCGGCGGCTATGGCAATATGGTTCAGCCGGTTTCCGCCTGCGCCACGGCTGCCGTCTCTCTTGAAGAGGGTGCCGACAAGATCGCGCTCGGCAAGGCCGACTTCGTGGTCACCGGTGCGATCGACGACATCGGTGTGGAATCCGTGATCGGCTTCGGCAACATGAACGCCACCGCCAATTCGGAGGAAATGTACGCCAAGGGCATCGACGCGCGCTTCTTCTCCCGTGCCAACGACCGTCGTCGTGGCGGATTCGTGGAATCCCAGGGCGGCGGCACCATCCTGCTGACCCGTGGCGATATCGCGTTGAAGCTCGGCCTGCCGGTCGCCGGCGTGATCGGATTCGTGCACTCCTACGCCGACGGCGCGCACACTTCCATTCCGGCTCCGGGCTTGGGTGCGCTTGCAGCGGGCATGGGCGGCAAGGATTCCAAGCTGGTACGCGATCTGGCCCGTCTTGGCGTCACCCCGGACGACATCGCCGTGGTTTCCAAGCACGATACGTCCACCAACGCCAACGATCCGAACGAATCCGAACTGCACAACACGTTGGCCCACGCCATTGGCCGCGCCGACGGCAATCCGCTGTTCGTGATCTCGCAGAAGACGCTTACCGGTCATGCCAAGGGCGGTGCCTGCATCTTCCAGGTCAACGGTCTGACCCAGCTGTTCAAGTCCGGCGTGATTCCGGCCAATGCCGCCCTTGACTGCGTTGATCCGAAGCTCATGCGCGACGACCACATGGTCTGGCTGCGCGAACCGTTGAAGGTCGGCTCCGTCAAGGCTGGTCTGGCCACGTCGCTCGGCTTCGGCCACGTGTCCGGCTTTGCGGCGATCGTCAATCCGGGCGCGTTCGAAGCGGCCGTGGCCAACACCGCGGGCGTCGAAGCGTTGAACGCGTGGCGTGATCGCGCCAACGAGCGCTTGGCGGCCGGCCAGCGTCGCCTTGAGGAAGGCATGATGGGTCGCGCCGCGCTCTACGAGCCGATCGACAACCGTCGTTTCCATGAGGACGGCCGCGGCTACAACGCGCACGAGGTGGAGAAGGCCATGCTGCTCGACCCGAACGCGCGCCTGGGCGCATCCGGCTACTTCGAAGCCTGATTCCCGCGTCTGAGCGCCTGAAATTTCTGGCGCTCAGACGCGCGATCGTCAAAATCCCGTATCTGTCGCAATCTCAGTATTTCGCGGCAGATACGGGATTTTCATATTCTTGAATCACTCTACTTTCCGTCTGCACGATTTCCGTTTGGTGTCGTATTTTCACTTGTGCAGACGCGAAACGAGGGGCGCGCAATGCGGGTGGCAGAGGATGAAGCGCTTAGGTAGGATGGTGTCCTTGCATGAAAGCGAAGTGTCGCCCGCCTGTTTCGCGGAAGTCGACATGGTTCGTTTCTTCCTGAAAACTTTCGAAAGGCTGGAAAATGCTGGGTTTAGGGCATGACGTCGTGAATGTGCCTGCGTTCGCCGAGCAACTGGGCGAACCGGGGTCGCGCATGCGAAACCTGTTCTCCATGCGCGAGCTATGGCAGACCGCTCAACGTGTGCAGGTCAAAAGGGACGGTGAGGCGGTGCATCTTGCGGCCCGATGGGCGGGCAAGGAGGCTTTTCTCAAGGCGTGGTGCGAAGCGATTTCACGCAGGGCAAATGCCGATGGAGACATTGCCTATCCGTACACGCTCGACGATTTTCCTTGGGCGCGCATCGAAATACTTGACGATTCCCACGGCGTGCCCCGTGTCATGCTCTCGCCCGAGGTGCGACGCAAGTTGCGGCAATCGTTGGGATTGCCGGTTGATGGGGATGATCAATCGTGCGCAATCCATATTTCCATGAGTCATGACGGATCCGTCGCATCCGCGGTGGTGACGATAGAAGCGTGACCGCAAGTGATTGCGTCAATCGATTGACGTCAATCGCGACAACACCTCGAACCGGTTTGATAAAACCGTAAAATCACGCTACACTGGTGCCAACGTCGTGGCAACGAACGCTGCGGAATCCAACTCATAACAACGAAGTTCCCTGGGAAGAGGAGTCAAGGAATGGCACGGTCCAAATCCGACAAAGCATTTGACGAGCGCGTCGCACAATATAGTGAGGAACTGCGCGAACTATTGACGGATCTGTATGGGGAGCAGGCCGACGAAGCCTTCCGCAACCTCACCGAGCTGATGGCCAAAGCCCACGATGCGCGCCCCGCCGATCTGAAGCGTCTCGACACCAAGCGTCTCGCCGATCCGGAATGGTACAAGCGCGGCAACATGTTCGGTATGACCATGTACACCGATCTGTTCGCCGGGGATCTGAAGAAACTCGCCGACAAAGTGCCGTACCTGAAGGAACAGAAACTCACCTATCTGCACCTGATGCCACTGCTGAAAATGCCGCATCCGCAGAATGACGGCGGTTACGCAGTGGAGGATTTCGACACCGTCGACCCGTCGCTCGGCACCAACGAAGACCTCGCCGCGCTCACCAAGAAACTGCGTGCGGCGGGCATCAGCCTGTGCCTCGACTTCGTGATGAACCACACCGCATCCAGCCATCGCTGGGCCAAAGCCGCTCAAGCGGGCGATCCGAAATATCAGGACTACTACTACTGCCACGACGACCGCACCATCCCCGACCAGTATGACGCCGTGGTGCCGGAAGTCTTTCCGGCCACCGCGCCCGGCAACTTCACCTGGAACGAGCAGATGCACAAGTGGGTGCTCACCTCGTTCTATCCGTTCCAGTGGGATCTGAACTACCGCAACCCGAACGTGCTCGTGTCGGTGCTCTCCAGTGTGCTTGGCCTCGCCAATCTTGGCGTCGAAGTGTTCCGCATCGACGCGGTGCCTTACATCTGGAAGGAACTCGGCACCAACTGCCGCAATCTGCCGCAAGTGCACGCCATCGTGCGTATGCTGCGCATCGTGCTCGAATGCGTCTGCCCGGCCGTAGTGCTGAAGGGCGAAGTGGTGATGGCCCCCAAGGAGCTTGCCGCCTACTTCGGCACGCCGGAAAAGCCGGAATGCCACATGCTTTACAACGTGTCGATCATGGTGAATCTGTGGAGTGCGCTTGCCAGTGGGGACGTGCGCCTGCTCAAAGACCAGCTCGACAAGCTTAACGCGCTGCCGGAGAACTGCTGGTTCGTCAACTACCTGCGCTGCCATGACGACATCGGCTGGGGCTTGGACGAGCCGGTGGAGGAGAGCCTCGGCATCGACCCGCTCAAGCATAAGGAATTCCTGTACCACTTCTACGAGGGATCGGTGCCTGGCAGCTGGGCTATGGGAGAGCTGTACAACTACGACGAGGCATCGAAGGACGCGCGCAGCTGCGGCACCACGGCCAGCCTGTGCGGTGTGGAACGTGCGCTGATCACGCATGACAAGCCGCTGCTCGACATTTCGATGAAACGCGATCTGATGATGCATTCCGCCATGTCGTTCCTGCGTGGCTTCCCCATGCTGAGCTGCGGCGACGAAATCGTGCAGCTCAACGGCTGGGAATACAAGGAGGATCCCGATCGCGTCGAGGATTCGCGCAATCTGCATCGCAGCCCCTTCAATTGGGAGAATGCGGCCAAGCGCAAGCAGGCGGGCACGCTGCAGAAGCAGATGTGGGACGGTTTGAAGAGCGTTCGTGAGATGCGCGACGATCCCGCGTTCGCTCCGGAAGCATGGGTCACTACTTGGGATGCGCATAATGATGCGGTTCTTGCGGTGGTGCGCCACGTTGAAGGACGTACGGTATTGGGATTGTTCAATTTCTCGTCCGCACGTCAGATCGCGCGTCTTGATTCGGACGGCGATATCGAGCTTCCTGCCGAAGTTGCGTTGGAGCCGTACCAGGTTTGCGTGGTCGAAAAATAATTATTACGATTTCGACTTGCGATTGTTGAGGGAGTGTGTATAATGGCTCGAGTCGTTTCGTGTTGGCTTCGGCTGGCATAGACGGTGCGCGGATGTAGCTCAATGGTAGAGCCTCAGTCTTCCAAACTGATTACGCGGGTTCGATTCCCGTCATCCGCTCCACACAATCGTTAGAGAAGAAGAAAGGCGTGCTTGACGGCACGCCTTTTGCATACCTGCCGTACGATTGCTTCGACGACTGGGTATGCTGGACGTGTCGTGACAGCGGTGCGACAATCGCAATACAACGGAGCGGGTATGGCACAAACGCAAGGCAACAAGGTGACGGAAGTCGTCGACGGCGTGGTCGAACAGGTCGACGTTTCCAAGCATCCAACGGCATCCATTGAGGCGTCCGATCTTTCCTTGGCCGATATCGAACGGCGCAAATCGCATCCGGGGCATTGGGCGCTGTTCATCGCGCTGGTGCTGGTGGCTTTGATCGCGCCTTACTGGTGGGGACGTGTCATCGCAGTCAAGGATGCGGCTTGGATGGTGGCCAATCTCAGCTTCCTCGATCCCAAAGGCGTGGCGCTGATTTCGTGGACGGTCACCATTATGGCGATGGCCGGTTTGGGATTGATGGTTGCGGATGTGAAGAAATGGCTGTGGGGCACGGTTTTCGTGGTGGGACTCGCCGCCGAACAGTTCGTCGCCGGCGTATGTCTGCTGAGCTTCAACTTTTGGAACGCCACCTACGTGATGTACGGCGATTCCTCAGGGCTGGCCAACGCGGCGAACCTTGGCATTATCGCAGCCGGATGCGGTGTCGCCTTCTATGCGGTGCTCTGGGTCGGATTGCTGGTATGCATCAAAAAGGAATCGAAATTCAATGTGCTGACGCGCAGTTGGGCATCGTTCCTGCTGTTCTTCGCGATTGAGATCATCGCGCTCGCCGTGGTGTTGTTCGGAGGTCTGCTGAACGTGGTCTGATCCGCCATTTGTTGTGGATTCGATTTGGTCTGCCCTTCGTGTATGATTTCCCCTTGGCGTGTTTCGCCCGCGGATAGAGAGCGCGCCGGTATTGGACCGGCAGCACCGCGCAGCAATATAAGGAGGATGCCGTGGCACTTACGGCTGAGGAAAAGCAGGAAATCATCAAGACTTACGCTACCCACGAGGGTGACACCGGCTCCCCGGAGGTCCAGGTTGCTCTGCTGACCAAGCGTATCGCTGATCTGACCGAGCACCTCAAGGAGCACAAGCATGATCACCACTCCCGTCGTGGTCTGCTGCTGATGGTCGGCGATCGTCGTCGTATGCTTGATTACCTCAAGCGCGTCGACATCAACCGTTACCGCTCCCTGATTGAGCGTCTGGGTCTGCGCCGATAACATTCTTCCGCCCGAGCGCCATATGGCGCCCGGGCGTTTTTGCATGACAGCCGAGTTCGAGGAACAGACAGTTTGAAAGCCCGAAGGTTTGGGGCGTACGAGGTCTAGAATCTAGAGATGAGGAAGCGGCGGAGGTAACGCCGCGTCACGCATGTAGGAATCGGTTGGAGTCCGCTGAAGAGGACTGCCGATAGTAGGTATCAAGAAAAGAAAAACAAAGGAGGAACCCTATGGAGGGTCCCGAAATCAAGGCTGTTGAAGCCGTAATCGATAATGGTTCATTTGGCAAGCGCACGTTGCGCTTCGAGACCGGTCGTCTCGCCCAGCAGGCGGATGGTGCCGTCGCCGCCTATCTTGACGATGATTCGATGATTCTGTCGACCACCACCGCCGGTTCCAGCCCGAAGGAGAACTACGACTTCTTCCCGCTGACCGTGGACGTGGAAGAAAAGATGTACGCCGCCGGCAAGATTCCGGGCTCGTTCTTCCGCCGTGAAGGCCGTCCGAGCTCCGAGGCGATTCTGGCTTGCCGTATCATCGACCGTCCGCTGCGCCCGCTGTTCCCGCACACGCTGCGCAACGAAGTGCAGGTTGTGGAAACCGTGCTCGCCGTCAACCCGGACGATGCTTACGATGTTATCGCTCTGAACGCTGCTTCCGCTTCCACCATGATTTCCGGTCTGCCGTTCGAAGGCCCGGTTTCCGGCGTTCGCCTGGCTCTGATCGACGGCCAGTGGGTCGCTTTCCCGCGTTGGAGCGAGCGTGAGCGCGCCGTGTTCGAAATCGTGGTTGCCGGCCGTGTCGTCGAAAACGGCGACGTCGCCATCGCCATGATCGAAGCCGGCGCAGGCAAGAACGCCTGGCACCTCATCTACGACGAAGGCCAGACCAAGCCGGACGAGGAAGTCGTCGCCGGTGGTCTCGAAGCCGCCAAGCCGTTCATCAAGGTGATCTGCGAGGCTCAGGCCGAACTCAAGAAGATCGCTGCGAAGGAAACCAAGGAATTCCAGCTCTTCCCGGAGTACACCGAAGATCTGTACAACCGTATCGATGAGATCGCCCACGCCGATCTCGACGAAGCCCTCTCCATTGCCGAGAAGCTGCCTCGCCAGGATCGCATCCATGAGATCAAGGAGGGCGTCAAGGCCACGCTCGCCGGTGAATTCACCGACATGGACGATGCCGAGAAGGAAAAGGAGATCGGCAATGCGTTCAAGGAGCTGCAGCGCCAGATCGTGCGTCGCCGCATCCTGACCCAGGATTACCGCATCGATGGTCGTGGCCTGCGTGACATCCGCACCCTGTCCGCTGAAGTGGACATCGTTCCGCGCGTGCACGGTTCCGCACTGTTCCAGCGTGGCGAAACCCAGATTCTGGGCGTCACCACCCTGAACATGCTCAAGATGGAACAGCAGATCGACGCACTGTCCGGTCCGCAGTCCAAGCGTTACATGCACAACTATGAGATGCCGCCGTACTCCACCGGTGAAACCGGCCGCGTCGGCTCCCCGAAGCGCCGCGAAATCGGCACGGTGCGCTGGCGGAGAAGGCTCTCGTGCCGGTGCTGCCGAACCGCGAAGAGTTCCCTTACGCCATCCGTCAGGTCTCCGAAGCCATTGGTTCCAACGGTTCCACCTCCATGGGTTCCGTGTGCGCGTCCACACTGTCGCTGCTCGCCGCAGGCGTGCCGCTGAAGGCCCCGGTTGCGGGCATCGCCATGGGCCTCGTGTCCGGCGATGTTGACGGCCAGCACATCTTCAGGACCCTGACCGATATTCTCGGCGCCGAAGACGCCTTCGGCGATATGGACTTCAAGGTTGCCGGTACTTCCGAGTTCATCACCGCTCTGCAGCTCGATACCAAGCTCGACGGCATTCCGGCTGACATTCTGGCCTCTGCTCTGCAGCAGGCCAAGGAAGCCCGTACCACCATTCTCGAAGTCATCAACGAGTGCATCGATGGTCCGGCCGAGATGAGCCCGTACGCACCGCGCATCATCACCACCACCGTTCCGGTCGACAAGATCGGCGAAGTCATCGGTCCGAAGGGCAAGATGATCAACCAGATTCAGGAAGAGACCGGTGCGGAGATCGCCATCGAAGATGACGGTACCGTGTTCATCTCCTCCGAAGGTGGCGACGGCGCTGAAAAGGCCAAGCAGATCATCGACCAGATCGCCAACCCGCACGTTCCTGAAGCCGGCGAAACCTACAACGGCAAGGTTGTGAAGACCACCTCCTTCGGTGCCTTCGTGAACCTGACCCCGGGCACCGACGGCCTGTTGCACATCTCCCAGATCCGTAATCTGGCCAACGGCGAGCGTATCGACGCCGTCGAAGACGTGCTCAAGGAAGGCGACACCGTTGAGGTAGTCGTGCAGGGCGTTGACGATCGCGGCAAGATCTCCCTGGCCATTCCAGGCTTCGAAGATCAGGAATCCTCCGCTCCGCGCCGTGAGCGTTCCGATCGCGATGACCGTCGCGGCAGCCGTGGCCGTCGTGATGATCGTCGTTCCGATCGTGACGATCGTGATTATGATGATCGTCCGCGTCGTCGTCGTTCCGATCGTGACGATGACCGCGATTACGATCGCGATG
>ENA-OQBT01000222-OQBT01000222.1-human-gut-metagenome-genome-assembly--contig:-NODE-222-length-39410-cov-3.987603_pt1 | contig 39410 bp, 48 predicted proteins | sample MGYA00242749_ERZ504557 | MGnify/ENA primary metagenome ERZ504557 (study PRJEB26092, sample SAMD00036243) | human gut metagenome | host: Homo sapiens | study: EMG produced TPA metagenomics assembly of... | reverse complement strand
TCTACCGTTTCAGGATCCAGTCCACTTAGATTTCCAAATTCTTTCACTATCTACTTGAGGGTACTGACATAGATAACTCTTTGCCTCCACAAGGCACTCTAAAGGAATACGTTTCAAATGTTTTGGCAACCTCTCTAAACCAAAGTAGGCAATTGCTAAACAAATATAACCTCTAGAAGAGAGAAGCTGAGCTATATTCTGTGCCTTTTCAATCCTTCCTTCACTACCGCTCACAATAATCAATGCTTGGTGTTTTGATTGCCTTTTTATCATAAAAGAGTCTCCCTTGAAAATGTTTCCCGTAAATATCTTGATGACTAATTTGCGAACTCATATAATGTCTTGTGAAAGTTCTCTCTGCAATGACAGTATTTCCTTGCATAATTTTGATTCCCACAAAAAAATGATCTAATAAGGGAATTTTAGAAAGAGAGTTTGGAAGTTTCTTTCTCTTATTGGTCAAGGGCTTGGCATTAAAAAATAGTCCCATTGTTGAAATACCTTCATACGAACCAGAACAAGATGGGGTTTGTGAGATATTAATAATACCATTCGTATCTGATACAAAAGTCGCTGTTGATTTCCATAAAACATCATGAGCTAAACGCATGGGAGGATTGATACAATAATAATCAGATAGAAACATTTCGACTCGCTATGTTTCTATTGGTTTTAAGTCATTGATGACAATATTAAAAGATTCATCTGCTAACTCAGACGCTGAGATAAGTTCAATTTGCATATTCATATCTTCCTCTTTTTGTTAATATGATTAACAATATGGTTTTAAAATTACCGTGATTTTTTCCACGGTAATTCTCGCCACACCTGTTCAACATCATCCAGCAGTTTCATAACCATTTGAAGGTCCTCCTCACTATAGTTTCTTAAAATTGAAAAAATGGCTTTTTCAATATGTTCTTGCTGCTCTTTATGGATGTTAAAAACCTCAACCCCTTTTTTAGATAATATCAGATATTTATTTTTTTCATTATCCTGTGCAAATTCAAAAGAAACGAGGTTTTTCTTGATTAAACGTCTAACACTCTGAGTGACGGCACTCCTTGATACTTCAAGTAACCCAGATAATTTCACTAGATTCACAGGCTGATTCCGACCTATTAGGTCAATCAAACGGACTTCATTAATAGTGTGGATTGATTTATCAATACTTATTCCTATGCTGGTCCTTTTTCAACCGTTCAAAGGCTAAAGCAAAGCTATTAAAACATTTATTAAACTTATGCAGTTCTTTCTTATTCATAGTTTCCTTCTTTTTGTTAATGGTATTACAAAAATATCGTTTTCTTGTCAAGAAGAGTAAAAAATCCTCCAGAGTCTAACTCTAGAGGATTCATTTCTTATTCCACAACAATATAAATGGAGTTTAGTTAGCTCAAACAGTTTGGGGAACTGTTTAAGGTTGCAAATCAGCAAACAAATTGGTTATTTCACAACAATGTTCACAAGCTTGTTCGGTACCGCAATTACTTTCACGATTTCCTTGCCATCAATCTCTGCTTTGACTTTTTCGTCAGCCAGAGCCACTTCTTGCAATTCTTCGCGTGAAAGGTCTTTAGCACCATGAGTTTAGCACGGACTTTTCCTTTGATTTGGACGACGATTTCGATTTCGTCTTCAACTAATTTGCTTTCGTCCCAAGTTGGCCAAGCCACATAAGAGATTGACTCACCTGTTGCTGTAAGAGTTTGCCAGAGTTCTTCTGCCAAGTGAGGTGCAAATGGGGCAATCAATTGGACAAAGCCTTTGGCATAATCCACATAGAGTTTGTCTTCCTTGTTAGCCGCGTTAACAAAGACCATGAGTTGAGCAATGGCTGTGTTGAATTTCATCAACTCAATTTGCTCAGTGACAGATTTAACGGTTTCGTTATAAACTTTGTCAAGACCACCATTATTTTCCGCAACGATTTCTTTACTTGTAATCAAACGGTAAACACGATCAAGGAATTTACGACTTCCCTCCAAGCCTTCTTCTGACCAAGCGATAGAAGCATCGAGTGGTCCCATGAACATTTCATAGACACGAAGGGTATCAGCACCGTATTGTTCCACCACATCGTCTGGGTTAACCACGTTCTTGAGGGATTTAGACATCTTGGCTGGTGCTTGCTCCAACTCTTCCCCTGTTTCCACATGTAAGAAGGAACCGTCACGTTTTTCAACCTTGTCAGTCGCCACAAGTGCACCACGGTGGTCACGGTAGCTTGTTCCCAAGATCATTCCTTGGTTAAAGAGTTTTTGGAATGGCTCTTTAGTAGGTACAACACCAAGGTCATAGAGGAATTTGTGCCAGAAACGAGCGTAAAGCAAGTGGAGCACGGCGTGTTCTGCACCACCCACATAAATATCGACTGGCAACCATTGTTTGAGGAGATCCTCATCAGCCAATTTCTCTGTGTTGTGTGGATCGATATAGCGGAGGTAGTACCAGCTTGAACCTGCCCATTGTGGCATAGTATTAGTCTCACGACGACCTTTGACACCATCCTCACGAGTCACTTCAAGCCAGTCTGTCAAGTTAGCCAATGGGCTTTCACCAGTACCTGAAGGGCGAATGTCCTTGGTTACTGGCAAGACAAGTGGCAAGTCACTTTCTGGAACAGCTGTTGAAGTTCCATCTTCCCAATGAATAATTGGGATTGGTTCACCCCAGTAACGTTGACGGCTAAAGAGCCAGTCACGAAGACGGTAAGTGATCTTTTCTTGACCAAAGCCTTTTTCTTCCAACCAAGCCACGATTTTAGCAATAGCTTCTTCTTTGTTAAGCCCGTTCAAGAAGTCAGAGTTGACATGAGGACCGTCTTCTGTGTAAGCTGCTTCTTCAACGTTGCCACCTTCAAGTACTTCTACGATTGGAAGACCAAACTGTTTAGCAAATTCCCAGTCACGCTCATCGTGAGCAGGTACGGCCATAACTGCACCTGTTCCGTAGCTAGCGAGAACGTAGTCCGCAATCCAGATTGGGATTTCTCTACCGTTAACAGGGTTTATAGCATAAGCTCCAGTCCAAACCCCTGTTTTTTCCTTAGCAAGGTCTGTACGAGCCAAGTCTGATTTAAGGCTGGCTTGGTGTTTGTATCAGCTACAGCCTCAGCTTGTTCAGGTGTTGTAATGGCATCTACCAAGTCATGCTCTGGCGCCAAAACAGTGAAGGTCGCACCGAAAAGGGTATCCGGACGTGTCGTAAAGACGGTGAATTCCTTGTCAGTACCTTTCACTTTGAAGGTGACATTGGCACCAGTTGATTTACCAATCCAGTTGCGTTGCATGTCCTTGATAGACTCTGGCCAATCCAACTCATCCAAGTCATTGAGCAATCGCTCTGCATAAGCAGTGATTTTAAGCATCCATTGGCGCATTGGTTTACGGACAACTGGATAGCCACCACGCTCAGAAGTTCCGTCCGGAAGGACTTCTTCATTGGCGATAGCTGTTCCTAGTTCCTCAACCCAGTTTACTGGTACTTCCGCCTCATAAGCCAAACCTTTTTCGTAAAGCTTGGTGAAAATCCACTGCGTCCACTTATAGTAGTTTGGATCTGTTGTGTTGATTTCACGATCCCAGTCGTAAGAGAATCCAAGCGCGTTGATTTGACGTTTGAAGTTGGCAATATTTTCCGCTGTAAAGTCAGCTGGATCATTACCAGTATCCATAGCATATTGCTCTGCAGGCAAACCAAAAGCATCCCATCCATTGGGTGAAGGACGTTATAGCCTTGGGCACGCTTGAAACGGCTAAGGATATCTGTCGCTGTGTAGCCTTCTGGGTGTCCTACGTGAAGACCCGCTCCAGATGGGTAAGGGAACATGTCAAGCGCATAAAATTTAGGTTTTGAAGCATCTGTTCCTGTCTTAAATGTGTGATGGTCAGCCCAGTATTTTTGCCACTTAGGCTCGATTTCTTTATGATTGTAAAAACTCATGGTTTCTCTCCAATATTCGTAATGCTTCTATTATAGCATTTTTGAAGGATTTTTAAAGATAGTAAGAGAAGTTTACGAGGTAACTTGAACCTGGGTTAGTTTGCGTTTTTTTTTTGCATTTTTATATACAAAAAACGTAAAAAGATACTATACTAATATCAGAAAGCAGGTGACTCATGTATCAGGAACAACGATTTGAGAGAATTTTGATGCTCTTGGAAGAGCGAGGAACCTATCTGTCAAAGAAATGGTTGATGAATTAGGAGTTTCCAAAGATACTGTCAGAAGAGATTTTGATTGTCTCAGCCAGAGGAATCTGGCTCAACGTACCCATGGCGGTATTCTTCCAGTTAAAAACACCAGTGTTCTTTGCTTCCAAGAACGTCAGAAAGGGCTCACAGAAGATAAGAAAAAAATGGCAGACCTGGCGCTTAGCTTCATCAAAGAACAATCTCTACTTTTTTTCGATGTTTCTACCTTGATGCTTGAAGTTTCACAAACATTAACTAAGAACGTCACTGTTTACTCCCACTCCTTGGATAATGCCTTGGTCCTAAGTGGTAAGGAAGGGATTGATTTTCATCTCTTGGGAGGCAAATTCTACACTAAAAACCGCTTCTACTACTCGATTCACGAAGCACAGATCTTGCAACATCTATAATTTGACTTAGCCTTCTTTGGAGCGGCTAGTCTCAGTCAAGGATTGGTTAGCTTTGAAGATGAAGAAGACGTTGCCGTCAAACAGCTAGCCTTGCAAGCTACTAGAACTAAGATACTTATTGCTGAATCTGACAAATATGAAAAGCATTCCAAATATATCTTGGGTAAACTTGAGGACTTTGACTATTGGATTACAGATAAGGAGCCTGAGTCTGATATAGATAAAGTAATAATCTTATATGATGGAAAGGATAGCGATTATTAATAAAATTCGTTTGATTATCAGCGATATTGATGGGACTATTTTCACTAGTAACCACCAGGTAGATGAGCAACTGATTGAAGTCATGCTAGAGCTTGAAAAGGCGAAGATACCTTTTGTTTTAGCTTCTGCCCGTTCTCCACTAGGAATGCAACCAATTGCTCATAAACTAGGACTTCATGACAATCCTATCGCCTGCTACAACGGGGCCTAGTACTTGAGGGTGATCGTACTATCATAGAACATCCTGTGGATAATTCTGAAACTCGAAAATTTTTTAACTACTTATCCACAAACTATCCAAGTGTTTCTGTGAATATCTACTCTGGCAAGGATTGGATTACCAACCAACTAAACAAATGGTCTCAGTTGGAAGCAAGTATCACGGGTGATTCTCCTATTATTAAGGAACTCCAAGACACTGTCTCAGATTCAAAGCCTTCTATCCACAAGCTATTGTTGATTGATAAGCCTGAAGTTTATCCAGGACCTCCACCAAAAACTCCTAAGCATGGATTTTCCACAGACAGCCTTCTACTTATCCAACGATAACTACTTAGAAGTCACTGCCAAGCACGTTTCTAAAGAACATGCTCTCCTTGAGGTTGCCAAATATTATGACATTCCTCTTGAACAGATTATGACTATTGGTGATAATTTCAACGATAGTCCTATGCTCGCTCTGGCTAGCCTAGGAGTTGCTATGGTCAATGCACCTGAGGGAGTCAAGAAGTCTGAAAATCTAGTGACTGCCTCAAATGATCAACATGGAGTAACACAAGCTATCATAGAGCATGTTTTAAACTAAGCCAATATCGAATGGTGGGAACAACCTTTAATCGCCAACTCGAATTTTAGAACAAGAGAAAAGGTCCCCAAAGGGTCCTTTTCTTTTTTCAATGAAAAAAGCCCTCCTCTCTCGAAGAAGACCAAAAATTTCTAAAGGTAAAGAAGGAGGCCAACAAGAATTCCAATGACATAGCCTGCCAAAACATCACTAGGATAATGAACACCACCTAGCACGCGCAAGATAGCCAAAATTGCTGCGAGAAAAAGCATAGTCCCACCTAGCCACGGATTAAGCAATAAGGTAAACATGGCAATGGTCGTTGCTGAAAAAACATGACGGCTAGGAAATGACTTGCCAAGACTATCCTTTTTAATAAGAGGCTGAATGTCCCAGGTCTGATAAGGGCGTGGGCGATTATAAAGGCTACGACCAAGAGAAAGCAGAAAAAAGCCTTCTCCCATAATAAGCACTGTCGTAAAAAGAACAAACCAGCCATGCCTCAGCCAAACCAAAATAAGAAATATAGGAAAAAGCAGGTAAAAAGTCCTTGTTATAGCCTTGTTCAATCCTCCCAAGACCTTAGCATAAGGACGCAATGGACCGCTAATCTTATCGTAAAATTGTTTATAATTCATCATCCGTTAGAAAAAGGGAGTGACACAGAACTAAATTTAAAAATCTAGATTCTAGTCTCTCCCCCATGTTTAATGAGATAGTCTTACGAGGTTGAAGCTCCTGGTTCCAACCTTTTTGACTATTTTAAAGTTCAGCGATTTGGTAGAGTTCAAGCTCAGCAGCTGTTTCTGAACCAAACATGTTAATCATGATTTTAACCTTGTTGTTTTCAATTTCGACAACACGGCCTTCTTGCCCCATAAAGGCACCATCGATGATTTGAACCACGTCACCAACCTTGATATTCGTATCAAAGACATCAACTGTTTGACCCATTGAAATCAAGATTTGACGGATTTCTTCTTCCAAAAGTGGTGTTGGTTTAGAACGGTTTCCGTGTGAACCAACGAAACCAGTAACGTTTGGAGTATTACGAACAACAAACCATGCTTCGTCTGTCATTACCATCTCAACAAGAACGTAACCAGGGAAGCGGTTTTCTTCCACTTCTTTAACTTTACCGTTTTTCTCAACATTGACAGTTTGAGTTGGGATTTCAACACGCAAGATATTTTCAAGCATGTTATAAGTTTGAGCTCGTTGCAAAAGATTTTCTTTAACTTTATTTTCGTATCCTGAATACGTTTGAAGGACGAACCAGCCCTTGTCGAATGAATCTAGCATTTTAGGATTCCTTTCTTTGTTCTAAATGACATTTAAACATGACCATCAATATTCGAGGCGCAAGCGTTAAATGTAAATGAATGCCTATGTTTTAATTCAAAGCGTAATAAAAAAGCCTGGAGGCCCTTGTTCTCGCTTTTATCTGCATTTATTATAACAAAAAAGAGCAAGCATGCCCACTCTTTTTATGTTTTCTTTAGAAAAAGTTAATCAGTGCTGACATAGTGCGACTCAACAATTCATCAAACGCATAGATGATGACAGTGAAGAATGCAGTATACTCAAGAACTGAACTAAAATCGTGCCAGCGTTGTTTACGCTCTGGCCAAGTCGTGTCTTTCAAGACTTTGAAAATACTTCCGGTTTGTCTCACGGTGTCTCCTATCTTGTTTCTTTATGCAAGGTATATTTTTTACAATTTTTGCAAAACTTGTTCACTTCTAGTCGTGTTGGTTTGGGAGTGCTACTAACACTAATCGAGTAGTTTCGGTTCCCACAATCTGCACACGCTAGGCTTGCTTTTTTCTGTGCCATAACGCCTCCGTTCTTTTTATCTTACCACTTTTAAACTTAATTGACAAGCTATCTGAATAGACCTGAGAAGGAGTCTGAGAGCTTATCCCATAGGCTGCTTGCTTGATCTTTTACATCATTGACAACGTCTGAAGCCTTGTCTGTCCATGACTTATTATTGCTATTACGTGAATCGTTTGGATTTGCTGTATAATCTAAGGTTTGACCATCAGCCGCATAGGCATTTTCAACGGTAAACTCATTACCTGGTGTATTTGGCAAAACATCTGCAGCGATATAGCTGAAAATAGTTGAAGCGTTCCTGAGCTTGCTCCTGTTAAGTAGTGATTCTCGTCAGTCTTATCAAAACCAATCCAAGTCGTTATAACCACATCAGGAGTATAGCCAATTACCCACTGGTCACTGGTCAAATCTTTGTTAAACTCGGCCTGAACAGTACCTGTCTTACCTGCCATAGTGTAACCCGTGTAGTTGGCATTAACAGCGGAACCATTTGAGAAGGTACCGAGCATCATGCTAGTCATCTGGTTAGCTACAGACTGGCTGATAATACGTTTAGACTTCTTACTATGGGTAGCAATGATATCACCACTAGCATTTTCAATTTTAGTGATAAAATAAGCTGTATTCATCTCCCCACCATTGGCAAAGGTCGCATAAGCCTGAGCCATTTGTAGAGGACTAGCTGTCACACCACCACCGAGTGCAATCCCTAATTCTTCTGGAACATTATCAAAGTTAAGACCAAATTTCTGACCGTAACTAATCCCTTTTTGTATACCGATTTGGTTAAAGAGATAAACTGCCGGAATATTGTAAGAGTTGGCCAAAGCTTGATACATGGGCACATCATCAGTCTCAATACCACCATAGTTGGTTGGGGTATAGCCATTGTAATCAATTGGCGTATTAGGTAGGTCCTTATTGATGCTCCACCCTGAAGCCAGAGCTGGAGCATAAACCACCAAAGGTTTGATTGTCGAACCAGGACTACGCTTCCCTTGGGTTGCATAGTTGAAATTACGGAAGGTTGTATCACCTGTACCACCTACACGACCTACCAAACCACGAACCGCTCCAGTTGATGGATCAAGTGCTACACTAGCTGACTGGGCTGTGCTACCATCACTTTCTGACGTTGGAAAGAGATAACTATTTTCATAAGTCTGCTGCATATTAGCCTGTGAGTTGGCATCCATCTCTGTATAGATTTTGTAGCCATTTTTAACAATTTCATCCTCACTCAAGCCATAAGTCTTAGTAGCTTCTTCAATGACAGCATCAAAGTAAGACGGATACCTATAGTCATCACCAGTCCCTTGATAAGTATCAGCCAAGCGACTAGCCATATCAACTCCAGCTGCACTATCAGCATCAGCTTGACTCAACTTCTCATCATCTACCATATTGGCAAGGACAGTGTTTCGGCGGTTGGTTGCATTTTGGATATTATCAATCGGATTGTAAATTTCAGGTCCCTTAAGCATACCTGCAAGTGTCGCTGCCTCATCCACCGTTAGATTGGCAGCACTTGTCCCAAAGTATTTTTGGCTGGCGTCTTCAACACCCCAAACACCGTTTCCGAAGTAGGCATTATTGAGATACATGGTAAGGATTTCTTGCTTGCTGTATTTCTTGGTTAGTTCCAAAGAAAGAAAGAATTCCTTGGCCTTACGAGTTACTGTCTGTTCCTGAGTCAAAAAGGCATTTTTAGCCAACTGTTGTGTGATGGTCGAACCACCACCAAATCGGCCCATAGAAACAATGGCTAGGAGGAAACGTTTGACGTTAATCCCACTATTTTTGTAAAAGGTACGATCCTCCGTTGCAATGACGGCATTTTCTAAGCTATCACTAATAGCATCTAGCTCCACATAGGTCCCTTTTTGCCCTGACAGTGAACCAGCTTGATTGCCTTCTTTGTCATAGATAACCGTAGTAGCCTTCAAGGCATCCTGAAGATCTGAGACATTGGTCGTCTTAGCGATATAGAAGAGATAGGAGCTACTGTCAGAACCAACACGGCTACCAAGATAAAGAGAATTTTACCAATATGATAGCGACGCCAGAAACGGCGAATAGGATTTCTTGGCGAAATAGTGAACTTGCTCAAGAAAGCCCGAACCTTACCTAAGGGTTTGGTCGTGTCAATAGGTTTCTTTTGCTTAGAACGTTGGTAACGTGAAGTCTCTTGGCTTTCTCGTGACATGTCAAGTTCTTCAACGGCTTGTTCAACTTCATCAGGCTTCTTGGCAAAAAGACCTTTTATCCTATCTTGTAAATCCTTCGATTTTCCAGCAGGCTGGGATTCCTTACCCTTCCCGCTAGTTTCTTCTTTAAAAAGTTTGTTTTTTAGATTATCAAAAAGTGTCATAAACCTATTATACCAAGTTTTTACAGGTTCTGTCCTCTTTTAAACGTTCATGATATAATGAAACTATGACTTTACACGTAGAAATTATCAATCCCTACCCTGCAACAACTGTCAAAGAATTACTAGAAACCAAACTCCTCATTCCTCGTAAGATTCGTCATTTCCTACGCACGAAAAAACATGTCCTTATCAATGGAGAAACTATTAATTGGCAGAGTCCTGTTAAAGAAGGTGATAGGATTAGCCTGACCTTTGACACAGAGGACTATCCTAATAAAACTATCCCTATGGGAGATGCCAATTTGGTAAAACCTCTCTATGAGGATTCGCATCTCATCGTGGTCAATAAGCCTGAAGGAATGAAGACGCATGGCAATGAACCCACAGAAATCGCTCTTCTTAACCATGTTTCGGCTTATTGTAGGCAAACCTGTTACGTCGTTCATCGACTAGATATGGAAACTAGTGGAGCTGTGCTTTTCGCTAAAAATCCGTTTATCCTGCCAATTCTTAACCGGCTTTTAGAAGATAAGATGATTCAGCGTCAATACTGGGCATTGACTGAAGGTAAATTTCAGACCAAGAAAACTGTTTATAAGGATAAGATTGGACGCGACCGCCACGATCGTAGAAAACGGGTGGTGGATCCTCGAAAAGGGCAGAGTGCGTATACAACCGTCACACGTCTCAAAACCTTTGAAGGAGCCAGTCTGGTCAACTGCCAACTAAAAACCGGCCGAACTCACCAAATTCGTGTGCATCTGTCCCATCACGGTCATGCTATTCTGGGGGACCCACTTTACAGTCATCAGCCAGCATCTAGACTCATGCTACACGCCCACTCCCTTAGCTTCACTCACCCCTTAACACTCGAAAAAGTCACTGTTAAGGTTAAATCAGAAAGTTTTGAACAAGTGTTGAGAAATCACAAATCATAAAAGCAAACTCACTCTCAAACATAGTGCGAAAGGATTATCCTAATGATCTTCTCGTTATAAGACAGCGGAACCTTGCAAATAAGTTGCTTTTATTGATTTCGAAAGCCTTGACTACCTTGAATCTCCTTTACATTATGTTATACTTTACGTATAATTTAAAATTTTAGGAGTATTTAATTATGAATCCAGTCGATCAATGGCTAGCAATTAACGCTAAGTATTTCCCAACAGAACAAGTTCAGTACATCCGCCAACGTCTTGAGGCACTTCCTGAACAGCAACTTTCACTGCTTTACTCAATCAGCTTCCAAGATCCTACGATGATGCTTGTCATCTCACTCTTTGGTGGTTCTCTTGGAATCGACCGCTTTATGTTGGGGCAAGTTGGTCTTGGTATCGGTAAACTTTTGACATGTGGTGGTTGTGGTATCTGGTCAATCGTTGACTGGTTTCTCATCATGGATGCTACTCGCCAATCAAACGCTCAAAAACTTTTTGCTGTTATTGGGTAATGAAAAACTATTTCACACGCTTGTGGGCCTACCACCAGCATTTTTTTAGATTATATCTCTTAGTTTTAATGGCAATTTATGGAGTCTACCTTTTACATCTCCCAACACCACTCAACCTTATCCTAAAACCATTTGGACTCAAGGGGTGGAGCGCAGGTCTGACACGCGCTAGTGTTAGACTCTTACACCTAGATTGGCAAGGAGCCTGACTATAATCCACTGATATATCCTCTAGTGGTCTATATCTTAACCTATTTCTTTCTCTTTCCCATCTTTAGTGACAAAAAGATTATAGAGAAATAAACTGTCCTATCCAACTCCCATTGCATATCCCTTACACTATTGCTATAATTGTAAGCATCAAAATTTATAATCGAAACAAATGGAGTTTAACTATATGAAACAACAAGATTGGATTGATTTTTTCCAAGCAGTCCACGGACGTAATCCAAGTATCCAAGAAATGGCTGAAGCAGCCAATCGAGGCGAATTTGTCTGAGAAACCCCCAAACAAACTGTCAAAGCAACAAAAAAACTCTCACAAAAAGAGACTGTAGAAAAGACGCAAAACTCAGAAACTGTTGAACATACAGAACCTGAACCATCAGCAGAGACTGTAGAAACTGTCAAAAATGATGTTGACAATTATGATGTCACTGAAGAATCCTTGGATGATTCTAGTATCGATGAAAGACAAACTTTCCAAACTCCTAACATAGGTCAAGAAGCTCCAACAGCCAACTTTCAAGAACAAATAAATCCAATACAAGACACTACTAATAAGCCTTTAAATTCCTTTGCCTAACAAGCTCATGCAAGCTTCCCACAAACAAACAGCACTTCTTAATGAGGCTTGGAAGAAGCCAGAAAAGAAATCTCAAACAAACCTCATCATGATAGCCATCGCTACCATACCAGTTATCCTTTGGACTCTTGGATGGTTCTTACTTGGAGTTATTGGAGACGATTCTAGCATGGGATTAGGTTTGACATTTTGGACTTTGATTGTGGGTCTACCAGCAATCATTATTGACATCCTACCAGCACTTCTAAACAAAACAGAAAAGAAATGGCTAATCTTTCTTTTCTCAATACTGTTAAGCTGGACTTTCATTGGATAGATCATCTTGCTTATTATTTCTATCAATACGAATAAGGAAGCAGAACGCACTAGATAGCAACAAATTATGATGCAGATGTCAGGTAAACAAGGAAGTTCTGATATGTTTAACCCTTTTCATTAATTAACAATAACTAATAAAAAAAAAACTCAGAAAAAGTTTTGTACTGACCCCAAAAAATTAGACAACTAATTTATCCAAAGGATTTAGTTCTGTATTACACAGAACTAAGTCCTTTTAATTTTACCTTAATGCGTTTGTTGTTGTAATAATCAATATAGTCTACAATAGCTTGTTCCTATTGCTCAAGTGAGTGAAACGTCTTCTCGTAACCATAAAATATCTCAGACTTAAGAATGCCAAAGAAGGACTCCATCATACCATTATCTGGACTATTTTTCCCCTTACGTGACATGGACGGTTGGGTCCCTTTATCCTCTAAAAATTGATGATAATACTGATGTTGGTATTGTCAACCTTGGTCACTAAGGTCATCTGCTTTCTTGCCAACTTCTCCCCAAAGTATTACTGCGACCGAAAAATTACTGTGCGATAGCTTTTTACCTCACGGCCGACTATCATACTTTATGATTATGCAACATCTTCACAAATTCAGGGTCAAAGTGATTTACGATTTCGCTATGGCCGATATCCATTGTCTTGATTTGATCCATATCTTCCTGAGAAAGTTCAAAATCAAAGACATCTATGTTTTGTTGCATACGTTCTTCCCGAACTGATTTAGGAATTACAATAACGCCACGTTGAATATTCCAGCGCAAAGCAACCTGTGCCGCTGTTTTATTGTATTTTTTACCAATGGCCGTCAAAATCGGATCGGTAAATAAATTACGTTTACCTTCGTTAAAAGGTCCCCAAGCTTCCGGTATAACGCCGTATTCCTTCATTGTATCAAGGTTAAGCTGTTGTTGAAAAAACGGATGTAATTCCACTTGGTTAATCATCGGTTTGATTTCAAATGTCATGCAAAGATCAGCAATTACGTGCGGATAGCAATTAGCCATGCCGATAGCTCTCAATTTGCCCTCTTTATATAACTTTTCAAGAGCCTTCCACGCATTAATATAATCACCGATTGGCTGATGTAGGAGCATAAGGTCAATATACTCTACACCAAGACGTTCCAACGACAATTCCACCGCTTTGATAGTCTTTTCATACGAATAATCTTGAACCCAAACTTTGGTGGTAATGAAAATTTCTTCGCGCGGAATGCCACTTTCTTTAATCGCTTCGCCAACAGCCGTTTCATTCAAATAGCCTGAGCCGTATCAATCAAACGGTAACCGTTTTTCAAAGCCGTTGCCACGGATTTTTTAGCTTCTTCATGGTCCGGAATCTGAAAAACACCGTAACCAAGCATCGGAATTTTTACACCATTATATAACTCTCTGTATTCCATAATTTCTCTCCTTATTCTATATCTCCTTGACTATGTAAATATTAATTAGTCGTTGGCATGCACATCATAGTTTGCAAGTAAAAACTCGGCTACACCTTCATTATCAGGGTTGTGTACGCCCTTACCGGTGTCAAGACCACGCATTTCATTCATTTCGCTCTCGGTCAATTCAAAGTCAAAAATATCCATATTGCTCTTGATTCGTTCCGGCTTCGTGGATTTAGGGAAAACGATAATCCCTTCCTGCACTTCGAAACGAAGAATAACCTGGCCGGCGTTTTTACCATGAGCATCCGCAATTTTTGTAATCACAGGGTCCTTCAACAAATTAGCATTCCCCTGCCCCAATGGACCCCAGCCTTCTAATTTCACATCATGTTCGGCCATAATAGCGCGGATATCTTTTTGCTGATAATATGGATTGAATTCCACCTGATTAACGAACGGCATCGTTTTAAACTGCGGCACAAACTGATTCCAAATCTTCGGCGTCATATTACTTACACCAAGGGAGCGAATCTTGCCTTCAGCTTTCGCCTCTTCCATGGCACGCCAAGCCCCCGGCACATCACCGTATGGCTGATGAATCAAATACAAATCCATGTAATCCAGGCCTAATTTACGAAGGGATGTTTCAATCCCCTTTTTAGCCGCTTCGTAGCCATAATCTTGTAACCAAAGTTTGCTGGTAACAAAAATTTCTTCACGAGGAATGCCGCTTTCGCGAACTGCTTTCCCCACTTCTGCTTCATTAAAATAAGCAACGGCCGTATCAATATGGCGAATGCCCAAGTCCAAAGCTTCACGTACTGCTTTATAGGTGCTGCCGTCAGCAGGAATCCGGAATGTACCAAAACCGTATACCGGAATTTTCACGCCATCATTCAATGTAACTGTAGGAATCTTTGTAGTCATAAGTATCTCTCCTTTTTGTCAATTTTTACACAATATAAGGTGTCATTAACGATTTTAAAAATATATTACAAAACTCTTTGGTTCTTTCCTTAAAACTATAGGCACCGTCAGTCATATTCCAACAGAGCATCTGACCATACAAGATATCTATAATTGTATGCGCCAAAACATCTACCGGCGTATCGGCCTTCAACTCCCCGCGAGCAACACCACCTTCCAATAAAGACTTCACTGTGTTTATATCCATATATATTTTATTACGATGCTCAGGATTTTCGACTAAATTTGGATTCACAGTATTGCGTACCCATTCCTGGCAAAGCTTTAAACTGCTTTTTTCGATATCTGCCGAAAAACTCGTCATAAAAAATGTAAGTCGCTCTAAAAATGTTCCTTCATAATTCTTAGTTCTCTCTATAAGCTCCTCATATATTTCAAGGCCAAGTTCATATACTATATCTTCCTTACGTTTAAAATATGTATAAAACGTGCCGTTGGCAACGCCTGCAGCTTTTGCAATCTCCGCCACCGAAGTATTTACAAGACCTTTTTCTCTAATAATCTTCTTAGCCGCCGCCAATAAATTTTTCTTTGTTTCCAAGGCAGCCAACTGCCGATTATTCATATCATCACATCCAATCTTTTCGAACTATGTGTACATTGTATCACATTCACTGAATAGAAGTCAATGAATTTTGTTCAATAAAATATCTGTTGGTGAAGTAACACGTTCAAACCACTGATTCCGGCTCGGATATTCAGACTTTAATTGTGGGTATACGAAAGGCACTATCCCATATGCTCCTACGCTCTTTCAGAGCAAGAGTCGCGTAATGGATAGTGCCTTTCGTATCTTATATCATCTCAATTTTAAGCTAAATATCCGAGCCGTTTAGCGATTAAACGTGATTACAAGCACCAACAGCGTATTATCATCTCACGCCGTGGAGGAGTTACCCTTCCCCCCACTGAGAAATGTAAATACGGTGCCGGTGCTTTGAAACGGCCAGTGAGTATAGATATTTTACAGGGTTGCCATAAATGCCTATGAAAGAAGCGAAAAAAGCCCTATACCTATCACACGACTTTGCACTGAAAGAGCCCGGGAGTAGATAGTATAGGGGTTTTTGAGTGTCTATCGGTATCATGGCGACCGCAAAATAACTATGCAACGGCCGTTTACCGCACCGACAACTATTTCATTTCGAAAACTTTATTTCGAGAATTCTAAGTTCTCCAATTCTTCCTCACTAAACGGTTCTTTCATGCGTTTAGCCAAGTCATCGGCAGAGATTTCGTTTTCCCAACGAGCCACAACGGCTGCGGCCACACAGTTACCGGTTACGTTACAGAAGGTGCGGGCCATATCAAGAATACGGTCAACACCGAGGATAATGGCAATGCCTCTACCGGCAAACCGAAAGCGGCCGCCGTACCGGCAATTACGATAAGAGATGCACCCGGTACCGCGGCGATGCCTTTTGTAGAAAGCATCAAGGTAACAAGCATCAACAACTGTAATTCCAATGGGAACGGAATACCGTAAACCTGCGAGATAAATACAACAGCTAACGCACTATACAAGGTGGAGCCGTCCAAGTTGAAGGTATAACCTAACGGCAACACGAAACTTACAATGTGTTTAGGAAGGCCGGCGCGTTCCAATTTTTCCATGGCAATCGGCAACGCCGCTTCACTGGCTGCCGTAGAGAATGCCAATACCAATGGTTCTTTTAAGACTTTTAACAACGGGAATAAATTGGTTTTTGTCAAAAAAGAGGCAATGGAAATTACGATGACCAAGAATAGAATCAAGGCTAAGTATAAACAAAGAACGAGTTTTAAAAGCGGTAATAACATACCGAGGCCGAATTCACCTACCGTGTAGGCAATGGCGCCGAAAATACCGATTGGCGACACATACATAATATAATGAGTAACTTTGAACATAATGTGTGCCAAATCTTTGGATAAGTCGATGATTTGACGGCCGTCTTTACCCGTGCTGGCTGCGGCAATGGCGAATAAACAACTGAAGAAAATAATCTGGAGCATATCGCCACGTCCCATAGCATCAACGATATTGGTCGGAACGATATTAACGAGCATTTCAACATGGTCGATACCGTGAGCAGACGCCGCTTTATTAACTACTTCGGAAGCACCGTTTTGCGTTAAAGCTACGCCAACGCCCGGTTCCATGACATTAACGGCAAATAAGCCTACGATTAATGCCAAACTGGTAGCAAATTCGAACCATAAAATCGCTTTACCGCCCAAACGTCCGAGTTTTTTGAAATCACCGGTTCCGGCAATCCCCATGACCAAGGAACTAAAAATGAGCGGTACCACGATCATTTTAATCATGCGGATAAATACATCGCCCAATGGTTTTAGACTTTTGGCAAACTCCGGAGCTACGCCGCCCACGATAACGCCTGCCACTAAGCCGATAATAATCCATGAAGCCAGACTTAATTTTTTTAACATAGCCAATGCAATCACTTCCTTTTTCGCATACATATAAATTATTTCAAATGAGCCTTCATTAATTCAAGGGTAATTCGACTTGAGATAGGCAAATCTCAAGTCATAGTTTTAGAATAAGGAGAAAATAAAAAAGAGTTATAAACCATTGGTTTTACTTCTTCCAATGGATTATAACTACGCTTGAAATACCCTTGAATTAACATGAAGCTTTTCTATTATATCAAAAAAGTTCGTTCCTTGCAATTTGCTATAGAATGACTAATTATACGTTTTTATAATTGTTTATACAAAAAGGACATCTGTCACATGTACAAAACACGGAAGATGTCCTTTATAGTTGCATACCCATAAATCGCTACTGATAATTGAGCCTTATGGTAATTGTCATAAGAGATTTTTTAATAGGCCTTATCGGTGAGTTGTCATAAGAAATTTTTAATAAGCCTTATCGAATCCTGATGGCGATAGTTAGTTTGTAAACCTTATTGGTGAGCTGCCACAAAAGAATTTATTCATGAGCCTTCAATAGCGATACGGCCACTAAATCCCCTTCTTCATAGTTATGCTGACCTTGTTCCAATTTTGCCATACCATTGGCGTGGGCAAGTCCCAGTAAAGCACTGGAAGTGAATACACGATTCGGCATGAACACGGCTTCCCCTGATTCACAGGTAATGGCCCCTTGCACATAACGATCAAAGGGGTTCTTTTTGTGAATGCCACTGCCCAGTTTTAACATAACTACCGGTAACATGATATCGCGTCGTCCTTGCAAACTACGCAATACCGGTAAAACTAACAAATGATAGCAATTATACGCCGCTGTAGGGTTACCGGAAAGGCCCAAGCAAAAAGTAAGACCACCATTTTCACGACGAATCACACCGCCATAGGAAGCGGCACCGGGACGCATGAAGATGCGATCATACAATTTTTCAGCCCCTAAGCTTCATAAATCGCCGGCATAGAATCAAAGAGGCCCACAGATACACCACCGGTGCTTATAATTAAGTCCGCATCAGCCGCCAACTGACGAACTGTTTCAATTTCTTCATCCAACTTATCCGGATCGTCACTTACATGATGTGCTTTAAAACCGGTAACCCCTTGCTCCTTCAACAAACCTTCCAGCATATAAAGATTAGAGTTGTAGATTTGAGCACCTTGCAGCGTTTCTGAAAGGGGCACCACTTCGCGACCTGAAGTTAAAACTACAACCTTAGGTTCTTTATATACCGGCAATTGTCGATGCCCGAGCCCGGCTGCTACAGACACACGGCCTGCATCCAATAAAACACCACCATCCATCAATATATCCCCTTCGGCACATTCTTCGCCTTCCGGAATAATATTTTCGCCTTTTTCAATAACGCCGTTTACTAAAATATCGTAACCCATAGGTTCCATTACGTCGCGCACCTGCGAATGCTGCAACGGTATCCCATCATCGGAGCACAAACGGCAGCGTTCCTGCATAACAATGGTGTCACAATCATCAGGCACCGGTGCGCCCGTCATGATGCGCACAGCTTCACCTTGAAGAACTTTGCCTTCATATTTTTCACCCGCACCGATTGTGGCAATAACCGTAAACTGCGATTGTCCTTCACTATGTACAATGGCATAACCATCATAAGGAGCCTTACGAAATGGCGGAATACTTGTCTTGGCAGTCAGTTCTGTGCTTAAAACGCGGCCCAACGCATCTTCTAAAGGAATATTCTCTGTTTCTCGGGGCGGTAACTGTGCTACCAAATCCAATAATTTACTTCGCGCCGCTTCAACCGTAATGCCTTCCATACGGTCACCTCCTCAGCTTTTTTATAATCTAAATAAAATATACCTTTTGAAAAAACTGCAATATCTGCTACATCATCTTAAATAGTATATTTCTTAAAATAAAATACAAATTCCTACAATGACTTAATTAAAGCACACTTCTTTTACCAACCAGTTGGCCAATGATTCTATGTCATGTAATGAAAACACAGCTACGCCGTCTGACGGTAATACATTTTCTTGTGAAAACGCCTCATTGTCGTTCATATACACCACGGCCAATAATTTATCAACCGGCGTAATGCAGTTTTCAAAATTCGTCGGTGCCTCCGTTACCACTTCAATAATCGGCTCTACACCGCGGCTCCGCGTTTCCATAACTACAATATCGACCGGCAATTGTTCGGCCAAGGTCATTAAATCGGTTGGCCCCTCCGTTTTATTTAAAATCGCATACCCGGTAGGTCCGGCAATGGCTACAGCCTTCGCGCCGGCGTTATCGGCCTTCCATGTATCAGTTCCTTCTGAATCCATGGTAAAACCGTGACCATCACTTTTGACAAAACCCACTTCATAGCCAAGAGCATCCAAAGCCTTAATTAAGCGCGTAGCCACTTCGGTTTTGCCCGTTTTAGACTGACTGGCCACCACGGAAATAATCGGTTTTTGACGAGTACTGTTATACGCTAAAGCGCGAATCGCCTTATATTCATTATAAGTGTTTACATTTTTATAGGCATAGGCGTTAGCCGATACATCGACATATTCTGTCGGACAATGGTCAAAAATGGCCCGCAAACGGCGTTCCCCTTGCTGTAACAACTTTATAATAACCGGCAGACAACGCTGGCTATATAAGGCCCCCAAAGGTTCTAAGTTGCCATTTATAGTAGGCACAATACAATCTACCGGGGTTCTCCCCAAATGCGAGCGAAGTTTTGTTACATCGCCAAAGTCAAAATTGTCAAATAACGCATGTCCACCGACACCGCCAAATAAGCATCACAATGCCCTTCACTAAGCCGACCGCCAAACCGCCCAAAGGGCCGCATGGTTCGCCCTGATCGGCCGTTAAAAAGATAGATAAGGTCCGCTCGTTTTCCAAAACCCATTCCAAACGATGCACATCATGAGGCTCTACGGTGGCCAATTCAGCATCACTAAGGCGTACCCGACCACTTAAATCCGATAAAGGATGCATAGCATAGAGTTCACCCGGTAAAGTTCGTAAATCGACCGGCTGATTACCGGCGATAACGATATGTGAAAAAGCAAAGGACCTCGCCCTGGTCATGAGCGAGGTCAAAAGTGTGCCTTCTTGCCAAGGCAACGATGCTTTGTCACGTCCCATGCGAGTACTTTGACCGCCACACACTATGAGAAGCCCCATATCATGCAATTGGTTCATATCTGTACGTTCTACTAAAAGACGTTTCATAAATAACTCCATTAACTCATTCAGCCACAATTAACCGCGCGCCGAACGAATTCCTTTCATAATACGGTTATAGAACAGTACTATAACCGCCATATTAATAACTAATTCCGGCACCATATAACTGGCATTATAAATCATAGAATAAATCCATGGGTTTTGACCGGCCGGTGCATAGGAAGCAAATACGACAGCGCCCGACACAACGGAGCAGACCCAGCGTAATGCACATCCGGCTGTAACGCCCCAAATAGCGCGTACACGGCTGTTACCGAAGAAACCGGCAACACCGATGGCACCATAGCCTAAAATATAATCCAGTAAGATGCTTAAAAAATGAAGCGAAAATTTGAAGCCCAGCAAAAAATCGATGATACCGTAAGCCATACAAGTTATGACACCCCACTTACCACCCCAACGAATGGCAAAAATGATAAGCGGTACCAAATTGGCTGCATTCACCGAACCGCCTTGCGGCATTTGAAAGAGGACTACAAAATGTAATACATATGCGATTGCAATCGATAAACCCGCTTCCACCAACATTCTTGTACGTTGTTTTTGTTCCATAAATATCCTCCCGACCATGGGTCGTTATCACAACAACAGTAAAGATATGATTTGCGTTCTCCTTAAGCTTTTTACCCAATTGCTTGCAAATATAATTTAATTATACCGCCAGAGCGAAGTATAAATCAACTCAATACCGTTTTTTGCCCCAAGTATCGGAGTTTTTACAAAAAGCAAACATGGCATTTACAAAACCCGAACATTAAAACGATATATAAATCATACTGTTCGAGTTAGGCTTGCAAAAACACTATCTTTCCTATATAATGTCTAATGGATATTTATGTTATTACAAGGAGGCCTTCCATGATTAATACAACAAACATTTTTGATTATGAAGACATTCAGTTAATCCCGAATAAATGTATTGTTAACAGCCGTAGTGAATGTGATACTTCAGTAAAACTCGGCAATCGCACATTCCGTTTACCGGTTGTACCGGCCAACATGCAGACGATTATTGATGAAGAATTGGCTGAAAAATTAGCCCGCAACAATTACTTCTACATCATGCACCGTTTTGCTCCACACACTCGTCTTGATTTTATTAAACGTATGAAAGAACAGGGATTATTTGCATCCATCAGTATTGGTGTAAAAAAAGAAGAATTTGATTTCGTTGATGAAATTAAAGCAGCCGGTCTTTCTCCTGAATATATTACCATCGATATCGCTCACGGTCATTCCAATTCCGTTATTGAAATGATTCAGCATATAAAAAAACAATTACCGGAAAGCTTCGTTATTGCCGGTAATGTTGGTACTCCTGAAGCCGTTCGTGAACTTGAAAATGCCGGCGCTGACGCTACTAAAGTCGGCATTGGACCGGGTAAAGTATGTATCACGAAATTAAAAACCGGTTTTGGTACCGGCGGCTGGCAGTTATCCGCTGTTCGTTGGTGCACCAAAGCGGCTACTAAGCCTGTTATCGCTGACGGCGGTATCCGTGACCATGGCGACATTGCTAAATCCATTCGTTTTGGCGCTACTTTCGTTATGATTGGTTCCCTCTTTGCCGGTCACACCGAATCTCCGGGTAAAGAAGTTGAAATCGACGGCAAACCATACAAAGAATACTTTGGTTCCGCTTCCGAATCTCAAAAAGGCGAACGTAAAAACGTGGAGGGTAAAAAAATGTACATTCCTTCCAAAGGCAGCCTTTTCGATACCTTAACTGAAATGGAACAAGACTTACAGTCCTCTATTTCCTATGCAGGCGGTAATAACTTGACTGCAATTCGAAAAGTGGACTATGTAATTGTTAAGAATTCGATATTCAATGGGGATCGCTAAGTCGTAATAGGCGAAGCCCTGCTGTGGCCGTAGTGCTACATATATAAACTGAAAGACCCTATACATCCTGTTCCCTCCTAGGTGCCACGGGCACAAAAGTCGGTTCACAGGATGTATAGGGTCTTTTTGCGTTTCTGCGACTTTAGCATCTAGGACCACAGCAAAGGGTATCGCCGTATTAGATCTTAGCTCAGGGAGAAAGGTTCTTTAGAGATAAAAAGCTTTCAAGATATAGTGTTCTAAAAGTACTGTGTACACTAATTCAAATTACTGCTCATATAAATTAAAGATATTCTTAAAAAATTTTATAATGGCTTTACACCATACTATACACTCTTTTAGAAATAGGTATAACGCCAATGATCCCAGAAGATAAATCGCATTAAATAGTTTGTCAAAAGTATAGTTACCATTGTTTATAATTCCTGCAATATTGCCATATAGAAATCCACACAAACAAATGAATAGTACTAATCGTGGAATCCATGTTTCCAATAATTGACACATCTTCTTTAGCCATTCCTTTAAATCCATATCCCTAGCTCCCTCTCAAAGGTGTTAGTATATAACTCTTAGTTCATTCCATCTTTTCTGAAATATTATTAAAATCGAAACTCATCCCACATCGGTTTTCCCCATGAGTCTGTATAAACCGGTGTCTCTACTAATTTCCCCGCTTTGCCTTCTTTTAATCGTAAATAAATCTGTTCATCACCAGGTTCCAAACGCTGTAATACTATGACCCTGTCCCCATACACCTGTTGCAAGCCCTTTATTTGTTTATCATTTGCATCATATAGATAATACAAATCATTTACATAGTCTATTTTTATAAACCCGTCTTTCCCATACGAAGTTGGATATATACAAAGACCATAGATATATTGTGCATCCGCGAGAGCATTTTTAGGAAGCAGTAAATCTATATTCATTTTTCTGTCGACCAGCACATTAGCATGAAATATGCCATTAGCCTCATACCTTGGCTACCCCCATTTAGATATTATCATGGAAATTAACCAAATAAATATCATCAATATTAGGAGCATCATATACAATATATGAAGGAAGACTAAAAAAAATTTTGGGAATTTTATTTTTAATCATATTTTAGCCTCCTTCTTGTAGATATGACTTATGCAAATCTACTATTTTAACAATTATTTTTCATTAAGACTCCCATTTTTATATACGCATATATGCCTGATGAGAAAATGTCTACAATTATCAAATACTAATAAATTTTAACTATCATCTCTTTTTGCTTTGTTTCTTCTTTTAATTCTGTCGACACCTTTAATATTTCAAATATTCTAAGTTCTTCTTTATTCATATCACTTTTATTTATTAATATAAGACCATCCTCATTACGTAATCTTAATAGTTTGCCTTTTTCTTCTGTATTTTCAACAAATATCTGAATTTGATCCTTCTGTCGCTCTATAATACCCTGAAAATAAGGTCCATATACATATAATTTATTACCACGTTCATAACTAGATTGTATGTCTTTAGCAATAATATTATTATTTTTCCTGTCATATAAAAATATACGCTGCCCATCCGGCAAAAGAGAAAATCTATTCAGTTCAAAAAACTCATTTATAGTTACTTTCACATGCTCTACCTTTACCAAAGGATAGAACAATAGCCCAAAAAATACTATCAATAAAGCAGTTGCACTTATAAGGCGCCTCAAACTATTTTTCACAATTTTATTTCTCCATTTTAAAGCATTAAATATATAGACTTCAAATTATCGACTAAAAATACAATAAACCATATCCCCCATAAACGTACTCTTATATTTTAGAACAGAACAAAATGTACATCTTGAAAACTTTTATTTATTATATCAACTCATATGAAAAATAACAATATTCTCTGAATGATAAAATAATTTTCATAATTATCTTTATACCCCCTAAAAAACAAAAACCACAAGGGGTGGAAAAACCCTTGTGGTTACTGTATTTTTATATTAATTGATGATGAATTAGAGCCCACATATGACTTAACTTAAAATCCTAATTTTATTCTTGAGTACACATGTTATCATCATCTGCTGCTTCATCATTTTCATCAGTTTCACGAACCGGTTGTTTTGCTCCAAGCGAGCCAAGCACAGATGGCCATGCATACTACGACGGTACCTACATTGGCCATGGGGTGTTGTTAAAGAAGAGTGCTAAGCTACGGAGGATACGATGCCGCTACCGTATTGCAAGGAGCCGATAAGAGCGGCAGCGGTTCCTGCTTTGTCGCCCGCTTTATCAAGGGCAGCTGCAGTAGCGCAAGCTGAAATGATACCATTGGTTGCAAAGATTAAAACTACGGACAAAAAAACACCGTAAACGCCCCACACATTTGTATAGGTCATAAAAACCAGCAATAATACAGCTGCCATTGTACCTAAGGTAGATGCCCGAAGTAAGGTGTCCATCGTATAGCGGGCAACGAGTGCTCTGTTTACGGAGCTCATAATAACTACACCGATAACATTCATGGCAAATAATGCGCCGAAATAACGTTCCGGAATGCCATAATAAGTAATATATACATAAGGTGTACCGGCAATAATCGCATAAGCCCCATATAGAAGAAAGCTACGCACAAGGTGTATTTCATAAACGCCCAATCGGCAAATAATTCGCCATAAATTTTAAAAGCTTTTTTAATCCCCGCCTTGTTGCGACGTTCTTCCGGCAATGTTTCCGGTAAAAAGAATGTGCCGATACCGATTAAAACACCGACAACAGCAACGGCCCAGAAAATCATATGCCAAGAAGCAAATTCAACAATTAAACCGCCAATGGAAGGGCCTACAATTGGTGCCCCTGCCATGAGCATGGTAATCAAGGATAATTTGTCAGCCGCTTCAGCAAGGCTGTAGCGGTCGCGAATCATGGCTCGTGATAACATAGGCCCCACACAGGCACCGATAGCCTGAAAAATTTGCCAAATAACGAGTTCTGTCATGGTATCGGCAGTGGCACAACCAATCGTGCCGATAACAAATAATACCGAACCCATAATTAACGGTTTAATACGACCGATGCTATCACTAATAGGACCCCACACGAGTTGCGCAATCATAAAACCGAATAAATAGCCGCTGATTGTGAGTTCCGCCCCCGGTCCCAACATTTCCGTCATAGCAGGTAACGCCGGTAAGTATACATCCATCGATAAGGAGTTAACCGCCATCAACGAAGCCAGCACGGATAAGAATATAAATGAATTATTTCTCATTTTATTTACAAATTCCAAAACTATCACTCCCTCACTCAATAAGAGACAATGATGCGAAATGAATCGTATCAGTGTCTCTTAAAAACTACGTCTTTATATTTTTGAAAAAGTTATTTCAAACAAAACATTGTTATCCATTTATCAAAAACATATTTTTTCACCATTAACCTTATTTATTGCGACGTTCTTTTACCAAATTAATGAAAAAGTCTACTGTAGCCGGATCCTGATGGCTGAAGAATAAGCTTGTCTTCGTATCCAAAGATTGAATGCGCGCCATGTCATCAGCGGACAACTCAAAATTCATCACATCAAAGTTTTCTGCCATACGTTCCGGTTTAACGCTCTTCGTCAAGCAAACAATGCCGCGTTGTACTTGCCAACGAATTATAACCTGAGCCGTTGATCTATTGTATTTTTTAGCAATATCCATCAAAACAGGATTTGTGAAAATGTTATTGCGTCCTTCCGCAAACGATGCCCAAGATTCTAACTGTACATTGTTTTTAATCATATTTTCCTGCGCTTCGATTTGCTGATTGAACGGATGTGTTTCCACCTGATTTACCTGCGGTTTAATTTCAGTAAATGCCACAATGTCGCTCAAACGATCCGGATAGAAGTTACTTACACCGATGGCACGTGCTTTGCCGGCTTTATAAGCATCTTCAAGCGCACGATAGGCACCATAGTAATCACTGATTGGCTGATGCAATAAGAATAAATCAACATAATCAGTTTTTAATTTTCTCAAAGATTCATCGATAGACGCTTTAGCTTTTTCATAACCATAGTTATCAATCCAGATTTTGGTAGTTAAGAAAATTTCTTCACGAGGGATACCGGATTCGGAAATCGCTTCCCCAACTTCTGCTTCATTAAAATAAGATTGTGCCGTATCAATGTGACGATACCCAACTTTTAACGCTTCAAGCACAGCTTGTTTCGTATCTTCCTTCGGAATCTGGTACACACCGAAGCCTAAAATCGGCATCTTTACACCATTATTCAAAATAACTTCTTTTTCGTTGTAATTATTCATAGTCATATTATCGCTCCTTTTATTCTAAGTACTTGCGTTCAAAAACAACTTCGTGAACACTTCTACGTAACTTACATGTCTAAGTATATAGAAACTTATCGTTAAAGTACAATAGTAGTTATCCATAGCAGTATACGGTATAGTTATACTGAAAAAGGAGTTAGTGAAAGACGAAGCCCGGCTGTGGCCCGAACCTAATTTAACAAAACAAAAGACCCTATACATCCTACTTGCTCCTACGTGCCGCGGGCACAAAGAGTCGCTTCATAGGATGTATAGGGTCTTTTGGCCTTCCTGCTACTTTAGTCCCTAGGGCCACACCAAGGCTTCGCCGTTTCACATAACGACTGGGGGAATAGGACTTTGTGCCCATGGCACGTAGGAGCAAACAGGATAGAGAGAGTCGTTATTTATTTAATTAACACAAGGCCGCATCCAGGCTTCGCCTATACGAACCCTTCCCCCTCTCCCCCTATTAACTAGGCCGGTTATGGCGTTTTAGCCTTTATGTGGACTAGGTCCTAAATAAGCGGAATGAAAAAAAGGGCTTACGCCTCAACGGCTCTAGTTAATAATTCCTCTAGCATACGCGGATCGTAATGGCTCATAAACACGGTTGTATCTCTATCGATGGTTTTAATGGCCGCCATGTCTTCTTCGGTAAGGTTAAAGTCAAATACGTCGAGGTTTTGTGCCATCCGTTTAGGACTGGAGCTCTTGGCAAGGCATACAATGCCACGCTGCAACTGCCAACGAATCATGATTTGAGCCGTAGATTTATTATATTTTTTACCGATTTCTTCTAAGATTGGATTGGTAAAAATACCATCTTTACCGCGGGCAAAGGCAGCCCAAGATTCAGTCTGAACACCGTGAGATTCCATATTGGCACGAGCAAATTCCTGCTAGAAGTACGGATGAATTTCAATCTGGTCCACTTGCGGCTTAATTTCGTTGAAGGCAATGAGGTCATTTAAGCGGTCCGGATAGAAGTTACTTACACCGATGGCCCGTAATTTACCGGCTTTGTACGCTTCTTCCAAAGCACGATAGGCACCGTAATAATCATTATATGGCTGATGAAGGAGCATGAGGTCAAGATAGTCAAGGTTCATACGTTTTAAAGCATCATCAATGGCTGCTTTGGCTTTTTCATAACCATAATTATTAAACCAAATCTTCGTTGTTACGAAAACTTCATCACGAGGTACAGACGTGGCATTCACGCTTCCCCCACTTCATTTTCATTGCCGTACAAGCGAGCCGTATCGATGTGACGATAGCCTGCAGCAAACGCGTCCAAAACGGCCTGTTTCGTGTCTTCATTGGGAATTAAATCGGTCCCAAAGGCAAGAATCGGCATTTTTACACCATTATTCAATACTACATACTCTTTGACTTCATTGGTTTTCATAAAATCTCGCTCCTATTCGTCAAATATTTAAATTATTTTGAGTATTAAAATTGAGGCCATTAAAAATAGCCCCCAAAATAAAAACTTATTTCCCCTGGAAATTAGGACGACGACGTTCTGCAAAGGCCCGCACGCCTTCTTTGAAGTCTTCCGAAAAGCCCAAGGTTGTTTGTAAATGCACTTCCAATTTAGCATATTCATCCCAACCGCTGAATACGCTGGCCCACATCATTTCTTTCATAGCTTTGAAGGATAATTCAGGGCCTTTTGCCAAACGGGCACAAAGACGGTCGGTCGTTTTTTCCAATAATTCCGGTTCGCACACTTTATAGACGAAGCCGTATTCTCTAGCGCGTTCCGCCGTTACCGCTTCACCGGTCATGGCAAGTTGCATAGCCCGGTTCATGCCTATGGAACGGGTCAATAAGAACATGCCGCCCGCATCAGGTGCAAGGCCCACGTTAACAAAAGCCTGGATAAAGCGGCTGTTGGTGGAGGCAATGCAAATATCCGCAGCCAATACCATGTTAAAAGCCGCCCCTGCTACGGCGCCATCGGTACTCATAACAACCGGTTTGGACATTTTTTTCATCGCAAAGGAAATTTGCATAACGAGTTCGGCAATAGCTACCAAGGACTGCTGGTCGTTTTCTTCAACGGCGCGCTTCATTTCAGACAAGTCGCCACCTACGGAGAATACTTTGCCTACAGCATTAAAGAGCAGTACGCGAGCTTCCGGATCTGCCTCGGTGCGTTCGATGGCATCAAGAATTTCATTACACATGGGAATGTTAAATCCGTTCTGTACTTCCGGACGATTAAAGGTGATTGTTGCTACTTTGTTTTTTACTGAATACAAAATATTAGTATATTCCATTGACTACTCCATTTCTAATACTCGGAATCAAAGCCTTCCTTATATTACCTAAATTACAGGATTCTAAAAAAAGTGCTTATCATACTTTATTAATTGCTTTGCTTCTAGTATACCGAATTTCTTCGATAATGAAAAGAGGCGGTTTCAAGCTTTGGCTTTTAATTTCCGGATTTATAATAATTAGCCATGCCGATGTATACTAACCTTCGTACCTTACTTTAAAACTTTGATTAACTTACTTTAAAATTTTGATTACCTTATTTTAAAACTTTTTTCCTTCATAGCCTGAATCAACGTTTCATCGGGACGACCATTCCCATACATTAACGCCATGCCGATAAATACGGCACCGCCGATAATATTGCCTAAGCTGACCGGCAAGAGATTGTTAATAAAGAAAGACCCCCAACCAAGTTGTGCCAGAGCATCCGGTGTAACCCCCAATGCCGTGGCCTGTGCCACATAAGACGAATCGGAAGCCGCCAAAATACCGGCCGGAATATAATACATATTAGCCACACTATGTTCAAAACCGGATACGATAAACATGAATATAGGTAAATAAATTGCCAGAATCTTACCGGCCGTTGATGTGGTGCTAAAACTGAGCCAAACGGCTAAACATACAAGCCAGTTACAAAGTATTCCCAATGCCAATGCTTGGCCGAATGTAAGCGTCACTTTGCCGACCGCCAGTTTAATCGTCATGCCACCCAGCAGGTTGGCGCCACTGTGCCATAGCCCGGATTGGCTTAACAACCACGCGATGCAAAGCGACCCCAATAAGTTTGCCATAAATACAATCACCCAATTACGCAATAAACGGTATAGGGAAATGCGCCCACATAGCCAGGGCCGTTGTTTCTACAGGTTTCAACAATTGTGGATCATTCATAAAAAATTCGCCTCCTAATAACTGACTGTTACATGCATTCTGCTATATGCATACTGCTACATACATACTACTATATGCATACCGCTACATATACACTGCTACATATACGCTTTTACATATACGCTTTTACATATACACTGCTATTTTATAACGACCACTTAGTCATTAACGGCTGACCGATAAAAGCTACCGACTTTTATCAAATATTTACGAACTTTTGTAAAATGACCCTATGTGACTTCACACGCTGAACCTCTGACATAGTTTATCTTTTCTATTGTAGCATAAAACACGATATTTGTGTTGTACTAAATTCAAACGTCCTTAGACCTTAGTCCTATTACAATTCTTTTACAAATACTTTACTGCCTTTTTTCTATATCTTTTTTTAGCACTTTGTTAGGATAAAGAGAGCAGAAGTTCATTTTTATTTGATACATTAGGAGGTATTTTCATGAACGGAAAGCAGCATTTACGTAAAATGGTATTTTTTGCTTTAGCAGGTGCCTTAGCGTTCGGTCTTAGTACGCCCGCAGTCCAAGCAGCAGCTCCTGCAGTGAGTGTAGTTTCTCAAGCAAACTTACCTGCCACGGCTGTGACAAGTAACGCAATTAAAGTAATGCCTATTAACCAGGCAAAATTCTGGCAGGGTCAACGTTTTGACTTTGAAGTGGAATTACCGCTTACTACTACAGAAGTAGCAGTAACAATCAACGGTGAAGACGCTACTAAAGTTTTCAAACAAGACGCAACAATCACCCAATACGCCGACCATATTTCCTATCGCATTAACGATGTGTCTTTCAAAGACACCGGCGACAAACGCGTTAACGTAGTTGCTAACACAGCTCAAGGCGCCATCAGAAAAATGGCTAACTACAAAGTAGTTAACGAAAAAGCTCAAAAGAAAGCTAAAAACGTTATCCTCTTCGTTGGCGACGGCATGAGCATGCAAGCTAAAGAAGTGGCTCGTATCCTTTCTAAAGGCATGAGCGACGGTAAATTCAACGACGTTTTGGCTATGGAAAAAATGCCTCACATGGCTCTTATCACTACTTCCGGTTATGACTCCATCGTAACGGACTCCGCCAACAGTGCTTCCGCTTACAACACCGGTAACAAATCCGTAGTTAACGCTATGGGCGTGTATGAAAACAGCACTCCGGACCCAATGGATGATCCAAAAGTAGAAAATATCTCTGAAATCATTTCCCGTGCGAAAGATATGTCCTACGGTATGGTAACAACTGCGGCTGTAACTGACGCAACTCCGGCTGCCGTAACTGCACACACTCGTCGTCGCGGCGAACAGAACTTCATCGCAATGGACTTCTTAAATCGTAAAAACCCACCGGCTGTTGTTTTGGGCGGCGGTTCCCAGTTCTTCTTACCATTAGAAACTCCTGGTTCCAAACGTAAAGATAATGTGAACGTAATCCAAGAGTTCAAAAACAAAGGCTACCAATTTGCCGGTAACAAAACTGAACTTGCTCAAACTACAGCTGACAAACCAATCCTCGGTTTATTCACGCTTAACACTATGAACGTTTACATGGATCGCGAATTCTTACCTGAAAATCCATCCGTGCTTAAAGGTTTCAACGACCAACCTGGTCTTTTGGATATGACTAAGAAAGCCGTTGACGTATTAGAAAAGAACCCTAACGGTTTCTTCCTTATGTCCGAAGCCGGCTCCATTGACAAACAATTACATACAATGGATTGGCAACGTGCGGCTTATGACGCTATCGAATTCGACCAGACAATCCAATGGGCTCAGGAATACTCCAAAGCTCATGGCGACAACACTTTAATCATCGTAGTAGCTGACCATGCTCACGGTATCAGTATTACCGGTACTTACAGCGAACAAGATGGCAAAGTAGGTCGTGAAGCAGTTCGTGTATACGGTGATGCAGGCTGGCTACATTCATCGATGCTAACCGCGACGGCTTCCCTGATAACCCTGATGCTGACGTAACCTTAGCTGTTCAATACGCTAATGCTCCGGATCATTATGAAAACTATCGTTTCCAAAATGAACCAACCAGCCCAGCTACAGCCGGCAAAGACGGTCTTGTAATCGCTAACCCTAAACGTGCTCCACAAGGCGCTCGCTTAGTACAAGGCAACTTACCTACAACTACCGGTGAAACCAGCGAAATTCACTCCGCTGACGACGTAGTACTCATGGCTCAAGGCCCTGGTTCCGAATACTTCCACGGCGTTATGGACAACACTGAAGTATTCTTCGGTATCCTCCGTGCCCTTGGCGTTGACGGCAACAAAGATAACAACAAATAATTTTTTACAAGGATGTGACTAGGAACAATGATGCAATTAAAACAGTGGCTACGCCCTTTAATACTTGGCCTCGTAGTACAGCTTGCAGTTGTCATGGTGCCCAACACGGCTTTGGCGGCTTGGCTGAATTTTGAAGACATGTATGCAGGCGCAACTTCAGAAGGGCTTATTTTATCGGATAGCTTATTGTCATTAAATGGGCAAAATGTAACGATGCAAGGTTATATGGCTCCACCGCTAAAACCGACCATCAACTTCTTTGTGCTCACGGAAACACCTATGGCCATCTGCCCCTTCTGCTCAACTGATGCAGATTGGCCTAGTGATATTGTAGTCGTTTATATGGACGATTCCGTAACGGCTTTGCCTTACGATCAGGACATTACCGTATCGGGACAATTAGAAGTAGGCAGCTATGTAGATGGTGAAACAGGCTTCGTAAGTCTTGTTCGCCTCCGTGGTGCTGAGGTTTATTAATATGTTGACGATTCAAAATCTGACCCGTCAATTTCCTGACGGCGACACCTTGATTACCGTATTGGACTTGCCTTCCTTTGAAGCACCGACCGGTAGTCAATGGTGTTTGACCGGCGTTAGCGGCAGTGGCAAATCCACCTTACTTCAGTGCATAGCCGGACCCCTACAACCGACTACCGGCACGATTCAGGCGGATGATGTCAAATTGACCGAAATCAACGCAAAAGAACTCGATCATTGGCGCGGTCAACAAGTTGGTTATATTTTTCAAGACTTCAATCTGCTCAGTTTTTTAACAGCCGAAGAAAACATTATAAGCGGTGCCTTCTTTGCCAATCGTTTTACGCACAAAGAGATGACCGATGAAGCGGTGAAACTCATGGATATCATGGGACTTACCAATCTCCGTCACAAAAAGCCGACCCAATTGAGCAAAGGTGAGCAACAACGCGTGGCTATTGCCCGAGCGCTTATAAAAAAACCTTCCCTACTGTTAGCCGACGAACCGACAGCCAGTCTTGATGCCGCCAACAGTGCCATCGTTATTGACTTATTGCGCAACTACAGCACAGAAGCCAATGCCACCTTACTGATTGCCAGTCACGAAACGACTGTTATTTCTCAATTCACTAATCAATTACACTTAACAAAGCGAGGTTCTCATGATTCGTAAAATAGCCTGGCAGCAGCTCTGGTCCAAACCTCTGACCACATCGCTCCTGCTTCTCGTCATGGCGCTCGCGGTAGCCTTAAGTGTATTGGTAGTTTCCTTGGGTAGCGGACTGCAGCGTGGACTCATCGCCGCGACCGAACCCTTTACCCTACTCGTAGGCTCTCCCGGAAGCAGCCAACAGTTTGTACTCAATACCGTCTTTTTACAAGACAAACCCCTTTCCAATATCAGTTACCAAGAAGTTACTCAATTACGCGCCAATACTAAACTTGTAAAACAGGCCATACCTTTAGCTTTTGGCGATAGTGTAAAAGGGTTTCGCTTAGTTGGTACCGAGCCTGAAATTTTTACCGTACGAGCCGATAATACTAAACCGGAATGGCTGCGCCTCTCATCGGGCCGTCCGTTCCAAACCCCTTTTGAAGCCGTTATCGGCCAAGATGTGGCAAAACAATTAGGCCTGGCTCTAGGTGATACCTTCTACTCCACACATGGTACTTTGGCAAAAGGTAAAGAGCATCAAGAAGAAAAATTTACGGTTGTCGGTATATTAGCCGATACCGGCGGCCCTTATAATCAAGCCGTTTTGACACCTATCGAAAGCATTTGGGAGCTCCATGCTCACGGTCATAAACCAAACCGAGTACAAGGACAACTCCCAAAAGCCGCTCAAGCTCAAGCTCAAGCTCAAGCCCAAGAGCAAGTGCAAGACCAAGATCATAGTCACGACCTTTCTGAAAAAAGGCGATGTGACGGCTATCATGGTCGAACCGGTAGGTTTCGGACAAGCCTATACCCTAGCAGCCCAATATGTCAAACGCAAAGATGCTCAACTCGTATTCCCCGCCCAAGTCATTACCCAACTCTTCAACCTCATGGGGCGTGGTGAAAAAGTATGGCAACCCATCGGTTACTTATTAATCGGACTTGCCATGCCGTTGTTTTGGTAACTGCTTATTTGGCAACGGTGAATCGACTCCGCGATTACGCCATCTTAAAAGCGCTCGGCGCTACACAAAAGCAGCTGTACAGTATTTTGATACAGCAAACGGCCTATGTAATAGGTCTTGGCGCAGTCTTTGGCTGGCTCATGGGCTTTGGCGCCTACCTCGGCCTGGCCTATGCATTAAACACCAGTTCAGCCATTATCATGCCGCTGGCCATCTCCTCAGCGTCTTTGCAACTCACCCTCCTTTGCATAGTCGTCGGTCTGGCGGTAAGCTCTTGCCGGTGTACGCATTCCACCGGAAGGCAAAACAATTACATGATGTAATGAATTAACACACGTTTTACACAATCTCACCTACACAAAAAGGGATATATCACGAAGAACTACCCACTCTTCGCTGATATATCCCTTTTGTATTACATTTTAACTTTAGTTTCTTATTTAACAACTACGAAGCACCGCTGCCAACGAGTTCTGCCAAATTCGGTAAAACTAAGGCTTCATAGGTTTCGGGAGCCTGTGTCATGGTAAATACAACCTGACGATTATTGCGAACCAAACCTTCAAACAAACGGAGCAACCCTTTTTGTACCGATTCATCCGCTTCACGCACTACATAATCAAACTCGCTGATTAAAAGCATATCAATGCGCACGAATTCTTCCATGAAGTCGGCCACATAACCGTAAGTCACGCTGTCGGTATACGCTTCCACCAAACCTTGACCGGTAAATTCTTTAATTACGAGATTCGGTGTAACGTCCAAAGATTCGCGCTTTACGATTTCGCCGACGTTTTCCATTTTGGCAACCGTCCCTACTACTACAAGCGGATTATGCGCATCAGCACCCAATGCAGCCGCTACGGTATCAAAAGTATGACGCGCGTCAGCTTTTACAATAGTATCGGTTTTCTTTAAAATATCGGTATTAATTGTTTCTGTCATGCTATATCTCCTTATAAACTTTTATCCTTTTATTTTTATTAAATCTATTTGTGAACTATATTCAATATTTTCACTATTACATATTATAGCAGAAAATGACTAAACTTTATAAGAAAAAATAGTTATCTTGTTTCTGTCATAAAATCAAAAATTTTTTACAAAGTTTTTCGTACCTGATAAATACATCTCATCAGAACAGAAAAATCGGCAACCGAATACTCGGTTGCCGATAAGTCCTCATACCTATCTACTACATTGTTAATAAAATATGAGAAGTAGAGTAACAATCTGCTGATTGAATTCTTTAACGATGAGCAAATATGTCGGACTCTCCCCAGTCCTTAATTGACACTACTTAACTTTGGATGCCAAAGCAGCCGCTTCAGTACGTTTACGAATTGCGTCAATCAAAGGCTTAACTTCCAAAAATTCTGCATCCGTCAAACGGAATGTACGACCTTTGCGGTCGAATAATGATTTTTTGCGACCTGCGCCCGCGCGTTTGCCGCCCCACTTGTTAGTTTTCATAACGATCCTCCCTTTGGAAATGCGTAACACTGCCATGCAAAAAAATAAACTATGCTTCTCTGTTTCTAGTATATACTATTCAAGCGACAAAAATCAATATTTTATTTCATGTATACCTTAAACTTTTTCAAATTGTTACATCTTTCAAAACTATAAATCAAATTTCTTGTTTATACGGCGTATTTTATCAAAATAAGCGAATGGAGTATTCAAAAAATAAATTATTTTTAATTATGTCTGATTTCTTAAGTATCATAATTTAAATTTATAAAAATTTAATGCATCAAAGCGAAAGGTATTAATAAAAATTTTTAAAACAAATTATTCTATTACCGCTCGGCAAGCATTAACCACCGTTCCGTTTTAGCATCTAATTTCGCCGCCGCATCGGCACGTTCCGCCATAGTCTTTTCCATGCTTCGTAATCGCCGCCCGCTTGATTAAGCATGGCATCATAAGCTTTTAACAGGCCTTCCAGCTCGGAAATATCCAGTTCTAATTGAGCAAGCTCTGCCTGCTCTGCCTTTGTAAGTGATTTAGACGCTGCAGGAGCCGTTTCTGCCGTAGTTGAGGTGTCATTAGCCGCATCACCCGTGTGAGAGCCCTTAGAAGCGATTTTATCGCTTTTCGGCTCATTTTTGGCATCCCCTGCTCCGGTTTGGGAGGTACCTGCCTGCTGCCCTACAACACCGCTATTTAATTTACCACCCGCCAAAACACCAATGCCGGTGTCTGCTTCCATTTCATCCAACATATCACGATATTCCGAATACGCCCCATGGACGATTTCAATTTGACCGTTCCCTTTAAATACAAATAATTTATCTACGACGCGATCTAAAAAGTAGCGATCATGGCAAACGGTAATGACAATACCGCTAAAAGAGTCCAAGAAGTCTTCCAGCACTTCCAGCGTCGGAATATCCAAGTCATTAGTCGGTTCATCCAATAAGAGCACATTAGGGGCACTCATGAGGAGTTTTAACAAATACAAGCGGCGCTTTTCACCGCCCGATAGTTTGCGAATCGGTACACCATGAAGTTCCGGGGTAAATAGGAAACGCTCCAAAATCTGACCGGCACTCAACGTACTGCCATCGGCCAACACCATGTAGCGATGGTCTTCCCGAATATAATCCAATACACGCTGATCTTCATCAAATACCGGTAATTCTTGCGTAAAATGCGCTATACGGACCGTTTCACCACGCCCAAGGGTTCCTGCATCCGGTTCGAATTTACCGTCCAATAACCCCATAAATGTGGATTTACCGATGCCATTCGGTCCCACGATACCAATGCGGTCATGACGAACCACATGATACGTAAAATCCTTCACAATCGGAATATCACCGCGACTGAAGGTTAAGTGTTCAATATCAAAAATCGTCTTGCCCAAACGGCTCTTAAGAGCAATCGGATCCAAGGTATCGGCACGACGTGCCACATCCTGGGCTTTTAAGGTTTCATAACGCTGTAAACGGGCTTTTTGCTTCGTCGAACGCGCTTGAGCCCCACGCGTACCCAAGCCAGTTCTCGTTTCGAGAACTGATGACGTTTTTCCGCCGTCGCCGCTTCCCGTTCTTCTCGGTCCGCCTTCAAGGTTAAGAAGGTTTCATAGGTTCCTTCATAGCTATAAAAATGACGGTCCGACAATTCCAAAATTTCATCGCTCAAGGCATCCAAGAAATAGCGGTCATGCGTACTGATTACGAGCCCGCCTTTACGGCCCAAAAGATATTTTTCAAGCCATTCGATGCTGGCTTCATCCAAATGGTTAGTCGGTTCATCGAGAAGCAATAAATCACTGGGATATAACAGAGCCTGACCCAACGCCAAACGCCGGCGCTGGCCGCCGCTTAGTTCTCTAGCGAGCCGCATCAAATCGGTGAAGCCCAATTTAGTTAAAATCGTGCGGGCCTGTTGTTCAACCTGCCAGCCCCCTTCGGTTTCCATGCGACTCAATAGTTTTAAATGCTCAGGACTGCCCGGCGCAGTTTGGTCCATTCGTTCGTATTCACGGACTAATTTTAAAACCGGATGATCCGCTAAAAATATATTTTCCAATAAGGATGCGTCTTCGTCAAATTCCGGTGCTTGGGGCAAATAATAAACCGATGCCTTACCATTGCGCAAAATAGTGCCTTTTTCCGGCTCAATAAGGCCTGCCAGCATGCGCATGAAGGTTGACTTACCGGTGCCGTTAACGCCAATTAAACCGATCCGTTTATTATCGGTAAAGGTCATATTGGCATCTTCAAATATCGCCGTGTGCCGTACGATTGACTTACATCCTGTAATGTTAACACGTTCATAATCTATTCAATCCTTTTTCTTGATGATTGTTATCTATTCAAATTCATTTAATACGTTATTTTTATTATACCGCAAAGAAACGGCTTTACCAAACGGCTACTATACATTTCAAAACCACACGATTCCGTTCACAGCTTACTGCCGCTTATTTTAATCATGAAAAACAATAATGATTACCATTATTGACAAGTAACTAATTATACGTCATGATGAGGATAATATGAATGTCATCTGCGTTTTAGTCATTCATAACAGGTATTTTGGTATTTTTTGGTTTTTTATAAGGAGTGTGTTCTATGATTCGTAGTAAATTGCTTAAAGCCACCGCTTCATTATGCGCCGCCGCTCTTTTGACTACCGCTGCGGTAAGTGTAACCTCTGCTCACGGACTTTGGGTAGGTCCGCGTCTCGATCAATTACAGCTTGTGCTCGGCGAAGGACCGGAAGATAATGCCTATCAGCCAAACATGGTTAAATCTTTGACCGGTTATACCAAAGATTTTCAGCAAATTGCTATTCCACAGCAAAATTTTGCCGACCATGTGACCATTACGCCAAGCGAAAACACGAGTGTCGCCGTTATTGTCTTCGATTACGGCTACTGGAGCGTAGATAGTCAGAAAAAGGTTCACAACGCACCTATGAAAGATGTGCCGGGCGCTATTAAAGGAACCCATGCCATTAAGTACAGCATCAACTATCTGAATAAGGTAGGTACACCGAAAGCCATTCCGAATATTCCGTATCAAATCGTACCGTTGGTAGACCCTACACAGCTTAACGTAGGCGATATTTTGCCGGTACAAGTATTGCATGAAGGTCGGCCAATGCCGAATGTAGAAATTATTCCGGATTTAATTAATCATCACACAGTTGTTGAAAAAACGGATGTGGACGGTAAAGCATACTTACCGATTCGCAACGGCAGCGTGAATGTTATCGGCGTTGAACTCGCTTCCCATATCCGCAATCTGACGGCCTCGCTACGCAAGATAAAATCTTTACCAGCTTAAGCTTTACGCTCCATCCACAAGAAGATTAATTTGATTCGCAAAGAAGATTGATCTAACTTAATATTATTTTGTCTTTTTCATTTTTCCCCTCCTTAACTAAAAAGTATATCCATCATTGCAACACGATGCAATAATGGATAGCTTTTTCATTGCTTGGCATATATCAATCTGGGGTTATAGGACATTTTGAGTTGGTAATTTAATCCCATAGATAGTTAGGATATGGATCTGAGAAATGAAAATCACTCCATACAATAGCATCGCCCCCAGGTTGGAATAGAATCTTCTAATTTTTCTCTGGAATTCATGGTATCATATAGTTTAGAAATACTTTGTTGGTCGCATAACCTCGAGTATTTCAGCGGGTGAAAGCGGTTTGGTGAG
>ENA-OQBT01000219-OQBT01000219.1-human-gut-metagenome-genome-assembly--contig:-NODE-219-length-39791-cov-4.334938_pt1 | contig 39791 bp, 37 predicted proteins | sample MGYA00242749_ERZ504557 | MGnify/ENA primary metagenome ERZ504557 (study PRJEB26092, sample SAMD00036243) | human gut metagenome | host: Homo sapiens | study: EMG produced TPA metagenomics assembly of... | reverse complement strand
TTTTATTTTGCGACGGTCTTGATAGCTTCAATCAAATCTGCTGAAATCTTCGGGGAACCACATCACCGATGGTTTCCGATGCGGAAAGTATCTGCTTGAGAAATCTTTCCCGGATAGATAACGAATCCTTTTTCTTTCAATTGATGATAGAATTCCTTGAAATCGAACTCCTTGTCAGGATAAAGGAAGGAAGTGATGATAGGGGATTGGACTTCATCTTTCAGTAAGGTCTTGAATCCCAATGATCGCATACCTTCTACCAGCACATCATGATTACGGCAGTAGCGTGCATGCCGGGCTTCCACACCGCCTTCGGCTGCCAGTTCGTCCATGGCTTGTTTAAAGGCACGCACTACATGTGTAGGAGAGGTGAAGCGCCATTTTCCATGTCCTTTCTCCATCGCATCCCATTGGTCGTAGATGTCCAAAGAAAGACTCTTTGATACTCCTTTACAATATTGTAATTCGGATTTACGTGCAATGATGAAACCAAAGCCGGGAACTCCCTGAATACATTTGTTGGCACTACTGATCATAAAGTCGATACCTAATTCCTCTACATCCAATGGTACGCCGCCAAAGCTGCTCATTGCATCCACTATCAGCTTTTTACCATGCATCTTTACCATGTGGGCTATTTCCTTTAACGGGTTCAGGATACCGGTTGTAGTTTCGCAATGTACCACTGCCACATGAGTGATTTCTGCATTGTGTGCCAGATAATCATCCACATACTCCACAGATACTTGTTCTGTTTCATCAAAGGCTAGCATATCATAGTTCATTCCATGATATTCTGCAATGTTTCCCATGCGGTCTCCGTATGCACCGTTGCTCAGAATCAATAATTTGTGTTTGGGCGTAATCACACTTCCTAAGGTCGCCTCTACACAATAAGTACCGCTTCCCTGCATCAGGATGCTGGTGTAGTCATCTGTTTTTCGTGTAGCCAGTTGTACTAATCCTTTACGTATTTCCTCTACGATGTGAACATTGTAGTCTTCATCCATGTGCACCAGTCGGTCATCATGCTGTTTTTACGCTTTCAGAAGTGGTTAAAGGGCCGGGGGTTAAAAGTAAGTATGGTCTCATAATCATTTAATTCATTTTATGGTTAATAATTTCAATAATTTCGGGAAGTTCGGCAATGGTGTTTACTACATAATGCGCACCTGCCATATACATACGTTTTCTGACTGCTGCCATGCGTCTGTTCAATTCTTCTGCAGGCAGTTTTCTGGTTTCCTCTTGGGTGAGTCCCATTTCGTTGCTGCCCAGAATCACACCGACAGTCCATACACCGGCATTCACACCTTCTTTGATATCGGCTATCGTATCACCATATTTTATTACGCTTTGAACGGAAGGTATGGCCAGATCAATCATGTTCTGGTAAATCATGTAGGGTTGCGGGCGTCCTGCCGGAAGGTTGTTGGAAGTCACACAGTTGTCTGTGGTATAGCCATGGGCGGCGGCACCGGGCAGCACAATGTCCATCATGGCAGTAGTATATCCGGTGGTGGAACCTATCTTGATACCGTCCCTTTTCAGTTTCTCGATTACTTCGATTACACCGGGAATAGGAGTCGTATATTCTTCCAGGGAGGCGAACAAGTGTTTCTCGAATTCTTTGTATATGGATACCACATCTTCCTCAGTCCAGTTGCGGTTATAGTTTTGTTTGAATTGCTCCGTCACACTTGGTAATTTGAATAATTCACGGATATGGTCTATTTTGGTCATACCCATGGGGCCTCGTGCTTCTTCCATTGTCACTGTCAGTCCTTTCTCGGCAAAAGCTTTCAGGAAAGCGGCTACCGGAGCGAAGCATCCATAGTCTACAGCCGTTCCGGCCCAGTCCATAATAATACACTCAATTTTCTTCATCTTCTTGTTTGTTGTTTATTTAGTTATACTTTTATTTTTATGTTATGGGTTACAGATGTTTTCTGCTGTTTCCTTTAAGTTGGTTAACGCCATCGGTGAAACGATGATCTTTTTATTTTTTTCTTCTTTTCTCAGCTGTTTTTCCAATTTATACCGTTGCATCAGATAGATGGCCGAACCGATGAATGCAATGCTGCACACAATGCCTACCATCCTGAGAACTGATTATAAAACTCCATCCAATTGATATCCGGGCTGCAAAATTCCTTGAACAGCAGTACACAGACAGTTCCTGTATATCCGATAAAGTCGATGGTGGCAATGAAGAATCCCACATTTCCTTTAATCTTGAAGCAGGCAATGAAGCGCTCGAAGAACAGAGTTTGGAAACTAAGATAAACGATGTACAGGCTCAGACTTTGGAGGAACAGCCAGTAAAGGGTAGGCAGTTGCAATGCATCATAATTAAAAGCCAGATAGCTGATAGTGCCCGCTCCACCAATAACCATAGCCAGAAGCACCTGCAATACTCTGTAGTTGCTGTTTATTAACGACATCATGGCAAAGATTCCCAAAATAATCAGCGTCACCATACCGTCCACTTGTGCGAACAACCAAGAAGAAATAGTGCTTACATCAATGATATTGACCAGAAAATCTTCTTTTATATCACGTAAAATAGTGATAAACAGATTGGCGAAGAACAGCATGATCAGCAAGGGCATATAACTTTTGAACAGTTGTCTGCGTTGCTCTCCGTTCAAAGTGACGCGTTCCGAACGGAGAGCGCGGTCTTCATCTGTGGGTTGTGGCAACTTGTTGAGCGACCACCCCATGAGGATAAGGAGCGGGAAGGCTAAACCACCTATCAGGGCGGGCATCCAGAATTCTGTGACACCAAATGTATTGACTACAAACAATCCCATAGATTTAGCCATTCCTGAGCTCACCGCCATACTTACCCCCAGCAAGCTGGCCAATATATCGGTAACTTTGCGTCCTTCTATGAAACTGAAGATGACTCCCCACATGCATCCTAATGCCAGTCCGTTGAAGAATAGGGCAAACACATTAAAGGGTTGGGGGAGTAATCCGAAGAAGACTAAAGCGAGTTCTGCAAGGGCCACGGAGAATATCATGAATTTCAACCGGTTTTCGCGTTTCAATTCTGAAACAATCTTGATGGCAAAGAACTTTGAAATAAGGTAGCCGAAAATCTGCATGATGGTAGTGGCTACTTTATAATCCATCCCGAAGAAATCCATTCCGTCAAAGGTGGCAGCTGTAAAAGGTTTGCGCAGGGCATACACCAGTGAGTATGACAGTAGTGCCGCCCCTCCTGCCCACAGAATAAACAGGAAACTGGATATCTGTTTGTTTGTTTCGCTTTTTGCTTCCATTATAATAATTGATATTGACTAATTGTTTTGCTTCTTTTCTTTGTAGAAACCTCATTCCTCGTATCCTTGGATTGCTGTTTCCGGAAGCAAAAGTAGGAGCCTTTCGAGAGAGAAAAAATGAATCTTTATGATTAATATTTTTCATATTCCACCTGTTGTATGATGTAACATTAATGTAATGTATATGTCATTGTATGTTCATATAAAAACTTGTATTTTGCAAATTCAATAAAGAAGAAGAGAACAATGAATGATTTGATAGAAATATACCGAAGAATAGAATATCTCCGTAACAATGGTTTGAAAATGAAGGAGATAGCAGATTATGTAGATATGGCTCCCAGTGTCTTGTCTGCTCTTTATTCCAGCGTTCTGCCCACTTATGTAACCTCATTGAAACAAGGACATTCTGAAGAAGATTCATTAGATTTGGCTTTGGCGCAGGTCAATAATGTGTCAAAAAAACGTCTGTTGGGCAATTTGGCAAGTACCAAAGAGTTGCTTTTCAGTTTGGAACCTGCCAATGGTGAGGCAAAGACCAATCCTTTTATGGAGATGATGACTGCGAGATGCAACGTTCCGTGCAGGAAGTTTATAATTATAGCGGAAGTTATCTGAGCTATAGTCTTTCTTCTTCGTGCCAATGCCTTAAAGTGGAGCCCTATCTGATAGAGGCTTCCGAAGATAATACGTATGTGAAGGTGACTCACATGAGTGCCTATAATACAACTCATCGGGGAGTGGGGTTATTCAATAATCATCAGAACGGGTATATTTTCTTTAATGAGCGTGAGTCACCGCAAATGGCTTTGTTCAGTATTTATCTGCAATTGCCGATGTATGATTTTCCGCCGTTCCTTAAAGGTTTGTATCTTAGTCTGGATTACAACAGGAATCCGATAGCGCGTCGTATCTTGTTTGTAAAGCAAGGGGATAGTACAGACATGGAGGAATTCTTGGAACTGAAAGGGGAGCTGGTTCCACTTGATAAGTTGACAGAATTACAAAAGAAGTATTATGGCTATACTTGTCAGGAGGGAGATTGTATCCGTACCTGCATGGTTCCGTCTCCCCAATTGAATGAAAATGATTTGGAAAGGGAAAAAAGATTTTGTCTTTATGATTCGTACATTGGAAGCGGCTTGTAATAACAACATATTGCATCCAGTCCTGCTGCATAAACCTTTTCTCTCCCCTGATTAAGCCTTTTTATACGGATGTATTCTATCTCCATAGTCTTTGGAGTTATCTCCATAAGCTTTGGAGTTAACTCCCAAGGCTATGGAGTTAACTCCAAAGACTTGCGGAGATAAAACAAACAGGAAGAAAACCTTTAACCATACGGCAGGAAAGGTTTAGAGATATGGATAAGATCTTTTAAGGATGAATCAGATTACAAAGCTACGCGTTCCTTATGGAGGAATACCCTTTTGCAGACTTGCTCGTCCACTGTAGGGATGGATTTCATTCCATTCCTGCAATGGATGATGTTTTTGCTTATGATAGAAATGTACTTATATTACCCGATGCGGAAATATAAAGTTTATGCATAGCACGAGTACAGGCTACATATAACATGCTGCGGTCTATTTCTGTTCTATAGTCTTTATCAGTTACAAATGGAACAATCACTTCGTCAAATTCCAGTCCCTTTGCCATGTGGCTGTAGTAATGACCACCCCATTGACAAAAGCTACACTTCTTCTGTCAGCAAACAGATCTTATCAGACAAATGATTGATGGCTGCATACAACTTGTCCGCTTGTTTTACGGTTTTGCATATTATACCCATGGATACATCAGCTCCTTTCAGGAAAGAGGTGATGAGGTTTCTATCCATTCTATCTCTTTCTTTTCTGTGGGAAGCAAGGCGACTGCCGGTTCCTCTCCATGACGCTCTATAGCTTCCAGTTCCTCGTTCTTGGCAATGCGTTGGGCAAACTCTGTGATTTCATACGTGGAGCGATAACTTTTACAAAGCTTCATCACTTCCGAGCCGACTAATACACGTTGGATCTGTTCGCAGGTGGTGGAACTGTATGGATTTACTGATTGCTTTGCATCTCCCAATATTGTTTTCCGGCAAGGGAATAATTTAGCCAGAACTTTGTATTGTATCGGAGTATAGTCCTGCATTTCGTCTACCAGCAGATGCTTGATGCCATACATGGTTTTATTATCTTCCAGGGCCAGTTTCAAATAAAGTAATGGGGCTACATCCGCATATTCCAATTTCCGGTTTTTACCCTGTTTGAACATTTCCGGTTTTCCCAGCCAGTCATAAAATCCCTTGTACAAGTCAAGGTCTTTATTGTTGAACATCTTTTTCAGTTCATTACCCAACTGCCGTATCTGTATTTTTCCCATCGGCTCTTGGTGATAGGTGAAAGTCAGTTCGCGGGCAATTTCTTCTGCCATTGGTTGGAAACGGCTGCGCATGGGCAGGCGGTGCCATGCCGCGAAACGTTTTTTCAGGTACTCGGCAGGGATAGGGATACGTCCTGCTTTCAGGTCGGTTGGCCGAAATGCGTTTTGTTCTAAATATAGAATGTATTTATCCATCTGCTGGATAAACTCGGTGGTGGATTTGAATCGGATACGTTCTATAAAATTTTCTTCCTCTTTGTCCAGTATTTCGGCCACCTGGTCAAAGAAGGTTTGTATTTTATACTTGTTATCCAGTATTTTGAGCATTAATTCCTCAAAGCCGCATTCTTCAATTTTTTCTTCTCCCAATTCGGGAAGTACGTTCGAGATGTAATCGGCAAATACTTTATTGGGGGAAATGATCAGGATATCATTGGACGTGATTTCCCCTTTGTGCCGATATAGCAGATAGGCTACACGGTGCAAGGCGATGGATGTTTTTCCTGAACCGGCTACTCCCTGAATAATCAGGGTGTTCGATGTATCATTACGGATAATTTTATTCTGTTCCCGTTGGATGGTGGCGACTATATTCTTCATCCGGTCATCGGAGTTTCCACTCAATTCTTTCTGAAGGATGTCATCTTGAATATTCAGTGAACTTTCCAGCATGAATTCCATTTTTCCGTCACGGATGCGATACTGGCGTTTCAGACGGATGTTACCTTTCACTTCTCCCGAGGGGGCGTCGAAATGTGCTTCTCCTAATTCATAATCATAGAACATGCTGGAGATGGGGGCACGCCAGTCGTGTATCAGATTTTCATTGGTGGGAGGATTGAAAAATGAGTGGATACCTATATATAATGGCAGGACTTCGGGTTGCCCTTTTTCTTGAAAGTCGATGCGCCCGAAATAGGGAATGGCCATTATTTTGCGATAACGTTTCTTTTTCTCGGCCAAGGACTCACTGGCTGCTACTTGTTGGGTGACTATCTGCCGGACCGCACTTTTCTCGGCGCGGTCCAGTTCGGACAGATTTTCCCACAAGTAGAGTTTGTGCTCCATTACGTCTTTGGATTTATCTTCAATGGCCTTATCCATCTGTTCGATATTGGCAGCTAGTAAAGCAATAATATCCATGAGATAGGCTTTCTCTTCCTTTTCAGTCTGGTTAAATATCATAGCGCGTATTTGTTTGTCGTTTTATTGCTGGGCGAAATTACACAAATATGCTTAATGTTATTCTCTTTGTATGGAGAAATGTGGATGTAAATTTGTTCTTTGTCTGGTTGTTTGGATAACTCCAATATGAATATTGCAGGAATGAAAGCTGGTCTTTTCTTTGTGGAAAAAAGGTGGAAGACTTTCACAAGTTTCCCACCCCAACCGTAGCAGGTACATGTAAAATATACCTGAAATGAAATGATTTATTATTTTCTGCTTATAGGTTATTACAGATTGTTTTTACATAAATATAGGCGCCATATATTTCACCAGAAAGTATCCGCCGGCTATCAGCCATATATAGAGAATCGAGGCAAGGACAAAGGGCTTTGCTCCGGCCTTCCGGAATTTGTCGATACTGGTTTCCGCACCCAAGGCAGTCATGGCCATTGTCAGCAGGAAAGTATCTACATTGTTGATAAAGGCAGTCAGGCTTTGCGGCAGCAAATCGAAAGAATTGAAACCGATGACAGCCAGAAAACCGATAGCAAACCAAGGAATGGAGACTTTTTTCATACTTCCATTTTGTTCTCCGGCTTTAATTGCCGGTTGGGATACCATGAAGCTGGTAATGAGCAGAACGGGAACCAGCATCATTACACGAATCATTTTTACGATAATGGCGACATCGGAAATTTCTTTGCCCATTGCGTTGCCGGCACCTACTGTGTGCGCTACCTCATGCAAGGTCGCTCCGGTGAATATACCCATTTCATTGGCAGAAAGTACGAATGTGCCATTATGATATAATATAGGATAAATGAACATGGATATAGTTCCAAAAATAACAACAGTGGAAACAGCCACGGCTGTTTTATAGGGTTTGGTTTGAATGGTCGATTCAGCGCCTAGTATAGCTGCCGCACCGCAAATACCACTGCCGATGGAAGTGAGCAGTGCGATGCCCCGGTCCATTTTCAACATTCGTCCTATCAGGATACCCCCTAGAATAGTTGTTGTTACTATAATTGTGTCAATAAAAATAGCGGGCAAGCCACTGCAAGCACATCTTGAAAAGTTAATCTGAAACCGTAAAGAATGATTCCGATACGCAAGATTCGTTTAGAACAAAACTGGATACCGGGGACCCATGTCTCAGGCAAATTATTCCGGAGGCTGTTAGCATATAACATACCTAAAATAATACCGACAATCATGGGACTGAATGATAACTCTTTTACAAAGTTCATTTCGCCTATATAAAAGGCCGCACATGAGAACAGGGTGATCAAGAGTACCCCATGGAGCATACTGCTTCTTTTTTCGCTTATCATAATTTATTTTTTTATGGTGTTTAAAAGTGTCGTACAAAATAACAACTTTAGATTGGGATACACCGAATTAAAATTCTTATAGCCTATAACCTTTAATTATCAAAGAAGAAGAATGTTCACGGAAAAAGAATAATGCACAATCTCTCAAAAAAAAGATTGTGCGTTATAATATAGATATATACAGATCGTTGTTACTGGCTTTTATAGCTGTTTATCTGAGATTAATCGTGCAATGCGGGTCTTGTTCTGTGTTCCTTTGGTAAGCAGGTAAACGTGCTTATACGCATCACGGTTCAGTTCGGTAGGCGAACCGTTGATAAGGATAATGTTCCGGTCATTGGCAAATTTCAGGATGCCGCTGATGTTGTTGGGATGCAGTTTGCCTATTTCATCCATCATACAGTGCAATTTGAAATCTTTGAATTTGCGTGACGCCCCTTCCTTGAACACATTCAGCAACATGATGTTTATCATCGCTTTTACCAGAATGTCGGTTCCTTCCGACCCCACATTGGCTATCTTCTCGATAAATCCGGTATCATTGCCGTTCTCCACAATGCGGAAACGCAATTCGAAGGAATCATACAGGCGGATGCTGTCGTAGCGGTAGGCATGTATTTCCTTGATAAAGGTACGCAGCAAAGTGATCGCTTCTTCTTTTACCAATTGCTCCTTGGCAGAGGAGAACAGGTTGGTTTCCGGTGAGAGGTCATAGCCGTAATCATGGTAATATTTCTGTATCTCACGCAGAATATTCACTACGCGGTTGCTACTCTCTTCCACTTTCATTTCAATGCGCTGGATAACTCCTACAAAGTTGCAGGTAGCGAAACCTTTATTGATTTCACGGATCACATCTTGAATATCATCTTCTGATGAAGTCAGCATGGAGGTATCCATACTGATACGTTTGAAGGTATCCCAATGTTCATTGTTAATGCGACGGATATACTCGTCTATGCGGTTCTCTTCCACAAAGTCGTGCAGCTCGTCGGCAAAGCGTACATATTCCCAGTCCTCGTTGAATTTTACGCGGAATTTGAAGGTGTTGTCCTCATCAAAATGTCCGGTGAAAAGGTTCACTTCCTTGCGGAGTTTGCTTTGTACCTGTGTGAATTGGTTGGCTTGGCGGGTCAGTTCGTCAATCAGCTCCATACAAGTCTTGGTGGTTTGTATGGTCTGTGCGGTTTCAGAATGGAATATATCCTGATGCGGCTTGTACCAGTCGTATGCCGAAATCTTACTGTAGGCTTCCAAGTTCTTTTGCAATTCCCTTACATTTTCTTCCGCTTCTTCCAGTTCTTTGTTCAGAAGGTCTATTTTTTCTTGCAGGGAAGATGTTTCCGCTCTCAGCGTTTCCCGTTCCTGCTGGAGCAGACGTTTCTGTTCGTCGTGTTCCCGTTGCCATCCGGGGATACGGTCTATCAAGTCCCGTTTATCTTTCTGATATTCGATGACCAGTGTCGCGTTTTCCTTAATGAAAGAAAGTTCTTTATCCAGTTGAGCCAGTTGGTTGGCAATATCTTGCAAACGTTCGGTATCCGCCCCCTGCGAGTGAAGCTCTTTTTGCATATCTGCTTCATATTCAGCTTTGATGGAGGAGATTCTTCGTTGCTCTTCTTTTTCTTCCTTTCCGATAATTTCCGCCTGTGTCTTTTTTTCGGTGGCAAGCGTTTGCTGCTGCTGGTTCCATGCCTGTTTCAGATTATCCAGTTTTTCTGTTTTCTCCTTGTTCAGGTTTTTTAGTTTGTTGTTTATTCCTTCCAGTTCGGCAGCCCGTTTGCGCTTTTCGTTTTCCAATTGGTTTATTTTGGCATTCCGTTCCTCATTGGCTTTCTTCTTCCATTCTTCCAAGTCGAGCATATCCTGCTGGTATTGGCGTTCCAATTGTTCCAGTTCATACTCTATTTGACTGATGAGATTTTTTTGCTCCTTTATCTGCGGTTGGTATTTGCGTTTCAACTGCTCCTGCACTTCTTCCTTTTCAGTTTGCAGGCGTTGCATGGCGGCAGTGATTTCTTCCAGACGCTTTTCACCGTTTTCTTTCTCGGCTATGTAGTCGTCTATAGACTTGATGGGACGATGGATGCTGTCTAAATTTATGGAAATGCCATAGAATGAGTTCCCCCCTTCAATGGTACTTTGCGGGAAAAGTCCCCGTTGCCATAAAATACTTTCATCACACAGTTTGCCGATGTTCTCTTCCCATCCTTTTTTGTTTTCTTTCAGCCAGCCTTGCAAGGTGTCTTTGCTGTTGTCCAGAAAAGCTTGTAATTCGTCTATGCGAGGACGCAGTTGCAGCATTTCCTGTTGCAGTTTCTGCAAGGTCAAGTCTTTTTCTTTCAACTGTTTTTGCTGTTCCTCTTCCCAAGTCATGGTCAGTTCCTTGATGGTGAGCTGCGCTTGGGCGATACGGTTTTTCCGTTCCGTGTGAAAGTTGGCATAGTTCTGGATGCGCGCTTTCAATTCCTGCTGCTCTTCCTCAAAGAAAATTTCCTTTCTGCATAGTTTTATCTGATAATCCATGGCGTTCAGTTCGCTCAGTTTCTCGGTTTTCAGCGGATGGAGCTGCTGTGACAGGGTTTCAAATTCCTGATAAAGGGAATCGGTGAACTGCTGGTATTCCTTGCGAGCCTCTTCCAGACGCTCGTTGTACGTATTGTTTAACGTGTCCAGTTGCTTGATTTTCGCTTCATGAATCTTGTTCCATTGCTCGTCCAGGGTCTGAATCAGTGATTTATACTTGGTGGAGATTTCCATATATTGTGAGGTGAGGATGCGTTGCTCTTCCAGCAATCCCACCTGCCGGTTCTTCCATTCTTCTTTCTTGGAAGAGCGCTCTATAATCTCTTCTATGTTCTTTTTCTGGTAGTCCTTTTCTTTGCCTAATGCCTTTTGCAATTCGTTGTTCAGCACTGCCAGGGCTTCCTGTAACTTGTCGCTGCGCTTGCGCGATTCATCTTGAAGCTCCTGTTTCCGGCGCATCAGTTTTCCCTTGCCGGCATCTGCGTGGTCTTGTTTCTCTTTCCATTGGGGAAGGATACTTTCGGCTTTGCGAAAAGCGGTGACCAGTTCGCGGCAGTTCTGTACCAGTCCGCCTTGCAGTTGGGAGGTTTGTTGGGATAATAGCGTGATTTCCCTAGCTTGTTTCCGGGTTTCCCGTTTCTGAAATTCTTCGATGTCCTTCAGACGAGTCTCAAAGTTTTTCAGATGCTCCTTGTAACTGTTCAGGTCGATGGCTGTTTCGTCTTCGTTCAGAGAAGAAATGATTGTTTTTTTGATAAATTCAGCATCCAGTTTCGAATTCAGCAACACGTTTTGTATGGTACGCGGAATATTCTGGTATTGCTTGCTCTCCATCAGCGAGTACCGGCTGAACTCAGGACTTGTACTGTTTCCATACAGAATGTTCCGATACTCGTCGTAGGTATAGATGATGCGTGAATATTCTATTCCATGTTGGTCCAGCACAGCACGCACGCGGTCACTCTCGCTATAGGCCATCCGGTTCTCATCTATAAAGAATTCTTTACGGTAAGGAGAGTGGATGAAGCGGTAGCACACACGGTTCATCGACTTGAAACTCAGAATACAGAATGTATCGTTCTCTGTTGCCACTTCGTAAACAATGTACGAGTTGGAGTAGGGGAAATAGTAATCCGTGTAATTTTGCTTTTCCACCGAAATGCCCAGTCGTTGCGTGTCGGCATTATAAAAGAAAAGGATAGCACGCAGAAGGGTACTTTTCCCTACTCCCTGCGTGCCGATGAAGTGAACGTTTCCGTCCAGATAAATATCGTCCGAATAAGGGATATTCGCACTATTGATAAAGATTATTCTACTCAGGTTTCTCATCTTCGGTTTCGTCGTAAATGTTGATACTTTCAATCAGCCTTTCCAGATAATGCCAGGCGCTCATCACCTTATACGTATTCGTTTTCTCGTTTTCTTGTTCCAGAAACGAGTCTTTGGTGAGCTGGCGTATCATGTTTTCCAGTACTTCCTTGCGGATGTCCTTGTCCGAGAAGTGTTTCCGCATACCGTCCAGTTTGTTCTGGAGCAGCATGTTAATGTTGGTTTCCACCAATATCTGTTCGGGCTGGAAGCGGAATCCGGGACCGAAAGTTTCATCGTAAGTTTTGAAAAAGTCGAGCACATCTATCCAGTAATAGGCACGCATGATTTTTTGTTCCAGTGTGGCTTTAGGTTCTATACGCGAGAAGAAGAAATATTCGTTTCCACGTTCCAGCGTATAGTTTATCTGTGAAAAATACTGATAGAGGGGCTCGTAATTCTCATCTATTTCATTATACATATCGCGTACTTCTTCACTGGTGCTGTTGGAACTGATGAACAGTCCTTTCTGCAGGTATTCAAAGATGGACGCGGTATTATCGGGTATTTGTATATTTAAATCCATAATTATCAGAGTGGATATATTTTAGCGTATTCATATTGATTGTGGAGTCCGAACTCGTTCCGGATTTCCAGTTGGTTTTCGTAAAGTGAGACAATCTGACAGAAGAACGTGGTGCGTTCCTTTTCGTCCACCTCGCGATGGAAGTGATACTGCAACAGAAAAGAGAAAAGGTCGTTGACCGGTTCTCCTTTCCAACGGGCTTCTGCTCCCGATTGCACAAAGGCGGTCACTACTTCGTCCAGATTAATCACTTCTTCATACATGGCCTGTGCTCTCAAGTCTTCTTCACTGAAAGCCCCGGCTTCATTTTTCCGCACAATTTCACGGTACTTCTGATTGCTGATAACTTTCAGAATGATGGGACGTGCTTCGTCACTGGCCAGATAGGCAGGCGACAGTTTGAACGATGCTTGCGGACTGCCTTCCAGCAGGAGGGAACGCTCCCGTTCCATGATTTCGGACAGGTTGCTTCGGGCACGCAGCTCGAACTGGTCTTGCAGATATTTTACTTTTCGTATCTTTTCTACCAGTATCACCTGATTCTTTATCTGGTTCAGATAATTGATGATATCCTGTTGGGCACGAATCAGACTGTGGGCTGATAGTTGCAGTTCCTGTCGCAGTTCGAGCAGAATGCGAGTCAGCTCCTCATCAGTGGCCTGGCGGAAGAAATCTCGTTCTTCGTGCAGAATCAGATGTTCGGTAGAGTCTATCAACCGCTGGATGTTGATTCGCTTTTTGTCCAGATTTTGCAGTTTGGCTATTTTTATCTGGTACGTAGGTTCGTGTTTGAAAGCATTATCAATATTGTGTTGAAGATTGATAATGTTCCGTATCGTTACACGTGCCAGTTTCTGAAAGGTAATCTTGATATTGCGTACATAACTTTCCTTGCGCGACTGGATCTTTTCCTTCAGGTAGTAGTCCATCAGTTCGTGCAGGTACTCTATGTTTTCCTCTACGGTAGCAGTGTTGATTTCCTCGTTTGCTTCCAGCAGCAGTTCGAAGAAATCAAGGAATCGGGCATCCAGTTCCACAAAGTTTCCGTTTTGGTGTATGATTTCCTTTTCGATGAGTATTTTTAAACGGTTTTCGTCTTCTTTCAATAGGGTGAGTGCGTCCGAGTATCGAAAACTGTGTACTTTTCTCTTCTCAAACACCTCTACCAACAGCCCTTTAGCTACAAAAATCGTATTTATAATTTCGTGAATTGACCGGAATATATACATTGTTTTTTTCAAAAAAAGTCCGGCGAAGTTACTCCAAAAGGTTGGAAAAACCTAGCGTTTTATGCTAAAAAGCATATAAATAGTGAAGTAAAAGGTGAAAAATGCTGAGGAGTAAATTAGTAAGAAGGAGGTCGTTGTATGGAGTTTCTGTCGCTTGTATGATGCTATATTTTTCAGATGCGGTTGACACGAATAACGTAGTTAGAATAAAGATATCCGTGCCATCGCATCTGGAAAATAGAATACTTTAGGAACTTTACGGTAAAGACTGATAAACCGGGTGCCTATGTTTTAGAACTGTTTAGTTGTGTGGGTTATTTGCAGGCTAGTTCGAATATCTCTTTACTATATTCTTTGTTCAGCTTCACATAATTGCCTACCCATTCTCCCTTGTTTTCATGTAGTTTTTTTACCAGCAGTTCAATGTCAGGATGTTCTATACCTAGTTCTTTGAAATTGACCGGTAAGCCTATGTATCTGAAAAAATGTTTCAATCGTGATACACCGGCAAGTGCCATCTCTTCCAAATCCTCATTTTCGGGAACTCCGAAAACACGATTTGCAAACTGGGCAATCTTCTTCGGATTATGTTCTGCCATGAATGTCATCCATGCAGGTACGATAACTGCCAGTCCTGCCCCATGCGTCACATTATATACAGCACTGATTTCATGTTCCAGAAAGTGTGAAGCCCAGTCTTCCTCACAACCTACTCCACACGTACCATTATGAGCAATTGTTCCACACCACATGATATTGGCGCGTGCTTCGTAATCGTTCGGGTCCTGCTTCACTTTATATGCTTCTTTGATGATAGTCATCAAAGTCCCTTCACACAGCCGGTCACTGATTTCCACATCGGGAGTATTGGTAAAATAACGTTCCATAATGTGTACCATCATATCGGCAATGCCACAAGCTGTCTGGTAAGGGGGGAGAGTATAGGTCAATTCCGGATTCATTACAGCAAAAACGGGCCGTAGTAATTCCGGTACACGCAAACTTAGTTTCTGCAGACCTTCCAGTTTGGTAATCACCGTATTGCCCGAACCTTCGCTACCGGCAGCGGGAATAGTAAGTACTACACCCACTTTTAAGGCCCTCTTCACTTTGGCTTTTCCTATATAGAAATCCCAAAAATCACCTTCGTAGGGTACTCCTGCCGCAATGGCTTTTGCTGTGTCAATGACAGAGCCTCCCCCTACGGGAAGCATAAAGTCCACGCCTTCTTTGCGCGCCAGTTCAATACCTTCGTAAACCTTCGGGTCAGTAGGATTAGGCTGTACGCCTCCTAATTTTACATAATCCACTCCTGCCTGTTGCAGAGAATCTTCTATGCGTTGCAGTAATCCGCTGCGAATAATAGAGCCTCCACCGTAAACAATCATTGCCTTCCGGGCGTTATACTTTTTAGCAAGAGTTCCGGTTTGGATTTCTGTATCCTTGCCAAATACAAACTCGGTAGGGCTATAAAATACAAAATTGTTCATTTGCTTACTCCTTATATTATTTTGTTGTTTGAAACCAAAGCAAAGTTAAGGAAATATATTACCTTTGCCGCCTAAATTTAGTAAAAAGATGAAAACGGACATTGAAATAGCACGCAGCATTGAGCTGGTTAAAATTAAACAGGTGGCTCGGGAAACCGGTATTCCTGTAGAGCACATCAGTAACTACGGGCGCTATATTGCCAAGGTGGATGAAAGTCAGATAGATGAAGAAAAGGTGCAACAGAGCAACCTTATTCTAGTTACTGCCATTACTCCTACAAAGGCCGGTATCGGTAAGACTACCGTTTCTATCGGATTGGCTTTGGGACTGAATAAAATAGGAAAGAAAACAATTGTTGCCTTGCGTGAGCCGTCGCTAGGTCCTTGTTTCGGAATGAAAGGGGGAGCCGCCGGAGGAGGATATGCCCAAGTTTTGCCAATGGATAAGATTAATCTTCATTTTACAGGTGATTTTCATGCCATCACTTCTGCTCACAATATGATTTCGGCCTTGTTGGACAATTACCTTTATCAGAATCGTGATAATGGTTTCGGATTGAAGGAAGTGCTGTGGCGTCGTGTGTTGGATGTGAATGACCGTTCCCTCCGTTATATTGTTACAGGACTAGGACCGAAGACCAATGGAATTACCCAAGAGTCAGGGTTTGATATTACTCCTGCATCTGAAATTATGGCTATTCTGTGTCTGGCCAAGGATGAAAAGGACCTGCGTCGTCGCATTGAAAATATTTTATTAGGTTTTACGTATGACAATAAACCTTTTACTGTAAAAGATTTAGGAGTTGCCGGAGCCATTACAGTTCTTTTGAAAGATGCTCTTTCTCCTAATCTGGTACAAACTACGGAACATACTGCTGCCTTTGTTCATGGGGGACCGTTTGCCAATATCGCTCACGGTTGCAACTCTATTCTGGCAACCAAGATGGCAATGACTTTTAGTGATTATACTATTACCGAAGCCGGATTCGGGGCTGATCTGGGAGCGGAGAAGTTTTATGATATCAAGTGCCGTAAAGCAGGTATCACACCTAAACTGACCGTATTGGTGGTTACTGCCCGTGCATTGAAAATGCATGGCGGCGTATCACAGGATAAGATAAAGGAACCCAATCTGGAAGCTTTGAAGCAGGGGGTGGCCAATATGGACAAACATCTGCGTAATCTGAAATATTTCGGTCAGACGGTTGTGGTTGCGTTCAACCGTTATGGAGATGATTCGGATGAAGAAGTGGATTATATCCGTACCCATTGCGAGAAGAAAGGAGTGGGATTTGCCGTAAACAATGCCTTTACTGATGGGGGCGAAGGGGCAGTAGAATTGGCGGAACTGGTAGTGAAAACCATTGAGGAACAACCTTCCGAGCCTTTGCAATATGCCTATGATGAGGAGGATAGTGTAGAAACTAAAATATCGAAGGTGGCTTGTAATTTATACGGTGCTAGCATTATTACGTATAGTGCTGCTGCCCGTAAGAAACTGAAGCATATTGTAGAATTGGGATATGGAGATTTCCCTATCTGTATTGCCAAGACGCAGTATTCATTCTCTACCGACCCCAAAATTTACGGTGCGGTAGATAACTTTGAATTCCATGTACAAGATATTGTGATGAATGCCGGAGCTGAGATGCTGGTAGTCATTGCCGGAGAAATAATGCGTATGCCGGGATTGCCGAAGGAACCGCAAGCATTGCATATTGATATCGTGAATGGTGAAATAGAGGGTTGTCGTAACCCCTCTTTTTTTTACTGAACTTATACTGTGTTACATTGACGAGATTAAACACCAAGTGTAAATGGAAAGTCCGATGCCTATTACCAATCCTACAGATGACCATCTGATAAACAACTTGTCTTTATATTTGCAGCCATAGCATAAGCCTGTAATGGCGCACATGGAAATTCCGATTGGAAATACAAAGAATCCTATTGAGATAACCCCCATGAGTATAATAATACCCATGATGGTTAGAACTTTGTTTCTTGCTGTCATGGCTTTTATTGTTTGGTGTTGAATGTATATGGATTATATATGGCAGTAAAAGTACAAAATTATTGTTTAGAATCAGACTTTTATCCGTTTTTTATATATTTGCATTATCTAAAAAGTGGATAGATGGCAGATGTCTTGACTCCCGAACAACGCCGTAAATGCATGTCTCGGATTCGTAGTAGGAATACAAAACCTTCTGTCAGAAATGAGAACCTGAATAGGTTATTGTTTACGCTGAACCATTTGTTCTTGGAATATTTCGCAGTACGTCATGCAGTTTCGTATGGAGAGAGCGGTAGAGAATTAAATTTGGTTGCGGCCGAAGATAAAACGGAATATGAGAAAGATAAGCCTTTATAAAAATTGAACTAATCAGTAACGACAAAATGGATATGAAACATGTAAAGTATCTGGCTCTTGTCCTATGCATAGGGAATCTGTCGCCTGTTATGGCGCAGACAGCCTCGAAAAGTCTCACAGTAGACAATTTAGTTGCTTGGCAGCGTATCAGCGGGCAATCTATTTCTGATAATGGAAAGTGGGTGGCATGCAAGATGGAACCTTGGGAAGGGGATGCTGTGGTGAATTTGTATGATGCACAAGGGAAGGAACTTGCCACTTTCCCGCGGGCAGACCGTTTTCTTTTCTCGGCCTCTTCCGACTATTTGGTTGTGTCGCAGAAACCCGGCAAGATGATAGTGGATTCTCTGAAAATAAAGAAAACAAAGAAAGATAAGTTGCCGATGGATGCATTGGTTATTTATTCGCTTTTGGGCGACAGGGAAGTGATTGATTCACTGAAAACATTCAAACTGGCAGAGAAGGTGGACTGGGTTGCTTTTCAGAAGGGAAGGAAAGACTCGACTTTGTATGTTCAACCGTTGAATGCAAACCTCAGTACTCGGTATGAGGCTCCTGCTGTGAAAGCTTTCAACTTTGCGGAGAAAAGCGGAATGCTTTATTATATAACCGCAGGTGATAAAGCAGAGGAAAAGCCGGGATTGTATCTTCTGAATACGGAAACAGGTGTGAAGACGCTGATAAAAGAAGGTGACGGGGTGTTTAAACAGGTAACTTTTGATGAAGATGGAGCAAACTTGGCTTTTTTATATTGTGCACAGAAAAATTCTTGTTATAAAGCCATGAGCTTGTGGCTGTCACAGCAGGGAGCACCGGCAACAGAAGTTGTGGCACGTGGCAATCAGGCTCTTCCGAAAGGATGGGTGATTAGTGAGCATGGGAAATTACAATTTTCGAAGAGTGCTTCCCGGTTGTTTTTTGGCACATCGCCTGAGCCTAGACAAAAGGATACGTTGCAATTGGCGGAGAACCGTCCAATGTGCAGGTGTGGAGTTGGGACGAGCCGGTGCAATATACTGTACAGAATTATAATAAGGAGAAAGATCTGAAAAGAAGCTATCAAGCGGTTTATCATATAAATAGTGGTCGTATTTGTCAGCTGGCAGATGAGGAGTTATCTCAGATTTTGTTGGGAGATGAAGGAGATGCCCCGTTGGCATTGCTTTCCACTTCGCGTCCTTATTCATTGTCCTCCATGTGGGAAGGGCGGACACGCAGTGATTATTACACTGTGTCTTTGGAAGATGGCAGCCGTAAATTACTGGCATCGGCGGATTATGGCAGATACCGTCTTTCACCACAAGGCAAGTATGCGTATTGGTATGCTGAAACAGACAGTTGTTGGTATACTCTTTCTATGGCAGATGGGAAAAAGGTTCAGTTGACTACCCCTGTTTCTTTCCTCGCATGGGATGAAGAGAATGATGTACCTGACTATCCGAACGCACATGGAACTGCCGGATGGACGGAACGGGATGAGTCCCTTTTAATTTATGACCGTTATGATATTTGGAAATTCGATCCGGATGCCATGAAGGAACCTGTCAATCTGACGATGAATGGACGTAAGAACCGGATTTCATATCGTTTGGTAAAACTGGATAAGGAGGAGCGTGTGGTTGACCTGAACAAGCCACAGTTGTTGAAAGGCTTTAACGAAGTGACCAAAGGGAACGGGTATTACAAGGCTCGTTTTTCCACCGCTGCTTCTCCCAAAGAATTGATAGCGGGTAACTATATGTTACGCAGTATTTATAAGGCGAAAAATACAGACCATGTAATCTATACGATGGAAAGTTTTGAGCAATATCCTGACCTTCATTATGCTACACTCGATTTCAAGAAATCTATTCGGTTGACTCATGGCATTGACCAACAGAAAGACTATTTGTGGGGAACTGCTGAATTGGTTTCGTGGATATCTTTAGATGGTCGTAAGTTGGAAGGGGTGGTGTATAAGCCTGCTAATTTTGATCCGGCCAAGAAATACCCGATGATTGTGAGTTTCTATGAGCGAAATTCAGAAACTCTGTTTAATTACCGGATGCCGGAACCGCATCGGTCTACCATTGATTATCATTTTTATAACAGTAACGGGTATATTGTGTTCAATCCGGACATACGTTATGTAGACGGTTATCCGGGTGAGAGTTGCTATAACTGTCTGATGCCGGGGGTTGCCATGCTGATAGGCAAAGGTTATATTGACGAGAAAGCCATAGGTGCGCAGGGACATAGTTGGGGCGGTTATCAAGTGGCTTATCTGGCTACACGTACTGATTTGTTTGCGGCTATTGAGTCAGGTGCTCCGGTGGTCAATATGTTCAGTGCCTACGGAGGTATCCGTTGGGGATCGGGGCTGGCACGCTCGTTCCAGTATGAACATACTCAGAGCCGTCTGGCCGGTACGCCTTGGAGTACTCCGTTGCGTTATTTGGAAAACTCTGCTCTGTTCACGATGGACAAGGTACAAACACCTGTTTTAATCATGCATAATGATGCTGACGGACATGTGCCCTGGTATCAGGGAATAGAATATTTTGTGGCAATGAAACGTCTTGGAAAGCCTTGTTGGATGCTGAACTATACAGGCGAACCGCATTGGCCGACAAAGATTGCCAACAAAATAGATTTTCAAAAACGTATGTTCCAGTTCTTTAATCATTATCTGAAAAAAGAAGCAATGCCTGAATGGATGTCTGACGGGGTTCCGGCTGTAGAACAGCCTTATGAATTAGGATACTGATATTATGTGTTCGGACAACTATAGAATTCAAGCTGCTCCTACTGTGGATAAAGTAAAAGGATAGTTCCTGAAAAGAGGGAGGAGGTGTGTCAAAACTAAAATGACAGCTCCGAAAAGTTATAGATAGTAATTATAAACTTAAAAGGGTCGTATCAAGCTCTGTATTGACTAATGATACGACCCTTTCTTTAGTTTTTTAGGATGCTCAAATTTCAAATTATAAATTCATATTTTCAAAAACTGAGTTTTGATCCTCTCTTCTTCTTTTTAGTACAATGCTTTTTTATTCAAACTTACCATAACGGGTAGGCAACAGTTTGCGGTCACCTAATGTATTATCTACCCGGGCTACATTGATCCAGAATTTGTTATCACGTACCGATTCGATAGGATAAGCGGCTTTCTCGCGGCTGTAGCTGTGATTCCATTCATTGGCCACCACTTCATATTCAGGATGCGGGGCGTTGACCAATACATTATCTTCTTTATCGGCACTGCCATTCTTCACTTCTTGAATTTCCTGCCAGATGGTTTGCATCACAGTGACGAAATTATCCAGTTCCCATAAACTTTCACTTTCAGTCGGTTCAATCATCAATGTTCCATGAACCGGGAAAGAAAGGGTGGGCGCATGATAGCCATAGTCCATCAGACGCTTGGCGATGTCATTTTCGCTGATACCGGTTTCGTCATGCAGATAGCGGCAATCTAAAATCATTTCATGGCCCACAAAGCCCGTAGCACCGGTATATACAATACCGTAGGTATCCTTGAAGCAGGCTGCCAGATAATTGGCGCTCAGAATAGCAGTCTTGGTGGCATTGGTCAGACCTTCGGCGCCCATCATGCAAATATAACCGTAAGTAATAGGCAGGATTCCTGCGCTACCGTATGGAGCTGAAGAAACCTGATTGGCACTGTTACCCCAAACTTGATGTCCTGGAAGGAACGGGACCAGATGTTCGGCTACACAAACGGGACCTACACCGGGACCGCCACCACCGTGAGGGCTGGCAAAAGTCTTATGCAGATTCAAATGGCATACATCAGCACCGATGGTACCCGGATTGGTCAGACCTACCTGTGCATTCATATTTGCACCATCCATGTAAACCTGTGCTCCGCATTTATGAATAATTTTACAAATTTCTGCAATTTCCGGTTCAAAGATACCATGAGTGGACGGATAGGTAATCATTAATGCAGCCAGATCATCCTTGTTGGCTTCTGCTTTTGCACGTAAATCTTCTACGTCTACATTACCTTTATCGTCACAGGCACAAGTCACCGTGGTATATCCGCATTGAATGGCTGAAGCCGGATTCGTACCGTGGCTGATGCCGGAATTAATATCTTGTTGCGGTGTCCCTGTCCGATACTTTCCAGATAAGCGCGGATGATGCGAAGTCCTGTATACTCTCCTGCTGCACCTGAATTAGGTTGCAAAGTGATTCCTGCAAATCCGGTAATAACCTTCAACTGCTCGCTTAGGTTATTAATTAGTGTCTGATAGCCTTTTGTTTGATCCTCAGGTGCTAACGGGTGTATAGCCATCCAGCCTAAGTTGCTGAGTGGGAGCATTTCCGAAGCGGCATTCAGTTTCATGGTACAAGAACCCAATGAAATCATGGAATGTGCTAATGAGATATCTTTACGTTCCAAACGTTTGATATAACGCATCATTTCGGTTTCAGTATGATACTTGTTGAATACCTCATGGGTGAGGAAGGAAGTACGGCGGCGTAGTTCACGATTCAGTGAGGATGCTTCGGGAATGTCTGTCACTTCTTGAACGGTTTCTTCGGCAGCAATGGAGAAGATGGAAAGTAACAGGTTTACATCTTTCAGGTCGGTGGTTTCATCAATGCTGAAACCTACATCGCCATTATCATAGTAACGGAGGTTTACTTCTTTACTCAATGCGATGGTACGCAGCTTCTGAGCCGAAACATGGTCGGGCAGACTGAAACGCAGGGTGTCAAAGAATAATTCATTATGCTGTACATATCCCAAGCGGGTTAGGGCTTTGTTCAACCAGGTGGTAATGCTATGAATGCGTTTTGCTATATTTTTGATACCTTCCTGCCCATGATAAACGGCATAGAAGCCGGCCATTGTAGCCAGTAATGCCTGTGCGGTGCAGATGTTGGAAGTTGCTTTTTCGCGTTTAATATGTTGCTCACGGGTCTGTAAAGCCATACGGTAGGCCAGTTTGCCATATTTGTCTTTAGACCAGCCGATGATACGTCCCGGCATATTGCGTTTATATTCGTCACGTGTAGCGAAGTAGGCTGCGGACGGACCTCCGTAGAACAAGGGGATACCCAGGCGCTGGTACTTCCGAATACGATATCTGCTCCCCATTCGCCGGAGGAACTAATAATGCCAAACTCATTATATCAGCATCCACGGCTACTTTACAATGGGCAGCATGTGCCTTTTCCACAAACTCACGATAGTCTTCTACGCTACCGCTGGCATTGGGGTATTGCAGGATGCAGGCAAAAATTTCCGGAGTAAATACCAATTCCTTGTAATTTCCTACTTGGATCTTCATGCCTTGCGGAAGGGCGCGGGTTTGGATGACTGCCAGATTCTGTGGGAAAATCTCTTCATCCACAAACAATACATTGGCTCCGCTTTTTTGTTGGTCGCGGGTGCGAAGTCCATGCATCATGGTGGCGGCTTCGGCAGCGGCGGTAGATTCATCCAGCAATGAGCAGTTTGCCAATGGCATGGCTGTGAGGTCGGATATGACAGTCTGGAAGTTCATCAATGCTTCCAAACGTCCTTGTGAAACTTCGGTTTGATAAGGAGTGTACGAGGTGTACCACACAGGATTCTCGAATACATTGCGTTGAATGACCGCCGGAGTAATACTATCATACCAACCCATACCTATATAGGAGGTATAAATCTTGTTTTGTGAAGCTAGTTCGGTAATGTGCTCTGCAAACTCCCGTTCCGTCATGGGAGCAGCCAGTGGCAGAGGTTCTTTCAAACGGATTTTGGACGGAATTGTTTTGTTAATCAGTTCATCAAGACTCTTTACGCCAATCTTTTCCAACATAACGGGAAGGTCTTCTTCCTGTATACCGATATGTCGGTCTGCTAATAAATCTGTTTTCATGGTAGTAGTATATAAGTTAAATTTTAAGTTTTATCTTATCGGAAAAAAGGGTTGTTCGCTTTTTCTGCTCCACAGTGGTCGGGTCTCCATGACCAGGATAGACTACCGTGTCGGGGGGAAGTACAAACAAACGACTGCATATATGTTCGCGAAGTTCGTCGAAATTACCTCCTGTAAGGTCTGCACGTCCTATACTTCCTTGGAACAATACATCACCGCTGAAGATACAGTGGTCTTCTTTGCAGTAATAAACAATACTTCCCGGCGAATGACCCGGCACATGGATAGCTTCCAGTTGGGTATTGCCGAAAGTAATGATATCTCCATCAAAGATATATTTTCCTAATGGCACGGGTGCTTCGGGCAATTGGAAGCCAAACATACGTGATTGTGCCGGGGCTTGTTCCAGCCAAAATTCATCCGCTTGATTTGCTTCGGCTTTTAGTCCGTATTCTTGTAACAGGAATGGGTTGCCGAAAATATGGTCCAGATGGAGGTGCGTATTCAATAAATGTTTCACTGTCAGGTTATTGCTGTCAATATATCTTTTTAAGGCTTGCTTTTCTTCTTCATAAAAGCAACCGGCATCAATAATGACGGCTTCCTTCGTTTCGTCCGATAACACATAGCAGTTTACCGGAAACATATTGAATTCAAATTTCTTTATTTTCATTGTTCTTTTATCTATAGTTATTAACCGTTGATGGTTACATAAACCACTTTCTTAGTTTTAAAAAAATCTTCTGTGAATTCATCTTTCAGATCATAAAGCATTGTTTTGTGCTTCACGGGCATTGTTTCTTGTTCCAACTCTCCGCCTTTCAGGCAAATCAGCCCGTTGGGCAGGACATTATGCTGTTCTTGTCTGATGTTTTTACGGATAATTTTTATTAAATCGCCCAAAGGCATGACAGCACGACTTACTACGAAGTCGAATTTTCTTTTTTCTTCTTCGGCGCGGCAATGACGGAAAGTGACATTCTTCAGTCCGATAGCATTGGCTACTTCTGTAGCTACTTTCACTTTCTTTCCGATACTGTCCACCAGATGAAATTGGACTTCAGGGAATAAGATGGCCAAAGGGATACCTGGAAACCGCCCCCTGTGCCCAAGTCCATAATTTGGGTATCAGGGGTGAAGTTTATCACTTTGGCTATGCCTAGCGAGTGCAATACATGATGCTCGTACAGATTAGCGATATCCTTGCGTGAGATTACATTGATTTTGCTATTCCAATCCGTGTATAAATCATACAATGCGGCAAACTGTGTTTTCTGCTGTTCGCTGAGGTTAGGGAAATATTTCAGTATTAATTCCATTCTATACTTAAAATCGTTATTTAATGTATCATATATTTTTCTACCGATGTGTAGGGTAAAGAAAGGGTGATGATTCCTACAGCATAGGGAGCGATATCATATTTGTTATACAGGAAAGATACTTTTTCCTTTTCTAACAAGAAATTGTCGGGTACATACATATTGGTAGAATTCAAGATGCCTGCATTCTGAAGTCCTTCCAGTGAGGTAATGGAGCTGTCTTCCAAACGGGTAGCCATTTCTGTTATCAGTTCTTCCAGCAGCATGTCACTTATCGGTTTTTCCGACCCTGCCATAAATACATCTTTCAAAGCAAGTAGTTTGCCGGTATTTTTTTCGAAATTCATCCATTTGTTCCATGAGTTGGGATGTGCTCCGCCTGTATATTCAAAAGTTTCTGCAATGAAATTCAGAATGCCTTCTTTGCCTTCGCTGAAATAGGTGGTCAGTCCGTATTCATAATTGTACCATGTGGGAAGTTCGTCTTTGGGAGTTCCATTTTTTATATCTTCCTGATAGAACTCGTTCACATCTTTGCGGTAGTTGTTAATGTAGGTATTTTTAAAAGAATCTACAGCGACTTCCGGATTCATCCGGGTATATTCTTTTCCCAAAATGTGGGCTTGTATGGTGCGGTTGATGCGTTGTACTATGCTATCCGCAGCATCAGATTTTGCTAAATAACTATAATCAATAGTAATCTGACAGGTGGGAGAGACTGTGTCATCTTGTAAATGGGCTTGTTCTTCCACCTTTACAGTTTTCACTGTTTCACTATCAATTTGTTTTTGTCCATTACATCCCGATAATAAAAAGCAGGATACAAGGCAAGTTGCCATAACAGACAATACGAGATTTCTTTTTTTCATAACTTTTTGTTTATTTGCATGGATTACTTATCCTAACTTTCTCCACAAATATAGAATAACTTCGTGAAATGTCCATCTAAAAAGCGAAAATATATTTATCTGTTTGCAACAAGATTGCATGAACTTTTTGCTAAATTTGTCCGTTGATAAGCTATAATAAATAAGTAAAGAAATGAATATGAACGATATGACAAAAAAACTATATCCCGTTACGGGAATGCATTGTGCGGCATGTGCCGGCAACGTGGAGAAAATTGTAAGGAAGCAAGAAGGCGTGGAAAATGCATCGGTTAATTTGGCGACGGCTACTTTGGCGGTGACTTATAATCCGGATATTGTGTCTCCGCAACAACTGAAAGAGGCTGTGATGAAAATAGGTTTTGATTTGATAATAGATGAGGATAACTCTGTACAGGAGCAAGAGGAAGCGGAGCATCTTATTACGGACTGTTGAAGCGGAAGACTATCGTTGCTTGGATTTTTGCTTTACCGGTAGCTGTTTTGGGGATGTTTCTGATGAATGTTCCGGGAGTAAACTGGTGGATGCTGTTGCTTTCACTTCCTGTTATTTTATATTCGGGGCGTTCTTTCTATATGAATGCCTGGAAACAGACGCTTCAGCGTACCAGTAATATGGATACGTTGGTGGCACTTAGCACCTCCATCGCATTTTTGTTCAGTTTGTTTAATACGTTCTATCCCGAATTTTGGTACAGCCGCGGATTGGAACCTCATGTATATTATGAAGCTGCCACTGTTATAATAGCTTTCGTATTGGTTGGCAAACTGATGGAAGAGAAAGCAAAAGGAAAAACTTCCACAGCTATTCGTAAACTGATGGGATTACAACCTCGGACGGCCCGTGTGGTGAAAGACGGCAGGGAAGAGGATATCTTGATCGCCGACCTCCAGGTCGGTGATAAGGTGAGCGTCCGTCCCGGCGAGCAAATTCCGGTGGATGGAGTCATTGTCGGAGGAAATACCTTTATAGATGAGAGCATGATAAGCGGTGAACCTATTCCTGTAGAGAAAAAGCAGGGTGATAAGGTGCTGGCTGGCACTATCAATCAGAATGGTGCATTTATTATGACTGCTCAAAAGGTGGGGAAAAATACGGTGTTGGCACAGATTATCCGCATGGTGCAGGAAGCACAGGGGTCTAAAGCTCCGGTCCAGCGTATTGTGGATAAAGTGACAGCGGTTTTTGTTCCTGTTGTTCTTGCTGTGGCTGTTTTTACTTTCTTTATTTGGATAGTGGCAGGTGGAGCGGATGACTTTTCCTACGCTATGCTTTCAGCAGTGTCTGTTTTGGTTATTGCCTGTCCGTGTGCCTTGGGACTTGCTACTCCAACTGCATTGATGGTAGGAATTGGTAAAGGGGCCGAATCACATATTTTAATAAAGGATGCAGTAGCTTTGGAGCAGATGCGGAAAGTGGATACAGTGGTACTTGATAAAACGGGTACTGTAACTGAGGGGCGCCCTGTGGTGACCGGCTGGTTGCATGATGCCGGATGGCAGAACGAGCATAAGGGAATTCTGTATGCTGCTGAATTGAAATCGGAACATCCGTTGGCTTTGGCTATTGTCGAGGCTTTGAAAAAGGAAGGTGAGAAGCCGGCAATCATTGATTCTTTTGAGAGCCGGACAGGACGGGGGATTGTGGTGACCCGTGGAAATAAAACTTTTTGGGCAGGAAGCCATCGGTTACTGAAAGATTTTGGAGCGGGAATTTCCGACTTGTTGAAAGGGATGGTGGAGGATTATGAGAAGAGTGGCAAGAGTTTGGTCTATTTTGGCGAGGGAAATACATTGCTGGCGGTTATCGCTATTAGTGATAAAATAAAAGATACTTCCAGACAAGCGGTCAAACAATTGAAGGAGAGTGGAAAGTATATTGTATTGTTGACCGGTGACGGTCATCTTACTGCACAGAATGTGGCCGGAGAAATTGATGCGAATCGTTTTATTTCGGATGCTTTGCCGGCCGATAAGGAGAATGTTATTAAAGAGTTACAGGCTGAAGGAAGAGTCGTAGCTATGGTAGGCGATGGCATTAATGACTCGCAGGCGTTGGCCCGTGCCAATGTAAGTATTGCGATGGGTAAAGGTACAGATATTGCCATGGATGTAGCGATGGTTACGTTAATGACTTCGGATTTGTTGTTGTTACCCAAAGCTTTTAAGCTTTCCTATAAAACTGTACGGTTGATCCATCAGAATCTTTTTTGGGCATTTATCTATAATTTGATAGGCATTCCAGTGGCGGCAGGTATTCTGTTCCCACTATATGGTATTTTGCTTAACCCGATGATTGCCAGTGCTGCCATGGCATGTAGTTCTGTCAGTGTAGTGTTGAACAGCTTGAGTCTGAATTGGAGAAAGTTGTGATTGAATTAAAATAAATAAAAAAGCAGCCGTGCGGAGATTTTGTTTTGCATGGCTGCTTTTCATTTTTCCATTTTTTAGTTTATAATTTAAAAAGGATTGTTTCTCCCTCTTTGTACTTCTATTCGTATTCCGAAGTTCCCATTTTCTGATTTCATTTCGAAAGCTCCATTGAAATTATTTCTTTCCCAAGGCAATGCGCTTGGATTTCGTACTTTGTTCCCGTCAGCGTCATATTCACCGTATGTGGTTATGTGTAATCCGTTTTTCAATTTAAAGGTTGCACTTTGTAAGGTAGGAGGCATTGACATTGTTCCGAATCCATAGATTCCCATTCCCGGATACATGGGGGTAAATACATGGTTGTAAGACCCTCTGTCATAAATGATATTCATATTGGGACGGAATATTTCATTGTAATTCGCAATTGTATTATTGTTGTAAGGCTGATAATAAAGTTGCGGGGCTATCAGAGGGGGAGGGGCCACAATCATGGAACCCATATCCAGCATAAATCCGTTAAAATTCTTGTAACCATCCAATGAAATGGGCGGAATACTATCTGTTACCACTTCGGACTGCGCAAAGGTAGTAGCGGCAATCAGAAACATAGAAATGGATAGAACCAGCTTTTTCATATACTGTTATTTTTTTTGTTCCGGACAAATATAGGGATATTTTCTAAATTCTGTATCGTTTCTGTTTCCTGTGAATAGATCTTTTCAAATACTTTATGAAGTTCTTCCTCATCGGCTATCAGTTGTCGTAATTCTTGCAGATGTACAGCATTGGCTGATTGAGGTATCCATAATCTTAAATAACCACCTTCAGCATACTTTTCTTTCAGATGTGCCAGAAAACGTATGTATTGTTTTTCTTTGTCTAGCTCGGGATAGTTGGAAAGACCATATTGTACCGTCCGTCTCAAGGTAATGTCCGGATCAATAATACGGTCGGCCTCCGCTACAATTTTGCCATAAATGCTACGAGGGACATGCTTGTTGGATGCACGGTGATCTTCTACTGCCTCTTTCATAATCAAAATATGCTCTTCAGGGAACCATTTCCTTAATTTCTTGTCCGCCCATAGTATTTTCCCTGAAATGAGATGATGGAACTCTCGTCCCTCACAGAGTCCCAGATCATGGTAGGAGGCAATAACATACACCATCATGCGGTTTACGTCATAATATTGAGACAATTTGAGGCTTTCTGCTATAACTTTCAATACATGATCTACACGATGTGCTTTGTCAAAATCAGCGTATTGTGGGATAATTTCACTTGCGATATAGTCGCGGAACTCCATTGGAAAATCATTGATGTACGACAACATATTCTTTCTTTTGATTGGGGTTGCAAATATACAATAATTATCCCACCTTTGCAGAAAAAAGTAATATGTATCAAATTATTCAACCTACACCCGATGACTTTGATGAATTGACCTGTTTATGGGAAGCTTCGGTGCGTGCTACTCATCATTTCATACCTGAAGCATATATTCAGAAGTTAAAACCACTGGTATGGAGTGTTTATCTTCATAGTATGCCGCTTTACATGATTCGTGACAATGCTGGTATAGAAGGATTCATGGGCATTAATGGAACTATGCTTGAAATGCTCTTTGTTCACCCGCGTGCCATAGGTACGGGAATAGGAAAACAATTGATACGTTATGCTTTGGAACATTGCCATGTACGTTATGTCGATGTAAACGAACAGAATAAGAAAGCGTCCGGCTTTTATAGCCATTTTGGATTTCGGGTTATTGGCAGGGATGCAAAAGACGCATCGGGCGAACCCTATCCTATTTTACATTTAAAACTGGGAGGTATCATGAAAATTGAAAATTGGGGATTAGTTCCCTACTCTGAGGCTTGGGAGCGGCAGACGGAATTATTTAATGCCGTGGTGGAAGCTAAACAAGTGGGAAAAACGTATGAAAATAGAATTATCTTTGTAGAACATTCGCATGTCTATACATTAGGCAAGAGTGGAAAGGAGACGAATATGTTGTTGGGGGAGGCGCAATTGAAAATGATTGGTGCCACCCTTTATCATATTGATCGAGGAGGGGATATTACTTATCATGGTCCCGGACAATTGGTTTGTTATCCTATCTTGAATTTGGAGGATTATCATTTGGGGTTGAAGGAATATATTCATGTGTTGGAAGAAGCGGTGATCAGGGTCTGCGCATCTTATGGCATCGAGGCTGGGCGAGTGAAGGGAGCAACCGGAGTATGGCTGGCAACGGGAACTCCGCAGGAACGGAAAATCTGTGCAATAGGAGTGAGAAGCAGTCATTTTGTGACAATGCATGGATTGGCGCTGAATGTAAATACGGATTTGCGTTATTTCAGTTATATCCATCCTTGTGGATTCATGGATAAAGGGGTTACTTCATTACAGAAAGAATTGGGGTGTGAAGTGCCTATGGAAGAAGTGGCAGGACGTGTGCAGAACGAATTATCTGAACTTTTGTAAATAGGATATGTAAATAATACCGTATGTGTACCCTTATACATACGGGGTGTGAGTGTATCAAAAGTCCGATCGTGCTATCATGTCGTCAGCTGTAGGGGCAGGGTTTGTCTGCCCAAATGCATAAGCAAACCATTTTAGGGTGAGCGAACCTAGCTCCTACTAGCAAAATGATACGCCATTTTACTTTTGATACATCCTTGATTTATTCTTTTATATCTTGGTACAAGAAGCGCTTGATACTTTTCTTGGCTGTTTTTTCAAATTCCTCAGGATATAGCTTGAAGCGGGCTATTTGGGAAAATGCGGTAATTGTTTGTTCAGTTCAAGGCGATTTTCTTCCATTACTCGTACAAGGTCTGATTGGTTCAAGCCGTGAGCAAAAGCATCATCGGAATCCGGATAGATTAGGCCCACCAGTTTATCTTGTTGCAGAATAATCAGTGACTCTGATACGTATGGCATATTGTTTAGCTTGGACTCTATTTCTTCCGGATAAATGTTTTGTCCGGAAGAAGTGAGTAACAGGTTTTTGCAACGTCCTTTGATGAAAACATTTCCGTTTTCATCTATTGTCGCCATATCACCTGTATGCAACCATCCTTCAGTGTCAATGACTTGCCGTGTCGCTTCCTCGTTCTTATAATAGCCCAACATCAGGTTGGCTCCACGGCATACCAGTTCACCCGCAATGGCTGATGGGTTGGGAGACAGTACTTTGGCTTCCATACGTGCGGCAACTTTTCCGCAAGATGCCAATTTCAGTTCTGTCCAATGACTATGGCAAATGATGGGACCACATTCAGTCATTCCGTATGCAATGGTGTATGGGAAATCTATCATTTTTAGAAAGGCTTCTACTTCGGCATTGAAAGGAGCACCTCCGATGATGATTTCGATGAAATTTCCGCCGAAAACCTCCATCGCCTTCTGCTTGATAAGTTCTTTTATCTTATCACTGATGATGGGAACATGTAATAGCAGTTTACCTAATTTGTTGTCTACTTTGGGAAGAATATTTTTCTTGAATATTTTTTCCACAATCAGTGGTACGCAGGCTATAACGCGCGGGCGGATTTCCGCAAATGATTCGGCTATGATTTTGGGTGATGGCATACGGGTAAGAAACCATAGATGGGCGCCTGCTGTGAAACCGTAAAGAAAATCGAAAGTCATGCCGAATACGTGCCCCAAAGGTAACATGGATACGACGCTGTCACCTGCTTTCAGACCTATTTTTTCTTTACAGTAGAGTACGTTGGAGAGTATGCTGCGATAGGGCAGCATCACGCCTTTGGAATATCCGGTAGTACCTGAAGTGTAATTAATGATGGCTAGGTCTTCTGATTTTTCTTTTTCATAAGAAATATCATCAGGACGGAATCGGCAGGGGAATTTGTGTCCGAATATCTCATTCAGATGGTCGCGGGCATAAGCTAGTTTTTCCGAACGGGATACGGGTACGCCAAAATCTTTCAATTCTATGATACCTTCCAAATGAGGCATAGCTGCTTCATTCAAGTTCTCCCATATCTGATCGCCTACGAACAACAGGCGGGCTTCAGAGTGATTTACAATATTGTGTACCTGGTCGGCTTTGAATTCATGTAGAATAGGTACAACTACGGCACCATAGGTGATGACGGCAAGGTAAGTTACTGTCCAATGAGCGCTATTACGCCCGCAAATGGCTATTTTATCTCCCTTTTCAATGCCGGCATTTTCCAGCAAGATATGTATTTTCTCTATTTTACGGGCCACATCTCTGTATTGCAATGTGATGCCTTTATAGTCTGTAAGAGCGTTTAAATACCAATTTGTTTTTATACTTTGCTCGATAAGAGCAATAAAACTCTGTTCTAGTTCCATGATAACTTTTGCACATTTATAGGCTGAGTGTGCGCAAAAGTAGTAAAATGAGGTAAGGGGGATGGGAAATGAAACAGTTTTTTACATTAATTTAACGTCCTGAAAATGTAGATCCTTTCATCCCTTTACTTTAAAATGCTAGTTTATAATCGTTTGCCAATTGTTGACGTGTCCTATGAAGGAGTATAGTTGCTATAATTGCCAGAATAAGAGTTAACCTTGCCCGATACCATGATATACTCTTTGTTTCAATGATAGTCGGGCAAGTTCGAAAATTGTTTCTATAATTATGGGATTTCTCGATAAAGAAGCTTTATTTATCGTTGCTTTTATTTTCTGTCTCTTCTTTAGAGGGCTGTGGTTTGATGATAAGTCGCAGGATGGGTCGTAGGTGAAATAACTCCACATCCAATCTATAAAAATAAATAAACGGTTTTTTACCCCCACTATGCTCATCAAGTGTATAAATAGCCATACTGCCCATGCGGGAAATCCACTGAAACGTATCTTTTGCAATTCTACCACTGCATTATTTCTCCCGATGGTTGCCATAGACCCTTTATTATAATATTTAAAAGGGATGAGCGGCTGGCCCTTTTCGATATTTCTCAGATTCTTTATTAAGTTCATGGCTTGCTGTATGGCAGGCTGTACAACTTGCGGATGTCCTTTAGGATACTCTTCTGAAATCATTAGTGCGGTGTCACCTATAGCAAATATATTTTTAAAGTCTTGTATCTGATTGTGTTCATTCACTCTCAAACGGTTGCCTGGACCATAGCATTCGGCAGGAAGGCCTGCTAGACTGTTTGCTTTTACGCCTGCTACCCAGTAAACGTTGGCTGATTCTATAAAATTCCCGTCATCCAGTACTAACATATTATTCTCGTAATTTTTTACTTGTTGGTTCAATAATATTTCTACTCCCAAATGAGTGAGGTATTTTTTTACTTCTTCGGAAGATTGGGGGGAGAAGGCGGAAAGCAAGCGTGGACCACCATCTATTAATATGATTCTCATCGTACTGGTGTCTAGATCGGGATAATCGTGCGGAAGGATGAATTTACGCATTTCGGCTAGTGCCCCTGCCAGTTCAATACCAGTTGCTCCTGCGCCGACTATAATGAAGGTCATCAGTTGCTCCCGCTTTTTGGAGTCATTAGTGTTCAATGCTTTTTCAAAGCTTTCAAGTACTTGGTTACGATTATGCAAGGCTTCTGCTGTGGTCTTGAGGGACATGGTGCGTTTAGCTATTTCGTTGTTGCCGAAATAATTGGTATAGCATCCGGTAGATATAATCAGATAGTCGTAGCTTAGACTGCCGATGGAAGTGGTGACTTGTTGTTCTTCAGGATGTACTTGTTGTACTTCACATATGCGGATATGAAAGTCTTTGTATCCTTTGAATATCTTGCGGAATGGGAATGAAATAGCACTGGGCTCGATGCCTGATGTGGCTACTTGGTAAAGTAACGGCTGGAAAAGATGGTAGTTGTTTTTATCCAATAACACAACTTGGTAGTGTTGTCTTTTCAGTTTGCGTGCAATCTTTAACCCGCCAAATCCTCCTCCGACAATGACTATTCTTTTTTTATTTCCTTTGTCGGGAATGTTGGTTATCTGTTCAGTCATAATGGTATTTGTTATTTTATGTATATAATAACAAATAACCGGGGTGAAATGTTTAGTGTCATGGCTATTAGAAATTAAAAATTCCGGGGGATAATGTAGGATTGATATAACTTACGTCTCGTGTTTGCACTAGCCTGCCATTCAGAGTGTAGAATAATTGTTTGGTGGCCGACGAATTGTTTAGGTTAACAGTAATTACGTACAGAGTGGTTCGTTTAGGAAATTCTATGAGATTTACATTGGTGGCAGTCCACATGGCGTATGGACTCAATGTAAAATCATTATATACATTAGGTGCCAGTTGATCTGTAGTTTGTAAATTGGTATTAGTCATCACCCATTGGGCATTACCGTTCATCCATACTTTTTTTTCAAAACCATTTTGAGTAAAAGAGGCTACATAATAATTCCCTTGTTGGCTCCAACTTACGTTCATGGCATGCGGATATATCTTTTTCAGTGCTATATGAAATGTAGTGGGAGAGGTAGCAGACAAGGTGGTGATCAGTACCCATAATATCACACATATAGAATAGTATCTTTTCTTCATGGTCATTTAAATGTTTTGATGAGGTTGATAAAACAGCTTGGTTATACTTTTTGTTCGCCGGTATAAAATCTGATTTTGTGGACTTTTTCCACACTTTTGTAGTGTTGTCAACAGGTATCTACACTTCTAAAAATGGATATGTAAATATGTATATGCTTGATTTTTAATGAAGTATTGAGAAACGCAGATTTATGGCACGTTTCTTGTTTTATTGCTATCGGTAAAAATGAATAAAAAACAAAGTAATTATGAAAAAGGTATTAGTAACATTGGTATTAGTAATGACTTTAGGCGTGTCTGTTTCTTTTGCTCAAGCGGCTCCGGTAGAGGTTCCGGTAGTGGAAAAGCCTCAACAATCTAAGAAATTGGTTTTTTCAGAAATCTATATGAATGATTTGCCGGAAGCTGTGATGGACAGGCTTGCACTGGAAGGTGCTATGATAAAGCAGGCTTTTATGACCTATGGCATTGATGGAAGCCGTATTTATAAAATTAATGTGTTAACAAGTGATGCTCATGAACAGACATTGTTCTTAGGTGAAGATGGTAAAATTTTGAAATAGTTAGTATATTTATAATAGTGCTTTTACATGAATTCCCGGCTTGTGATAAGTCGGGATTTTTTTTAGTTAAATTGTTTCTTGACGATATTCGAAAAATAATTAAGAAATCTCTTGTACATAATAATTGTAGATTTTATCTTTGCCACTCGAATTTAAAAAAGATGATACCATGGAAACTTATGATATATATTTTAAAGAAGGTACTGATTTTGCTAATAAAGGATTTTCATTGAAGGATAAGGCTAAGGCTATTAGAATGGCTGAAGATATGTTGGCTGAACGCAAAGGATACGTGAAGGATTTTGTTGGAGGAACTATTTCCGTAATGTGTAAAGAAACGAAAGAGGAAGTTTGGTCCAAGCCGATAGAGGAGGTTTAAGACAACTTTTACACTTCTTTTTGCCTAGTCAATCACAGAGTTGTCAAATACAACCCTTGATTATATTATGGTGAGTTCGTTATTGGCGGACATAAATATTTCTTTCTCTTCTAGGAATTTCCGGTATATTTCTCCCTTCATGCTTTTTGCCGGGCTGATATGGATAATGTCAGGTTTCATCCGATTGAGCGATGATTCTTTTTTATAAGATGCTTCAGTATAATTTTTCTTTCCATTCTGTACATTTTTGACATATAGTTGTTATTCATTAGCTGAATACATCGTAAACTCACCAATGAAGTCTTCTGTATAAACAGAGGTTAGTTACATAAATTTATAGTGATTTTTTGTCTATAATATATTTGCCATTGAAGTCTTGTTAGATTCCTTTGGTTCTTCTCTGTTTCCGGTGATTGAGTAGCAGATCCATTGAATGTTTTTCCCTTTGTCCTTTGTGTAATATGGAAAACATAAAAGGAAAAAGAATTTATGTTGTTTGAACAATTAAGTTAGAACGTGTGTTATATAACTATTGTGATTATTGTTGTGCCGATGGTGTACAGGCATTGATACAACAATGATTTTTCATAAAAACTTTAAATTTATAAATTTAGGTAGCCCTGACTTGTGATAAGTCGGGGCTATTTGCTTATTATGTGCTATTAAACTTGGTCAACTATTGGTTAACAATTTTACGCAACAGTAACTCTTTGATGCAAAAGTGATAAATAAAATTTTTTGTTCACATGAAAAAAACTTTCTCAAAAGCTTTGTAGTATTGATTTTCTATGTATCTTTGCATTATTATTATTCGCGGGGTATTAGCTCATCTGGCTAGAGCGTTAGACTGGCAGTCTAAAGGTGGCGAGTTCGAGTCTCGCATGCTCCACTATTATAAACCTCTCTGTTTCAGAGGGGTTTGTGTTTTCTTAAGCTTCTCCAGCTTTCGTTTTTGGATAAAAAAAGACAGTTTGTGCCACTTTTGGCAAAAAGAACTTGTCTAAAACGAATCCAGAACAATTATGACAACTCTTAAAGCCGCCGTTGTTCCGGCCAAGGTGCTGAAAAACGGCAAACACAGAATTCGTATCGCAATTGGTCATAAACAGGAAACAAGATACATCGTTACCCGATTTGAAATAGATAATACTGCTAATTTTAAAGGAGGGCAGGTGGTAGGTGTTCCTGATGCCGCACATGTCAATGCTAAATTACGTGGAATACTTAATTCATATCAGGATGCCCTGGATAAGATAAATACATCATCCTATACTTGTACCCAACTTGTCGAATACTTGTCCTCGGTAAAGCAGGGAGCCATCTCTTATAGTGTCGCTTCGGCTGACTATATGCAGAATTTGATTAAAGAGGGGAGAAGGACCACTGCCTCCTTATATCAAAGGGCGAGTGATTACTTCATTGAGTTTGTCAAATATGATATAATGCTTGATGGAATTACTCCCCGGACCATAAAGGACTTTGATATTTATCTAAAGAATGTCCGAAGGCTGGCTCCTGTTACTTGTGGTATGCACATGGCACATTTGAAGGCAATAATCAATCAAGCAATAAGGGATAAGAAGGTATCATATGACACGCATCCTTTTGAATATTATGAAAGACCAGCAGGAATGCCCAAAGAGCGTGATATCTCGGTAGCTGACGTAAAGAAGATAAGGGATGCGGAGATAAAAAAGAAGTCTCAGCGTGTTGCCAGGGATGTGTTCATGCTTTCGTATTATCTAGGAGGTATCAATCTGATGGACTTGATGCAATACAATTTCAAAGATGCGAAAATTATGGAATATGTACGTGAAAAATCCAAAAACACAAAGAAAGGTGATATGAAGATCAGCTTCACTATTCCTGAGGAAGCAAAACCGATTATCAAAAGATGGATGGGGCGTAATGGAAAGCTTGATTTTGGTTATAAATACTCTTATCCTAATTTTCGTAACTATGTAACAAAAGAAATTATAAGGTTAGGGGAGAGGCTGGAGGTAGAATCGCATGTCGTATATTATTCAGCCCGGAAATCCTTTGTCCAACATGGTTTTGAACTGGGCATACCATTGGAAACGTTGGAGTATTGTATAGGCCAAAGCATGAAATCCAATAGACCGATCTTTAATTATGTCAGAATTATGAGAAAACATGCTGATGAAGCCATAAGAAAGATTTTAGATAATCTAAAGTGAGGATTCAAGAACTAGAGCGATTGCTTCGGCAGTCGCTTCCTCTTTTTCTTTGTCTATCTCTGAGTTTAGCCGTTCTATCAAGTCCATATTTCTTGTGACAATCGTTTTTGTGCCCTCAGAGGAAGAAATTGTAAGTTCATAGTGTCCATAGCCTATAAACTTTTTAGATAGTTGATGAGCAGTTGGGGCTAATTTTGACATATGCAATTGCGTTAGTCTGCGAAAAAAGAAAACGGTTCCGCTTTCCCGTTGCGTTACATTCCGTAATCGAAACAGTGGTACATTAATACTCCACACGGGGGTCGGAACTGTATTATGAAGAAGCTGCAGGCAATAAAAATCGTCTGTAGCTCAATACGAGACAACGCCTCGGTTACTTCAAAATGTAACGCAATGCAAAGATGGTATTTTATATGACTTTACAAAAAACAAAACGGGAAAATTCAAGTAAAGCATAAGGGTGAGAGATTATATAATGATGATGAAAAGATAGGAGAAAGGCAGCTTATTCGGCTGCCTTCATTCATAAATTACTCGACAGATACTTTGTGCTTTAATCAAATGAAACAAACATAAGAGTAAAGAGACCAATTAAAACCATAATAAATACAATCACAATATAAAAGACTTTTTTCATAAACAAACGATTTGGTTTAACATATATTTATTTAAATATTTAATAATTCTCTTTTGTCTTAACAAAACCTCAATCTCACATAAAGACTGAGGTTCAGTGTATGCTCCTTGCTAAATTGACACACAATATTAGAGCATTTTGCAAAATCCGATATAAAATAATGCCCTAAAAAATAATTAAAAAGAACATATACATATATTCGGATTCTTTATTATAAGACAGGCATGTCCCAAAATCTCCCTATAGGTTTTATTGAAAAATAATAGATAAGCTGCATAATTATTGAAATTTGGTTGGATACAATTGGGCAATAGTTAGGTAAGGGAATGTATGCTTTGGTTGTAAAAAGTGAAATAAAAAATCCCCGGAAGAACCGGGGATAAACTTTTGTTATGAGATTTGGCTTCTACTCCAAAATCACAGAACAAAGATACGCAAAATTCTATTCTTTATCAGTTGATTGTATAATCCAATTGGAAAATTGTATTAAAAAAAATAATCCCGGCTCGTGATGAATCGGGGCAAACTTTATATAACAAGGTTGGACTTCTACGATGGCAAAGATCGTGAAAATAAAACATACGGCACGTTATTGGATGGTATAATGTGCCGTTTCATTTATTAAGCCGATTTCTTTTTAGATTCCAAAAGTTTAGGAAGGTAATCTAAGGCAAGTGGATCTCTTTCTTTGAAATACTTTTCTGCGTTTTCATAAAGCCAACGCTCATTGACATATCTTATAAACATCGGAAGTGCATCTATAGGATACATAAGCGCATCAACAACCTTCCGTCAGGGAAATGGTGTTTGTATGTTTTGTGCTGGTTCCACAGTTCGGAGTTATTCTCTCTCATGAAGCGAGCGAACAATTTACCAACAGAACCGTCAGGCATCATAGTTTTACCATGTGCCCCTTTATCTGGTATAGCATAGCCGACTTTTTCAAGTTCTGCATAAAGCCTCACATATAATTCTGAAATAACAAAGAAATAGTTAGATGGAATCATGTGGATATTGTCTTTGTACCTTTTGATAAATTCAGGAAGAGTGCCTCTATCAGTTATACCGTAATAACCTTTTTCCCTGATAGAAGGGACAACTTCATCGAATAGCCATGACTCAAATTTTTCTGCATTTGGCAATTGAGAACGGGATATAAGCCGATATACATTACCCTCATTGATGTATTTCATTTTTTGAATGCCACTAGTTGTAGGGGGGCGCGAATCGTGCCTGTTGCACAACTCAAAATTATTAAAACAAGCAATCCCTTTTGTTGCATATATTATTAATTATTAGTATATTAGAGAAAAAAGTAATTATGCAAGGTTACAAATCATACGAAGAAAAACTGTT
>ENA-OQBT01000218-OQBT01000218.1-human-gut-metagenome-genome-assembly--contig:-NODE-218-length-39907-cov-3.925792_pt1 | contig 39907 bp, 50 predicted proteins | sample MGYA00242749_ERZ504557 | MGnify/ENA primary metagenome ERZ504557 (study PRJEB26092, sample SAMD00036243) | human gut metagenome | host: Homo sapiens | study: EMG produced TPA metagenomics assembly of... | reverse complement strand
AGAATCAAAGGTTTCTTATATCTATAAAAAAAGGAATATTGTATTTAAACAATATTCCCAATTTCCATCCTGCATATAATCCTCACTACAGAAGCTATATATTTTACAGCTGCTTCCCGCCATCATTACCAAAAATACTTTCAAAATCTATTTTTACAATCTTTTTTGGGTTATTCTTATTATTTTTACTCATCAAAATATTCCTGATACCAGAACAAAAACGCCAGCACCGTCCAGATTTTCCGGCTGTTGTCCTTCTTTCCCGCGTGATGCTCCTCCAGAAGCGCCGTCAGCTTTTCCGTGTGGAAATACTGACGGGATATGGGGCTTTGAAACATTTTTTTAACTCTCCCGTACCAGTCGTCGTCCCGCAGCCAGACACGGACAGGCACCGGAAATCCCAGCTTTTTCCGCGCGGCCGTGTCTTCCGGGATGTATTTCCGGGCCACCTTCCTAAACAGATACTTCGTCTTTCCGTGGGCAAATTTTGCCTCCGGCGGAAGTGTCCGGACAGCCTCGAACACATCCCGGTCCAGGAAGGGCACGCGCACCTCCAGCGAATGGGCCATGCTCATGCGGTCGGTTTTCTGCAAAATATCCCCGGCCAGCCAGTATTTCAGGTCGATGTTCTGCATTTTCTCCGGGTCGGAAAGCCCGGCGGCTTCTTCATAAGTCTTTCGCAGAAACTCCTGACAGGACGGCGTGTCGGTCGGATTTTTCAAAAGCTCCCGGCGCTCCTCGTCGGTGAAAATATGGGCGTTCCCGATAAACCGTTCCTCCACCCGTTGGCCGGCCCGGATCAGAAAGCTCTTGCCGCGGCGGTCCGGCAGTTTTTTTCGCCTGCCGGGAAACCGCACGCCGGATCTTTTCAGGAATCCAGGCCACTTTCTGAAGAGCCAGAGGCTCCCGGTAGATATTATAACCGCCAAATAGTTCGTCCGCACCCTCCCCGGAGAGCACCACCTTCACATAACGAGACGCTTGGCAGCCAAAAAATACATGGCGACGGCAGAAGCATCACCGCTGGGCTCGTCGAGAGCGTACATTACCTTTGGAAGCACATCCCAGAACTCCTTTTTCCCGATAGTATGCATGTGATAAGAAAGATGCGCATACCGGGCCACCTCCCTGGCCCTGTTTTCCTCGTTGTAGCCGCTGTTCCCATCCAGAAATCCCACCGTAAACGCCATTTTTGCCCCGGACAACACGGCAATAAAACCCGAATCCACACCGCCGGACAAGAAAGTTCCCACTTCCACATCACTGACCATATGGCGGCGGACGGATTTTTTAAGCACGCTCTCCAGTTTTTTCTCCATATCCGCCAGCGAACACCCCGCCTCGGGCTGTAGCTTCGGCTGAAAATATCTGCAGATTTCATACTTTCCCTGGCGGTAAAACAGCATACAGCCCGGCGGAAGGCGGTAGATTCCCTCAAAAAAAGTTTCCTCCAGCACGGAATACTGAAAAGAAAGATACTGCTCCAGCGCCCGTTCATTCAACTTTTTCGGGACGCCCGGGAACTGCAGGATGCTCTTAATCTCCGACGCAAACACGAAATTTCCATCCACCACTGTGTAAAACAACGGCTTGATTCCGAAAAAATCCCTCGCCAGCATCAGTTCTTCTTTTTTCTCATTCCAGACGGCGAAGGCAAACATTCCACGAAGCTGCTCCACAAACGCCGGACCATAAGCCTCAAGACCATTCACCAGCGTCTCCGTGTCCGAGCGGGTGACAAAAAGAATCTTCTTTTCCCGTTCCATCTGCTCCCGCAGTTCCTGGTAATTATAGATTTCTCCGTTAAACACCACTGTCAGGTTCTGACTGCTGCTTTTCATAGGCTGCAGGCCGCCTTCCAGGTCGATGATACTCAGGCGGCGAAATCCAAGGGCCACGCTGTCATTTACAAAACTGCCCTGCGCATCTGGACCTCGATGTACCAGCTTTTCCTTCATTTTTTCCACAATCTCTCTTTTGTTCTTTTTCTTTCCGAAAAATCCACAAATTCCGCACATGCTTTTCTCCATCTCGTATAATAAGTTTGTAAGCAAGAGAAATCTCTTACAGACTTATTTCTTTTATGGTATAGAGGTAAGGACATCTAAGAGGTATTCCCCTCATCCCATTCCCATCTATACAGTCAATAGTTACATTGACATATCGTTTATCCTTGTTGTCAACCTTTACTTCTTTATTTTACCTCATATAACACCCCATAATATATTTCTGGCACTAACAACACCTAAAAGTCTTCCAACAGTAACAACTGTCTCATTTTCATTCTCAAAAGTCATTGCGCAGTAGCATACGGTACAGCCCAAGGGCTTTTTTCGTTTTCAGCCATCAAATTTGCTCTTCATCACTTGCCGAACATGAATCCTGCTTTTGCACTTCTGCTCATTGGATTTCACGGCACTTTTTTGTCAAAAATCTTGATTAGCGGTTTACATTTTGAGACTATTTTTCTCCTTATAAAATGAATTTGCAAATTCCAAAATTTCAAAAGGAGAAAAAACACAATGACAGATCATGAAAAACTTGTAATGCGAAATATTATTTATGCAGTGGAAACTGGCGGACAAGTATATGGACAAAAGGACTATGCTGATTTTACGGAAGCATATACCAACAGTTCTGCGGAACATGCGATCACAATCGGTGCCGGACAGTGGTATGGCAATGAGGCTCGTACACTTCTTCTTAAGATTAAAACTACTGATGCCGCAACTTTCAGCAAGTATGATACGGCCGGTGTCGCGGCGGATCTTAATAAAACAGACTGGTCAAACTATCAGCTCTCAAAAACCTCGGCAAAAGCGAAGGCAATTGTACATATTATCAATTCAACAGTTGGTCATCGCTGCCAGGATCAGCTTATGGATGGACAGATGGAAACTTATGTGAAGGAAGCAGCTTCTCTGGGCGTTACAGCAATGGATGCCAAAATGATGTGTGCAAATTTTCGCCATCAGGGTGGACTTTCTGCGGTGAAAAGGATTCTTGCCAAGACTACAAAGCCTTACACACTGGATCATCTTTATACTGCCTGCCAGACAGATACCGGAAATCAGGTCGGAGCATATAAGAGCCGACAGAAAATGGTATATAATGCATTAAAGACCTATATCACTAATTATAAGGTGACAGCATCCGATGCAATTCAGGCAGCGATAAATATTGCAAAAGCAGAAATCGGTTATCGTGAGAAAGCATCGAATGCAAATCTTGACAGCAAGACCGCAAATGCAGGAACCGCTAATTATACAAAGTATTGGCGGGATGTTGCACCAGAATACCAGGGTCAGGCATGGTGTGCCTGCTTTATAAGCTGGGTATTTATGAAAGCCTTTAACAAGTCGAAGCTTCGGAATTATTAAAGCATTGGCCGTATATAAGTGTTCCAAACATTTCAACCAAATTTACCAATTATTCTACGCCGAAAGCTGGAGACATCGTAATGTATCATAATGGGTCGGTATTTAATCATACTGGACTTGTTATTGCTGTTAGTGGTAATTCTTATACTACCATTGAAGGCAATACAAATGACGGTTCCGGTGTGGTAGCTGAAGGGATCGGCGTATATCAGAGAAACCGTACATTGAGTGCGTCCTCCGGTACAAGATTCGCCAGGCCGGATTATAGTATTATTAATTCCATTAATAACTCTGGCGAAACAACAACTCCTTCTACCTGGACAACGAAAAGCACTGGGGTATGTACTGGAGATGGCGTTTATGTACGTCAGACGCCAGGCGGAGCCATCATGGGTACGGTATCAAAGGGAACCAGCCTTGAGCTAGATGGAACCACCTCTGGTGTATGGGTTCATGTGAAAGTGTCTGGAATCGGAATCGGTTATATGCATCAGGATTATGTAGGCAAAGGAACTGCTTCCACAGGTTCCTCCGCAGTTAAAACAGCTCAGACTGCATTGAACTCAAAGTTCAAAGCCGGATTGACTGTAGACGGTATCTGGGGATCTGCGAGTCAGAAAGCATATATTAAAGCAATCCAGACTGCACTTAATTCCGTATACGGCACTGGCCTTACAACCGATGGCATCTGGGGAACAAACACATCCAATGCCTGTGCTGCTCATGTGCTTTCAGAAGGGGCCAATAACCTTTATGTCGGAGTTCTGCAGATTGGTCTTTATGCTCATGGTATTACCCTGAATAACGGGATTGATAATGCCTTTGGAGCCGCCACAAAGCAAGGTGTGAAAAAATTCCAGACTTCTAAGAGATTAACTGCGGATGGAATTGCGGGAAGAGATACTTTTGCAAAGCTTGCAGGTGTTTAACGATTTTTGAACATGCGCCTGACGAGCGCACCTGAGAAAAAGGCGCTGCATATGCAGTGCCTTTTCCGAGAAAATGCGAGAAAATCTAATATTCACTGGGAGAGGTATCTTCAAAATCTTCGTTTTCCGATTCACTCACATCAGGTACATATTCGTCGGTCATTTTCTGCGCTTCCTCTAATGTACTGGAAGGTAAATATTCCTCCCCATCACTCGTAAGCATGATTACTATATTAACGTTATTCTGACTATAATACTCCAGGTCAACATTCAGTCCGGATCGTACAGCACTCCCATTAGCTATATTCAGGACGGCGTTTTCTATATTAAAAACCATATTATAATAATTTCCTGATTCGCCCACTTCTACTGTTATCGTATTTTCATCGGAATACAGAATATTACCAGTGATATATTGGATATCATAAGTTTCTTCCTGTGCAGATTCCTGATCTGCGGGATCTCCCTGGCTTTGGTAAATTTCCGCTTCTGCGTTATTTCCAGACTGTTGATTCTGCACACTGTCTCCTGGATTTGCTGCCACAGCTGTGGGCGTTGGCTTCCTGGTAACAGCCGTAGTAAGATTTGGAATAAACTTTACAGCATCCTTACCACTTTCGCTTTCCGTTTGCGCGGATTCGTTGCTTCCTGACAATTCACATCCTGTCAGGGTCACCGTGATACCTGTCAATATCACAAAAAACACTTTCAGAATCTTTTTTCTCATTTTTTATCCTTTCTTTTTTACTTTTTACAATTTTTATTTTACTCTAAATAACTTCCCATTACCTATTTCTGGCACTAATAACACCTAAAAGTCTTCCAACAGAAATAATAGCTGTTTTATCATTCCAAAAAGTCCGTGGCCTATCATACAAGGATACAGGCCACGGACTTTTTTCGTCATTTAAGGACATCAATTCTTTTTTTCATCTCATTCCGAACGTGAATCCTGCTTCGCCAGAAGATGGTTCTTTATTTCATTCAGGTCATTCTGAACGGTATAAAGAATCTGATATTTTTCTGTAAGCTTTTCTATTACAGACTGATAATTATTTTCACGTTCTTCCTGTTTCTTGTCCCTCTGCTCATTCGATTTCACTACGTAGATGAGCAGAAATACCGCCACCACTGCCCATATCCCCTGCGACAGAGCGGCATCGAGCATAGTTGTCTCCATGTCCTGTTTCCTCCTTCCCGCTATATTAAACGTCCTCTTATCTTTTCCCCAGCCGCCGGGTTCCAAATAGATACGTTCAACCTTTAAAGAGTCGCTACAATACCGATTTGTCAACTAACAGCCTTTTTTCTGCCGATGTTTCCATTTTTCCTTCATGCACGCCGGATTCTTTTAAAATTAGGTATCACTTAAATTTTTTCTGATTTTAGTTTCTGATTTTCTTCTCTTTTACTACTTCCCCAATTAAAGGAGGTAGTTTAATATGAAGTCATTGCCAGAGCTTATACATGATTATAAATCAGGGGTTCCCGGTACAGATGCCAAAATCCTGCAACGTATGCAGCCACTCATCAAAGGTACTGCAGCCAAAATCCACTGCATGGAAAGAGAGGATTCTCAGCAGGAATTATATCTTTCTCTCCTGCAGGCCATCCCATATCTGAACGAAGACTCTTCAGAAGGAGAATGCGTAAAATACATACCTTCATCAAACACAAAATGTCCTTTAACAGAACGTCAATGTCCTCAATTTATTCTGGAACCTGTTTTCAAGCTGTGCTTAGGAAATCTCATGCATCATATAAAAGTTTACCGTTCAACGTAAAAATAGCATTGATTCCGCCTGTCCGATACTGCCGAGGATAAAGCCTACATTTTCCGTCTCCCAGTCCTTTTCCGGAAGCACATAATAACGGAACTCCGCCCGAAGCTTTTCGCTGTTTTTTCTTTTTGGACCCCTGCCCGTCGAACCGCCTTCGTGGTTGCTGCTATAAGAAGCGTCTCCCACTCCCCGCAGAAACAACCCTGGCAGACCATCTAATATTTCAAAAATCTGTTGCCACTGCCTAATCCGTCTATTAAGATAAGAATATAAAAACGGAACCTTAATCTGTCTCAGAAAGATGGGATTTGATTGAAAACAACTGCAATTGGCATAATTCTTCTCTGTTCAATACGCCAGCCGCAAGGATTTGTTCGAAAAAACGGATATCTGGAAAAATAAAGAATACCGATCCATACAGGGAACTTATCTCGTCATTTTCCTTTCCTTCGCAAATGTAAAGGAAACTACGTTCGAGAGCGCCAGAAAAAAGATCAACCAGATTCTGCGGGATTGCTACCGAAATTTTGATTTTCTGCTGAATTCAAGCGCTTTGAATGAGGATAATACTTCTTATTTTATAAAGGCATCAGTACTCAACCCGCCATACGCCTCATTGCTACACCTACCGGGATCAGGATAATCGTACAACATAACACCAGGCCAAAAATCACGGGCATCGCCGCTATCGGCAGACCGATGCGGGCCACATAAGCCACTTTTAAGAATTAAAGGCGTTACACGGCTGTACTTTTATGAATCCTATTACGAAAATGGAAAAACCAGGCAAAAATGTGTGGAAAATCTCAGCCGTCTCGATGAGCTGCAAATAAAGTACGATGATCCTGTTTCACATTTTAAAAAGATTGCTGAAGAACGCACTTTTGAGAAAAAAGCTGCTCAGAAAATTTCTGTTCCCATTGATATGGAAGCTGAAATGGATATCAACGAGGACAATCTTAAAAACGCAGGTTATTCTGTTTTAAAAGAACTTTACAAACAGCTGGAACTGGATAAATTCTGGAAGCGGAAACTCCGAAACACTTCTATTAAGTATGATCTGGAAGCTGTTTTTCGGCTTCTGCTATTTTCACGTATCCTATTTTGATTGTACGAACTTCTATTTCGATATCGGAAGATCTGATATGGACACCTTTGACGACAACGGTAATCCGATAGACAAAAAAGGAAATCCTACTGAATTAAAATACAGAAAACAGGAACCTGAGAAAAACCACAGGCCAGACCCCATCGTCAAAATGGGTTTACTCATGGGCAAAAACGGTATTCCCCTCGCCTTTGACCTGTTTCCGGGCAACGAATCCGAAAAAGTTCATATGCGTCCCATTATTAACCGCGTGAAAAATGAATTCAACAGCGGACGTATTATTTTTGTTGCCGACCGGGGACTTAACACATCAGATAACATATATTTCCTGAATGGTGATAATAAAGGTGATTATAATCCACGAGACGGATATGTGTATGGACAGTTGGTTCGCGGTGCAGATGCCGGTTCCGGAGCATATGTGCGGAATATTGCTTTTGACAAGGCAACAGGTGAGATTGTAGAAGGAAGAGAATTAACTCTCGATACAGAAAAGATTACAGAAGAAGAAAAATACGATGGATACTATTCAGTCGTCACCAGCGAGTTGAATATGAGCGACTATGAAATCAGGGATACTTACAGAGGACTTGCACGGATAGAAGAGACCTTCAAGATATCGAAGACAGAATTTGAATCCAGACCGGTATTTGTATGGACGAATGAACATATACCAGTTCGTTTATTATGACGAAATCCTAAAAGAATGCGGACATGTTTTCAATCTGGAATTAAACCATAAATACCGTACCCAAGAGCAGATGCGCAGATTGCTAAAATATTAAAAAAATTTTTCTCATGTCTAAATCGGACGAATATACCACATGCAGACAAAATACGGGAAGCCTTGATTTTACTGGCTTCCCGTTAGTTTTGGTGTCAAACTTGAGTGGCGACCTTCACACTCAAAAAAGGGCGCTACCCAACCAGGCGAATACGCAAAGTTAATACACTCCTCCACACCACAATCCCGGCGCTCCTAAAAAGAAAGCGCAAGGGTGGAGTCCAGAGGAGGGACAGCGCTTTCTGTCCTTCCTCTGGGAACCTTCCGTCTGGAAAGTTTTCCCCTATTTTACTTAAAATATTCCACACCAGACTCGAATATTTTAATATCCTGCTCTCCATAGATATTAATGGCAACTCCGTCCCCGCGGCGTTCGCTATGTGCCATCTTACCAAGGATACGTCCATCCGGGCTGGTAATACCTTCAATGTTCATATAAGAACCATTGACATTCCATTCTTCATCAACGCTAAGCTGTCCGTCCGGAGTCACATACTGAGTTGCAACCTGTCCATTTGCAAACAGTTTCTCAAGCCACTCGTCATTTGCAACAAAACGACCCTCACCATGTGAAGCCGGGTTACAGTAAACACCACCAAGCTGTGCTTTCTGCAGCCATGGAGATTTATTACTTACAACTTTTGTATAAACCATCTTGGAAATATGACGTCCAATGGTATTGAATGTCAGTGTCGGAGAATCTGCCTTCTGTCCGCAGATTTCGCCATACGGTACAAGACCAAGTTTGATCAGCGCCTGGAAACCATTACAAATACCAAGTGCCAGACCGTCTCTCTCATTGATCAGCTTCATAACAGCTTCTTTGATCTTCGCATTCTGGAATGCAGTTGCAAAGAATTTCGCGGAACCATCCGGTTCGTCACCTGCGGAGAATCCGCCCGGGAACATGATGATCTGTGCCTGATCGATTGCTTTCTCAAAGAGCTCTACAGAATCATGGATATCTTCAGCAGTCAGGTTCTTGAATACTTTTACATCCACCTCTGCACCTGCACGCTCAAATGCACGTGTACTGTCATACTCGCAGTTTGTTCCAGGGAATACAGGAATAAATACACGAGGTTTCGCAACCTTGTTCTTGCATACATAAATGTTGTCTGCACGATAAAGCTTCTCATCTCTGTCAGCTGCCTCTTTGTCATTCTCAGAAGAAACTGTCTTAAATACTTTTTCCAGAGTACCTTTCCATGCGTTTTCAGCTTCATCTACAGTGATCACTGTATTTCCATATGAGAAGTTACCGTCAGCAGTTACTTCACCGATCACTGTATATGTGATGGAAAGCTCACCAACTTTACCATCCGGAACTTCCAGGATAATATCGCCAAATCCAGGTGCAAAGAAATCTCTAGGATCAAGGTTATGTTCGATCTTCACGCCCATGCCATTACCAAATGCCATCTTTGCAACTGCAGCTGCAATACCATGGCGGTCAAGTGCATAAGCAGAAACAACTTTGCCGTCCTGCATATCTTTATGAAGTTTTTCATACTGATCCATGATTCCTGCATAATCCGGCAGATCATACTGATCCTTCGGTGCACGAAGCCATACCAGTTTGTTTCCTGCTTTCTTTAATTCCGGTGTAATCACATCCTGGATCTTCGCAACGTCAACTGCGAAAGATACCAGTGTCGGAGGTACATCAATATCATTGAATGTACCGGACATACTGTCCTTACCACCGATGGATGGAAGTCCGAATCCCATCTGTGCTGCATAAGCACCGAGAAGTGCTGCGAAAGGCTGGCTCCATCTCTTAGGATCTTCTGTCATACGGCGGAAGTATTCCTGGAATGTGAAACGGATTTTCTTATAGTCACCACCTGTAGCCACGATTCTTGCAACGGACTCTGTCACTGCATAAGCAGCTCCGTGATATGGGCTCCAGGAGGATAAATACGGATCAAAGCCATAGCTCATCATAGTTACAGTATCTGTTTTACCATTCTGTACCGGAACCTTTGCTACCATGGACTGAGTCTCTGTAAGCTGATATTTACCACCGTATGGCATAAATACGCTGCCTGCTCCGATAGAACCGTCGAACATTTCCACAAGTCCCTTCTGGGAGCATACATTTAAGTCTGCCAGAGTTTCCATCCATTTTGCTTTTACATCTACAACGTCCGGGCGCTCTTCAAAGAGATTACCTTCTTTGTTAGGGATTTCTACTTCTACAGTTGTTTCCTGATGTGCACCGTTAGTGTCAAGGAATGCACGGGAAATATTTACGATTTCTTTTCCTCTCCATACAAGTACCAGACGAGGATCCTCTGTTACAACTGCAACCGGAATTGCCTCCAGGTTCTCTTCATTTGCATAGCCAAGGAAAGTATCTACATCTTTCGGGTCAACTACTACAGCCATACGTTCCTGAGATTCGGAGATTGCGATCTCAGTTCCGTCAAGACCTGCATATTTCTTCGGAACCTTGTCAAGGTCTACTCTAAGACCTGCTGCCAGCTCACCGATAGCAACGGAAACACCGCCTGCACCAAAGTCATTACATTTCTTGATAATATGGCTGACTTCTTCACGGCGGAACATACGCTGGATCTTACGCTCAGTAGGTGCATTACCCTTCTGAACCTCAGCACCGCACACTTCGATGGAAGCCTCTGTATGAACCTTGGAAGAACCGGTAGCACCACCGATACCGTCACGTCCTGTACGTCCTCCAAGTAAGATAATGATATCTCCCGGATCAGAATTCTCACGGATAACCGCACGTCTGGGAGCAGCACCCATAACAGCACCGATTTCCATACGTTTTGCCACATAATTTGGATGATAAACTTCTTTTACATAGCCTGTTGCAAGACCGATCTGGTTTCCATAGGAGCTGTAGCCATGAGCTGCGCTTCTTACCAGTTTCTTCTGCGGAAGTTTACCCTTGAGAGTTTCTTTTACAGAAACAGTAGGATCTGCTGCACCTGTTACACGCATTGCCTGATATACATAAGTACGTCCTGAAAGCGGGTCACGGATTGCACCGCCAAGGCAGGTAGCTGCACCACCGAATGGCTCGATCTCAGTAGGATGGTTATGTGTCTCATTCTTGAAGTTGATCAGCCATTCCTCTTCTTTACCGTCTACGTCTACAGGAACTACAATACTGCAGGCATTGATCTCATCAGATTCTTCCTGATCAGCAAGCTTTCCTTCTGCTTTCAGTTTCTTCATAGCCATCAGAGCCAGATCCATCAGGCAGACAAATTTGTCCTTACGGCCTTTGTAAAGTTCTTCTCTGTCAGCAAGATATTTGTTGTAGGTATCTACGATCGGTGCTTTGTAATCACCTTCGTCAAATTTTACATCTGTCAGTTCTGTGGAGAAGGTTGTGTGACGGCAATGATCAGACCAGTATGTATCAAGTACACGGATTTCTGTCATGGACGGGTCACGTTTCTCTTCTTCTTTGAAATAATGCTGGATATGCTGGAAATCCTTGAATGTCATGGCAAGGTTTAAAGAATCATAAAGTTCCTTTAATTCTGCTTCCGGCATTTCCTTAAATCCGTCAAAAATCTTAACATCTTCCGGTTCCGGGAAAACAGTTACCAGTGTTTCCGGTTTCTGCAGACCTGTCTCACGGGAATCTACAGGGTTGATGCAGTGATGCTTGATAGCATCAAATTCTTCATCTGTAATAGTTCCTTCAATTACATAAGTAGTTGCGGAACGAATAATAGGCTGTGCATTCTCATCCAGGAACTGTACACACTGAACAGCGGAATCAGCTCTCTGGTCAAACTGTCCCGGTAAAAATTCTACAGAAAAGATGCGGGAGCCTGCTGCTGCCTCAAAATTCTCCAGATATAAATCATCTACAGGTGGCTCTGCAAAAACAGTTTTGCATGCTTTATCAAAAACTTCATCAGAAATATTTTCTACATCATAGCGGATCAGCACACGTACTGCTGTTACGGATTTAATTCCCAGATAGCTGCTGACCTCATGTTTTAATTCCTTTGCCTGTACAGCGAAGGCCGGTTTCTTTTCTACATAGACACGTCTTACGTTACTCATAGAAACTCCTTTCTTATGTATGCATTGTTTTAAAAATGCTTGACTATTGCTTCTTTTATAGTATCATAGGAAATATCATTAGTAAAATTAATATATCTTATATTTTTTATTAATATAGTTAATTAATCACCGTTCACACTCCACTGTCGACGAGATATTGGGGAATGAATATGCCAAAATCCCGAGACATACTATCTAAAGTTCCATTGTTGCCGACAATTTGTATCATCACATTATTTTATGAAAGGATTTATTTCTATGGATATTAATCTTGAACTATACAAAGTATTCTACTATGTTGCCACCACCCTCAGCTTCTCAGAGGCCTCCCGCCAGCTTTTTATCTCCCAGTCAGCAGTCAGCCAGTCCATTAAAACTCTGGAAAAGAAGCTAAATCATCCTCTTTTTATCCGCAGTACCAAGAAAGTATTGTTAACTCCTGAAGGAGAACTTCTGCTCCAGCATGTAAAACCGGCGCTCCAGCTTCTGGATGAGGGAGAATCTCTCCTGTCCGGAGACAATCTGCTGAAAGGCCAGCTGCGTATTGCTGCCAGCGATACGATCTGCCGGTATTTTCTCATTGATTATCTGCAGAAATTCCATCAGACCTATCCTGATGTCCGCATTAAAGTCACAAACAGTACCTCCATCGGCTGTGCAGAGCTTCTGGAAAAGGGTCAGGCAGATCTGATTGTATGCAACTGTCCCAATTCCAGACTTGGCAGTCATTTTCAGACACGTGTGCTAAAAGAATTCCACGATGTATTCGTTGCCAATACAGATTACTTTCCTGTACACACTGTTCAGACCGAACTGCAGGAGCTTCTGAACTATCCAATCCTGATGCTTTCCCCAAAAAGTACCACCAGCGAATATCTGCGGGAAGCATTTACAGCCCATAATCTCAAGCTTCTTCCTGAAGTAGAGTTAAACAGTAATGACCTGCTTCTGGACCTGGCACGGATCGGACTGGGGATTGCCTGTGTTCCTGATTATATGTTAAAAGAAAATGATCAGCTGACACCGCTCATGTTAAAAGAGCCTCTTCCCGGACGTCAGCTTATACTTGCCCAGCATAACAGTCTTACTGTCTCTCAGGCTGCTGAACGCTTTATTGAAATGTTTACTTCCATACTATGAAATTTCTATGCTGCAGTTGCAAAGCCTTTGTACAATAAAAGAAGTCCTCTCTCAGTACTGAAACAACAATTTTTATAATCGCGTTTCTTACTGAATGAGAACTTCTTATTATTTTTCTATTCTGTTTTTCAATCTGAAGTCCAGCGGATATTCACAATCCACTTCACTATTTGGTCAACTTTCTTATTTCGGCATTACAGCCAGTGCATCAGTAATATACTGATTATCGATTGCTGCAAAGAATCCGCCGTCTGCCTTGGTTGCATAATCCATATCAATCGGCATTTTTCCAAGTACAGGAACCTTCAGCTCTGCTGCGATTTCATCAATATGGCTCTCACCAAAGACTTTGATCTCTTTTCCGCAGTCCGGACATTTCACATAGCTGTAGTTCTCTACGATTCCAAGTACCGGTATCTTCATCATCTCAGCCATATTAAAGGCTTTCTTAACGATCATCTTAACCAGATCCTGAGGTGATGTTACGATCACGATTCCTTCGATCGGCAGAGACTGGAATGCTGTAAGCGGAACATCACCTGTTCCAGGAGGCATATCCACAAACAGATAGTCTACGTCGCCCCAGATAACATCTGTCCAGAACTGTTTTACCATATTTGCAAGAACCGGACCTCTCCAGATTACAGGAGTATCCTCTGTAGGAAGCAGAAGGTTGATGGACATTACCTTGATCCCGTTTTTTGTGATCATCGGTAGATACCTTCATCATTTGCCATTGCTGCACCCTTTAATCCATACATTTTCGGAATGGACGGTCCTGTGATATCCGCATCCAGGATACCGACTTTGTATCCCTGTGCTGCCATCATGTTTGCCAGAGAGCCTGTTACGAAGGATTTACCAACTCCACCCTTTCCGCTGACAACCCCGATCACATGTTTTACATTTGACTGAGCATTCATTTCTGCCTGAAGCTCTGCTGTTTCTTGCTGCTTGAACAACCTTCGCAGCTTGCTTTGTCGCATGAAGTGTTGTTACATTCTTTTGCCATAATTAATCTTCTCCTTTATATTTACGCACTGCTGTACTGACAAAATATTGTTACTGTTCACTCCGTTCACAGTAACGTAGCCAAAATTCATTCCAGATTGCCTACGGCAATGGAATTTTTGGCTTGTATGTCTCGGGATTTTGGCATATTCATGCCAAAACACCTCGCGAGATAGTGGTGTGTGAACAATAACAAAATATTCTCTATTGCCAGTCTGGAGTACGCATATTACTTTACAAATCTGTCAATTGCTACCTCAAGTTCTTTAATTGCCTCTTTATCACCATGTTCCACTGCATCTACGATACAGTGTTCGATATGATCCTGCAGAATGATCTTACCTGTATTATTGATAGCAGATTTCACTGCTGAAAGCTGTATCAGAACTTCCGCACAGTCTCTTCCGTCCTCTATCATACGTTTGATAGATTCCATATGTCCGATTGCTCTGGACATACGATTCAGCACTGCCTTTGTATGCGCATGACTGTGATGATGCCCATGCTCCCCATGAGAATGTTCAACTACCGTCCCATCCTCCAGTACATGCGTATGTGTCTTTTGTTCCTCGGCCATAACATTCCCCTTTCTCTTTCAGAATATCCGATTCTTTACCGCTTATCTGTCTTTATATCCTCACACACTGTCTGTGGCTTTCCTGCTTACAGCACTTCCGTACAGCGTAAATGATATTATACCACATTTGTCAAATTTCTGTAAAGGAGCAACGCTGTTTTATTTGTGAAGTCGTAATATCAAAAATAATGGTTCCATCCTCCAGGACAGTTTTTTCATAGGAAACTTCTTTTCCTTTGAATTTATTTCTGATATATTCTTCCGGATCCTCAAGTTCCAGCTCTTCCACAAAAACATCACGCATCTGATTCCGCGGACATTTATTAAAAATTTCCCATATCAGTTCATATTCTTTCATATTCCATCTCCAGTCCGTAAGACGGATATTCACAATCCGTTTCACTATTTAAGACCCAGCTCGCTGCTTATTTTTTCGCAGCCCTCTTCGGCTGATTTACGGCAATCTGCACAGATTGTCCTGCGGTTTTTCCCAACCAGTCTGAGACTATTATAATTATTTTTAGATTTTTTGTCAAAAATAATTGCATGAAGACGAATTATAGCGTATCATAGTTTATAATTATCAAAACAGCAATGTTACTGTTCATTTTGCAGCCTGATGTTTTTTTGAATTCTGCATATTCACAGTAACTGTAACTATTCAGTACTTTCGGGAAGCAGTGTACCGGATAGTTACCGACAGCTACAAACTAATTACATATATAAAGGAGAGAAATCTATGAAGCTTTTAAAAGACCGAATTCTTAAGGATGGAGTTGTAAAACCGGGAAATATTTTAAAAGTAGACAGTTTCTTAAATCATCAGATGGATATTACCCTCATCAATGAAATCGGCAAAGAATTCAAACGCCGCTTCTCCGACTGTCCAATCACTAAAATCCTTACAATTGAAGCATCCGGTATCGGTATCGCCTGTATTGCTGCCCAGTACTTTGATGTACCTGTAGTTTTTGCCAAGAAAGCACAGAGCGTGAATCTGGATGGAGAAATGTATACAACTAAAGTAGAATCTTTCACTCATAAGAAAGTATATGATGTGATCCTTTCCAGGAAGTTTCTCGGACCTGAAGATCATGTACTTCTGATTGATGATTTCCTTGCTAACGGATGTGCACTTCTCGGCCTGATCGATATTGTTAAGAAATCAGGGGCAACTCTTGAAGGAGCCGGTATTGTTATTGAGAAAGGATTCCAGCATGGCGGTCAGGAGATCCGCGATATGGGAATCCGTCTTGAATCTCTTGCCATTGTTGATTCCATGACAGACGATTCCTTAACCTTCAGAGATTAACTATAAAAGGATGGGAAACCCCATCCTTTTTTTATTCTATGAATTCTTTATTTTTTCTGATCTGATGTTTTCTCCACTTTTGAGTTATCTTCGGAATCATAGATCAGATTTTCTCTCGTTTCACCTTCTGATTTATCTTCTGTTTCGGGAGTTGGTGTCACTTCTTTTGAATCTTCCTCTGAGGCTGTCTTTAATGTCACTTTCGGCACAGGTGTTGCCTCTGGCGCAGGTGTCACCTCCGGTGTCGGTGTGGGATCAGGAGCGATCTCATCTTCCGTATAAGTTCCGTTATCCACAAGAATCTGATAATTATCCTTGTCGATCATCTGTGCTCCACATGTAAAAGTTCCCACAATCTTTACTCCGTTATCATACTGTGAATAATCTTTTACGTCAACTTTCTCTCCTGTCAGATAGTCAATGGCCATCTGTGCTCCGCCCTTAGCCAGTTCCTTACGGTCCATAAACATGGTAAATGACATTTTACCTGCTGCAATATCCTTTACTGCCTGTGCCTCACTGCCATATCCTGTGATCATCGGCCATTCATCACTTCCCGGTTCCAGACCACTGTCACTTAAAATTTCCTCTGCAGCATAAGCAAATCCGTCATATGCAGTACAGATAATATCCGGAGCCTTCTCCTCTGCATAAAACTCACTTATAATCGAATCAAGTTTTGTCTTTGCAGATGTCTCGCTCCATCTCATGATTCCTGTATCATCCAATGACGTATTTCCGGATTTGCATACAAGTGTTCCATCATCCAGATATTCCTGAAGCCCTTCCTGGATTCCATTACACAGAAACAGTGCAGCATTGTCATCCGGAGATCCCATGAGAAATTCTATTGTATAAGACTTCTTATCCTCTCTGGCTTTATCCAGATCCATTTTTTTGATAATTTCTTTGGCAATATCCTTTCCTATTGCTCTGGTATCATAAGTTACATAATAATTGATATCCGCAGTATCCCGAATCAGACTGTCATAGGAAATAACCGGTATTTCCTGCTCTTTGGCAGTTTTCAGGATATCTGTCAGACCATAGGAATCTACCGGATCAATGATCAGGCAGAAACCTTCTCATCAATAAATTCCTGAATCTGGGAAATCTGAAGCGCAGGATCGCCGCCGGCATTCTTCACATCTGCCTCATATCCTCCATCTTCAATCTGCGAAGTCATCTCTTCGCTGTCAATTTTTGCATCCTCATCGTCATCAGAAAGAAGCACACCTATCTTTCCGGCAGAAGCTTCCGTTACCTCAGCATCTTCCTCTGATTCATCATCTGAATCTTTTCCTGAAGAATCTCCGTCTTCTTCCTCCTTCACTGATGTCTCTTTATTGTCTTCGTCTGATTTTGCACTGTCTCCTGCCTTGCTGCTGTCATCGGCATCAGAAGCATTTTTATTTTCTGCCTCTACTTTTTCACCTTCCTCAGTTACTTCGCCTACGCCCTCTTCTTCTACCTGGGCGCTTTCATTTGCTGCTTCTTTTGCCTCATTCTTCCCGCAGGCAGACAGGAACATGGAGGATACCATTATTCCAAGCAGAATAGCTGTTGCTCTTCTTTTCATAATACGATCCTTTCTGATATCATATTTATTTATCAATTCCCTTATAATCTTTTGCAATGTTCTTCAGATAATCCCGATAGGCAACGGCTGCTTTCTTTGGTTTCAGAATATGTACATTTCTTCCCATAGAAGTCAACCATCCAAAAAATGCCTTATCAACCACAACCTCAACAGTTACAATAAAATTATCCTCCCCCTTTATTTTGCAGAAAATCTCCGAACCAAAGGTACGCTGGATTTTTTTCTTTGTAGAATTCTGACATACAAGCCTGATTTCTTTTAAATTCTCTCCTGTTTGGGAGGGTGTCGGAGCACTGATCTTTGCAGGTGCTTCAGATTCTTTTCCAATCTGTTCCTGCACATTTTCAGATTTCTCTCCTGTTTCGCCATCCGGCTGATGTATTATCGTATTATCCGCTTCTGTTTTATCTGAAGCGGATTTTTCCTCATAATATCCGCCTTCCCGTCCTCTTCTGTAATGTATATCCATTCCAAAATCACGCAGGGTTTCCATATCATCATAAATACTCTTTCGCTCAGCTCGAATCCCCTGTTCTTCCAGTTTTGCCAGAATCTCCTGCATGGTGACAGGCTTTTGGCTGGTTGTCTCAGACAGCATTTTCTGCAGATACAGTATTTTTCCTTTTTGATTACATGATTTCGCCATAATTATCCTCTTACAAATCTGTGGTATATATAGTCATTTGCTTCTTTTTCCTGACTGTCATCTAACGGTGTAAGTTCTGTTTCTTTTCCATACTTTCTTTCCAGCGCATGTTGAATGAGCCAGTCTGCAAGCTGCGGATTCTTCGGAAGTAACGGTCCATGCAGATAAGTCCCTATCACATTCTTATATACTACGCCTTCATAGCCTGACTTACCGTCATTTCCTGCACCGTAAAGTACTTTTCCCAGTGGTTTGTTATTATTAATGCAGGTTCTTCCTCCATGATTCTCAAATCCAACGATCGGCATATCAAACAGCTCACTCTGCAGAACGATATTCTGGATCAGACGGCCTTCGCCCTGCTCTGTATACAAGTCTACCAGGTCCAGTCCTTTCATGTTTCCCTGATCTGTTTTGTAATACTTCCCAAGTAACTGATAGCCACCGCAGATTGCAATGACAACGCCGTTATCTTCCACATAAGCCTTAAAATCCGGTTGGATTTTCTGTAGCTTCTCACATACGATCATCTGTTCTCTGTCCGAACCGCCACCCAGAAGTACGATATCAAGCTTCGAGAAATCTATTTTATCATCCAGCTCAAACGGTATGGTCTCAGCCTCAATCCCACGCCACTGGCATCTCTTCATCAGACACTGGATATTACCTCTGTCACCGTAAAGATTCAGAAGATCCGGATATAAATGTCCTATTGTAATTTTCATTATTTCTCGCCCTCCAGTCTCTTCAGAATATTTCTGGTACTGAATAATGCTGTATAGTTTACCAGCACATACAGATTCCCCACTCCGTCCTCTACTCTGTCGCGGATTGCTTTCTCAACATCGCCCTCGAGGACAGACGGGATATCCACATATTTCAGCCGCAGACGCATATCCTGACAGCGGATACCGCTTACAGTAATAGATTTCACTGAATCATTTCCGAGAAGATCAAAGTCAACATCCCAGAGCCAGGAAATATCTGTTCCATCCTGAGCATTATCATTGATCGCAATAATGATGTCCTTCGGTGCCTGATCCTGCATCACTGCGGAAATATTCTGATTAAATCCCGCCGGATTCTTGGCAAGATTTAAGGTTACTCCTGTTCCCTTAATGCGAAACTGCTCCATACGTCCGTTTTCCGGATTAAATCTGCGGAGCATATCCCCGAAATGCTCTCCCGCAAATCCCGCAGTCCTCACTCCCGCATAAGCTGCCAGTATATTATACACATTATAAAATCCCTTATAATTTGCTACAATGTGTTTTCCTTCTACACAAAAGCTGAGCTGGTCGCCTACCTTTACATCCTCCGCATCAAAATCCGGCTTCGGTCTTGCAAATCCGCATTTTGGACAATAATAATCTCCCAGCTGGCTGTAATGATAGAAACGATATTCCAGTTTTTCACCGCATCGCTTACAGAAACGTCCTTCCCTGATTTCATTTGCCGCAGATTTGATCACCGGTTTACTGATACCATAAGTTACATATGGATTCCCGGAATCCATGGCAAGATATGCGGATAATGCATCATCACCGTTTACAATAATCTGCATCTTCGGAACCTTGCGCATCATTTCTTCCAGAATGTTCATAGTGATATCAATCTCTCCGTATCTGTCAAGCTGGTCGCGGAAAAGATTTGTCAGAAGCATATAGTCCGGTTTGATTCTCGGAAAAATATGTCTGGTGGATGCTTCATCGGCCTCAATGCATGCATAGTCCGCATCAATTTTACCATTCCATTTCGAAGCCAGCACAAATGCGGCAACAACTCCATTGAGCATATTGGAACCTGTATGGTTACAGACTACTTTCTGTCCTTCCGCTTCCAGTGCCGCACAGAGCATATTGTTGGTAGTTGTCTTTCCATTTGTACCGCAGGTTGCAAAAATAGCCTTTCGTACCTGTGAGGAAAGCTGTTCCAGAATGTCCGGACAGATCTTAATCGCCACTTTTCCTGCCCAGGTCACACCCTGTCTTCCCATTTTCTTACATACGTATCCTACAAATTTTGCTGCACAGACAGCAATCATTACTCTTATTTTCATTGTGTATGATAATTTCCTTTATAAATATAATCTTTGTTATTGCCGCTTATTTGTTTCAACTCACAGTCGGTAATTTCACAGAGTCTGACGTGTCAACAACATACTGACTGTGGTTTGCCTCATGTCAGTGGGAGATACCGATTTCTCTCCGCCCGCCACTGCCGTTCATTTTCTTATTTGCAATTCATCTACCACCTATAGAGGAGGGAGAATTCTTGCTATATCCTGTTAAAATTCTTTTTGCTCCTGATATCTTTACCCTTATTCATTCCGGAACAGCTATAGCTATAATAATCCTCTATGATCATTTCATAATGCCGGCAGAACAACTCAGTTAAACATAGTATCCTGCAAATAGTCTGAGCATACACCTGCCGCACCCTCTTGCATATAATATTGTGCTTCTTTCAGGTCATTCACAGTATAAATATATAACCTGATTCCTTTTTTGTCAAAAATCTTCTGCACATCCTCTGACCAGTATTTATAGTAGACTGTAGCTGCCTGAATATTCTTTTCTCTGCAAAATGCCGCAATTTCAGTCAGTTCTTTAATAGAGTATTCCTGCCATAAAGAATAAATATATCCTGGAAAATCGTACAGCAGTGCTGTTCCGGCAAACATTGCCTGGTTATAAATTTCCGGTATGACCTGCCGCATCACATCCGGGACACCGGCAGCCTCTGCCAGTTCAATATAGTCTGCATAATCTTCCACTGTTTTCTGATAATTACGGAGAGAATACTGTTTGGAATCCAGCATCACAAAAGCGTCCGGATAATCACTCAGCAGCACCAGCAGATCTTCAAATGTTATAGGAGTATATTTTCCATAAATGGGCCGGGATAAGAATTCCTCTGAGGACAGAACTTTCTTTTCATCGCTTCCCATTGTCCAAAAGACTGATACCAGCTATGGCGGCACACCCATACATTGTCAGATGTCTTCACAAGATCAACTTCAAACAACCTGCACCCCATCTGATAGCCTGCCAGAAAACTCTCTTTTGAATTCAGATAGGTTTTATCACCAATCCCTCCCAGTGCATGTGCGATCGTTTTATAATTTTCCCACTTAAATTCAGGTGTGGTGGCAGATATGGAATAAGCATCATTTCCCCACAGAAACAGTGTAACAGCCAGTAATTCCACCAACAACAAAAACATCCTGATGAAATAACCAAATCCTGATCGTTTCTTTTTCGTATTCTGCCTCAATTTTTCAATCTCCTGCCGGTCATTTGTATTCCTCGCTTATCTTTTGCTCTCGTATTTTGTAACATTCCAATGTCTTATTTAACACTTCTTCATCAATATGGTTTTTATATACTCTACGATTTTACGCTATCTGGCTCAAATAATCAAGGGTAATAAACGGTTATGTTACAAGGAAGTGATTTCCTATAGCATAACAAAAAAACTGCATATATACGGCATGAACACCATACATATGCAGTCTTATCATCGTCTGGACAAATATAAAATCGAAAATCTGGCTGGATTATACTAATTCGATCAGTACTTCCATTGCAGCATCGCCTTTACGCGGTCCGATCTTAACGATTCTTGTGTAACCACCGTTACGGTCAGCGTATTTTGGAGCGATCTCATCGAACATCTTAGCAACCATATCTACGTCTTTAGTGTTTTTCTTTCTTCCGGCACCCTTTGCAGGTACTTCTTTAACCGGGTAGAAAACTTTCATCATCTGACGACGAGCGTGAAGTCTGGAAGGAGCATCTTTCTTGATCTCTTTCTGTACTTCATCGTATACAGTTTTCTTCTTTCCGTCAACAACTTCTTTTACTCTCTTGCCTTCAGCATCTTTACGAGCAACTTTAGCAGTTACAGTAACAGTTTCGAAGTTATCTTTTTCACGAACAGCCATAGCTACAAGGCCTTCTGCGATTTTACGGATTTCTTTTGCTTTAGCTTCTGTAGTAACAATTTTTCCATGATATAAAAGGCTTGTTACCTGGCTTCTCAGTAATGCTTTTCTCTGGTCAGAAGTTCTGCTTAATTTTCTATATTTTGCCATTTAATTTTCCTCCATCTGTGGGACAGCCGGGCACGCTTGTTCGGTCTTACTGTCCGACTGCTTAGGCATCCCCACCGTATAATATCTCTTTGCTAACTGGTTATTGTTCCCTTAGAGAACCAATAACCTGATCAATTCTTACTCTTCTGCAGGCTGAAGCTGTAAGCCCAGCTCTTTCAGTTTCGCAAGAACTTCTTCTAATGATTTACGTCCAAGGTTACGAACCTTCATCATATCATCAGAAGTCTTGTTACATAATTCTTCAACTGTATTAATTCCGGCTCTCTTCAAGCAGTTATAGGAACGAACAGATAACTCAAGTTCATCAATGCTCATTTCCAGGACTTTTTCTTTCTCATTGTCTTCTTTCTCGATCATAACCTCAGCGGTCTTTGCATTCTCGGAAAGGTCAATGAAAAGGCTCAAGTGCTCGCTTAATACTTTTGCTGCAAGGCTTACCGCCTCATCCGGATCAAGTGTACCGTTTGTATACACATCCAGTGTCAGCTTATCATAATCGGTTACCTGACCAACACGTGTATTCTCTACAGTCATGTTGACTCTGTCTACCGGTGTATAGATAGCATCAACTGCAAGTACACCGATCGGCATATCATCAGATTTACCTTTATCAGCACTGATATATCCGCGGCCTTTTGTAATAGTAAGCTCCATAGCAAGTCTGCAGTCCTTGCCACCGTTTAAAGTAGCAATCACCTGATCCGGATTCATGATCTCGATATCCTGATCAGCCTGGATATCAGCTGCAGTTACAACACCTTTTCCTTCACATTCGATGTATGCGGTTTTCGGCTCATTGTCTGTGCTGTGGTTCTTAATAGCAAGGCTCTTCAGATTCATGATAATATCGCTCACGTCTTCTTTTACGCCCGGAATGGAGCTGAATTCGTGAAGCACACCATCAATTTTAACCTGGCTTACAGCTGCACCCGGCAGGGAAGACAGCATAATTCTTCTTAAAGAATTTCCAAGAGTAGTTCCATATCCTCTTTCCAAAGGCTCAACTACGAATCTGCCAAATTTTTTATCTTCAGATAATTCGGTAATCTCGATCTTAGGTTTATTAAAATCAAACACTATAGGGTTCCCTCCTTCTGGGTTAATAAAAGTTTGAGGGGTATTCATTCAAATACTACAATTCAGCGGAAGATAATAATCAACCACTGAATCGTATAAATAATAGAAATATTACCAGGTAATTTTCTATGATATAATCCTATGGATTATTTGGAGTACAACTCGACGATAAGCATCTCGTTTACAGGAACATCAATTGCTTCTCTGTTAGGAAGTTCTTTTACAGTTCCTTTTAAGTTCTCCTGATCTACATCGATCCATTCCGGAACAAGACGTCCGCCAGTTACTTCAAGGATACCTTTGTATCTTTCAGAACCTTTGGATTTTTCTCTGATCTCAATCTGATCACCGGCTTTTACAAGGTAGGAAGGAATGTTTACACATTTTCCGTTTACAAGTACATGCTTGTGGTCAACAATCTGACGAGCTTCTTTTCTTGTTCTTGCAAATCCCATACGGAATACTACATTGTCAAGTCTGCTCTCAAGAAGGATCATAAGGTTTGCACCAGTCTGTCCAGGCATTCTGTCAGCTTTGTCGTAGTAGTTGTGGAAAGGTTTTTCCAGAACTCCGTAGATGAATTTTGCTTTCTGTTTTTCTCTTAACTGTAAACCATACTCAGACATTTTACGATTTGCACGTTTTAACTGTCTTGTGGATTTTTTATCAATTCCTAAATACATCGGATCCAGGCCAAGGGATCTGCATCTTTTCAGAACAGGCACTCTATTTACTGCCATTTCTCAAATACCTCCTAATATTCTAAATCAATTAGACTCTTCTGCGTTTTGGTGGGCGGCAACCGTTGTGTGGTACCGGAGTTACGTCGCGGATGCTTGTTACTTCCAGTCCGCAAGCCTGAAGGGCACGGATTGCAGCTTCACGTCCAGAACCTGGTCCTTTTACCATAACATCTACAGTTTTTAAACCATGAATAAGTGCAGCTTTTGTTGCAGTCTCAGCTGCCATCTGTGCTGCATAAGGAGTAGATTTTCTTGAACCTCTAAATCCAAGACCACCAGCACTTGCCCATGAAAGAGCATTTCCTTCATTGTCAGTCAGAGTAACAATTGTATTGTTGAAAGAAGACTGAATATGTGCCTGTCCGTGTTCAACGTTTTTCTTGACACGACGTTTTGCAGTCGCTTTTTTAGTCACTTTAGCCATTTTAAAACTAACCTACACTTTCCTATTTATCAATCAAATATATGTTACAAGAAACACCATGTCCACTAAATTCATTTCCTCGCTTCGCTCGTCATTCATCAAGTGTCCATGCAAGCTTCCTCATAAGATCAGCTTACGCTTATCAGATGTTTAAAGCTTTATTTATTTCTTCTTATTAGCTACTGTTCTCTTAGGACCTTTACGTGTTCTGGCGTTGGTCTTAGTCTTCTGACCACGAACCGGAAGTCCTTTACGATGACGGATACCTCTGTAGCATCCGATTTCCTGCAGTCTCTTAATGTTGAGGGCGATTTCTCTACGAAGGTCACCTTCTACTGTCATTGTTTCATCAATAACTGCGCTGAGTCTCTTTACTTCGTCATCAGTCAGATCTCTGACACGTGTGTCAGGATTAACCTCTGCCTTTGCAGGATCTTGTCTGCGCTTGGTCTACCAATACCATAAATGTAGGTAAGACCGATTTCAATACGTTTTTCTCTTGGTAAGTCTACACCAGCTATACGAGCCATGTACTGTTTCCTCCATCTTCTACTTTGAAAGTCCTTAATGCCTGTACATCACTTACCCTCGCGAATTCTCTCACTCAAGTAAGGTGAAATGGGATGTATCGGACACATCACTTCCTTATTTCTCAGTTCCTAATTGGGGTGCCTCGGTAAAACACCCAGCTGCAATTGGCGAAAAGCAGCCTTTCCGAATTACTGCGGCCAACGGGCCAACGTTGCCTCTCGGTATTAGGCAATACATGCTAAAACTATCTTAACAGTCTGAACAACCCTTCCGGGCGTCTCACACTGCAGCCGCACGTTATACAAACTTTAAACCGTCAATCAACCCTGACGCTGTTTGTGTTTTGGATTCTCACAGATTACTCTGATAGATCCTTTTCTTTTAATGATCTTGCATTTTTCGCAGATCGGCTTTACAGATGATCTTACTTTCACTGGAAATCCTCCTTCCGTAAATTCATTAAAATCTGCAGTTTTTTGAGCGCACAAATACATACTACTCACGCGTTCGGCTTATATACTATCACACCAAAATATAAAATGCAAGCACTTTTTTGAATAAAATCACATTTTTTCATTTTCTCCCCCATTCCCGCCTAATCATCCATCTATAAAAACTAGTACATCGTTTTCGAAATAACTATACCACTCACTTGTCTGCGAATCCGATTGCACAGGTCTAAAAGCCTCAGCGTAGCTAGTTTTAATATCTATTCTGGAGCATGTTTGAAAAATCACAGCTAAACCTTCCCACTGCCAACACACAGCGTATAAAAATAATTCATTTCATGTGCATTTGCAGGCATCTTAGATATTCTTAGGCGAAAAAAATCTGCGTTATGAGCCGACTGCCTCACTGTCTGAGCGAAGTTTGCAACGGAGCGAGTTTGATAAGGCGGCTCATGCCTTTAGCAGATTTTTTTCACCTTAGAATATCTTAGATGCCGAAACCGCACATGAAATGAATTATTTTTATATGCGTCCCTTCTGGCACAAAAAAAGAGAACCAGATCCCTCCAGCTCTCTTTCTCATCACTGCACCAACTGCAGTCCAATATTTCTTACTTATCTCTCCAGATAATCCTGCCCTTAGACAGATCATACGGAGACAGTTCAATCGTAACTTTATCTCCAGGAAGAATACGAATAAAATTCATACGTAACTTTCCACTGATATGTGCAAGCACCACATGTTTGTTCTCCAGTTCCACTTTAAACATCGCATTAGGCAGCTTTTCCAGAACAGTGCCTTCCACTTCGATTACATCTGCTTTTGACATTTTAAACCTCCTGTATGTCGTCCAATTATTTCGTAAGAGTCAGAATCTCCGGATCTCCGTCTGTAATAAGAATCGTATTCTCATAATGAGCAGAAAGAGAACCATCCATAGTTACAACAGTCCACTCATCATCCAGCCATGCCACATCTGCACGTCCCAGATTGATCATAGGCTCTACAGCAAGTGTCATACCCGGCATCAGACGAACTCCTCTTCGCTTCTGCGGAAAATTCGGGATCTGCGGATCCTCATGAAGGTGAGTGCCGATTCCATGTCCAACCAGGTCGCGGACAATCCCATAATGATATTTGGCAGCATGAGCACCGATTGCCTTGGAAATATCATTCAGATGATTTCCCGCACGTGCGGCCTTGAGTCCCTCAAAGAAACACTCTCTGGTCACATCCATCAGCTTACGTGCCTGCGGTGAAACTTCACCAACAGCATAAGTCCTCGCTGCATCAGAATGATACCCCTTATAAATAAGACCGGCATCAATCTTTACAAGATCTCCCTCCTGAATGATCTTCTCTTCAGACGGGATCCCATGAACTACCTCATCATTCAGACTGATACAGAATGACGCCGGAAACCCTCCGTAGTTCAGGAAATTCGGGATGCATCCCAGATCACGTATCATCTGTTCTCCGATACGGTCAATCTCCTTTGTGCTCACTCCCGGTTTAATGTAAGGATCAGACCATCATGCACTTTTTCAAGCAGATGACCTGCCTCCCTCATAAGTTCAATTTCATGTTCTGTCTTGATAGAAACCGACATTTTACCTCCAGATGGTGTTTAAAAACACCCAATTACTCTCCCAGGATGGCAACAATATCTGCAAATACTTCTTCAAGATCTTTTGTACCATCCACTGATTTTAAAATTCCCTCTTTAGTATAATAATCGATCAGCGGCTGTGTCTGCTCATGATATACGTTAAGACGTTTCTGAACTGTTTCAGGCTGGTCATCATCACGAAGCACCAGTTTCTCTCCACAGGTATCACAAACGCCCTCAACCTTCGGTGCTGCATGTACAACATGATAAGTAGCACCACATTTCAGGCAGGCACGTCTTCCGGACATACGGTTTACAATATTGGAATCCGGAACATCCACATCGATTGCATAATCAACTTTACTTCCCAGTTTGTTCAGAGCCTCTGTTAAGCACTCTGCCTGAGGAATTGTTCTTGGAAAACCATCCAGCACATAACCATTTGCTGCATCCGGCTGTTGTATTCTGTCCACAACCAGATCACAGGTCAGTTCATCAGGTACGAGAAGTCCCTGATCCATATAAGTTTTTGCTTTTTTACCCAGTTCTGTTCCATTTTTAATGTTTGCGCGGAAAATATCTCCGGTAGAAATATGCGGAATCTGATATTTCGCAGCAATTTTCTTCGCCTGAGTTCCTTTTCCTGCCCCCGGTGCACCCAACATAATGATTTTCATAAGTTATACCCTCCGTTTTCTTTTTTAGCAAATCAAGGCTGTGATGCCATGCACCACAACCTCTCATTTTTAATTGTTCAGAAAGCCTTTGTAATTACGTACGAGAAGCTGTGACTCAATCTGTTTCACAGTTTCGAGGATAACACCAACAATAATGATGATAGATGTACCACCGAATGAAACATTCGCTCCGAATACACCATTAAAGATGAACGGAATCACGCACACAATGATAAGACCTACTGCACCTATAAATATAATATAATTTAAGATATTAGTCAAATAGTCTGACGTAGGTTTTCCAGGACGAATACCCGGAATAAATCCACCCTGCTTTTTGATATTATCTGCAACTTCCAGAGGATTGAATGTAATGGAAGTGTAGAAATATGCAAAGAAAACACAAAGTACGATGTAAAGAACCAATCCCCATGTATACTGGAGCTGTTTCGGATTACACCAGTTATTGGAAGAAAGACCACGAATAATCTCACTTCCGATTCCTGTACCATTACCTTTTCCTGTTAACTGCGCAATGACAGCCGGGAAAGACATAATGGAGGATGCAAAGATTACCGGGATAACACCGGCGGTGTTAACCTTCAGCGGAATATTGGTGGACTGACCGCCCATCAGCTTTCTTCCAACCATTTTCTTGGAATACTGAACCGGAATTCTTCTCTCTGCTCCGTTAAGGATAAGTACCAGAACTACTACCAGAAGAATAACGGCTGCAATGATCAGTCCTGCAAGAGTACCCTTTGCAATCGTTTTTCCTTTAATAAAGTTCTCATACAGTAATGTCAGGTCGCTTGGTACTCTGGAAATGATATTAATGGTAAGTACGATGGAAATACCATTTCCAACGCCTTTTTCCGTAATACGCTCACCGACCACATCAGCATAGCTGAACCGGCTGTAAGGCAGGCAACAACTACAACACCTTTAAAGAAGTCCAGATTCGGAATCATACCCTGACGTCCGAATCCGATTGCCATTGCGATTGACTCAAATAAAGCAAGACCTACGGTCACATAACGTGTGATCGCAGTCATCTTCTTTCTTCCCTCTTCACCATCTCTCTGCATTTCTTCCAGTGCCGGAATTGCAATGGTAAGAAGCTGAATGATAATGGAAGATGTAATATATGGTGTGATGTTTAATGCGAAAATTGACATTCTTTCAAATGAACCACCGGTAAATGCATCAAAGAAATTGAATGCATCACCGGCATTGCTGCTGAACCACTGTTTGAAGAAATCACTGTCAACTCCCGGTACCGGAATCTGGCAGCCGATACGGATGATAAAAATCATCCATATCAGATACAACAGCTTGCGTCTCATTTCTTTCACTCTAAAAACATTTTTAAGAGTTTCAAACATTAGATCACCTCTACTGTACCACCAGCAGCTTCAATTTTTGATTTTGCAGTCTCGCTGACAGCATTTACTTTGACATTAAGTTTCTTTGTCAGCTCACCGTTTCCAAGAATTTTAACGCCATCAGCGATCTTGGAGATTGCACCGCTTGCAAGTAAGCTTTCTGCTGTAACTTCTGCACCATCTTCAAAACGGTTCAGTACGTCAACGTTGATTGCAATAATCTCTTTTGTATTTCTGTTTTTGAATCCTCTCTTAGGCAGACGTCTGTATAAAGGCATCTGACCACCTTCAAATCCCGGTTTCTTGTGACCGGAACGAGCTAACTGTCCTTTGTGTCCTTTACCGGCTGTTTTACCGTTTCCAGAACCATGTCCACGGCCTCTTCTGAAGTTATCGCTGTGCTTAGAACCTTCTGCTGGTCTTAAGTTTGATAATTCCATGTTGGCACCTCCTTATTATTATTTCAGATCTATAAGTTCAGATTGTATTGTGTCTGAATATGTTTCTGTATGCTCCTGCCATTCTCTGCGAATAACAGGTTCATATCAGATCCATATCAGAATTCTCTCTGGTTAAATCGCAATTAAGCTTCTTCAACCTTTACCAGGTGCTGTACCTGCTGAATCATTCCTCTTGTTGCTGCGTTATCCGGCATTTCAACTGTTTTGTGCATTTTTGTAAGACCCATAGCTGCAACAGTTTTTTTGTGTTTCGGAACTGCACCAATAGGAGATTTTACTAATGTAACTTTTAATGTGTTTGCCATTTTTGTATTTCCTCCTTAAGCCAGAATCTCATCAACAGATTTTCCGCGAAGTCTAGCAACTTCTTCCGGAGTTTTTAACTGTCTTAAGCCTTCGATTGTTGCAAGAACAACGTTCTGTTTGTTTCTGGATCCCATACATTTTGTACGGATGTTTTTGATACCAGCTAACTCGATTACCGCACGGGCAGGACCGCCGGCGATAACTCCAGTACCTTCCGGAGCTCTCTTCAGAAGCATTTCAGCGCTTCCGTATTTTCCAACGAAGTCATGTGTAATAGAGTTGTTTTCGTCTCTTGCTACTGTTACTAATTTCTTAATAGCATCCTCTTTTCCTTTGCGGATCGCTTCAGGAATTTCGGCTGCTTTACCTAAACCTGCACCAACGTGTCCGTTGCCGTCACCTACAACAACTAAAGCTGTGAAACGGAAGTTACGACCACCTTTAACAACCTTGGTAACACGCTTGATTGATACTACTTTATCTTCTAATTCTAACTGACTAGCATCAATAAGATTACGTTTCATGTGTTTCGCTCCTCCTTATTAGAATTTCAGCCCAGCTTCTCTTGCTGCGTCTGCCAGTGCTTTAACTTTACCGTGGTAGATATAGCCTCCTCTGTCGAAAACAACGCTTTCGATGCCAGCTTCAACAGCTTTCTTACCAATAACGGTTCCTAAATGTGCAGCAGCTGCTACATCATCAGTGTTCTCTAACTCAGCTCTTACTTCTTTCTGAAGAGTAGAAGCAGATACTAAAGTTTTTCCTACAGTGTCATCAATGATCTGAGCATAAATATGCTTGTTGGAACGAAATACTGCTAAACGTGGTGTTGTTGCAGTTCCGTTTAAATGATGACGTAATCTTCTATGCTTATTCTCACGAATTTTCGCTCTAGATGCCTTATTTACCATTTTCTCACCCTCCTGAATTATTTCTTACCAGTCTTACCAACTTTACGTCTGATAACTTCATCAACATACTTAATACCTTTACCTTTGTATGGCTCAGGTCTTCTCTTGTCTCTGATCTCAGCTGCAAACTGGCCGACTTTTTCTTTGCTGATACCGGATACGATAATCTTGTTACCATCTACTTTGGTTTCGATTCCGTCTGGATCTTCCATTTCTACCGGATGAGAATATCCAAGGCTAAGCACAAGCTTTTTGCCCTGTTTTGCTGCTTTATAACCTACACCGTTAACTTCAAGCTCTTTTGTATAGCCTTCGCTTACACCAACAACCATGTTGTGGATCAAGCTTCTTGTTAAACCGTGAAGAGATTTCATTTTCTTTAAGTCGTTTGGTCTGGATACTACTACATGACCATCTTCAACTTTGATTTCCATTTCTGTAGGAAGTGCTCTTTCGAGAGTTCCTTTTGGTCCTTTTACAGTTACTACGTTGCCTTCAGCGACAGTTACTTCTACGCCTGCAGGAATAGCAACCGGAAGTCTACCAATTCGTGACATATGTTTGTCCTCCTTACTTAGATTATCGGAGAGGATGTTTCATCCTCTCTGTTTTCAGTTTGTTCTCTATAAAAAATCTTGGTTCAAATTACCAAACGAATGCTAATACTTCACCGCCAACCTGAAGTTTACGAGCTTCTTTATCAGTAATAACACCTTTGTTTGTAGAAAGAATTGCGATTCCAAGTCCACCAAGAACTTTTGGAAGCTGATCCTTACCTGCGTAGATACGAAGACCAGGTTTGGAAATTCTCTTTAAACCAGTGATGATTTTTTCGTTTTTGTCTTCACCGTATTTCAGTGTGATATGAAGAGTTTTAACAACTCCGTCTTCAACTAAATCATATTTTGCAATATATCCTTCATCAACAAGGATGTTAGCAATTGCAGTTTTCATTTTGGATGCCGGAACATCTACTGTGTCATGTTTTGCAGTGTTTGCGTTACGGATTCTTGTAAGCATATCTGCGATTGGATCGCTCATTGTCATGTTAGTTTCCTCCTGTTATTCAGACTTTACATGTGCATATATATTAATTGTTTACATTGTTACCTGTTTTATCATAAATCTCGTTTGGACATATGATCGGACTGATAAATCAGCCGATCGTTTATTTTATTTAAATCCGGTTCCTACCAGGAAGCCTTCTTAACACCCGGGATCTGTCCCTTGTAAGCTAATTCACGGAAGCAGATTCTGCAGATTCCGTACTTTCTTAAAACAGAATGTGGACGTCCACAAATATTGCAACGTGTATATTCTCTTGTGGAGAATTTCTGTTTACGCTGCTGTTTGATTTTCATTGCTGTTTTAGCCATGAATCGTTCCTCCTATTATTTTGCAAACGGCATATTGAATAATGTCAGTAATTCACGAGCTTCTTCATCAGTCTTAGCTGTAGTAACGAAGATGATGTCCATACCTCTTACTTTGTCAACTTTGTCATATTCAACTTCCGGGAAGATCAGCTGCTCTTTGATACCCAGAGCGTAGTTTCCACGACCATCGAATGCGTTCGGGTTAACACCACGGAAGTCACGTACACGAGGAAGTGCAAGGTTGATCAGACGATCAGCGAACTCGTACATTTTTTCTCCTCTTAATGTAACTTTACAACCGATCGGCATACCCTCTCTGATTTTAAAGTTAGCGACAGATTTTTTAGCTTTAGTAGCGATTGCTTTCTGTCCTGTGATAAGTTCCATATCTGCGATTGCAGCATCAAGAAGCTTAGCGTTTTCTTTGGCTTCACCAACACCCATATTGATTACGATCTTGTCGAGTTTTGGCACTTCCATAACATTTTTGTATCCAAATTTTTTGGTCATGGCATCCATGATCTCATTTTTGTACATTTCTTTTAATCTACTCACTTGTCATGCCTCCTCTCTTAATTAATCGATAACCTTACCGGTCTTTTTAGCAACGCGGACTTTTTTGTCGCCGTCCATCTGGAATCCTACTCTTGTAGCCTGTCCATCAACAACCAGCATAACGTTGGAGATGTGCAGTGGAGCTTCTTTTGTAATGATTCCGCCCTGCTGATTTGCAGCAGATGGTTTGCTGTGTTTTGTAACTTTGTTGATATTCTCAACAACAACGGTATTGTCTTTTGCGTTAACTGCAAGGACTTTACCCTCTTTGCCATTATCTTTACCAGCGATAACTTTTACAGTATCACCTTTTTTAATTTTCATAGCTGACATTAGGCACCCTCCTATAATACTTCCGGAGCTAAGGAAACGATCTTCATGAATTTCTTTTCACGAAGCTCTCTGGCAACTGGTCCAAAGATACGTGTTCCTCTCGGAGTTAAGTCGTCTTTAATGATTACGGCAGCATTTTCATCGAAACGGATGTAAGATCCGTCTTTACGACGAGCGCCTTTTTTAGTTCTAACTACAACAGCTTTTACAACGTCACCTTTTTTAACAACGCCGCCTGGTGTTGCATCTTTAACAGTAGCAACGATTGTATCGCCAATGCTTGCATATCTTCTTGTAGAGCCGCCCATAACACGAATACAAAGGATTTCTTTTGCACCAGTGTTGTCGGCAACTTTCAGTCTAGTTTCCTGCTGGATCATACTGGTTTCCTCCTTATTTAACTTTCTCTACGATTTCAACCAGTCTCCATCTTTTATCCTTGGATAACGGTCTGGTTTCCATAACTTTTACGGTATCACCGATATTGCACTCATTGTTTTCGTCATGAGCTTTTAATTTATATGTTCTCTTCACGATCTTTTTGTAAAGAGGATGTTTTACATGGTCTTCAATAGCAACTACAATGGTCTTGTCCATCTTATTGCTGACAACCTTACCCACGCGGGTTTTTCTCAGATTTCTTTCCACGATAGTTTCCTCCTATTATTTGGAAGCGTTAGCCTGCTCAGTAATTACTGTCTGGATTCTTGCAATGTTCTTGCGAACCTCTTTAATGCGGCTTGTATTCTCTAATTGATTAGTTGCATTCTGAAATCTCAGATTGAAAAGTTCTTTTTTAGCAGCTACTAATTCTTCATTTAATTCTGCAGCTGATTTTGCCTTTAAATCTTCCACGAATTTATTAATTTTCACTGTTATCACCGCCTTCTAAGTCTGCACGAGAAACGATTTTACATTTACATGGTAACTTGTGCATCGCAAGACGTAATGCTTCACGAGCGATTTCCTCGGAAACGCCTGCGATTTCGAACATTACACGTCCTGGCTTAACAACTGCTACCCAGTATTCGAGAGCACCTTTTCCGGAACCCATTCGTGTTTCTGCTGGTTTCGCTGTTACTGGTTTATCTGGGAAAATCTTGATCCAAACCTGACCACCACGTTTGATATAACGAGTCATAGCAACACGGGCTGCTTCGATCTGGTTGGAACGGATCCAACACGGTTCGGTTGCAACAAGTCCGAATTCACCATAATTGATCTTATTACCTCTAAGGGCTTTTCCTCTCATGGAGCCACGGAATTGTTTACGACGTTTTACTCTTTTTGGCATTAACATTATTTATCGCTCCCTTCCTTAGTTCCTTTTGTTGGAAGTACTTCGCCATTGTAGACCCAAGCTTTTACGCCAACTTTGCCGTATGTTGTGTCTGCTTCTGCGAATCCATAGTCAATATCTGCACGAAGTGTCTGAAGCGGGATAGTTCCTTCGCTGTAGAACTCTGTACGAGCCATATCAGCACCGCCAAGACGTCCGGATACGGATGTTTTGATACCTTTAGCTCCGGCCTTCATTGTTCTCTGCATTGTAGATTTCATAGCACGTCTGAAAGAGATACGGTTCTCAAGCTGAAGTGCGATATTCTCTGCTACTAACTGAGCGTCTTTGTCTGGTCTCTTTACTTCTTTGATATCTACGATAAGTTTCTTGTCTGTGAATTTCTTTAATTCAGCTTTAACTTTTTCGATCTCAGCTCCGCCTTTACCGATTACGATACCAGGTTTAGCTGTGTAGATGATGATCTTAACTCTGTCAGATGCTCTCTCGATCTCGATCTTGGAAACACCTGCGCTGTATAATTTCTTTTTAAGGAATGTTCTGATGTTGTAGTCTTCTACCAGGTAATCAGCGAAGTCTGCATCAGCATACCATCTTGAATCCCAATCCTTGATAACACCGACTCTAAGGCCATGTGGGTTAACTTTCTGTCCCATGCTTTTCCTCCTTATCTTTCATCCAGCACGATGGTGATATGGCTTGTTCTCTTCTCGATTCTGTAAGCTCTACCCTGTGCTCTTGGCTGAATTCTCTTCATTGTAGGTCCTTTATCTGCATAGCAGGCTGCAACGTAGAGGTTGTCTGCATTCATTCCATTATTGTTTTCAGCATTTGCAATTGCTGACTCAAGAAGTTTCTTGATAACGCTGGAAGCGTATCTTGGGTTGTATGTTAAGATACCAAGTGCTGTCTGCACATCTTTACCGCGGATTACATCTAACACGTAGCAGGCTTTCTGAACAGAAATTCTTGCATAAGATAATTTTGCAGACGGTCTTGTCTCTCTATTACTCTCATTTCTGGCTCTTTTTATCTGGCTTCTATGTCCCTTTGCCATTTTAAAGTGCCTCCTTTCCTCTTTCTCTCAATATCAGGTTAACCTGTCCGCTGTCTTGTGGGCAGCAGACAGAATATAAAGTCAAATACTAGCGAACACCGGATTTCTTTTCGTCTTTTCCGTGTCCTCTGTAAGTTCTGGTTGCAACGAACTCACCGAGTTTGTGGCCAACCATATCTTCTGTTACATATACCGGCACGTGTTTTCTTCCGTCATGGACAGCGATTGTGTGTCCTACGAAGGACGGGAAGATTGTAGAACGGCGTGACCAGGTTTTGATAACGGATTTGTCATTTGCAGCGTTTAATGCGTCTACTTTTTTAAGTAAGCTGGCATCTGCAAAAGGTCCTTTTTTCAGTGAACGAGACATGCTTAATCCTCCTTATTATTTCGATAATGCTTTTCCATCGCGTCTTCTTACGATGAGCTTGTTGGACGGTTTGTTTTTCTTTCTTGTCTTCAGACCAAGAGCAGGTTTTCCCCATGGAGTACATGGACCTGGACGACCGATACCGGTCTTACCTTCACCACCACCATGTGGATGGTCATTCGGGTTCATTACGGAACCACGAACAGTAGGTCTGATACCCATGTTACGTTTACGTCCGGCTTTACCGATGTTAATCAGGTTGTGATCTCCGTTTCCGACAACGCCTACAGATGCGCGGCATACGATCGGAACCATTCTCATTTCACCAGATGGCAGACGCAGTGTTGCGTATTTGCCTTCTTTAGCCATTAACTGAGCGCCGTTTCCAGCAGAACGAACCATCTGTCCGCCCTTTCCAGGATGAAGCTCAATGTTGTGTACCATAGTACCAACCGGGATAAGCTCTAATGGTAAGCAGTTACCAACACGAACTTCTGCATCAGCTCCGTTCATAACTTTCTGACCTACTTTTAAGCCTTCCGGTGCAAGGATATATGCTTTCTCGCCATCTACATAAGAGATTAAAGCGATGTTTGCTGTTCTGTTTGGATCATACTCGATGGAAACTACTGTTGCAGGGATTCCATCTTTTCTTCTCTTGAAGTCGATGATTCTGTATTTTCTTCTGCTTCCGCCTCCGCGGTGTCTAACTGTAATCTTACCCTGGTTGTTACGTCCAGCGTTTTTCTTTAAAGACACGGTAAGAGATTTCTCTGGTGTAGATTTTGTGATCTCTGAGAAATCGGAACCAGTCATATGTCTTCTAGACGGTGTATATGGGTTATAACTTTTGATTCCCATTTTTGTTCTCCTTTCAAATTTGTCCTCACGCTTTTGAATGCGTATACTCGCGATAATCAGAGTGCCGAGGATTCATAAGAAGCAAAGCTTCCGAAGTGGCACTCGTACCGCATGGGCTATCAATTAAAGTCCTTCGAAGATTTCGATATCTTTGCTGTCTTCTGTCAGAGCTACGATAGCTTTTTTGGTTTTAGCAGTTGTTCCAACTGTCATACCACGGCGTTTTTTCTTTCCATCCATATTCATGGTGTTAACGCTCTTTACTTTTGTTCCTTCGAACATTTTCTCTACAGCTTCTTTAATCTGAGATTTATTTGCTTCCGGATGAACTAAGAAAGTGTATTTCTTTTCAGCCATTGCATTCATAGATTTTTCTGTAATCACTGGTTTCTTGATTACGTCATAGTACTTGATATCAGCCATTATGCATATACCTCCTCGATGGATGCTACAGCATCTTTGGTTACGATTACGGTGTTGTGGTTCATAACATCGTATACGTTGATAGTACTTGGAGTTGCAGTCTGAACATCAGTGATGTTTCTTGCGGAAAGGATTACGTTCTTGTCATCTGTTGCTGTGATAACCAGAGCTTTCTCAGCTTTCAGGTTTGTAAGAACTTTCTGCATTTCCTTTGTCTTAACATCTGCTAATGTAAGAGCATCAACAACTACTAATTTATTGTCCTGAACTTTGGAAGTCAGAGCAGATTTTAAAGCAGCTCTTCTTTCTTTCTTGTTCATTTTTACTTCATAATCTCTTGGTACCGGAGCGAATACAACACCGCCGCCAGTCCACTGTGGTGCACGGATGGAACCCTGTCTAGCATGACCTGTTCCTTTCTGTCTCCACGGTTTTCTTCCGCCGCCGCTTACTTCAGAACGTGTTTTAGCTTTCTGAGTACCCTGGCGATTATTTGCAAGCTGACGAACAACAGCAAGGTGAACAAGATGCTCATTGACTTCTACGCCGAATACTGCATCATTCAGTTCCATTGTTCCAACTTCGTTGCCTTCCATATTATAAACAGTTACGTTTGCCATTTGTGTGCTCCTCCTTTCTTATTATAAGGACTTTACTGTCTCTTTGATTGTAACCAAAGATTTCTTAGGTCCTGGAACAGCACCCTTAACTAACAGTAAGTTATTTTCTGTATCTACGCGTACAATCTCAAGGTTCTGTACAGTAACCTGAACATTTCCCATATGACCTGGCATGTGTTTTCCTTTGAATACCTTGCTCGGATCAGAACAAGCACCATTGGAACCTGCATGACGGTGATATTTGGAACCGTGAGCCATAGGTCCTCTGGACTGACCATGTCTCTTGATCGCACCCTGGAAACCTTTACCTTTGGAAACAGCTGTTGCATCAATGTGATCGCCGTCTGCAAAGATATCAGCTTTAATTTCCTGTCCTACTGTATATTCAGCAGCGTTATCAAATCTGAACTCTTTAACGAATCTCTTTACTGCAACGCCAGCTTTGTCAAAGTGTCCTTTTTCCGGTTTGTTAACAAGGCTTTCTCTGATGTCTCCGAATCCAACCTGAACTGCTTCGTATCCATCGTTCTCTTCTGTCTTAACCTGAGTTACGACACAAGGACCAGCCTGTAAAACTGTTACCGGAATCAACTGGCCGTCTTCATTGAAGATCTGAGTCATTCCGACTTTAGTAGCTAAAATAGCTTTCTTCATTCTTTCTTCCTCCTTATAGCGGATTACCGATTACCGGCAATCATATAGTAAATAGCTTAATGCTTATAGCATTATCAAATTGGGGTTGATGACTAATTATTTAGTCTTCATCTTGATATCGATGTTAACACCTGCTGGCATTTCCAGTCTTGACAGAGCATCTACTGTCTTCTGTGTTGGTGTAAGGATATCGATCAGTCTCTTATGAGTTCTCTGTTCGAACTGTTCTCTGGAATCTTTGTATTTATGAACGGCTCTTAAGATTGTAACAACCTCTTTCTTAGTTGGAAGTGGAACCGGTCCGCTTACCATTGCTCCGTTCTTTTTAACAGTCTCGATGATTTTTGCTGCTGATGCATCTACTAACTGATGATCATAAGCCTTTAATGTGATTCTCATTACCTGATTTGCCATAAAAAAAGTCTCCTCCTATTCGTACTTTTCAAGCAGTACGACAAGCGGCGACTGTACACATCTCCGTGTGTGTCTTTCGATTTTTTATCACACACGCCATCCCTGGATGGTCTTCTGAACTTGTACAGTGACTTGTCGTCAGTTTTCAAACTTGACATTCGCTCCACGGAAAACCTGCCATCTCTGTGGCAGCAACCTCGCGCTTCATTGCTATCAATGTCACAACAATTGAGAGTATACACGACCTCTCAGAAAAATGCAAGTTGTTTTTTTCACTTTTTTTTGATTATTTTTTTGAAATCACTTAGGTTTTATCTTGGTGATAGGTGTAAGGATATTGGATTTATAAAGTTTTTTAAAGATGAAAATAATTGTTTTATTACTATAGAGGATTATGTTTTGGAATCATTTGTAGTATTGTCAAATATTTTGAGTAAGGATAGGATTGTGTTTACTTGTGGAATTATTTATAGTAAGGGGGTAGTTACTGGAGTAGAAGTATATATGAATGTATTAGAGTTAGAAAGATTAAATAAATTGTATAAGATATAGTTTTGATGAATATTAAAAAACATAAGGGTATTTATCTACGTGGGATGTGTGGAGTGATAGGATTAATGTTTCCTAGTTATAGAACTCTGTTGTTTTGAATGGACAAATACCTTCAATAATTGAGTACTCAGCATTCTCTATTCCCCGTAGCCATTTATTGTTTTTTTAAGCTTTTATTGTTTACAATATCCATATAGACAAAAGACTGGAATTCCAGTCCTTTTTTAATTGTTTTAAAAGAAAGGTTTTTTATGAAACGCAAAATCGATTTTGTTTCTATTTTTATTCTTGCTCTCGATTGGTCTGGCCTATGAGACGCAGTCTATCACAGCTGGTTGGATGACAGGCAGTCAGTATGGGATCATTGGTATCTCCGTCCT
>ENA-OQBT01000217-OQBT01000217.1-human-gut-metagenome-genome-assembly--contig:-NODE-217-length-39934-cov-4.512548_pt1 | contig 39934 bp, 38 predicted proteins | sample MGYA00242749_ERZ504557 | MGnify/ENA primary metagenome ERZ504557 (study PRJEB26092, sample SAMD00036243) | human gut metagenome | host: Homo sapiens | study: EMG produced TPA metagenomics assembly of... | reverse complement strand
AAGAAAGAAAAAGATAAAAATCGTAAGCAGATTGGAATTCTAGGAGCAATTTCAATCCTGTTCATAATGCACATCTCGTCGTTGCAGACCAAGTTCGCCAACAATTGTGTTTGGATAAGGTTTTTCTTATGCCCGAATACGAGCCACCACACGTTGATAAGAAAAATACAATCGATGAAAAACATCGTTTGAAAATGCTTGAATTAGCCATTGAAGGTGTTGATGGTTTGGGAATTGAAACTATTGAATTGGAACGTAAAGGCATCAGCTATACTTACGATACAATGAAGCTTTTGATTGAAAAAAATCCTGATGTTGATTACTATTTCATCATTGGCGCAGACATGGTGGATTATTTGCCAAAATGGCATAAAATTGAGGAATTGATTAAAATGGTGCAATTTGTCGGTGTTCAACGTCCTAAATACAAAGCTGGAACATCTTATCCAGTGATTTGGGTTGATGTGCCGCTGATGGATATTTCATCTAGTATGATTCGTCATCATTTTGAAAATGGTTGCCGTCCGAATTTCCTAATGCCACAGACAGTTATTGACTACATTGAGAAAGAAGGACTTTATCATGACTTATGAGGCTTATACCGCGGGAATTGAACGTGCTGAGCTTTTAGGCAAAGTTGCATCAGTTATGAGTGAAAAACGTTTTAACCATGTCCTTGGCGTGGAAAAAACTGCCATTGAATTGGCAGAGCGTTATGGTTATGATACGGAAAAAGCTGGACTGGCTGGATTAATCCACGATTATGCCAAAGAGATTTCAGACCAAGAATTTTTAGATTTGATTGATAAGTATCAGCTTGACCCAGAACTAAAAAAATGGGGCAATAATGTTTGGCATGGCATGGTCGGTATTTATAAGATTCAAGAAGATTTGGGCGTGACGGACAAGGAAATCTTGCGTAGTATTGAGACTCATACCGTTGGTTCAAGTGATATGTCTTTGCTAGATAAGATTGTTTATGTGGCAGACTATATCGAGCCAAATCGCCGTTTTCCCTTGGTGGAAGAAGCGCGCGTGATTGCTAAAGAATCGTTAGATAAGGCGGTTGCCTACGAAACTGTTCATACCGTAGAACATCTAGCGCACCAAGCCTTTCCTATCTTCCCACAAACCATTGAAACTTATAATGCGTATGTTGGTTTATGAAAGATTAATCAGATAGATTGTAATTATTGAAAGAGGATATATATTGACTAAAGAAGAACTTTTAGCTGTTGTTGTCAAGGCAGCTGATGAAAAACGTGCAGAAGACATGGTTGTCTTAGACCTTTATGGATTGACTAGTGTGACAGATTATTTTGTAGTGGTTAGCGCCATGAACACACGTCAACTGGATGCTATTGCAGAAAATATTCGTGAAAAAGTTAAAGAAGCTGGTGGTGATGCCAGTCATGCTGAAGGTGATAGTCGTACAGGTTGGGTACTTCTTGACCTTAATGATGTTGTTGTCCATATCTTCTCAGAAGACGAACGTGAACACTACAACATTGAAAAACTTTGGCACGAAGCACCAATGGTTGACGTATCAGAATACCTTGCTTAATTTTGTAGCATTATTCTTATAATCTGGGGCACTTGTCTCAGATTATTTCATTCTAAGAATGATAGAAGTTTGATAGGACAAAACAATGAACAAAAACTACGAAAAATTTGCATCGGTTTATGATGCTATCATGGATGACTCCCTTTATGATAAATGGACTGACTTTTCGCTCCGCCATTTTCCAAAAAATAAGAAAAAACTCTTGGAATTAGCCTGTGGAACTGGGATTCAGTCAGTACGTTTTGCCAAAGCTGGCTTTGACGTGACAGGGCTTGATTTGAGTGAGGATATGCTTGAAATCGCAAGAAAACGTGCAAAAGCAGCTAGTGAAGCTATCGAGTTCAAACAAGGTAATATGCTCGATTTGTCGCAAGCAGGAAATTACGATTTGGTGACCTGTTATTCAGATTCTATCTGTTATATGGCTGATGAAGTTGAGGTTGGTGATGTCTTTAAGCAAGTTTACGACTGTTTGAATGAGGACGGAGTATTCATCTTTGACGTGCACTCAACTTACCAAACTGACACCGTTTTTCCTGGTTATTCTTACCATGAAAACGCAGAAGAATTTGCCATGGTTTGGGATACCTATGCTGATGAGGCACCACATTCTGTTGTGCATGAATTGACTTTCTTCCTGCAAGACGAGGATGGACGCTTCACACGCTATGACGAAGTTCATGAAGAACGCACTTATGAAGTCCTAACTTACGATATCCTCTTGGAACAAGCAGGCTTCAAATCATTCAAACTCTACGCCGACTTTGAGGACAAAAAGCCACGCAAAAAATCAAACCGCTGGTTCTTTGTCTGTCAGAAGTAGAGGGGAGTTACAGTTTATAATGTTGATGAAGTGAAATGATTAATAATGTTTGTACTATATTTGAGATACTTAACCTAGGATATGAGGAAAAATAATGCTTGGAAATTTAGAAACTTTAGATGTAATACTTCGCGAAAATTTATTAAGAATTCCTGATTATCAGAGGGGATATTCATGGAAAGATAAAGAGGTACGAGATTTTTGGGAAGATCTAGAGTTAATTGATGAAAATCGTAATCATTATGCAGGAGTCTTAACTTTTGAACGTGTAGACAGTAAGGTTTACGATAACTGGAATAAAGAAAATTGGTTAATAACTGAAAGAAGGATGAATCCTTATTATATAGTTGATGGGCAACAGAGATTAACTACAGCTGTTATATTATTGGTGAGCATTTTAGAAATTGCTAAAGCTTGTTATCCTGAAAAAGAGTTGGATACTAATCGTTCGATTGCATCTATTTATAGTGACTATATAGCACAAGAAAAAGATGGGAATAAAACATATAAGTTCTTGTATGACAATACAAGTGATAGCTTAGGATTTTATATTAAAGAAATTTTGAAAGATGATTTCCCAATAAATTTTAATTATGTGGTAGAGCAAAATGAATATTCAAATAATTTGAAAACTGCCAAGGATTTTTTTACTAACCAGTGTAAAAAATTAAGTTTTGAAGAGTTGGATAGATTATTAAAGAAACTTTTGTATCATCTTGTTTTTAATAAGTATATTATTGATGAAGAGTTAGATATTTTTGTTACATTTGAGACAATGAATAATCGAGGAAAACCTTTATCAAAATTGGAGCTGTTGAAAAATAGGCTAATTTATTTAACAATGCTTTTAAAAACGAATGACTGTGCTAAAGCAAATTTGAGAGAACAAATCAATGAATGTTGGAAAAAATTATATAGATATTTAGGGACTGAAGAACTTAATATTACTAATGGTAGCTTTTTAGGAAATAAGAGGGGTGGAAAAGATTTAGATGATTCTTTTTTGATGCAGCAGATAGATTCTTATAAGCCGATGAGAGAATATATTAGAAAATCTTCAAAAGAAATTAGTAAAGTTGATCTTCTTTTGGAGAATTATTTTACTGCTAAGAATGTGATTGACGGGGTTATCAGCATAAATGATATAAGAAGCTATATTGATGATTTGGGGAATAAGATAACATTGTGGGTTGGACTGAATAATCCATTCCAGTATTCAACAATTAGTTTGAAGAAGCTAAGTTATTGAATGGAATCAGAATATTACTTAATTCTAAAGACAAAGTTCAAATTTTTGATCTTGTATATCCTGTTGAAATGATTAGTAGAGTAATTTTTTCTTTATATGGAGAAGAGAGTTGTGACGAAAAAGTCAGAAAGGAATATTACAACAATTTGAATCTGCATTACTAATAAGATTGTTTGTAAGCAATTTAAAATATAAACGTGGTTATGGAAGACTTTCAACATTTATTCAGTTAGAGATTTCTCTGTGTAATTAATGGATTTTTTTGAAAATGAAGAACTAAACTTTTCGGAATATCTTAATAAATTAAGAATAACTGTCAATAAGTTGAAACAAGCATTTGTTAGCGGTGAATTTTTTGAGAATGCAAAAATTGATTCTTTTTATTTTTATAAAAATAATAAACGAGTCGCTAAATATATTTTATATAATTTAGAAGCTAATTTAATTGAAGAAGCAAAAGATCCTGAGTTTAAAAAAAGGATTAGTGAGCTTTTTTCTCGCTTTGAAACTGATTTTTACAATATTGAGCATATCTATCCTAAAGCTGGTAAAAATACTTACTGGAGTGAACGATTCAGTAGCCTTAATGATAGAGAGAAGGAAAAGAAGAAGCATTCTTTACCTAATTTATTATTAGTTGGTAAAAAAAAGAATGGTTATCTTGCAAATAAATCGTATCCAGAAAAAAGGCAAGAAGGTGAATGCTGCTATGAATTCGGTATATATTCAGAGAGGAAGTTAGCAAAAGATTATGATAATTGGACACCAGAAACAATTCATCAAAGAGCTGAATCTTTAAAAAGATTTATTAATAAACGTTGGTCGATTTCTTTCAATAACAACGATATTTTTGATAAATTTATTGGATTAGATTAGCTATTTTAGTATGTAATTTGATGTATAGCACAAAAAAGTATTTATAATAGGAATTAAAGAAATGTGTTAACTATAGTTATAAATTTCTTTATTACTATCACTTTTTTGAAATGGTAAATAGAATCACATATTTTTTAATTGACTATTATGGAGTGGAGTTTGAGTATAATTAAAGGAGCACAACATGACTGTTACTGGTATCGTTGCTGAATTTAATCCTTTTCATAATGGGCATGAGTATTTGTTGTCACAGGCTGAGGGGGTCAAGATTGTTGCCATGTCGGGAAATTTTGTCCAACGTGGTGAGCCTGCGATTGTGGATAAGTGGACACGCGCGGAAATGGCTCTGCGAAATGGCGCTGATTTGGTGGTTGAATTGCCATTTTTGGTGGCTGTTCAGTCAGCGGATTACTTTGCACAAGGTGCGGTGGATATTTTAGAGCGTTTAGGTGTGGATAAGTTGGCATTTGGCACGGAAGAAAATCTGGATTATCAACACTTTTCACAGATTTATGAGGATAATCAACAGAAAATGGTGGATTACTTGCAAAGTTTGCCAGATAATTTGTCTTATCCACAGAAAACGCAGAAAATGTGGGAGACTTTTGCTGGTGTGAACTTTACTGGAAATACGCCAAATCATATTTTAGGACTTTCTTATGCCAAAGCTTGCGCTGGAAAAGCTATTCAGCTGACTCCAATCATGCGTCAAGGAGCAGGTTATCACTCGCTTGAGACAGAAACACCCTTTGCGTCCGCGACAAATTTGCGTGTCCACAGAAAAGACAAAGCTTTTGTGGATAAATTCATGCCAAATGCGGACCTTTTCCTAGGCGCCTCTCAGGTGACTTGGAATGATTATTTCCCTTTGCTCAAATATCAAATCCTGACAAATGCTGATTTGACGGGAATTTTCCAAGTTAATGAAGAACTAGCCAGCCGTATTCGCTCTGCTATTAGGAGTGTAGCGACTGTGGACGAGTTAGTGGATAAAGTTGCCACGAAACGCTACACAAAAGCGCGTGTGCGCCGTATTTTGGCTTATATTTTGGTGGGAGCTGTAGAAAAGCCCTTGCCAGAAGCTGTTCATGTGCTGGGATTTACGCCAAAAGGGCAGAAACACCTCAAAACGGTGAAAAAATCTGTGGATATCGTGGCTCGAATCGGTGCAAAACCGTGGGATGTGGTAACGCAACAAGCCGACCAAGTTTATGCGCTAGGAAATCCACACATTCAAGAGCAAAACTGGGGAAAAGTTCCAGTGATAATAAATAAGTGAGCGATTACAAGTAAAAAACTTCATTTTTTCTCTTGACCCTAACGTAACGTTATAGCCTATACTTATCATCGAGAGGAGCTAGTACATGAAAACAGTAAAAGAGATGAGTCAGATATCAGGCATTAGCGTGCGAACGTTGCATTATTATGACCAGATTGGTCTTTTAACTCCCTCCTTTATTGGGGAAAATGGCTATCGCTTTTATGATATGGACGCATTTGAACGCTTGCAAGAAATTCTTCTGTTTCGTGAGCTAGAATTTCCTCTTAAAAAAATAAAGGAAATCCTGTCGGACCCAAGCTATGACAAAGAAGAAGCTTTATGCGAGCAGATAAAATGGCTCGAATTGAAAAAAGAGCATTTGGAAAAAGTTATTTGTCATGCCAAGTCCTTGCAGGAAAATGGAGGAAACATGATGACATTTACGGCTTACGACAAGTCAGAGTTGGAAGCTTTTCAAAGAGAAGCTAAAGAACGTTGGGGAACGACGGAAGCTTATCAAGCATTTGAAAAAAATCCACAGACTGATTTTTCGGTCATTACGGAAGAAATGGCAGCGATAATGAGAGACTTTGCAAAGCTAAAAGAGTTTTCTTTTTCTGATAGCAAGGTTCAAAAACAAGTTGAAACTTTACAAAGCTATATTAGTGAGCATTTTTACCCATGTGATATGGAGATTTTGTCAGGTCTGGGGCAAATGTATATTGCGGATAATCGTTTCACAGCTTTTATCGATAAAGCGGCAGGTCAAGGGACAGCTAGTTTTGTCAGCTCTGCCATTGCAGAATATGTTAAAAATAACGGATAATTTATAAGTAGCCCAAGCTTTTAAAAAGCTTGGCTTTTCATTTTCAAACTAAATGTCAGCAGTTTTTGTGAGCTCATGCTAAAATGAAGGTGATTAAAGCTAACGGAGGAAAAAACATGACGACATTAGCGATTACTGGTGTGACGGGGCATTTGGGTGGTTTTGTCGCCAAGGAATTATCAGAAGCAGGTGTTGCGGCACGTCACTTGGCGCGTTCGCCAGAACGTGCTCCCAAACTGGCAGGGGCAACTGTGAAAAAATGCAGTTATGAGTATTCTGATGAAGCTATCGCGGCTCTTTCAGGGATTAATGTGCTTTTTATGATTTCAGCCAAGGAGAATCCTGAACGTTTGCAACAACACAGGGCTTTTATTGATGCTGCTAAAGCGGCTGGTGTTAAGCATATTGTTTACACTTCGTTTTACAATGCTAGTCCAAGTTCAATCTTTACTTTGGCACGTGACCATGCGGCAACGGAGCAATATATTAAGGAAGAAGGATTGGCATACACTTTTTTGCGTGATAATTTTTATATTGATTTTTTTGTTGATATGGCACGCCAATACGGTGAAATCAAAGGTCCAGCAGGTAATGGAAAAGTTTCTGCTGTTGTGCGTTCGGATGTTGCCGATGTGGCAGTAGAAATTCTTAAAAATCCTGAAAAGTGGGCAAATCAAACCTTAAATATGACAGGACCAGAAGAATTGACATTATCGGAAATGACAGAGCAAATCAGTCATTCTCTTGGAAAAACGGTGACGTACGTTGAAGAAACTGTTGAGGAAGCTTACGACTCTCGCAAAATTTGGCAAGCCGAGCAATGGGAATACGATTCTTGGGTGTCAACTTATACCGCAATCGCTAAAGGGGAACAAGCAGGCTTATCAGATGATATTGAGTGTGTGCTAGGAAAAGCACCAATGTCCTTGGCACAATATTTGCGAGATTTGAGCTGATTTTTAATCATTTATGTGCCGTAAAAAGGCTTCTTTTTCCAAAAAATGTCCATTTAGTCAATTGTATGGAATTTAAACTCCCCATTTTACACAGCCTCGTCAAAGTGCTATAATATTAAGGATTACGAATTTAGCTTTGCTAGTTCAGTAGTTCAATGATTTGGAGATTTACGGTGTCCAAATCAATTAATCATGCTAAAATAAAAATAATCTTTACAAAGGAGACTACCCATGGGACGTAAGTGGGCCAATATTGTTGCCAAAAAAACTGCCAAAGATGGTGCTAACTCTAAAGTTTATGCGAAATTTGGTGTCGAAATCTATGTTGCTGCTAAAGAAGGTGAACCAGATCCAGAATCAAATTCAACTTTGAAATTTGTACTTGAACGTGCAAAACAAGCGCAAGTACCAAAACACGTTATCGATCGCGCAATCGATAAAGCAAAAGGTAATACAGACGAAACTTTCGTTGAAGGTCGTTACGAAGGATTTGGACCAAACGGTTCAATGATTATCGTGGATACTTTGACAAGTAATGTGAACCGTACTGCTGCTAACTTACGTACTGCATTTGGTAAAAACGGTGGTAACATGGGAGCATCTGGTTCTGTATCTTACATGTTCGATAAAAAAGGTGTTATTGTCTTTGATGGTGATGACGTAGATAGCGTTTTTGAACAATTGCTAGAAGCTGATGTTGATGTTGAAGACGTTGAAGCAGAAGATGGTGTTGTTACCGTTTATACAGCCCCAACTGACCTTCACAAAGGTATCGAAGCTTTGCGTGCTAACGGTATTGAAGAATTCAAAGTAACTGAACTTGAAATGATTCCTCAATCAGAAGTGACACTTGAAGGTGAAGACCTTGAAGTCTTTGAAAAACTTGTTGATGTTCTTGAAGATGACGAAGATGTTCAAAAAGTTTACCATAACGTATCAGATTTCTAATATCAGATATCGTTGATAAAATGATGGGATATTCAGCCTTTTTGAGCTGAGTATCCTTTTTATTTTTGGTGATAAGCTAAGGCTATCTTGGTGATAAAAAAAATCTATTGGCAATTAGTGCGAATTTAGGATAGAATAAATTTATCACAGTAAAGCAACCTTAAAACTAACGAAAGTGAGGACATCAAATGAAACAAGTCATTGTTGGGATTACAGGAAATATCAAAGAAATGCCAGCTATGTCAGGAATGTATTTTGATGCGGTTTCTCGTCATTTATCAGATGGTGTTAAGGTAGCTGGAGGGGTTCCAATCATCATTCCTGTGGGAACACCAGACCTTGCTAAAACCTATATCAGTATGATTGATAAATTAGTTTTATCAGGTGGACAAAATGTTACGCCAGAATTTTACGGTGAAGAAAAAGAAGTTGATAGTGACGATTACAGCTTAGAACGTGATGAATTTGAATTTGCTTTGGTGAAAGAAGCCATTCGTCAAAATAAACCGATTTTTGCAGTCTGCCGTGGTATGCAATTGCTTAATGTTGCTTTGGGTGGCACACTTAATCAAAAGGTTGATAATCATTGGCAAGATGATATTTCGGGTACATCTCATAAAGTGGAAATTTTGCCGAATAGTCGCGTTAGCCATTTGGTGAAGTCAGGTTCATGGATTAATTCGTTTCATCATCAAAGTGTCAAAGATTTGGCACCTAATTTGATTGCGACAGCGCGTGATGTTCGTGACGGGACAATCGAAGCTTATGAAAGTAAACATGGTGCTCCAATTTTGGGAATTCAATGGCACCCAGAACTTCTTCTAGAAAAAAGTGAAAGTCGTTTGCTGTTCAATTATTTGGTAAAAACATTATAATATAGATAAAGCTGATGTCAGTCAGTTTTTTGGTATCCAGATATTTAGGAGAACTGAAAATGGGAAAAGTTTTATTGGAATTGGCAGTTTTATTGATTTTTGATAAAATCTCAGTTGAAACGATTATTAAACAAAAGAATCTGGATTTGACGAGTATTGAGCTGAATACAGATGATAATCCGGATAACTACATCATCTTTTCAAGTGATAGCCAATATCTACAAACAGCTTTTAATAAAGTTGTTTGTAGATGTTGTATAACAATGGGACTCTGGAAAAATTGAGTCAAAAATATTTAGGTGGTAGCTATTTACCAGAAGCATCAGCATTAGAGGTGAACAAATGACAGCAGAACTTTATGAAAAATTAACCAAAATTCGTCGTGATATTCATCAACATCCAGAAGTGTCTGAACGTGAATTTAATACGACAGAATTTCTGAAAAATCATCTTTCCAATCTTGGAATTCGCATTGTTGAAACAGGTTTAAAAACAGGATTTATTGCCGAAATTGGCCAAGGTGAGCCAATTATTGCGCTTCGAGCTGATATTGATGCTCTGCCGATTCGAGAAGCCAATACGTTTGATTACGCAAGTAAAAACGGTGCAATGCATGCGTGTGGACACGATTTTCACCAAACAAGTTTACTGGGAGCAGCTGAATTATTAAAGGCAAAAGAAGCTGAGCTTAAGGGAACCATCCGCTTGATTTTCCAGCCAGCTGAGGAAGTGGGGACCGGTGCTGATGCGGTGATTGAAGCAGGTGGTATTGAAGGAGTGTCTGCAATTATAGGCTACCATAATAACCCTCATCTTAAACCGGGGCAAATTGGCTTGCGTTCTAAAGCAATTATGGCTGCGGTTGAAAAATTTAAGGTTACGGTAACTGGTGTTAGCGGTCATGCTGCGCGTCCAGATTTTGGCATTGATACAATTTTGACCATTACGACCATTGTAAATAATTTGCAGGCGATTATCAGTCGAACGGTTTCGCCATTTGATGCGGCAGTGTTATCGGTGACACATATTGATGCTGGGACGACATGGAATGTTTTGCCGGATTCAGGCTATTTTGAAGGAACGATTCGATCATTTACGCCAGAAAATCGTCAGCATTTGCGTGAGCGATTTACCAAAATTGTGAAAAATACAGCCGAGCAATTTGGCGCACAAGTCACTATCGAGTGGGGAAAAACACCAACGGTGACTTATAACGACGAGACGTTGACCCCGCTTATTTTTGAGCATTCAAAACAGTTTGCGGAAGTTTTAGAAGTTGCTCCATTAACAGGAGGAGAAGACTTTGCGACCTACCAAGAACATATTCCAGGCGTTTTTGCTTGATTGGCAGCAACGGTGATGACAATGCAGCAGATTTACATCATGATACCTTTACTGTAAAAGATGAAGCCCTACCAACAGCTGTTAATTATTATGTACAAAATGCTCTGTATCTACTAGACTATTACCGTTCTAAAAAGGATTAGCCGTGTGTGATAAGTTTTATTTATCACTGTGATAGATTTTAAGTATTTGTTAAGTGAGCTTGGTGATGTTAAGATGTAAGCATACCTTTGAAAGGGAGTTTCAAAAATAGGAGACAATTATGACATTAATGAAAAAAATCCTTGGTGTAACAGGTGTTGCACTAGCCTCTATAACCTTTTTAGCAGCTTGTTCATCAAGCTCATCTTCATCATCTAGTTCTTCAGGAAAGGAAGAAGTTGTCTTTGCAACAGTTGGAACAACGGCTCCATTTTCATATGAAGAAGACGGTGAATTGACAGGTTATGATATTGAAGTCGCAAAAGCAGTCTTTAAAGATTCAGATAAATACGAAGTAACATTCAAAAAAACAGAGTGGTCTTCAATCTTTACTGGACTTGATTCAGGAAAATATCAAATGGGTGGTAATAACATCAGCTATACTGAAGAACGCTCAGCAAAATACCTCTTCTCATATCCTATCGGTTCAACACCGTCAGTACTTGTCGTGCCAAATGACAGTGATATAACATCTTACGATGATATCGGTGGTCATTCGACACAAGTTGTTCAAGGAACGACAACCGCTGCTCAATTGGAAGAATATAATGAAGAAAATGCAGATAATACTGTTGACATCAATTATACAAATGAAAACATCACTCAAATCTTGACAAATCTAAATGATGGCAAATATGATTTCAAGATTTTTGATGCCCCAACTGTTAATTCTGTCATTAAGAATCAAAGTTTGGATAATTTGAAAACCATTGATTTGGAATCAGAAGAGCAACCATACATCTATTTCATCTTTGGACAAGACCAAGAAGATTTACAAGAATTTGTTAATAAACGTTTGAAAGAATTGCAAGAAGACGGTACATTGACAGAACTTGCTGCAAAATACCTTGGTGGAGATTACATACCTTCTGCCAATGATTTGAAAGTTCCAACATCAGATTAAAAAGTGTTGGTTATAGTTTTAAACTATAAGAAAACCTTGTTAATAACAATTTGAAACCTAGAATCAAATAGGATAAAATAAAAACACTTATTAAAACGAAAGAGGACATATCTATGAAATTGAAAAAATTATTTGGATTAGCTAGTGTAGCTTTGGCGTCAACTGTTTTGTTGGCAGCGTGTGGAGGTTCTTCAGATTCATCATCTTCTGATGATAAAACACTTAAAGTTGGTGTCATGACTTTAGATGATGCAACAGAACCACTTTGGGATAAAGTTGAAGAATTGGCAGAAGAAAAAGGTGTTAAGATTGAACTTGTTGAATTTACAGACTATAATCAACCAAACGAAGCCCTTCAAAATGGCGAAATTGATGTCAATGCTTTTCAACACAAATATTTCTTGAGCAACTGGAATTCTGAAAATGATGGAACTTTGGTAGAAGTTGCTGATACGCTTCTTAGCCCAATTCGTCTCTTCTCAGGAACTGACAGCGACGGCGATGCAAAATACACTGACGTTAGTGATATTCCAGATAAAGGGACTATTTCAATTCCTAATGATGCTTCAAATGAAAGCCGTGCCCTCTACCTTCTTCAATCTGCAGGTTTGATTGAATTAGACGTTTCTGGTGATGAATTGGCTACAATTAAAAACATTTCATCAAATCCGAAAAACTTAGATATTAAAGAAGTTGATGCTGCTCAAACTGCTTCTACATTGACATCAGTTGACGCTGCAGTTATTAACAACTCTTATGCACAATCTGCTGATGTTGACTATGACACAACACTCTACAAAGAAGCTGTTGATGAAAACTCAAATCAATGGATTAACGTTATTGCAGCCCAAAAAGGTTGGAAAAAATCAGACAAAGCTGATGCTATCAAGACTTTAGTTTCTGTTTACCAAACAAACGAAGTCGGAAAAATCATCGAAGAAGCTTCAGATGGTGCTGATATTCCTGCATGGGATGGCGCAACACCATCTTCATCATCTTCTGATGACGATTAATATAGCCTATTGAAAATGAAAAATTAGAGGCTGGGATAACTTCCCAGTCTCTAAAGCATTATTTCATATTTTATGGAGAGTTAATAACTTCTAAATTGCTTCTTTGTCGGGAGTGGATTTTAAAATAATTAGCAATATGGTAGAATAGTAACTTGGAGAGTTTTCAAAACTGTGCTACCGATGTGTTTTGAATTTTGAGAGGTAGAAAATGGTAGTAAGTGATAGTAATCAGTTGCAGAAGTTTGAAAATGATGACGTTGCTCAATATTATTTTGAGATTTTACGTCAGTTAATTGCTAAAAAATCGATTTTTGCACAGCAAATTGGGTTAGCAGAAGTAGCAAATTATTTAGGCGATATTTTCACTGAAGCTGGTGCTGAGGTGACGATTGACGATACCTGTACGGCGCCGTTTGTTTTAGCACGTTTTAAGAGCAATAGACCTGATGCTCAGACGATTATTTTTTACAACCATTATGATACTGTGCCAGCTGATGATGACCAGCCTTGGTCGTCAAATCCTTTTGAATTAACCGTCCGTGATGGCTACATGTATGGACGTGGTGTTGATGACGATAAAGGGCATATTACAGCACGCTTGACAGCCGTTCAGAAGTATCGCCGTGAGTTTGGAGATTTTCCAGTTAACATTATATTTATTATGGAAGGTTCGGAAGAATCAGCTTCTGTGGGTCTTGAAACCTATCTTGAAAAATACGCTGATGAGCTCCGTGGCGCGGATTTATTGGTGTGGGAGCAAGGTATTTCAAATGCCAAAGGTCAGATTGAAATTTCTGGTGGAACAAAAGGTATTGTAACCTTTGATATGATTGTTGATTCTGCTAAGGTTGATATTCATTCGAAATTTGGTGCGGTCATTGAGTCAGCATCATGGTATTTGCTTAATGCGATTGCTAGCCTTCGTGATGAAACTGGTCGCATTTTGGTTGACGGGATTTATGACCAGATCATTGAGCCAAGTGAGCGTGAGTTGTCACTTATACTAGAACATGCCAATCTTGATGCTGATAACCTAAAAACACTATATGGTTTGAATTTGCCGATGTTGACAAGGGATAAGGAAAAGTTAGTTCGAACGCTTTTCTTTGAACCAGCTATCACGATTGAAGGAATTTCAACAGGATATCAAGGTCAAGGTGTCAAAACGATTCTACCAGCTAAAGCTCAGGCTAAAATGGAAGTTCGTTTGGTTCCTGGGCTTGTGCCAAGAGATGTTCTTCAGAAGATTGAACAACATTTGCAACAATATGGCTTTGAGCAGGTGGAGTTGGTTTACACATTGGGTGAAAAGGCTTATCGTAGTGACATGTCTGCCCCAGCTATTCTCAATGTGATTGAGATTGCAAAGGTATTTTCACCAAATGGTGTTTCAGTTTTACCGACGACTGCTGGTACTGGACCAATGCACCAATTCTTTGAAGCATTAGAAGTTCCGATTGCTTCTTTTGGTATTGGCAATCCAGATAGCCGTGACCATGCTGGAGATGAAAATGTTAATTTGGCGGATTATTACACCCATATTGAAATGATTGAGGAGTTGATTAAGAGTTATGACAAAACCGATTATTAATTTAGAACATATTGACATTACGTTTTATCAGAAAAAACGTGAGATAGAAGCAGTAAAAGACGTTTCTATTACGATTGATAAAGGTACAATTTATGGAATTGTTGGTTATTCTGGAGCAGGGAAATCAACCTTAGTCCGTACGATTAACCTATTGCAGGCACCAACTTCTGGGAAAATTACGATTGGTGATGATGTGACATTTGACAATGGTAAGGTGCAGTTAAAAGGCGCAGCTTTACGTCAAAAACGTCAAAAAATTGGAATGATTTTCCAACATTTTAATTTAATGGCACAAAAAACAGCGCGCCAAAATGTGGCTTTTGCGCTTCGTCATTCAAAATTATCAAAAGAGGAAAAAGATAAGAAAGTTGCTGATTTGCTTGAATTAGTAGACTTGTCAGATCGTGCTGAAAATTATCCTGCTCAATTATCAGGTGGGCAAAAACAGCGCGTTGCGATTGCGCGTGCTCTTGCAAATGACCCAGAAATCTTGATTTCTGATGAATCAACATCTGCCCTTGACCCTAAAACGACAAAACAAATTTTAGCTTTACTGAAAGATTTGAATCAAAAGCTTGGTTTGACTGTGGTTATGATTACGCACGAAATGCAAATTGTTAAAGATATCTGTCACCGTGTTGCTGTTATGCAAAATGGGCACTTGATTGAAGAAGGTTCTGTATTGGATATTTTCTCAAATCCAAAAGAACCATTGACGCAAGAATTTATCAAAACAGCTACTGGTATTGATGAAGCTTTGGTTAAAATTGAAAAGCAAGCTCTTGTGCAACATTTGCCAAAAGACGATTTGCTTGTTCAATTGAAATATGCAGGAACATCAACAGACGAGCCTATTTTAAATCAGATTTACAAACAATTTGAAGTAACAGCGAATATCCTTTATGGAAATATTGAAATTCTAGACGACACACCAGTTGGTGAAATGATTGTTGTACTATCTGGTGAAGCCGATGCGCTTGCTGCTGCCCAAACAGCTATTCTTGAAGCTGGAATTGAATTAACTGTATTGAAACGAGGTGCCTAAATGATTGAATGGATTGAGACAAATTTACCAAATGTTTACCGCATTGGTTGGGAAGGAACGAATTCTTGGTCAGATGCCTTTTCAGCAACGCTTTATATGACTGGCTGGTCATTTGTGATTGGTGGCATTTTAGGACTTTTAATGGGATTATTTTTAGTTCTAACTGGACCAAATGGTGTGCTTAGCAATCGTATTGGGTTTAAAATTTTAGATATTTTCACGTCAATTGTTCGTGCCATTCCTTTCATCATTTTGTTGGCTATTTTGAAAGGTTTCACCTATGCTATCGTTGGAACCAACCTAGGTCGAACAGCGGCGCTAATTCCGCTATCAGCAGCGACATTTGCCTTCTATGCTCGTCAGGTTCAAGTTGTCTTTTCAGAAATGGATAGAGGTGTTATTGAAGCCGCACAAGCTTCAGGAGCTACCCTTTGGGATATTATTAAAATTTACCTTAGCGAAGGTTTGCCAGAACTTATCCGTGTCTCAACAGTAACGCTCATCTCACTTATCGGTGAAACAGCTATGGCGGGTGCGATTGGAGCAGGTGGTCTTGGTTATATTGCCATTTACTACGGTTATAACCGCTCAGCAACAGATGTCACTATCGTTGCAACAATCTGTATCCTTATCCTAGTCTTTATTATCCAATTTATCGGAGACTTCCTCACTAAAAAACTAAGTCATAAATAGAAAAAAGCACTTCTGTGAAAACAGAAGTGCTTAATGATTGTTTTGTGCTATTTTATTGTCCATGTCTGTAATGAGACTAGCAAGAGTGATATTCTCGAGAGAAGCTTTAAAATTTTCTTGAACCTCATCAATACGTGGTTGTAAAACGGAGTTCACCACGCGACCAACTGGGCAATTGGGGTTGGTATCATCATTAGCTTTAAAAATAGGCTTGTTTTTATCTTCGACTGCTTGAAAAATATCCCAAAAAGTGAGTTCTTGAGGTGCTTTTGTCAAATGCGCTCCGCCAACACCAGCTTCTACCTTTACGAGTTCAGCTTTTTGTAATTTCCCCAATAAATTTCGGACAATCACAGGATTGGTCTGGATACTGTTAGCGAGAAAGGTAGATGTCACTTTTTCTTTATTTTCAAAATGATAAATAGCTAATAGGATATGGACAGAAGTCGCTAATCGTGCAGAGTAAGGCATTTTTTCTCCTTGTACTAATCTAATTTGTTAAGAGTATTATAGCATATTTTTGTTGTAATTAAAAAACTTACAACTTTTTAGTTGTAACTGTTGACATTACATCTTAAGAGGAATATACTATAGATATAGTTGTAACAAAATGTATTACAACAAAAAGAAATTATTTTTATTTTGGAGGAATCATTATGAAAATTGCAGTAGTTGCCGCAAATGGTAAAGCAGGTCAATTAATCGTTGAAGAAGCGCTTAATCGCGGACATGATGTCACAGCAGTTGTTCGTAGTTCTAATAAATCAAAAGCTCAGAAAGTTATTGAAAAAGACTTATTTGACTTAACAAAAGAAGATCTGGCTGGCTTTGATGTGGTTGTGGATGCTTTTGGGGCTTGGACAGAAGACCAACTTCATCTTCACAGCGATTCACAAAAGCATTTAGCAGATTTGTTGTCAGGAACAGATACACGCTTGATGATTGTTGGTGGTGCAGGAAGTCTTTATGTCAATCCTGAACATACCGTGCAATTGGTTGACACACCAGAATTTCCTGCTGTTTTCAAACCATTGGCTAATGCGCAACGTCAATCATTGGCAGAAATTCGTGAACGCAATGATGTCAAATGGACATTTGTTAGCCCAGCAGCAGATTTCCAAGCTGACGGTAACCGTACAGGGCAATATATTCTTGCTGGTGAAGAATTAACCACAAACGATAAGGGTGAAAGTATTATCAGCTATGCAGACTATGCTATTGGCTTTGTTGATGAAATTGAAAATAGCAAACACATCCAAGAACGCATTAGTTTGCTTGGAAAATAAGATAACATAACACACCAAACTCATTTGAGTTTGGTGTGTTTTGTTAGTAATCATATTATCTATGCTTTTTTGACTTTTGTGATAAATATGCTAAGAATGAAGCCGACGAGGGCAAAGCTAATCCACCCCATTGAGAATTGTCCGAATGGAACAATTGTTGTGAAGAATTCAACGAAGCTCGTTGGAAGTGTGAATAAGCCAGTCATTGTAGATAATGTTGAAAAGGCATCATATAGTGCTGGAATAACAGTGAAACCAATGGTTAAGCGATAAACAATTGGACTATTATTGAAGAATTTAGCAAGGAGTACCAAAAGAACAATCACGACTGTAAGTGGGTAGAGAAGGTAAAGAACTGGCAATGACCATTTAATCAACTCAGAAAGACCACCAAAGTAGAAGAATAAAGCAATCAAGGTAAAGATACTTGCCCAAGCAACGTGAGACAATTTTGGTTGTAGTTTGTGGAAATATTCTGCGCAGGCTGTGATTAGCCCTGTTGCTGTCGTTAAGCAAGCAAGGAAAATTGCTGCCGCAAGAACTGCTCGTCCAGTGTTTCCAAGATAGAAATAAGCTGCTTGTCCTAAAACGTTTCCACCATCAATAGCAGCGCCATTAAATGTAAATTGTCCGTTAGTAAGTGTAAATAAGCTTTGTGATGTTGCACCGATACGAGACACAAAAATGTAAATAAGCGCAAGCAATATGGTTGCAATGATACCAGATTTGAAGGTCAAAAGAGCGACTTCTGACTGATTTTTGGCACCGTGTTGTTTACTAGCATTGATAACGATAATGGCAAAAGCAAGGGAGGCAAGGGCGTCCATTGTACCATATCCTTGAATGAGCCCGCAACAAAAGGGACGTCTTTAAAGGCATTACTAATATCGTTAGCGGCGTTATAAGCAGTACCAATGTCACCAGCTGGTTTGACAAAGGAAGCAATCACCAAGATTGCAAGAATGATAAGAAGCGCAGGTGTCAAATATTTCCCAATACGATCAGCAATCTTGCTTGGTTTAATGGCTAAAATGTACGAAAGACCAAAAAAGAGCAAACCGTAAGCAATTTTTACACCAATGCTATCACCTAAAATTGGTTGAATCCCAATCGAGAATGAAGTAGCACCTGTCCTTGGAATCGCAAAGAAAGGTCCAATTGACAAATAGAGGGCAATCGAAAATAACAAGGCATAGTGGCGTGAAACAGGGCGTGCAAAATCCTCGACGTCGCTAGCACCAGAATAAGCAACAGCAACGACTCCAAGCAATGGCAAAGTGACGCCTGTCAAGCAGAAACCAAGAATAGCCAAGGTTAAGTTACTTCCAGAATAAATGCCTAAAAAGGCAGGGTAAATAAGGTTACCCGCTCCAAAAAATAGAGCAAATAACATGAAACCGATAATGACATAAATATTTTTAAATGGTTTCATATGTCCTCCTAATAATGAAAAATGCTTACAATTACTTTTTAATTGAGTAAAATTGTATGACAAATATTATAGCGAACCGACAAGCTGTCGTCAATAGAAGAAAAGTTCAAAAATGATAAACAAATGCTCATAAAAAGCTGGCAATCCGTGTCCTAAAGCCGCAAAATACGGTAAATAATGACAAAAGAGGTATCATCAAAAAATTTAAATTGTGAAAATATTTGGGAAATAGTGTATTTAAGTGCTGTTATTTAACAAATCTTGTGAGAAGGATGTTTGACGAAGTAGCGGTTTTGTATTATTATAAAAAAGTTATTACTATATGAGGAGTTACTATGAGACATTTTATTGGGGTTTGGAATAGAACTAGCCTAATCAAACGTATCATTATGGGAGTGATCCTTGGTTTAATTCTGGGAGTATCCTTTCCAAAATTATCAGGAATCGGCATTTTGGGAGATTTATTTGTAGGTGGTCTTAAAGCTGTGGCACCATTACTGGTTTTTGTTTTGGTTGCCAATGCTTTATCACAACATGAAGCAGGACAAAAGACTAATATGTCAACAGTTGTCGGCCTTTACCTTATTGGAACATTGGCTGCAGCGCTAGTAGCAATATTAGTTAACTACATTTTCCCGTTAAAATTGACATTAGCCAATGTAGCAGAATCGGATTTATCAGCACCAGAAGGGGTAGCAGAAGTTTTCAAAGACCTCTTACTCAAAGTTGTGGATAACCCTGTCAATGCTATTGCATCTGCTAACTATATTGGAGTGCTGGCCTGGGCAGTTGTCTTTGGGCTTGCGATGCGCAATGCTAGCCAACAAACTAAAGACTTACTACAAACTATGGCAGAAGTAACGTCGCAGGTTGTGCGTTGGATTATTAATTTAGCGCCATTTGGTATTTTAGGTTTGGTCTTTAACACTATTTCTGATAATGGAATCGGAATTTTAGCTAATTATGGTTTCTTGATTGTAACTCTAGTTGGAACAATGTTTTTTGTGGCTCTGGTGGTTAATCCATTAATTGCGTTTGTGATGATCCGTCAAAATCCCTACCCACTTGTTTTTCGTTGTTTGAAAGAATCTGGTTTGACAGCCTTCTTTACGCGTAGTTCAGCGGCAAATATCCCTGTCAATATGAAACTCTGTGAAGATTTAGGCTTGAATAAAGACACTTATTCAGTATCTATTCCTCTTGGAGCAACAATCAATATGGCTGGTGCAGCGATTACGATTAACGTCTTAACACTCGCTGCGGTTAACACCCTCGGAATTAGTGTTGATTTTCCAACTGCTTTCTTATTGAGTGTGATTTCAGCAGTATCTGCTTGTGGTGCTTCTGGTGTGGCAGGTGGTTCTCTCCTATTGATTCCAGTTGCGTGTAGTTTATTTGGCATTTCAAACGATATTGCTATGCAAGTTGTTGGTGTTGGGTTTATTGTTGGTGTTGTTCAAGATTCTTGTGAAACAGCGCTTAACTCATCAACGGACGTTCTTTTTACAGCAGTAGCTGAAAAATCCGTCTGGGGTAAAAACAAAAAAGCAAAACATAACTAATCACCGTAGCTGGGCAAATTGCTCAGCTATTTTTTATATTAAAACCCTTGCTATAACCTGTATTTATAACTGGTTCAAGAAATAAGCTTCTTTAAAATATACCTTATTTATGGTAAAATAAAACAACATCAAAAAGGAGGAAATATCATTTTGAGCAATCATTTACTTGTTTTACAATCGGATTTTGGTTTGGTTGACGGGGCAGTTGCTGCCATGGTTGGAGTTGCCTTGCAGGAAGAGCCAACTTTAAAAATTCATAATTTAACTCATGATATTACTCCTTATAATATCTTTGAGGCCTCTTATCGCCTTTTTCAAACGGTGGAATATTGGCCAGAAGGAACCACTTTTGTTTCAGTGGTTGATCCAGGAGTTGGTTCAAAGCGAAAAAGTGTTGTTGCTTTAACAGAGAACAACCAGTTTATCGTGACACCTGATAATGGCACTTTAACCTATATCAAAACACATGTTGGTATCAAGGCAGTCCGAGAAATTTCAGAGGTTAAAAATAGACGCAAGAATACAGAGTATTCTTATACATTCCACGGACGTGATGTTTATGCTTATACAGGAGCAAAACTAGCTAGCGGTCATATTTCATTTGAAGAAGTGGGACCAGAATTACCTGTTGAAGCTGTTTTGGAATTGCCTGTCGTTGAGACAGAAATTCTGGAGAATGCTGTGCGTGGGGCAGTCGATATTTTAGATGTTCGTTTTGGGTCATTGTGGACATCAATTAAACGTGAAGAGTTTTATACGTTATCGCCTGAATTTGGTGACCGTTTTGAAGTGACCATTTTTAATAACGATATGTTGGTTTACCAAAATCAAGTGACTTACGGAAAATCATTTGCAGATGTGCGAATTGGTCAGCCGATTATCTATATTAACTCACTTTATCGTGTTGGACTTGCTATCAACCAAGGGTCATTTGCCAAGGCTTATAATGTTGGGGTCGGATCTAATTGGCGCATTGAGATTAAAAAATTAGGAGTATCATTATGAAAAATAATTCGATAAAAACCGTTGTTGCGACAGGAATTGGCGCAGCCTTGTTCATTATCGTTGGAACTTTGATTAACATTCCAACACCTATCCCAAATACCAATATTCAATTACAATATGCCGTAATTGCTCTTTTTGCTGTGATTTATGGTCCGACGGTTGGTTTCTTTTCTGGTTTTATTGGACATGCCCTGAAAGATGCCCTTCAATATGGTTCACCTTGGTGGACATGGGTGCTTGTTAGTGGCTTGATTGGTTTGGCTATTGGCTTATTAGCTAAGAAAATCAATATTGAAAAAAGTCCTTTGACAGTAAAAGATTATGTTTGGTTTAATGCTGTACAGATTATTGCTAATGTTGTTGGTTGGGCTTTGATTGCCCCTTATGGTGATATTTTGATTTACAGCGAACCAGCAAGCAAAGTTTTTGCTCAAGGTATTTTATCAGCAGCTATCAACAGTTTGACAATCGCTATTGGTGGTTCCCTCTTGCTTGCAGTATATTCTAAAACACGCACGCAATCAGGTAGCCTAACCAAAGATTAATACATAAGTAGAAGCAGGGGTTCCCTGCTCCTAATCATTTTTTAGGAGAATAGTCATGAAGCCCTTTATTCAATTTAAGGATTTCACTTTTAAATATGATATTCAAGCAGAACCAACGTTAGAATCTCTTAATTTAACGATTGAAAAAGGACAAAAGGTACTCATCATAGGTCCATCAGGTTCTGGAAAATCAACAATTGGTCACTGTCTTAATGGGATTATCCCTAATATTTACCATGGGGAGAAATCTGGGCAGTTTACTATTGATGGTAAAGAAGCATTTGGCTTGTCTATTTACGACAAGTCTCATTTGGTTTCTACGGTTTTACAAGACCCAGATGGTCAATTCATTGGATTAACTGTGGCAGAGGACTTGGCTTTTGCGCTTGAAAATGACTGTGTTTCTTTGGAAGAAATGCAAGAAAAAGTTGCTCATTGGGCAAAAAGGCTTGATTTAACAGAGTTTTTAGACAATCGTCCGCAAGATTTGTCAGGTGGACAAAAACAACGTGTTAGTTTAGCGGGGGTTCTGATTGATGAGAGTCCGATTTTACTTTTTGACGAGCCCCTTGCCAATCTAGACCCAAAATCAGGTCAAGAAATGATTGATTTGATTGACCATATTCATCATGAAGAAAAGGCGACGACGATTATCATTGAACATCGTTTGGAAGATGTGCTCTATCGTCATGTGGATAAAGTCGTTTTGGTGAATGATGGTCAGATTTTATTTGATGGTCATCCAGATGAGCTATTACGGACAGAGCTTTTGATTCAAAATGGCATTCGTGAGCCACTTTACGTAACGGCTTTAAAAGATTTGGGTGTTGATGTGACATCAATGGAACATCTGTCAGATCTAAGTCAAGTTGATTTGACAAATATTACTGTAATGGCGCCTAGTTCAATTCAAGAAGAAGTACCGCAGGATAAGCTTTTAACGGTTGAGCAGCTACATTTTGCTTATCAAGAGAATCGTTCTATTTTGAAAAATATCAATTTTGAGATTAATCAAGGTGAACGGATTGCCATTGTGGGAAAAAATGGTGCTGGCAAGTCAACTTTGGCAAAAGCTATCTGCCAATTTATCACGCCAGAAGGTGATATTCGTTATAGAGGACAATCGATTATGATGGAGTCTATCAAAGAGCGTGCCGAAAAAATCGGTTATGTTCTTCAAAATCCAAATCAGATGATTAGTCAGACGATGATTTTTGATGAGGTGGCGCTTGGACTTCGTTTGCGTGGAGTAGCTGAGCAAGACGTTGAAAAACGCGTGTTGGAAACGTTAAAAGTTTGTGGTTTATATGAATTCCGAAAATGGCCTATTTCTGCGCTGTCTTTTGGTCAGAAAAAACGAGTGACAATTGCTTCGGTTCTGGTAATGAATCCTGAAATCATTCTTTTAGATGAACCGACAGCAGGTCAAGATAAGCGAAATTATACTGAAATCATGAATTTCCTTAATCAGCTCAATAAAGCAGGGCATACCATTATCATGATAACCCATGATATGCAGTTGATGTTGGAGTATTCTGACCGCAGTATTGTAGTGAGCAATGGTGAAATCATTGCGGATTGTTCGCCAGTGGCATTATTCAATCAAAATACTATCCTAGAAAAAGCTAACTTGAAAAAGACTAGCTTGTTTGAATTAGCAGAAAAATTAGCAGTTGACCCAATTGCCTTGACGCATTATTACATTGAAAAAGAGGGAGGTATTCATGGCTAGTCATCTTATTGGTTATCAGAGTGGTCGTGGTTTCCTTTATCAATTGTCAGGTGCCAGCAAATTAATTTTCTTTGTTTTGGTATCGGTTGCTTGTATGACAACCTATGATACGCGTTTGATAGCAGCAATTGGTATTGCTTCCCTTGTTTTGTTTAAAATAGCAGGCATTCGTTGGCAGCAAGTTTCTTTTGTCGTCAAATTTATTGGCTTTTTTGCTTTTTTAAATGTGGTCATGGTGTATTTGTTTGCGCCGAATTATGGCGAAACAATTTATGGAACTAAGACCATTTTGCTACAAGGCTATGGGCGATTTTATCTTACCAGTCAAGAATTATTTTATCTGTTTAACCTTGCTTTGAAATATTTTTGCACGGTTCCGTTGGCTGTCTTATTTCTTATGACAACGCAGCCAAGTCAATTTGCTTCAAGTCTGAATCAAATCGGTGTGTCTTACAAGGTCGCCTATGCAGTTAGTCTGACCCTACGCTATATTCCTAACGTGCAAGAAGAATTTTACATGATTCGAATGTCACAAGAAGCGCGTGGACTGGAACTATCACAAAAAGAAAAACTAATGAAACGTATCAAAGGAAACCTCCAAATTGTCATTCCCTTGATTTTCAGCTCACTTGAGCGATTGATACGGTGTCAACAGCCATGGAGCTACGTCGTTTTGGAAAAAATAAAAAGCGTACTTGGTACACTTATCAAAAATTCACAACAGCGGATTTGTTGACTATTGTGGTTGCTATTTTACTAGTCATTATTAGTTTGTGGCTTTTCCATCTTAACCAAGGACGTTTTTACAATCCTTGGCATTAAAAAAACGTATAACCCAGAACAATTAGCTGTTCAACGGTTTATACGTTTTTTCTTATTTCAAATAACCAAGATAATCAAATTTTTCAAACGTATTGTCATTTGCAATGGCAACGACTTCAGTATTGGCTTCAAAAGCTTGGTTGGGATTGATAGGGGTATCAAGACTTGACGTTGATTTTTTACGAATACCGATTAAATTAAGATCGTATTTGTGTCGAAGGTCCAGCTGAACTAGACTTTTTCCAACCCAAGAATCAGGAATAGAAAATTCAATCATAGCAATATTATCCTCGATGTGAATAATATTTTTAATATGGTGTCGAAGCATATTTGAAGCAACTCTTTTTCCAGAGTCGCGTTCTGGTGTGATAACTTTAGTCGCCCCAATGCCGTAAAGCACTTCTTCATAAGTTGCATTTTTGGCTTTGGCCAGAATAGTTTTTACCCCTAATTTTTTACAGTGCATAATGGCAAGAACTGAAGATTCCAGGGTGTTTCCAGTTGCAATTACGACAACATCACATTGCGCAATGCCGACGGCTTTTAAAAATTCAATATCTGTCATATCACCAACAGCTGCCTTAGTTGCCATATCAGCCACATTTTGAACGAGATTTTCATATCTATCTAAAGCAATGACCTCTTGCTCGAATTTATTTAATTCTTCAACAACAGTACGTCCAAAAATTCCTAATCCAAGAACTCCAAAAATCTTTTTTGTCATAATAATTTCCTCTAACCAACATTAATATTTGTTTGTGCGTAGCGAATATCTTTTTCCTTCTTTTGCAAAAGACTAAGTAGTACAGTAATCGGTCCAACACGTCCGATAAACATAAGTGTCATGATGACAAATCGCCCTGCTTGCGATAATTTAGGCGTTAAATCCATGGAAACTCCGACCGTAGCAATCGCAGAAATGGCTTCAAACAGCAGAGCTAATGGGTCATGAAGTGGTTCGAATTCCAAAAGTAACAGATAGCCGATAGTTAAAATAGTAAAGAAAAAGATTAACACGGTAAGTGTTTGTTTTATAGCTTTATTGGCAATAACACGGTGGCGGAAAGTGACCTCATTTTGCCCTGCAAGTTCGGATTTGAAAAGCAAGAAGCAATTGCAACTGTTGTCACTTTAACACCGCCAGCCGTACCACCAGGAGCACCACCGATAATCATTTGAATCATATAAAGAACATTCGTTGCTGAATGCGTATCAAGATAAGAAATCGTTGCAAATCCAGCCGTCCGCATGGTTACTGATTGGAAAAAGCAGACCATGATCTGTTGAAAAAAGGTGTAGTGCCCAATTGTCTTAGCATTTTTAAATTCAATTAGCCACGTCAATGCTGTTCCAAGCAGTAAAAGTATTCCCGTTGTAGCAAGCACTAAACGTGTCTGATTGCTTAATGAGCGAGAAAATGCAGAGAAGCGATAAGGTTTGTCTTTGATAAAGTGTTTGATAGCTTTTTTTAAATCCATCCAAACAGCAAACCCGATTCCGCCAGATATGATTGCAGTGGTAACCGCCAGATTAACCAAGGGCTTTAGAGCGAATTGTTTAAGGCTAGCATCGCCAAAATTATCAAACCCAGCATTACAAAAGGCAGAGACAGCAAGAAAAATAGCATTAAAAATACCGTGCCCCAAGCCAAAACGTGGAATAAAATCAAAGAGCAATACAATAGCAACCAAGGACTCAATAATAAAAGTGATTTTGTAAGCATTAAAAAGGTAATGTCTAAGGTCATTGTTATTGTCATAGCTAAGCGCTGATTGCAGCAAACTCTGCTCTGATAAATTCATGCGACGACGTAAAAGGTAGGTACTGATTGCAATTAAAGTAACCAATCCTAGTCCACCAATTTGCATGAGACACATTGCAATCACTTGACCGAGTCCATTATAAACACTTGCGACAGGAACGACTGATAATCCGTCACACAAACCATTGAAACCACATTGAACAAGTGGTCAAGGTAAGTAGTGCTAGGAGCATCGGCATAGTGAACTATCGGGAGTGAGAGTAACAAACTCCCAATAAAAATGACGATGACAAAACTAAACGTTAACCGTCGCGTACTTGTTAAAGATTTAAAAATGCTATTCAAAGAGTATTCCTCCTAAACTCCAAAACGGTTTTCAAAGCCTTCTAAAAGAGCCTTACGGCTCATAATATATTAAAGAGGTTTTTTATTTGGCATCCCAGCCTTACGTGGGTATTTATTTGGTGTTTCTTTTTCTTTCAAGAATTGTGATTTGGCGACTATCGCATTTGGCAATTCATAATGATAATTGTCTATGAGTTTTGAAAAAAGAATTGTCATGGCATTTTTGGCATCTGCCAATTCTTCTTCGGCAGCAGAAGCTTTAAGAGCAATTAAGTGCCCACCAACTTTTAAAAATGGGATTGTCAATTCGGTCAATACTTGGAGACGAGCAACAGCTCGTGCTGTTACAATATCATAGCTTGCGCGGAAATGCTTATCTTGACCAAAATCTTCAGCACGTCCATGGTAAAAATGAACGCCCTCTAAGCCAAGTTCATCTGCCAATAAATTAAGAAAATTAATACGCTTATTTAGCGAATCAATGATAGTAACATCAATATCAGGGCATAAAATCTTGATAGGAATACTTGGAAAACCAGCTCCAGCTCCAATATCTAGCAAATGAATCGCTTGATTTGTTATTTTTCCTTGAAGAACGGGAGCAATAGAATCATAAAAATGTTTCAAATAAACCCCCTCTTTATCCGTAATAGCCGTCAAATTAATCTTTTGATTCCATTCAACCAAAAGCTCAAAATAACGTTCAAATTGCTTTTTTTGTGTATCTGTCAACTCAAAACCTTGTTGACTAAGTTTCTTATAAAATTCTTCAGGTGTCATGATTATCAGTAAAGAAAGCATTAGCAGCCTGCAAAACACAAACCACCACAACTTTCTTTAATATCCTTTCAATTCCAATATATGTCATCTTATTTTACCATAAAATCCCATCCAATAACATTCTTAGAAATAGTTATAACATCCGAAAAACTAATTTTCCCCCAGCTTCTTATGTAATCACTTTAAGAATTAAAAGAAAACTGATATAATAAGCCTAGAAAGTATATTTTTATCTATTTATTTTAGTAGTTTATCAAAAGCTTTTGTGTAGCGGTAGGTTACAAAAAGCAACTGATTTTGGAAGGTATGTCATACCCAAGGAGGAATTTATGATTTTTGTTATTATCGCTATTATTGTTTTAGTAGTTTGGATTATTGCTGTCTATAATGGTCTTGTTAAAAGTCGTATGCAAACTAAGGAATCTTGGAGTCAAATTGATGTGCAACTCAAACGTCGTAATGACCTCATTCCAAATCTGATTGAGACTGTAAAAGGCTACGCAGCTTATGAAGAAAAAACATTTGCTAAGATTACAGAATTGCGCAGTCAAGTTGCTCAAGCAGAAACACCAGCAGAAGCAATGCACGCGTCAAATGCTCTTACCAAACAACTCTCAAGCTTGATTGCTGTTGCTGAAAATTATCCTGAACTTAAAGCTAATAACAGCTTTATCAAGTTGCAAGATGAATTGACAAATACAGAAAACAAAATTTCTTATTCACGTCAGTTGTTCAATACAACAACAGCAAATTATAATGTTAAATTAGAAACTTTCCCAAGTAATATCATCGCAGGTATGTTTGGCTTTAAACCAAGCCAATTCTTGGAAACACCTGAAGATGAAAAAGAAACACCAAAAGTATCATTTGACTTCTAAAAAATGGTGTTTTGAGAAGTTGTTTTAAAGCAACCTTTAATAAAGAAAGGAATAAAATGGAAGGTCTCTTGAAATGGTTGGTGACTTTAACAACTCAAAGAGACTTTCTATTTTCTTAATAAAATCATGTTATACGATCAAATTTCTAGTAACAAGCGAAGAACGGTTGTTTTGATTCTTGTTTTCTTCTTGATTTTGTCAGCTATTGGTGCCGCAGTAGGCTATCTTTGGTTAGATAGCCTAGAATTCGGTGTGGTTATCGCCTTAATCATTGGTGGAATCTATGCTGCTAGTATGATTTTTCAATCTACAAATGTTGTCATGTCAATGAACAATGCGCGTGAAGTCAGCGAGGAAGAAGCCCCAGAACTTTATCATATTGTAGAAGATATGGCAATGGTGGCACAAATTCCAATGCCGCGCGTGTTTATCGTTGAAGATGATTCTTTAAATGCGTTTGCGACAGGTTCGAGTCCTGAAAATGCTGCCGTCGCAGCCACCACAGGATTGTTAGCTGTGATGAATCGTGAAGAATTGGAAGGTGTTATCGGACACGAAGTTAGTCATATTCGTAATTACGATATCCGCATTTCTACCATTGCTGTCGCCTTAGCCAGCGCAGTGACTTTGATTGCCAGTATTGGTAGTCGCATGATGTGGTTTGGTGGGAACAGTCGTCGCCAATCAAATAACCGTGATGAGGGTGGTCTTGGTATTTTGATGCTTCTCTTTTCGATTTTATCGTTAATTTTAGCACCACTTGCTGCAACTCTTGTTCAATTAGCGATTTCACGGCAACGTGAATACCTTGCTGATGCCAGTTCTGTTGAACTCACTCGCAACCCTGAAGGAATGATTAAAGCACTTCAAAAACTGGAGCAATCTTCTCCAATGCATCATCCTGTTGATGAAGCAAGTGCGGCACTCTATATTAATGACCCTATCAAAAAAGAAGAAAGAACAACATCATTGTTCAATACACATCCATCTATTTCGGATCGTATTGAACGTCTTCGTCAAATGTAAGTATTTTTCTCCTTCACACGCTTGTGTGAAGTTTTTTTGTTGCTACGTTATTCAATAAGCTTTATTATTGGTAGTAATATGTACAGACAATACTGTAAAAAGTTGGTATAATAGTAAAGAAATTTTAAAAGAGGTAATAATGATGTTTTCAATTTCGGAAATAAAAAAGAATTCAGATGGAATTAGTTTTAATTCTGTTTTAGAAATTAAAGAAAAATTAATAGAACGTACTAAAGATGTGCTAGATGTTAAAGAGATTTTTGTACAAGGAACTATTTCCTACGATGATGGCTTATATCTGTTAAATTATACACTTGATTATACGATTACGTTACCATCAAGTCGCTCAATGTTGCCTGTAGATGTGCATCAAGTTGAAGAAGTCTCAGAAATTTTTATTGACGCAGCGGATATTCATGCAAAAGAAGATCTTGTTAGAGAAAATCTTGTCTTAGTACTTGAAGAAGATTATATTGATTTAGAAGAGAGTGCTATTGATAATATTTTATTAACGATTCCAATGCAAGTTTTAAGCGAAGAAGAACAAAATTCTGACACAATGCCATCAGGAAATAGCTGGTCAGTTTTGACAGAAGAACAATATAATGCCCTGCAGAATAAGAAGAAAAAAGAAAATAGTCCGTTTTCTGCTTTAAATGGATTGTTTGAAGATTGATAATATTTTTATTAAAAAAATAAAGTATTCTTGAATTATTGTTAACACTTTGATATACTTTTAAAGTGTTATAGTATACTTATCTTTAATATTTGCTTTGATGATATTATAACAAACAAGTAAGAATGCTATAATATTTTTTTAATCAATAAACAAAGGAGGCGCTCTGTATAAGAGTGTATACTTTAGCAAAATAGAGATTTTATAATTTTTAGAATAATAAAATAATAAAAGGTTGGTGACAATGAGTAAAAAGATTTTAATTATTGAAGATGAAAAAAATCTTGCACGCTTTGTGTCTTTGGAATTACAACATGAAGGTTATTCAGTAGTTGTAGAAACAAACGGGCGTTTAGGGCTTCAAACAGCTCTTGATGATGATTTTGACTTGATTTTGCTTGATTTAATGCTTCCAGATATGGATGGATTTGAAATTACGCGTCGTCTTCGATTGGAAAAAGAAACTTCTATTATTATGATGACAGCTCGCGACTCTATTATGGATATTGTTGCTGGGCTTGATCGTGGTGCAGACGACTATATTGTCAAACCATTTGCAATTGAAGAACTCTTGGCTCGTGTTCGTGCCGTTTTTCGCCGGCAAGATGTTGAATTTAAACGAGAACAGGCTAATCAAGGAAAAGAAGGATTGCTTGGTCTACGCTTAAATCCTCAAAATCGTTCAGCGGTTCGAGGTGATGATGAAATTTCGCTTACAAAACGTGAGTACGATTTGTTAAGTGTTCTTTTGTCGAATGTTAATCGTGTAATGACACGTGAAGAACTGTTAGCCAATGTTTGGAGATATGATACTGATATTGAGACAAATGTTGTTGATGTTTACATTCGTTACCTTCGCGGAAAAGTCGATATTCCAGGTAAAGAATCTTACATTCAAACAGTTCGTGGAATGGGCTACATTATTCGAGAAAAATAATGATAAAATGGGAAGAAAAGTCTTTATCTAGAAAAATATCGATTTTCTCTTTGCTTCGGATTCTCCTTGTGTTAACTATTTTTAATCTAATCGTTTACTTTGGGACTACCCAATCTTTTTAGCACGAGAACGTTACGATGTTGAGCAAGGTGCCGAAGTAGTGAGAGATTTTTTGTCTCAAGAAAGTGCACTGACAGTTGATAATCTTTTGGAGCTGTTGGATGAATATAATGCTACGAGGTCACTTGTTGAGGAAGATGGTACCCAATATATCCTAGATAAAAGTGGTGGGATTGATGATTTGACTTCTGATAATCAAGATGTCGCCATTTTTAACAAGGATAAGCAATTAGTTTTAACGACTGATAAGTCAGTTGCAAATTTTAAAACAGGTACAGTTGGCAAAATAAAAATCTACCGTGCACCTGCTTTTACAGGTTACTATTCAACGGCGAAAGTTTACTCCAAAAACACAAAAGAAGTTATTGGCTATGTGACGCTTTTTCAACACTTTAGCTCCTACTATCGGATGCGATATTGTCTTGTAGCAATCCTTTTGATTACAGAGTTGGCTGAGATGGGGTTAATTTCACATGTTCTTTTCTCTTCGACAAAACGCTTTTTACGTCCGTTGGAAGAATTTCAAGGAGTTGTTAGTAATATTGCCGAAACCCCTGGTGATTTGACTGTCCGTAGTGCTATTCATTCTGGAGATGAAATTGAAGAAATTTCTGCTAACTTTGATAAAATGTTAGATCAAATTGAAGGGTATACTAAAAGACAAGCGCGTTTTGTTAGTGATGTTAGTCATGAATTACGAACACCGATTGCAGTTATTAAAGGACATCTTGGTTTACTGAAACGTTGGGGGAAAGAAGACCAACATATTCTTGAAGAAAGTTAGATGCTGCTTATCATGAAACGGATCGAATGTCCATTATGGTTAATGAAATGCTAGATATGGTTCGTGTTCAGGGAAGTTTTGATTTACACAAAGGTGAAAAAACAGATTTGAAAAAATCAATTGAATTTGTTTTGGGAAATTTCCGTATTTTGCACCCAGATTTTAATTTTCAATTTTCAACAAGTGTGGAAGAATGTGTCTTTGCAGAAATTTACAAAAATCATTTCGAACAGGCAATTTTGATTTTAATTGATAATGGCGTAAAATATTCTTCTGGAAGTAAAATAATACATGTGACTTTGGACGTCCAAGGAGATGATGCTATTATCAAAGTTCAGGATGAAGGAGAAGGTATTTCTCAGGAAGACCTAAAATATATTTTTGAACGTTTTTATCGAACAGATAAATCACGTAATTGTGTTTCGACACAAGGAGGTCTTGGGATTGGTTTAGCTATTCTTAAGCAGATTGTTAATGCTTATGAGATCAATGTTAGCGTTAATAGTGTTGTTGATGAAGGCACGGAGTTTACATTGGTTATTCCGATAATTAAGGCAAAACAAGATAAAACAGACTGAGTTTTTCTCTCGGTCTGTTCGTTTTTCTAATAAAGCATAATTGAACGGTCAATTTTTTATTAGAAAAGGGACAAGGTTTAAAAAATGGGAAAAGTTTTGGCTGATATGGTCAAACTGGTATTACTTTCCTAATGATTGATTTTATGTTAGAATAAAGTATTAAATTAATTGGTAAAATGGGGTGTTTGCATGCGTTGTCCAAAATGTAATTATAATAAATCAAGTGTTATTGATAGTCGCCAAGCTGAGGACGGAAATACCATTAGACGTCGTCGCGAATGTGAAAATTGCCATACACGTTTCACGACTTTTGAACGTGTTGAAGAATTGCCCTTACTAGTCATAAAAAAAGATGGAACGCGTGAACAATTTTCTCGTGAAAAGATTTTAAATGGTATTTTCCAAAGTGCTCAAAAACGTCCAGTATCAAGCGATGATATTGAACAAGTTGTCTCACGTATCGAGCAAAAAGTTCGTAGTGAGTACGAGGGTGAGGTTCCGAGTACAGCCATTGGTAACCTTGTCATGGATGAGTTAGCTGAACTTGATGAGATCACTTATGTGCGTTTTGCCTCTGTTTACAAATCGTTTAAGGACGTTGATGAGATTGAAGAACTTCTACAACAAATTACCAAACGAGTTCATAGTAAGAAGAAAAGAAGTAATTTAAATGAGACCGATTGATGAGTTTTCTTATATCAAAAATAATAAGGTTTTATTAGATTCTGATAGTCTTAGCCAGTTGTATCACCCAGTAATTGGAAATCACGCGGTTTTGCTTTACGATTATTTATTGGCATTTTTTGATAATGGTGTTAAACGTCATAAATTTAGTGAGATTCTCAATCATTTGCAATTAAGCATGCATCAGGCGGAAGAAGCTTTTGCAATTTTGACTGCTGTTGATTTGCTTGTTTTGTACCAAACACGTGATGCTTATGTTTTAAAATTACAGCCAGCTTTGAATCGTGAGACTTTTCTTAGCAATCCTATCTATCGTCGTTTGTTAGAGCAGGAAATTGGAGATGTTGCAGTGGCGGAATTGGATATTAAAATTCCGCAAGAGGCTAGAGATATTTCCAAAAAATTCTCGGATATTTTTTCAGCAGAGGGGACACCAAAGCCAAAAGCAAATGTGTCAAAAAATCATTTTGATTTGGATAGCTTTGAGCGTTTGATGTTGCGTGATGGCCTGCAATTTAAAGATGAAAAAGCAGATGTTGTTTCGATTTACAGCCTTGCTGACCAATACACAATGAATTGGTTTGATACCTATCATTTGGCAAAAAGCACGGCTATTAATGGTAAAATTTCACCACAACGAATGACTGTTCAGTTGGAACAACAAAAAAATACGACATCACAAGGTCAAAGCAAAGAGCAATTTGATGCCAAGGAACAAGTGATTATTCGTGAAGCTAAGCAAGCTAATGCAAGAGAATTTTTGGAGAAAATCAAAGCACCACGTCGTGCAGTAGTTACCGAGAGTGAGCGAAAATTATTGGAAGAATTAGCCAACATGAGCTTTTTAGATGAAGTAATTAACGTTATGGTGCTTTATACTTTAAGTAAAACACAGTCAGCTAATCTCAATAAACCTTACATTATGAAGGTAGCAAATGATTTTGCCTATCAAAATATTACGACTGCTGAAGCTGCTGTTTTGAAAATGCGCAGCTTTACCCAACGCAATAAAGACCGTAAAACACAAGCAAAGGTTGCTAAAAGCAATGTCCCTGAATGGACAGCAAAAGAATACAAGCACGTTGCTACTGCTGAAGAAAAGGCAAAATTGGAAGAACTCAAACGTAGCATGTTAGAAGATTAAGGAGCGAATGATGGAAAAATCGGACAAACCTTGGCTAAACAGCTTCGCCAAAGTCACACAGACCTTAATGAATTGACCCAAGTTATTTTAGCAGATAAGGAAATTGCTGATTTTATCACGTCAAATGGCTTGACTCAGAAGCAAATTAACCGTAGCTTACCTAAGTTTAATCAATTCATGGTGGAGCGTGAAAAATTTCAAAATCAGGATAAATCCTATATTGCTAAAGGTTACAAGCCTGCTCTTAGCATGAATGAGGGCTATGCAGATGTCATTTATTTGGAAACACGCGAGTTAGTCGAGGCTAAAAAACGTCAAGATATTAAAAATCGTGTGACTTTGATTGGTTTGCCAGCTAGTCTCAAACACATTTCAACAGATGATCTTGATTTAGGAGACCCAAATCGTATTGAAATTTACAATTATTTGAACGATTACCAAAAAAATCTTGAGACTGGAACTCAAAAAGGGCTTTACGTTTTTGGAAATTTTGGTGTTGGGAAGTCTTATTTGATGGCTTATCTAGCAAATCGTTTATCTGCCAAGTACGGCAAGTCAACGACCTTGCTTCATTTTCCGACTTTCTGTGTTGATATTAAAAATGCTATCAATACAGGAACGGTGAAAGAGCAAATTGACCAAATCAAACAATCTGAAATTTTAGTTCTTGATGATATTGGGGCAGAGCAACAAAGCCCATGGATTCGTGATGATGTTTTGCAGGTTATTTTACAATACCGCATGCAAGAAAATCTCTTGACATTCTTTACATCAAATCTTGATGTTAAAGGACTTGAAGAACATTTTGCGGCATCACGTTCAGGTGATGAAACATGGCAAGCCAAGCGTGTCATGGAACGTATTCGTTATTTGGCTCGTGAAATTCATTTACAAGGTGATAATCGTCGCTAATCGTAAATCATTAAAAGTGATAAAATAGATAAAAGAATTTGAAAGGAATAAATTCGACAAAGGGATTCTTGAGAAATCAAAATGTCTTTCGTGTGGAAAAAAATCCACTTAAAATAGTTTAGACTGTTTTAACGAAGCTGGTACTAGAAGAATTATGGCTTTACCTACAGTTGCTATTGTCGGGCGTCCAAATGTTGGAAAATCGACTTTGTTTAACCGTATTGCCGGTGAGCGCATTTCAATTGTGGAAGATGTCGAAGGTGTTACACGTGACCGCATTTACACAACGGGTGAATGGCTTAACCGCAAGTTTTCATTGATTGATACTGGTGGTATTGATGACGTTGATGCACCATTTATGGAACAAATCAAACACCAAGCTGACATTGCGATGACTGAAGCAGATGTTATCGTGTTTGTGGTTTCAGGAAAAGAAGGCGTTACAGATGCTGATGAATATGTTTCAAAAATCTTGTATCGTACTAATAAACCAGTGATTTTAGTGGTCAATAAAGTTGACAACCCTGAAATGCGTAGTGATATTTATGACTTTTACTCACTTGGTCTTGGGGACCCATATCCAGTATCATCTGTTCACGGGATTGGTACAGGGGATGTCTTGGATGCTATCGTTGAAAATCTGCCTGTTGAGGAAGAGGACGAAAATCCAGATATTATCAAATTCAGTCTGATTGGTCGTCCAAACGTTGGTAAATCAAGTTTGATTAATGCGATTCTTGGTGAAGAACGTGTGATTGCAAGCCCAATTGCAGGGACAACACGTGATGCTATCGACACAAACTTTACGGACAGCGAAGGTCAAGAATACACAATGATTGACACCGCAGGTATGCGTAAATCTGGTAAGGTTTATGAAAATACTGAAAAATATTCAGTAATGCGATCAATGCGTGCCATTGATCGTTCAGACATCGTTCTTATGGTTATCAATGCCGAAGAAGGAATTCGTGAGTACGATAAACGTATTGCAGGATTTGCTCACGAAGCTGGTAAAGGAATCATTATCGTTGTTAACAAATGGGATACAATTGAAAAGGACAACCATACAGTTGTAAAATGGGAAGAAGATATTCGTGATCAATTCCAATTCTTGTCATATGCACCAATTGTCTTTGTTTCAGCGGCGACAAAACAACGCTTGAACAAATTACCTGATATGATTAAGAAAATTAGCGCAAGCCAAAACAAACGTATTCCGTCAGCTGTGCTTAATGATGTTATCATGGATGCTATTGCTATCAACCCAACACCAACAGATAAAGGGAAACGTTTGAAAATCTTCTACGGCACACAAGTTTCTGTTAAACCACCAACGTTTGTTATCTTTGTTAACGAAGAAGAACTCATGCACTTCTCATATATGCGTTTCTTGGAAAATCAAATCCGTGCAGCTTTCGGCTTGAAGGCACACCAATCAATTTGATTGCCCGGCAAACGTAAATAAGATTTAAAAGCACCGTTTGTGGTGCTTTTTTGCTGCATTTGGAAAATATCGCTAAAATAAAATTAAAAGGATTATTTTTCAAGCTAAAGAGGGCTGAATTTGATATAATAAAAGGATAAGGAAAAAGGTGGTGGCTAAGAGTGGGTAGAATGATTCCAGGTCGAATTCGCAATCAGGGAATAGAACTTTACGAACAAGGTTTGGTTGATATTGTTAGTAAACAAGAAGAAGTAATTCAAGCGAAAGTTGGTGTACATCATCTTCAGTATGCTTTAGAAGATGAACAAGTGAGATGTGATTGTGATCTGTTTGCCAAGAAAAAATATTGTGAGCATTTGGCGGCTTTAGAGTACTTCCTAAAGAATAATACAGAAGGCAAAGAGTTGTCAGATGAGCTTAGTTCACATCAAGAAATTCAGCAAGAAACGAAAAAAGTAACCTCATTTGGTAGTGTCTTTCTGGACGGCTTGGTTATCAACGATGACGACACAACAAAATACCGTTTAGCAGCTTATGGTAATCAGAGCCCCTATTCATCAGATTATTGGTGGACGTTAAAAATTAATCGTTTGCCTGATGACCGTGCTTATGTTGTCCGAGACATTAAAGCCTTTTTAGCGATTATTAAAAGCGAAGGCTATTATCAAATTGGGAAAAATTATTTTGAACCTTTGTCTTTGATTCAATTTGATGAGGCTAGTAAAGACTTAATTCAATTTTTATGGCGTGTCTTGCCAGATAGTGACCGTGTTGATTTGGAGTATATTTTGCCAAATCACGGTCGAAATCTTGCGTTGACAAGTGGGACATTTGAGGAAGGCATTTCATTGTTAAACGCGCTTTATGATTTCTCATTTGAACACAATCATCAAAATTATGGGCAACTGGTTTTTAGACCATTAGATGCCTCAGAAGGGCTGTTGTCATTTAAAGTCATGGTTCACCGTCAATCAATTGAACTAATTATTACAGAAAAAACATTTCAGCCACTTTTTGACAATACTTTCTTATTTACAAATGGTATGATTTACGGTTTGAATTTGAAACAACAAAAAATCTTAGCCGCTGTTCGTAGTCTGCCGATTGAGTCTGATTTAGCGAAGCATTTGTTCTTTGATTTGGATGACCAAGCAAAATTAGCTGCTAGTTTGCTTGATTTTAAAGAGCTTGGAGTGGTTGAAGCTCCGAAAAGTTTTGAAATTCATGACTTTGTACCTTCTTTCCATTTAATGTTAAATGAATACCAAGAGATTGCTTTAAAGGTGACTTTTGATTATGGTACGGTTAAGGTCAGTAGTAAACGTGAACTCGAAGACTTACCATTTGCTAGTCATTTTAAGCATGAAGAACGTGTGTTTAGGACTTTAGAAGCAAATGGCTTTGCTGCCTCGTTTTCATCTTACCATGCACCTTTGGCGAATGAAGATTTATACGACTTTTTTACCAATACTTTGGAACAATTGGAACGTTTAGGTAAGGTAATCCTGTCTGATGATCTTGAGGAAATGCGTCAGTTTGAGCGCCCACAAGTTTCTGTTCAAACAAATGGTGGTTTGTTGGATATTTCTTTTGATTTTTCAACTATTTTTGAAAACGATATTGATGCTGCCTTAGAAGCACTCTTTAAAAATCAACCCTATTTTGTGAATGATGCTGGTAAATTAGTTGTTTTTGATGAGGAAACACAACGTGTCAGCAATGCTTTGCAAAAATTACGAGCTAAGCAGCTGAAAAATGGGCATTTACAATTAGAAGCCATTTCAGCGTTCCAAATTTCAGATTTATTCCAAGACAATGATCGTGTGACATTTTCAAAAGAAGTTGAACAATTGGCACACGATTTGAGACACCCAGAAAATTTTGAGGTTACGATTCCGGAATTAAACACGCAGTTGCGAGATTATCAGACGACTGGTGTTCGTTGGTTATCTATGCTTGACCATTACGGATTTGGTGGTATTTTAGCTGATGATATGGGACTCGGTAAAACCTTACAAACAATTGCTTTTCTAACCTCTAAATTAACGCCAGAAACACGCATTTTGATTTTATCGCCGTCAAGTTTGATTTACAATTGGCAGGATGAATTTACCCGCTTTGCACCAGAAATTGATGTCGTTGTGGCTTACGGTTTAAAAGCAGTGCGTGATGATATTATTTCGCAAAATCATCAGGTTGTGATTACTAGTTATTCCTCTTTCCGTCAAGATTTTGACGAATATAGTCAATTGAATTTTGATTATTTGATTTTGGATGAAGCGCAAGTGATGAAAAATACACAAACGAAGATTGCTCATTATTTGCGCCAATTTAAGGTTAAAAATTGTTTTGCTCTTTCTGGAACACCGATTGAAAATAAATTATTGGAAATCTGGTCAATTTTCCAAATTGTTTTACCAGGATTATTGCCAGATAAAAAACGTTTCCTCAAAATGGAAGCTAAGCAAGTGGCACGTTTTATTAAGCCATTTATCATGCGTCGCCGTAAAGAAGAAGTTCTTCCAGAATTACCAGATTTGATTGAAATTAATTATCCTAATGAGCTTGATCATAAGCAAAAAGCGATTTATTTAGCACAGCTTCGACAAATGCAAGAAACGATTGCAGGAGCATCTGATGCCGATATTAATCGTCGTAAGATTGAGATTTTATCAGGTATTACGCGTTTGCGGCAAATTTGTGACACACCAAGTCTCTTTATGGATTACAATGGTGAAAGTGGCAAACTAGATAGTCTTCGCACTCTCTTGATACAAGTTAAAGAAAATGGACACCGTGCTCTTATCTTTTCACAATTTAGAGGGATGCTTGATATTGCAGAAAAAGAAATGGAAGAGCTTGGTTTAACTTCCTACAAGATTACAGGGTCAACACCAGCGAATGCCCGTCAAGAAATGACACGAGCTTTTAATAATGGCTCAAAAGATACCTTCTTAATTTCTTTGAAAGCAGGTGGTGTAGGACTTAACTTGACTGGTGCCGATACGGTTATCTTGATTGACCTTTGGTGGAATCCAGCTGTTGAAATGCAAGCCATTAGCCGTGCTCATCGTATTGGTCAAAAAGCAAACGTCGAAGTTTTATGCTTAATTACACGCGGAACCATTGAAGAAAAAATTCTAGAAATGCAAGAAAGCAAGAAAAATCTTGTAACAACGGTACTTGATGGTAATGAAACTCGTGCTAGTATGACCATTGAAGACATTAAAGAAATTTTAGGTGTCGATTAATAATCTTAACGTCAGTTTTTCAGCTATGAAAGACTGACTTTCTTTTGTGAAAACTTTGAA
>ENA-OQBT01000216-OQBT01000216.1-human-gut-metagenome-genome-assembly--contig:-NODE-216-length-40066-cov-3.457773_pt1 | contig 40066 bp, 60 predicted proteins | sample MGYA00242749_ERZ504557 | MGnify/ENA primary metagenome ERZ504557 (study PRJEB26092, sample SAMD00036243) | human gut metagenome | host: Homo sapiens | study: EMG produced TPA metagenomics assembly of... | reverse complement strand
CGGCGGCCAGCGCCAGCGCATCGCCATCGCCCGGGCCATCCTCAAGAACCCGCGCATCCTCATCCTCGATGAAGCGACGTCGGCCCTCGATACGGAAAGCGAAAAAATCGTCCAGGCCGCCTTGGACCGCCTCATGGAAGGCCGTACGGCCGTCGTCATCGCCCATCGCCTGAGTACGGTCCGCAATGCCGACAACATCGTCGTCATCGACCATGGCCGCATCGTCGAAGAAGGAACCCATGAAGAACTGCTGGCTAAGGACGGCCTCTATGCCCATCTCTATGCCGTACAGTTCAACGATACTACGGAAGACACAGCGTCAGAAGGTTGATTCGTGATGAAAAATCTAAAATCCCATCCTATGTACTGGCTGTATAATATCCTGCTCCTCATTTACTGGGCGACACTCATTCCCATGCTCATTTACCGGCTCATCCGGGAAGAAGGATTTTATCAGCGCATCAAACAGAGTATCGGCTTTTTGCCGGAAGAATTAAAAGATAAAATATCCAATCGCCATGCCATCTGGTCCATGCCGCGTCGGTCGGGGAAATCGTCGCGGCCAGCCCGATTGTGCGGGAAATGCGCAAGACTCATCCGACGAAGTCATCATCGTCTCTGTCGTCACGGCGACGGGTTTCCGCATGGCCCATCAGATCATCAAAGGCGCCGATGGGATCCTCTATTTCCCGCTGGACCTGCCTTATCTGACCAACCGCATCCTGACCATCGTCAATCCCCAGGCCATCGTCCTCGTCGAAACGGAAATCTGGCCGAATTTCCTGCGCATCGCTGCCGACAAGCACATCCCGGTCATGATGATGAACGGCCGCATCAGCCAGCGCAGTGCCGTCCGCTACCGGATGATCACCTTCTTTACGCGCCGCGTCTTGTCGACGATCCGCATGTTCTGCATGCAGAGCCGCATCGACGCCCAGTATATCATCGACATCGGCGCCGACCCCAATAAGGTCATCGTTACGGGCAACACCAAGTACGACCAGACCTACGGCATCGTCACGGAAGAAGAAAAGAAGCGCTTCCTCCATGAACTGGCTTTGCCGAAGGGACGTACCCCATCATGATCGCCGGCAGTACCATAAAGGGGAGAACGGTTCGGTCTATAAGCCTTCGTCAAGATACGGGACCATTTCCCGGACGCTAAATTGATCATCGCGCCGCGCTATATCTACCAGGCCGACCTCATCGCCGACGAAGGGCTGAAGCATGGCGTCATCATGGTCAAGCGCAGCGATATGAAGGCCGGGAAACCGGTCAAAGCCGACTATGACGCGTCATCCTCGATACGATCGGCGAATTGGGCCGTGTCTACAGCCTGGGCGACCTCATCTTTGTCGGCGGCAGCCTGGCCCATATAGGCGGCCATAATATCCTGGAACCGGCAGCTCATGGCAAGCCCATCGTCGTCGGTCCCAATATGTTCAACTTCGTTGAAATCTTCGATCTCCTCAGCAGCCGCGGCGCCTGCGTCATGGTCAAGAATGAAAAGGAATTTATCGACACCTGCCTGGATATCCTTATCCATCCGGACCGGGCCGAAGCCATGAAACGCAGCTGTATCGAAGTCGTCCAGGAAAACCAGGGGCGACGCGGAAGAACCTGGAACAGCTGCAGCAGATGCTCGATGCTGTCCACGGCGGGAGGTGAGGCCATGTCTTTTCGCAACTGGCAACGGCCTATTTCCATTACCTCACCGGCAGCGGTCCGCATCGCTGCTGGGACTGGCCGGCCCTGGCCCTGTTGAGCGGGGCGTCCTGGCTGTATCGGAAAGGCGTCCTGGCCAAGTATCATTCCATCGCTTCTCATCCGGAACGGCAGGAACACGTGCCGGCCGTCGTCATCAGCCTGGGCAATATCACTGTCGGCGGTACGGGTAAGACGCCGACAGCGTGTATGCTGGCCCGGCGCCTGCAGGCCCAGGGCTGGCGCGTAGCCCCTGGCTCAAGCCGGGCTACCGCTCCAGCGGGAACAGGGCGGGGCTGCCGTCATGTCCGACGGGCAGCACGTCCTGCTGACGGCTGAAGAAGGCGGCGATGAAGCCTGCCTCATGGCCCGCAGCCTGCCAGGTGTTCCCGTCCTCGTCGGCCCGCCATCGGGCCGCCGGCGGCCGTCTGGCTGTCGAACGCTTCGGGACGCAGGTCCTCCTTCTCGACGACGGCTTCCAGCACTGGCAGCTGTACCGGGACTTGGACATCGTCCTCGTCGACGGGACCAATCCGTTCGGCAACGGCCACGTCCTGCCGCGGGGAATCCTGCGGGAACCGCTGGAACAGCTGGCACGGGCCGGCGCCTTCATCATTACGAAAAGGGACCAGATTTCCCAGGACCGGGCGGATGCCATTGTCCGTCAGTTGCGGCAGTACAACCGGCAAGCGCCGGTGCCATGGCCATCCACAAGCCGTCGCGCTGCCTGTCCTTTGCCGCCTGGCACGAAGGCCGGAGCGATGGCGCCGGAGAGTTACGGCCCGACGGGCAGCCGGTCCTGGCCGTATCGGCCTTGGGCAATCCGGCCTCCTTTGAACGGACTTTGAGCGATGCCGGTTTTACCGTCACCGGTGCCATCCGCTATGAAGACCATCACCAGTACAGCCGCGGCGATATCCGTCAGATGGCTGACCAGGCGGCGGCTGCCGGCTGCCCCCTGGTGACGACGGAAAAAGATGCCGTCAAGCTGCCGGCATCCCTCATCCATGAATACGACCTGCCACTGTACGTTTTGAGTATCACCATTGAAATCGTAGAAGGACAGGAGACAATAGATACGATTCTGCAAGCAGTATTGGAGGATAAACTATGAAATTTGTATGCATCATCCATCGCGCTATGCATCGACGCGCCTGCCGGGCAAACCACTGTGTGATATTGCCGGCAAGCCCATGGTACAGCGCGTCTACGAACAGGCTGCCAAGCCTCGAAACTGACGTCTGTCGTCGTCGCCGTAGATAATCCAAAAGTCTATGACACGGTCGTCACCTTCGGCGGCCATGCCGTCATGACCCGGGAAGACCACGCCAATGGTACGGACCGCCTGGCCGAAGCGGTCGGTCATTTTCCCGATGCCGACGTCATCGTCAACGTCCAGGGCGACGAACCGCTCATCGCGCCGGACGTCATCGACGACTTGTGCCGGGCCTTTGAAGCGGAACCGGACCTGACCATGGCTACCGTCGCTGCGCCTTTGCAGGAAGACGAATACGACGACCCGAGTGCCGTCAAAGTCGTCCTCAACCAGAAGGATGAAGCCATGTATTTTTCGCGCTCCCTCATCCCGTACCCGCGCCACTCCTTTGAAGAAGGGGGCATCCAGCCCTATAAGCACATCGGTATCTATGCCTATCGCCGGGACTTCCTCCTGCATTACGCGGCCATGGAACAGACGCCGGCAGAAAAAGTCGAGTCCCTGGAACAGTTGCGGGTTCTCGAAAATGGTTATAAGATAAAAGTAATAAAGACTCATCACCAATTCATCGGTATCGATACGCCGGATGACCTGGAACACATCCGCCGTTATTTTGCCGAATCTGCTCATAAAGGGGAATAGACTATGGAAAAAGTGAAACAAATTCAGGTTGGCAGCCAGACCGTCGGCGGCGATGGCAAGCTTTTCGTCATGGCCGGCCCGTGCGTCATCGAAGACCCGGAACGGACCCTGGCCATTGGCAAGGCCATGAAGGCTATCTGCGAAAAATTGGGCCTGACCTATATCTTCAAGGCTTCTTTTGATAAGGCGAACCGCTCGTCCTATACGTCGTACCGCGGACCGGGCCTGACAGAAGGACTGCGCATCCTGGCCGATATCAAGAAAGAACTCCAGGTCCCCGTCGTCAGCGATATCCACGAAACCTGCCAGGCCGAAGCGGCTGCGGAAGTCCTGGACGTCATCCAGATCCCGGCCTTCCTCTGCCGCCAGACCGATTTATTGGAAGCCGCTGCGGCTACGGGGAAATGCGTCAACGTCAAGAAAGGCCAGTTCCTGGCACCGGAAGACATGAAGAACGTCGTCGCCAAGATCGAACACGCCGGCAATGAAAACATCATGCTCACCGAACGGGGCATCAGCCTGGGTTATCACAACCTGGTCGTCGACATGCGGTCCTTCCCGATCATGCGAAGCTTCGGCTATCCCGTCGTCTTCGATGCGACCCACAGCGTCCAGCTGCCCGGCGGAGCCGGCACGAAATCGGCCGGCCAGCGCCAGTTCGTCGGCAACCTGGCACGGGCCGCTGCCGGCGCCGGTATCGACGGCGTTTTCATGGAAGTCCACGATAACCCGGCCGAAGCCCTCAGCGATGGGCCGAACATGCTGTACTTATCGCAGGTCGAAGGCGTCCTCCGCGATATGGCAGCCATCAACGAAATCGCCCAGCGAAGCGTAAGCACGGATAAATAAGCACGGGCAAGAAGGAGACGAAATCATGATGGATATTTTAGAAGAAGCAAAAGACGTGCTCCATCAGGAAGCACAAGGCATTGAAAAGTTGATTCCTACGCTCAATCAAAATTTCGTCAATGCCGTCAACATGATTATGAAATCGAAGGGCCGGGTCATCGTCACGGGCATGGGGAAATCCGGCCACATTGCCCGCAAAGTATCGGCGACGCTGTCTAGTACGGGGACGCGTCTATTTTCCTCCATCCGGCCGAAGCCATCCACGGCGACTTGGGCATGGTCACGTCCGATGATGTCGTACTGGCCTTTTCGAACAGCGGGGAAACCGTAGAAATCCTCAACATCCTGCCGTCGCTCAAGCGTATCGGTGCCAAACTCATCACCGTCGTCGGCAACCACAATTCGACGCTGGCCAAGCACGCCGACATCATCCTCGACGCATCCGTAGAAAAAGAAGCCTGCCCGCTGGGACTGGCTCCGACGACGAGTACGACGGCTGCCCTGGCCTTGGGTGATGCCCTGGCAGTGGTCCTCTTGACGCAGCATCATTTCACGAAGGAACAGTTCGGCATTTTCCATCCGGCGGAGCCTGGGCAAGAAGCTCCTGCTCACCGTCGACGATGTCATGCATAAAGGCCAGGATAATCCTGTCGTCAGCGAAGACAGCATCGTCCAGGATGCCCTCTTCCTCATGACGGAAAAAGGACTGGGTGCCGTATCCGTCGTCGATGAAGACGGCAAGCTCGTCGGCCTGGTCACTGACGGCGACGTCCGCCGCGGCCTGGAAACGGGCTCCAATTTCCTCCAGTGGCCTGTCGATGCCATGATGACCAAGAACCGCGGGTCATTGCCAACCATAAACTTGCGACGGAAGCCCTGCACATCATGGAAAAGAACCAGCCCCGTCCGATTACGGTACTGCCCGTCGTCGACAAGGACGATAAAGTTGTCGGCATGATCCATATTACCGATTTGCTGCGGCAGGGAGTGGTCTGATGAGCTTTTTGACACATATCAAGATGCTGGCCCTCGACGTCGATGGCGTCATGACCGACGGCATCATCTATTACAGCCCGTCCGGCGATGCCATGAAGGGCTTTTCCGCCCGCGACGGCATGGGCATTTCCCTCATCCGGGCTGCCGGCCTCAAGACAGCCCTGGTCACGGGACGCCGGTCGCCCATGGTCGAACAGCGGGCGAAAGACCTGCATATCGACTACGTCCTGCAGGACTGCTCGCGCAAGCTCCTGGCCATGCAGCAGTTGTGCAGTGAAATCGGCCTGTCCCTCGATGAAGTGGCCTATATGGGTGACGACTTGAATGACGTCGAGCTCATTGCCAATGCCGGTTTCGGTGCAGCGCCCCTCGATGCCTGCGAAGAAGCCCGGCGGTCGGCGCTTTCGTTTCGGCCTATCCCGGCGGCCACGGGGCCCTGCGGGAATTTGCCGAATATATCTTGAAGAGCCAGCATGTCTGGGACAAGGTCCTGAGCCGTTATTTAGGCGATGGGAGCCTTACGTTGCGCCAATAGGAAAGGAGAGTCTGTATTGTGAGTAAGGAATGGCAGTACCATGCTGCGCGCGGATTCGGCAAGATTCTCTGTCATCTGCCCTATCCGTTTATCATTTCCTTGGGTCGCAAACTAGGCCCTCTCGTAGGAAAGTTGATGAAGAAGCAGCGCAACCGCGGGATTTTCCAGATCCAGCGCGGCCTGGAATGCAGCCGGGAAGAAGCGGAACGCATCATGACCGAAGTCTTCCGCAACCTCGGCCAGTCGCTCATGGAAATCCTCTATACGCCCAATCTGAACCCCGGGAATATCCGCGACTATGTTACCCTGGAACATCCGGAACGCCTCGATGAGGCCGTGAAGGAAGGGAAGGGCGTCATCGTCCTGACGGCCATATGGGCAACTGGGAATGGCTCGGCGCCCTGGCCATGTACGGCTATCCGGCGTCGACCATCGTCAAGAATCAGGCCAACGACGCCGTCACGCGCCTGCTCAACGAAAACCGTGAAGGCATGGGCTGGAAGTCTTTGCCCGCGGCGGCAATGAATGATCATCGCTGCCCGTGCCCTGAAGCGCAAGAAGCTCCTGGGCTTCCTGGCCGACCAGGACGGCGGCTTCCACGGCGTTCCTCAGCCGTTCTTGGGCAAGATGAGCTCGACGCCTAAGGGGCCGGCCATGTTTGCTCAGAAATTCCATTCCCCCATCGTGCCGGTCTTTCCCGTCCATGACGAAAACCATCGGACCCATTTGATGATCGGCGAGGTCATGCACTTTGAAGATACGGGGAATAAAGAAGAAGATATTGCCCGCATGACCCGCAAGATGGCTGTGGTCACAGAGCAATTCATCAAAGAACATCCGACAGAATGGCTGTGGTTCCAGCACCGCTGGAGTACAGAACCGGAAGAAATCATAGCGTTGCAGCAGAAACCGGAGGCGCATACCGATGATAGCAAGAAAAGACTGAAAAAGAATAAAATTTCCATCATTGCCGCCGTCGTCGTCATCGCCTTCGCCGTCATGCTCTACGTTTTCATGTATCCCCAGAAGACGGAAGACCCGATGGTCAGCCCGGATAAGCTCGTCGAATTTGAAGGGACGGAGCTGGAAGAAAAGAAGGAGGGCCAGCTCGTCTGGAAATTGACAGCCGATAAGATCCAGATCGACCCGGACACGCAGATCATGTATTTCACCAATCCCAAGGCCCTGGTCATCGCCGAAGACGGGACACAGATGACCATTACGTCGGATAAAGGCGTCGTCGACCGTCAGAAGCGGACCATCGAAATCAAACCGCCGGTCAAAGCGGAAACCGATAAGGGCGATACGTTGCAGACCGACGGCAGTGTGTATTATAATATGGATACGCGTATGATCAAAGGCGGCAAAGTCGTCATGGACCGCCATGATAAGACGTCGCTCAAAGCCGATGCCTTTGAAACGGACAGCAGCCTGACCAACGTAAAGCTGACTGGCCATGCGCAGGTGACAAAGGGAGAATGACTATGATGGAATTACTTGGAAAGAAACTGGCTGTGGCCGCCCTCCTGGGAGCCATGGTTCTGCCGGCCGTCGGCGCCGTGGCAGCGGATAACAATGGCAATCCTGCCGTATCCGTTACGGCAGACACGCTGGAATATAACGGCAAGACCCAGGTCGCTACGGCGACGGGCAATGTCGTCATCGTCCGCGACCAGGCTACGATGACCGGCAATAAAGCCGTCTACAACCTCAAGACGGCCGAAGCGACATGGAAGGCAACGTATCCATTCAGCAGCCGGATATGCAGCTCAACGCCGATAAGGTCCATTCGACGAATAAGAATTACGTCGTCGCTACCGGCAGTGTCCGCGGCGTCTATGACGATAAGAAAGTCAATGGCGATAAAGTCGAATACTATCTCGACCAGGATTACGGCATCGTCACGGGCAACGGCTATCTCGAAGCCCAGGGCTCGCAGATGTGGGCCGACCATATCAATGCCTGGTTCAAGCAGATAAAGGCTGTCGGCACGGGCAACGTCCATATCGAATCGCCGGCAGAAAACCTCGTCGCTTATGCCAACCAGGCCGTCTACACCCAGACACCGGGCCAGAATGACGGCGTCATCCACTTGACGGGGAACGTCAATGCCACGCAGAACGGCAATTCCCTCAACGGCGACAACGTCGATATCCGCCTGGCCGATAATTCCGTCCAGACCCGGAGCCGGTCGACCATCGTCATCGTACCGGGCAGTAATCCGTAAGAGTAAGGGGTACCTATGTTTATTCAGACTGAAGATCTCGTAAAAGCGTATAAAGAACGGAATGCCGTCAACGGCGTCAGCATCCGCGTCGACCAAGGGCAGATTGTCGGCCTCCTGGGGCCGAACGGTGCCGGCAAGACGACGACGTTCTACATGATCGTCGGCATCGAACGGCCGACGGCGGGGAAAATCACCATCGACGGCAAGGACATCACCCGCCTCCCTATCCATAAGCGGGCCGCCTATGGCATCGGCTATCTGCCCAGGAAGCGTCGATTTTCCGCAAGCTCACCGTCGAAGATAACCTCCTGGCCATGCTGGAGACGACGAAACTCAGCAAGAAGGAACAGCGTGAAAAGGCAGAGGCCTTGATGGAAGAATTTTCCATCACCCAGCTCCGCGACCGCCTGGGTATCCAGCTTTCCGGCGGCGAACGGCGCCGCGTCGAGATTGCCCGCTGCCTAGTCATGGACCCGGCATTCATCCTCCTCGATGAACCTTTTGCCGGCATCGACCCTGGCCGTCAACGATATCCAGGCATCATCAGCCATTTGAAGAACCGCGGCATGGGCGTTCTCATTACCGACCACAACGTCCGGGAAACGCTGAGCATCGTCGATAAGGCCTATATTTTGAGTGAAGGGAAGATCCTCCTCGAAGGCAGCCCGGAAATGATTGCCAATGACCCGATAGCCAAGAAATTCTACTTAGGCGAAGAATTCAGGATGTAACAGGGAGTATGGAATGCGAATATTAGATAAGTATATATTAAAAGAATTTATTGGCCCCTTTTTGTTTGGCGTCTGTGCTTTTACAGCGGTCTTCGTCGGCACGGGGACGCTCTACCGTATTGCCAACTTGATCAACCAGTACGGGGCTTCGGCCTGGGCCGCGTTCCGCGTCTTCGTCCTGGCTATGCCGTCGATCATCGTCGTCACCTTTCCCATGTCCGTCCTCTTGGGATCGCTCATGGCCTTTGGCCGCTTGTCCAGCTCCAGTGAAATGATCGTCATGCGGGCTGGCGGTCAGAATTTCATCCGCCTGGCCATGCCGATCTTCGTGGCGGCTTTCTTCATTTCCATCGGGGCGACGGCCTTCAATGAATACGTCGTGCCTAAGGCCAATAATGCCTACAATACGATTATCAATGAAGAAATCAAGCACAACGTCGCGCCGACGACGCAGGATCATATCATCATCAAGAATACCAAGGGATCGGATATCTCCAGCCTCATGTATGCCCGTCAATATGACGCCAATACGAAGCAGCTCAAGGATATTACCGTCCAGGAATTTGAAAATGATACGCTCATGCGCGTCGAACAGGCTGACCGGGCCGACTGGAACGGCCAGAAATGGATCATGCACGAAGGCATGATCTACGACGTATCGGCCAATGAACAAACAACGCGGTCCTTGAAGTTCCAGAACCAGGCCCTGCCGATCACGCAGAAGCCGAATAAGATCAATGCGTCCCAGAAGAAACCGGATGAATTGACGATTCGCGAATTGCGGGAACAGATCAAGCTCCTGGACCAGAACTCGGTCAATACCAATAAGATGAAAGTCGAAATGTACAATCGCTTTGCCCTGCCCCTGGCCAGCCTGGTCTGTGCCATCGTCGGCGCTCCCCTGGGGATGCAGAAACAGCGCGGCAGTTCGTCCATCGGCTTCGGCATCAGCGTCGTCGTCATCTTTATTTACTATTCCATCATGACCCTGGGCAACGCCTTGGGCAACGGCGGCAAGATACCGCCGTACATCGCCGCCTTCCTGCCAGACATCATCTGCGGCATCGCCGGCGTCATCTTAGTCTATAGAAAATCGAAGTGAGGAAAAGGGTTTGTCGCATGACGACAAGCCCTTTTTGAGTTTGAAGTTTGAAGTTGAAAGTTTGATGTGGAGGGGACAAAATTTAAAAGCCATCGCCTCAAACATTTAAGAAAAAGGGGACCTCGCATGATGGTAGAACCTTCGTGCGGCAGCCCCTTTTTAGGGATTAGCAGTTAGGGGTTAGTTACGGACGGCTGACGGCTAGGGCAGGACGGCCCTTGCAGTCCAGGGCTGTTATGGGCTATAATATAATGATATAAAGATATGAGCAAAGGTGGTGTCTTATGGAATACGGATGGGTCATGCTGATTGTCTTGTCTGTTATGGGCGGGATTATCGCTTATCTCGGTGATAAGATCGGCTCCCGGGTAGGGAAACAGAAAATTAAATTATTCGGCTTGCGCCCGAAATATACGTCCATCCTGGTCACGATCCTGACGGGTATCAGCATTGCCGTCATCACCTTAGGCGTCATGTCTATTTTGTCGGAAAACGTCCGCATTGCCTTGTTCGGCATGCACCAGCTGCAGATGCAGAAGGCCCAGCTCGAAGCCCAGCGCGACGAACTGTTGCAGCAGGCTAAGGAGCTGGGGCAGGAATTGGATGACAAGAACAACCTCATCGCTTCCAATGAAGAACTGCTGAAGAAGCAGCAGGAACAACTGGATGGCAAGAACGAGGAAATCCGGACGACGCAGCTCGACTTGCAGCAGGCCCAGTCGGCCCGCGACGACAAGGCCCGTCAGCTGACGGTCATCCAGGTCGCCATGGACGAAGCCAAGAAGCAGCGCGACTCGGCCCTGGCCGACAGTGAAAAGGCCCGCCAGGACGTAGCTCTGCTGGAAGAAACGAAGCAGAAGATGATGAGCACCATCGACGTCCTCGACAAGCGTATCAAGCTGCTCAATGAAACGATGACTAATATCCGCGAAGGGACCGTCGTCTTCCGCGTCGGCGAAGTCCTGTCCAGCAATGTCCTCAACGGCGGCCTGAGCCAGGCCCAGACGAGGGAAGAACTGAGCCGGGCCATGAGCCAGACCAATACTATGATCTGCCGCCACCTCGCGTCCGTGATGAAAATACAGTCCTCCTCTACATTTCGCCGGATGAGTTCAATGCCACTGTCGACGCCCTGCAGAAGGCCGGGAAGTCGCAGAAACTGGTCCGTATCATCGCCGCCGGCAACATCATGCTCGGCGAACCGGCCCTGGTCCACGTGGAAATGTATGACAACAACCTCATCTATCACCGCGGCGACGTCGTCTATGAAGAACGGCTGACGGCTCAGGAATTGTCGAACAATGCCGAATTACAGGTCATGCGCTTCCTCCATAACGTCAACCAGCAGGCCCAGGCGAAAGGCCTCCTGCCGGACCCGCTGACGGGGAATGTCGGGGCCCTGACGGCCACGGAAATGTTTGAAACCATCAGCAAGATAAAGAATCACGGCGGCTCCGATATCGTCCTCAAAGCCGTGACTGAAACCGATACCTACACGGCCGGCCCGTTGCAGATCGATATCCGCGTAGAAGCCGATGAATAAGGGGGAGATATTTTGATCTTTGCTATTGATCCTGGTTCGGAAAAGACCGGGACCGCTGTCGTCGCAGAAGATGGCAGCCTGGTTACCAAGGCCATCGTGCCGACGCCGGAGCTGGGCGATTATTTGAGCTGGGTTTATGAAACCCATCCCTTTTCCCACATCGTCATGGGCGACGGGACGAATCACAAGAAGCTGCAGCCCCTGGTCGAGCAGTGGATTGCCCGGGACCATCAGGATATCACCTTTTCCTTGACCGACGAGAAATTCACCACTGTCGAAGGGCGCAAGCTCTACTTCAAATACACGCCGCGCAGGGGCTGGCGCCGCTTCGTGCCCCTGTCCTTTCAGTATCCGCCGGAACCGGTCGATGATTTCGTCGCCTGGATCATCGGCCGCCGTTATTTAGCCAAACAACGAGGAGGAAATCCATGAAATATATCTTGCGTGCCCTGGGCCTGGCCTTTGGCGCTCTCATCTACACCATCGGCCTGGACGTCTTCCTGGTCCCGAACCATGTCATCGACGGTGGCGTCGTCGGCATCGCCTCATGGCCGCGCAGCTGACGGGTATCAGTTTCAGCGTGTTCATCATCATCCTGAACATCCCGTTCTTCATCTTCGGCTATAAGAAGATAGGTGCCTTTTTTACGGTATCTTCGCTCTTTTCCATCCTCTGCCTGTCAGGGTGGAGCAATTTCATCCATTACGAACCGGTCACGTCGGACCCCTTCTTGTCGACCATTTACGGCGGCATCATCATCGGTCTCGGCGTGGGCCTCATCATCCGCTGGGGCGGCTCCCTGGACGGGACGGAAGTCCTGGCCATCATCGCCGACAGGCGCACGCCCTTTTCCGTCGGCGAGACGATCATGTTCTTCAACCTCTTCATACTGGGCAGTTCGGGCTTCGTCTTCTCCTGGGACAGCGCCATGTATTCCCTGGTGGCATACTTCATCGCCTATAAGATGATCGACGTCGTCACCAACGGCCTCGACGAAATGAAGGGCATGCTCATCGTCACAGGCAAGCACGACCAAGTCACGGACTGCCTGACTAAAGACATGGGCCGCGCCGTGACCCTCATCAACGGCGAAGGCGCATACAAGCGGGAAAAGACGATGATTCTCTACTGCGTCGTGTCGCGCCTGGAAGTCACTAAGATCCGCGATGCCATTACCAGTGTCGACTCCAATGCCTTCGTCTCGGTCTTTGATATCAGCGAAGCGCACGGCGGCCTGTTTAAAAGACATAAAATGCATGGGTAAAAAGTCAAAAAAGGCTTGACATAATTGGCGAATCTGCTGTATTGACATACAGCGCATATTTGCTATTATATAAAATAATTGGGTTATAGCGTTAACCTGAAAATGACAACACAGGTGGGAGAACACCTATTGGGAGGTATACAATGGCACAGTTAAATTTCAATATCGAAGATATTTGCGGGACGCTGTCGGAAAATAAAGACGGCTGGCGCAAAGAACTGACGTACATCAGCTGGAACAATCGGGCTCCGAAATTCGACCTTCGCTCGTGGGACCCGGATTACCAGGCCATGACCAAAGGTATTACCATGACCAAGGAAGAACTGGAAAAACTGCGTGATGTATTGAACGAAATGGATTTCGATAAATACTAAGGAGTGATGAAGTATGCTTTCGGCAATTCAATGAGTTGAATGAAAAGAAAGCATACTTTTTTATTTTCCTTGCCAAATTTGTCAAAACATTATATAATCTCTAGTTGTATGTGCTGTTAGTACTTGGTAATAATTTCAAGGGTGAATGAAATGGTTCGTATAGCGAGAGAGAAGCGACATGCTTTATTACAGAAGCGGATTGAAGAAAATCCTTTCATAAATGACGAAGAATTAGCTGAAGAATTTTCTGTCAGCGTAGCGACAATCCGCCTGGACCGCATGGCTTTGGGGATACCTGAAATGCGCATCCGCATCCGCCAGAAAGCGGAAGCGGCGCAGCCGAAACTGCGCAATGCGACCGTCGTCGGTGAGCTCGTCGACTGCATCATCGGCAAGAACGCCATTTCGATCATGACGGCTACGGACGATATGGTCGACGAAGCTCACATCGTGCGCTCCCAATGCCTGTATGCCCAGGCCAGTTCCCTGGCGCGGACGGTATTGAACCTTCCTGTCTGCATTACGGCAGTAGCGAATATAAAATATAAACAGCCCGTCACCGTAGGCGATAAACTGATTGCCAAGGCCGAAGTCATGCGCCAGCGCGATCAGAAGTACTACGTATGGGTCACCATCGGAAAATGCGTAAAGAAGTATTCCGGGCGAAATTTATTATAGAATCTTTGGAATAATGGAGCGGTAGTAGAATGAAAATAGCTGTAGATGCTATGGGCGGTGATTACGCACCGGAAGAGATTGTCCTCGGTGCCGTAGAAGCCGTCAAGGCATATGATTTTGATGTCGTCCTGGTAGGTGACGAAAAGAAAATACGCGGCGTCCTGACGAAATATGGCGCCAAAGAAAGCGACCGCCTGTCTATCGTCCACGCCAGCGAAGTCATTGAAATGGGCGAACATCCGGCCCAGGCCATCCGCCGCAAGAAAGACGCTCCATCGTCGTGGCGACGCGGCTGGTCAAAGACGGCCTCTGCGATGCTGTCGTCGCCGCAGGCAGCACGGGCGCCGCTGTCACGGCGGCTCTCTTCGGGCTGGGGCGCATCAAAGGCATCGAACGGCCCTGTATCGCGACGCCTATCCCGTCGAAGAAGGCATTACGGTGCTCCTCGATTCCGGGGCCAATGCCAATAGCAAGCCGAAGCACCTCGTCGAAGGGGCTATCATGGGCTATCACTACGCCAAGTATATCCTGGGCGTAGAAAAGCCGACGGTCGGCCTGCTCAATATCGGCGAAGAAGCGTCGAAAGGCAATGAACTCTGCCAGAAGACGTATCCTATGCTGGAAAATTTGAAAACTATCTCTTTCTATGGTAACGTAGAAGGGAGAGACATACCGAAAGGCACGGTCGATGTCGTCGTCTGTGACGGCTTCGTCGGCAATGTCATCTTAAAATTTGGCGAAGGCATGGCCATGTTCATCATCCGCCTCGTCAGAGATACGATTAAAAACAGCGGCTTCATCGCTAAATTAGGGGCCTTAGCGGTCTACCCGGCGCTGAAATCGCTGAAGAAACGGCTTGATTTCACTGAGTACGGCGGTGCGCCGCTGCTCGGTGTCGATGGCAGCTTTATCATCTGTCATGGCAGTTCGAAAGCCAAGCCATCAAGAACGCCGTCCGCGTTGCCGGAGAAGTGGCAGAACGGGACGTCGTCGGCCATATTCGTAAAAGTATAGAGGAAGAAGAGGTAGAACAGTATGATAGTGAAAGCTAATCCCGCTGGGATTCTTGGTACAGGTCACTGTGTACCTGATCAGGTATGGACGAATAAAGATTTAGAAAAAATGATGGATACATCCGATGAATGGATTCGCAGCCGTACAGGCATCGGCGCCCGTCACGTCGCTCCGAAAGGCGTCAATACGTCGGACCTGGCTACTAAAGCCGGCGAAGAAGCCTTGAAGAATGCCGGCATCAAAGCGGAAGATTTGAATTTGATCATCGTCTGCACGCTGACCCCGGACCGGGCCCTGCCGTCGACGGCCTGCAAAGTCCAGGCCAATCTCCACGCTGTCAATGCAGCGGCCTTCGATTTGGAAGCAGCCTGCTCGGGCTTTGCTTACGGCTCGATCATCGCTTCCCAGTTCATTGAAAATAAGATGTATAAATATATTTTGGTCATCGGTGCAGAAATCCTGACCCGCGTCGTCAACTGGAAAGACCGCTCGTCGTGCGTCCTCTTCGGAGATGGCGCCGGCGCTGCTGTCATCGGCCCGGTCCCCAGCGGCTATGGCATCCTCGGCGGTGCTATGGGTGCCGATGGGACAGGCGGTGATTTCCTGACCATCCCGGCCAGCGGTGTCGAAATGCCGCCGACCGATGCCCTGCGCGAAAACGGTATGGCCTATGCAAGATGGACGGCAAAGAAGTCTATAAATTCGCCGTCAAAGCCATGCCTCACGCAGCTGAATTAGCCTTAAACGCTCGGAACTGACGAAGGAAGACATCGACGTCCTTGTTCCCCATCAGGCCAACATCCGCATCATCCAGTCTGCGGCAAAACGGCTCCATGTACCGATGGAAAAAGTCTTCGTCAACATCGAGAAATATGCGAATACATCCGGCGCTTCCATTCCTATCGCCTTGGATGAAGCCGTTCACGCAGGCATGATCCACCGCGGCGATATCGTCTGCCTGGATGGATTCGGAGCCGGTCTGACCTGGGCCAGCTTAGTTATGAAATGGTATTGATTTTTTTACGAGAGGTGTGACTGATGATGAAAAAGGCATTTGTTTTCCCCGGCCAGGGTGCCCAGAAAGTCGGCATGGTCAAAGATTTATACGATGCATATCCCGTGGTCAAACAGCTTTTTGAAGAAGCTGACGACGCATTGGGCTTTTCCTTGACCAAGCTCTGCTTCGAAGGTCCCGATGAAGAACTCATGAAGACCTATAATACACAGCCGGCTATCCTCACGGCCAGCACGGCCTGCTGCCGCGTCCTCGCCCAGGAAGGGCTGACACCGGACATCGCTGCCGGCCACAGCCTCGGCGAATATTCGGCCCTCGTCGCTGCCGGCGCCTGACCTTTGCCGACGCCGTCCGCACCGTCCGCCTCCGCGGCCAGTTCATGCAGGAAGCCGTGCCCCTCGGTGAAGGCGGCATGGCCGCTATCCTCGGCCTGGCTGAAGATAAGATCAAAGAAATCTGCGCTCAGATTTCGGCCCAGGGCGCACCGTCCAGGCTGTCAACTTCAACTGCCCCGGCCAGATTGTCATCGCCGGCAGCACCAAAGCCGTCGAAGAAGCGGCTGCGGCTATGAAGGAAGCCGGTGCCAAACGGACTATCCTCCTCCACGTCAGTGCGCCTTTCCACAGCACCCTCATGGAACCGGCAGCCAAACGCCTGGCAGAAGTCCTCGATGACATCACCATTTCCGATGCCAAGATCCCTGTCGTTGCCAACGTCAACGGCCAGATCGAAACATCGGCTGCCGATATCAAGGCCAACCTGGTCAAACAGGCTGCCAGCCCGGTCCTCTGGATCGACTGCACGAAAGCCATGCAGGCCTTTGGCGCCGAAACCTTCGTCGAAGTCGGTCCGGGCAAGACTTTGTGCGGGTTCAACCGGAAAATCGACCGCAAAATCCACAGCGAAAATGTAGAAGATATTCCTTCCTTGCAGAAAACGCTTGAATTTTTCCAGAGGTCGATAAAATGCACTTAACAGGGAAAACTGCAATCGTCACTGGCGCTCCCGCGGCATCGGCCGCGCCGTTGCCCTGGCCCTGGCTGAAGCCGGCGCCAGCGTCGCCATCATCTATGCCGGCAATACGAAGGCTGCTGAAGAAACGAAGCAGGCCGTCGAAGAAAAAGGCGTCCAGGCCATGGCCATCCAGTGCGATGTCTCTGATGAAAAAGCGGTTGCCGATATGGTAAAAGCGGTCAAGAAAGAATGGGGCCGCGTCGATATTTTAGTCAATAATGCGGGCATCACCCGCGACGGGCTGCTCATGATCATGAAAGAAGAAGACTGGCAGGCCGTCCTCAATACCAACCTCAACGGGGCCTTCCACTGCACCAAGGCCGTATCGCGCTGATGATGAAACAGCGCAGTGGTTCGATCATCAACATTACGTCCGTCGTCGGTGAAACGGGCAATGCCGGCCAGGCCAATTACGCCGCTGCCAAAGCCGGCCTCATCGGCTTCACCAAATCCGTCGCCAAGGAACTGGCATCGCGCAACATCCGCTGCAATGCCGTCGCTCCCGGCTGCATCGCAACGGATATGACCGCTGTCCTCGGTGAAGAAGCCGTCGATGCTATGGTCAAGACCATTCCCATGGGCGCGTGGCCCAGCCGGAAGAAGTGGCGAAAGCCGTCTTATTCCTGGCATCGGATGACGCCAGCTATATTACCGGCCAGACCCTCAATGTCGATGGCGGCATGGTAATGTAATAGAGAAAATATACTCCATTGAAAGGGGGTGAATGGAAATGAGCGAACAGGATACTTTTGAAAAAGTTAAGAGCATTGTTGTTGAACAGTTAGGCGTTGACGAAAAAGAAGTCAAAATGGACGCTGCTTACATCGATGATTTAGGCGCTGATTCCTTGGACATTGTTGAACTTATCATGGCTTTCGAAGAAGAATTCAATATCGAAATCCCTGATGATGTTGCCGAAAAAATCAAAACTGTCAAAGATACAGTTGATTACATTGAAAAGGAAAAGAAAGCGTAAGTACGCAATAAGAGCCCGAAGGGGGAGGCATGTTGCATGTCTTCCCCTCCCGGTATCTTGAATGGAGGAAAACAGAGTGAAGCTGCCAGAATTAAGAATAGGCAAGCTCGTAGCAAAGGTGCCAATCATTCAGGGCGGCATGGCCATCCGTTTGTCCACAGCCCGGTTGGCTGCAGCCGTAGCCAATGAAGCGGTATCGGCCTTATTGCGGCATCTGGCATGCCTTTTGACGAATTGCGACATGAAATTAAATTAGCCAGAAAATTATCTCCTCATGGAATCATAGGTATAAACGTAATGGTTGCAGCCCGTGAATTCAAGGGTATCGTGACCACTGCTATTGAAGAAGGAATCGATCTGGTTGTGGCAGGCGCAGGCTTTTCCCGGGACATGTTCGCCTGGGGCAAAGCATCGGGCACGCCTATTGTCCCTATTGTGTCTTCTGCCAAACTAGCTAAAATATCCCAATCCCTGGGTGCTTCGGCCGTCGTCGTCGAAGGTGCAGAAGCAGGCGGGCATTTGGGAACTAACCGTTCGAGCCGTCTCATCGTGCCGGAAGTCCGCGCTGCCGTCGACATCCCTGTCATCGGTGCCGGCGGGGTCTTGCATGGTGAAGATGTAGCAGAAATGCTGCGCCTCGGTGCCAATGGCGTCCAGATGGGCAGCCGTTTTGCCGCCAGTGTCGAATCGAACGGTGCTGATGAATTGAAGAAAGTCTATCTCCGGGCCAATAAACCGGAAGATTTTGTCCTCGTACACAGTCCTGTCGGCCTTCCCGGCCAGGCCATCCGCACGCCTTTCTCCGAACGGATCCTCCTGGGCACGGCGCCGAAACCGGAAACGTGTGACCAGTGTCTCAAGAAGTGCAGCCATAAGTACTGCATTATCCGGGCACTGACGCGGGCCCAGCAGGGCGACGTCGAAACAGGCCTGGTATTTTCCGGCAAGCGCATGATGGAAATCCACGACATCCTGCCGGTCAAGGATATATTTGCGAATATCAAACGGGAAATGGAAGCCATTCCCGACTGATTGGTGTTAACTTTTTTAATGAGGTGAAAACTTTGGAAAAACGCGTAGTAATTACCGGGTTAGGTGTCATTTCTCCTGTCGGCATCGGCAAGGATACCTTCTGGAATGCCCTGCTCAACGGCGAAAACGGCATCGGCCCCATTACCCACTTTGACACAACCGAATATGCTGCCCGCATTGCCGGCGAAGTCAAAGATTTTAACCCCGCTGACTACGGCATCGACCGTAAAGAAGCCCGCCACATGGATCCGTCTACTCAGTTCTCCGTAGCGGCTGCTAAATTGGCTCTCGACGATTCCAAAATCAATCTGGATGAAGAAGACCGCGACCGCATCGGCACGATCATCGGTACCGGCATTGGCGGTATGGAAACGCTCCACAACTTGTACAAAGGCTTGTTCGCCAAAGGTCCGTCCCGCGTCAATCCCTTCGTCGTACCGAAGATGATCGCCAACATGGCATCGGGCCAGGTATCGATCTTCTTTGGCCTCCAGGGCCATTGCGCCAGCGTCGTCACGGCTTGTGCTACGGGTACGAACTCCATCGGCGCTGCTTACCGCATGATCCAGCGCGGCGAACTCGACGCTGCCGTTGCCGGCGGTACGGAAGCCGCTGTTTCTCCGGGCGCTGTCGCCGGCTTTGCCGCTATGAAAGCCTTGAGCACGCGCAACGATGACCCGGCTCATGCATCGCGCCCCTTCGATAAAGACCGCGACGGTTTCGTCATGGGCGAAGGTGCTGGTGTCGTCTTCCTCGAAGAATTGGAACACGCTAAGAAACGCGGCGCTCACATCTACTGTGAAATCGGCGGTTATGGCAGCAATGCCGACGCTTACCACATCACCGCTCCGGCTCCGGAAGGCATCCAGCAGTCCAAGTGCATGGCCCTGGCTGTCAAAGACGCCGGCCTCCAGCCGGAAGACGTCGACTATGTCAACGCTCACGGCACGTCGACGCACCTCAATGACCTCAACGAATCGAAGGCCATTGCCCGCGTCTTCGGCGACCATGCCAAAGATATGCTCATCAGCTCGACGAAGTCCATGACAGGTCATCTCCTCGGCGCTGCCGGCGCTGTCGAAGCCATTGCCTGCGCCATGACCATCGAAACGGGCAAAGTCCATCCGACGATCAACCTCGTCGAACCGGAAGACGAATTGAAAGAACTGGGCCTCAACTATGTACCGAACAAAGCCGTAGAAGCCGACGTCAACGTCGCCATTTCCAACTCCTTCGGTTTCGGCGGTCACAATGCAACCCTGCTCTTCAAGAAGTACGCTGAATAATAAAGAAGACTGACTGATGGATACAGAACGGAAACAACAGTTAGAACAATTCATACAGGTCCTGGGCCTCAAGGAATTCCATAACCTCCTCGTTTTGGACCAGGCCCTGACCCATTCTTCCTACGCCAATGAAAACAAGGCCAGCCATGGTTATTACAATGAACGCCTGGAATTTTTAGGCGATGCCATCCTGGACCTGGTCGTAGGGGAGTACCTGTTCCTTCATTATCCCAACATGCCCGAAGGGGAACTCTCTAAGGCCCGGGCCAGCGTCGTCAGCGAAACGCCGTTGGCTTCGGTCTGTGCCAAGTTCCACATGGGGGACTATATCCTCCTGGGCAAGGGGGAACTGGCTACGGGCGCCGCACGCGGCCGAGCATCATGCCGACGCCTTTGAAGCCGTCGTCGGTGCCATCTACATCGACAGTTCCTATGAAGAAGCACGGAAATTCATCCTTCACCAGCTCAAAGGCTACCTGGACCTGGTCAAGAGCGGCCATTATGAAAAAGACTATAAGACCCTCTTCCAGGAATACGTCCAGCAAGAAGGCCCGCAGCACATCGAATACGAACTGTGCCGCAGCGAAGGACCGGACCACGACAAGACCTTCTACATGGAAGTCAAAGTCAACGGCAAAGTCCTGGGCGAAGGATCTGGAAAAACAAAAAAAGACGCCGAACAACATGCAGCGCACATAGCACTCATGAAATTGAAAGGCGAAGAGTTTTGAGTGGCTAGTGGCTGGTATTACGAACCACAAACCACGAACAACGAACCACTAAAAAAGGCGCTGTCTTCATACGACAGCGCCTTTTTTTTACAGGAGACCTCATGCAAACGTCTATTATCCCTATTTTCATTCCTCATATCGCTGTCCTCATCGCTGTGTCTTTTGTAATCAGTGGCAGATTACCGGGCATAGAGGGGTTCCGTCGCCTGATGAGGTGCGCCGCCTCATTGCCTCTTATACGGCTTCGGCCCGGACGCCGCGCCGCTGGGAAGTGGCCTTCTATGGCGGCAGTTTCACGGCTATTCCCGTAGAGATACAGGAAGGCCTGCTGCAGCCGGTGCATGAAGCCTTATGGCCGGTACCATCGACGGAATCCGCTGTTCGACCCGGCCGGACTGCATTACGCCGGCTATCTTGGAGTGCCTGCAAGGCTATGGCCTGACCTGTGTCGAACTGGGCGTCCAGTCCATGGATGATGATGTCCTCACAAAAGCCGGCGGGGCCACACAGCAGGGGACGTCGTGGCGGCGACGGAACTCTTGCGGCAGTACGGCTTCACCGTCGGCCACCAGCTCATGCCCGGCCTGCCTGGGGAAGACTGGGACAGCCTGGTCCGGACGACAGACGCCATCTGCCGCCTCCAGCCGGATTTGGCCCGCATCTATCCCGTTGCCGTCCTCACCGGGACGGACCTGGCCGACAGCTGGCGGGCCGGCTGCTACCATGCCCTGACCATCCATGAAGGCGTCGTCCGGGCCGCCTATATGAAGCAACGCTTCCTGGAACAGGGCATAAATTGCATCCGGACGGGCCTGCAAGCCACGGAAGACCTGGATGACGACACGCAGGTCCTGGCCGGGGCCTATACGCCGGCTATGGGCGAATTAGTCGATACCCGCCGCTATGGCCGGCAGCTCCTGTACTTCCTCCGCAGCCTGCCTGCTGGACCGGGCATCACCATTTGTTACAACCGGCGCGACACGTCCCGCGTCCGGGGCTATCGCAACGTCACCGTCAAGACGGCCCGCTGGAGCCTGCCTCATCGCCTGACCTGGCGCAGGATGAGGTGCCCGTCGGTCATATCCGCGTCTGCCAGGGGCGGACAAGCTATGACCTCGATGTGAATAGCAAAACCGGTCCTACTATGATATAATAAAATAGTACGCATAATTTTCGCATCCAACCTTTGAAGATAAATACAATATTGGAGGAAATAGAATGGCAAGAGTAAAAATCACAGAAACGGTCCTTCGCGACGGCCACCAGTCCATTGCGGCCACGCGTATGCGCCTGCGCCAGATGCTGCCGGTCCTGGAAGCGATGGATGAAGTCGGCTATAATGCCTGGAATGTTGGGGCGGCGCTACCTTTGATTCGTGTATGCGCTTCCTCGACGAAGACCCTTGGGAACGCCTGCGGACCATCAAGAAGCACGTCAAGAAGACGCCGTTGCAGATGCTGTTCCGCGGCAGAATATCTTAGGCTACCGCCATTATGCCGACGACGTCGTCTACGAATTTGTCAACCGTGCCGTCGATAACGGCATTGACATCATCCGCGTCTTCGACGCTCTCAACGACCCGCGCAACCTGGAAGCATCCATCAAAGCGGCGAAAGATACGAAATCTGTCCATGTCCAGGGTGCCCTGGTCTACACCATCAGCCCTATCCATACGATGGAATCGTTCACCAAAGTCGCTAAAGAATTGCAGGATATGGGCGTCGACTCGATCTGCATCAAAGATATGTCCGGCCTGTTGTCGCCGTATGATGCCTACAACCTGATCCGCATGCTCAAGAAGCACTTGTCCGTCCCCATCGAACTGCACACGCACTGCACGTGCGGCCTCGGCGAAATGACCTACATGAAGGCCATCGAAGCCGGTGTCGATATCATTGATACGGCCTTGTCGCCGTTCGGTGAAATCACCAGCCAGCCGGCGACGGAATCAATGGTCATGTCCCTGCAACACAGCATTTACGATACGGACATCGACGTCGACCGCCTGTGGCCCATCGTCGACCACTTCAAGAACGTCCGCAAGGAACTGGAAGATGAATTTAAACTGACCATGCCCAGCCAAATCAACCCGGCTGTCCGCAAATACCAGATTCCCGGCGGCATGCTGACCAACCTCTACAATCAGCTCAAGGCCCAGGCGCCGAAGACCGCTTCGACGAAGTCTGGCCGAAATGCCCAACGTCCGCCGCGACCTCGGTTATCCGCCGCTGGTCACGCCGACCAGCCAGATTACCGGCTCGGCAGCGGCCCTGAACGTCCTCTACGGCCGCTATAAGATCGTCACCAACGAAGTCCGCGACATCGTCCGCGGCAAATACGGCCGCGTTCCCGGCAAGATTGACGAAAAATTCCGCAAGATGTGCATCGGCGACGAACCGGTCATCACCCATCGACCGGCTGACGACTTGGAACCGGAACTGGAAAAATCGAAGAAGGCCCTGGCTGATGAAGCTTCCCCAATGCCAGCCCGGAAGACGTCCTGAGCTATACCTTGTTCCCGGAAGTCGCCCTGCCGTTTTTCCGCAAAAGAGATAACAAATAGACTATTGACAAGTCCCGTCGAATCAGTTAAAATAGAAAAGTCGACGGGACGTGGCGCAGCTTGGTAGCGCGCTTCCTTGGGGTGGAAGAGGTCGCGAGTTCAAATCTCGCGTTCCGACCAAGACAAAAAAGAGAGGCTGTTATTAATATAACAGCCTCTCTTTTTTGTTGTAGGGACTCGCACGTGGCGGGCCCGTTCCGGAATTTGGATAATTCTTCTGACAGACTAGTTGGGAAAAATCATACATATCTTGAAGCGGGCCGCCCTTTGGGACGGCCCCTACGAACGGCTTGCTAGCCACTAACAGTTGCTTTTTTGGCCATTTCTGATAGAATGAAAATAAATAGTATAGTATATCCGCGTTTGTCATCCGCTTATTTTCTGTCAGAGGAGGTTTTCATCATGGGTTACATTTTGAAGAAAGATCAGCAGGATCTGGTTAACTTGGCAAAGGATTTTGCTGAAAAGAAAGTGGCTCCCTTTGTTCATGAACTGGATCAGGCTAAGGAACCGGGCCAGAAACTGCTGGACATCTATCAGGAAGCCGTAGACATGGGCTTCTGCGGACTGGAAATCCCGGAAGAATACGGCGGCCTGGGCCAGGATTACTACACCGTCGCAGCGGTCTATGAAGAACTGGCCAAAGTCGACGCCGGCGTCGCTACGGCTATCGCCGCTTCCGGCCTGGGCCTGAAACCGGTGCTTCAGCACGGCACGGACGCCCAGAAGAAGCTCTATGCCGAATACCTGACCGGCGAAAAGGGCAGCGGCTTCTGCGCTTTCTGCCTGACCGAAGCCAACGCCGGTTCCGATGCGGCAGCCGGGACGACCGTTGCTGTCAAACAGGGCGATGAATACGTATTGAACGGCACGAAATGCTTCATCACCAACGGCGGCGTCGCTTCGGTCTACACGGTCTTCGCCATCACCGACAAGACGAAAGGCGTCAAAGGCATTTCGGCCTTCATCGTCGAACGCGACCGCCCAGGCGTTTCCGTCGGCAAAGAAGAAGATAAGATGGGTATCCGCCTGTCCAATACGACGGAAGTCATCTTCCAGGACGTCCACATCCCGGCAGACCACCTCATCGGCCAGGAAGGGAAGGGCTTCATCTATGCCATGCAGACTTTGGACCTGGCCCGTCCTATGGTTGCCTCGTTGGCCGTCGGCATTGCCCAGCGGGCTATCGACGAATCGGTCAAATATGCTAAACAGCGCGTCACCTTCGGCAAACCGATCATCAAGCACGAAGTCATCGCCTTTAAACTGGCCGATATGGATATGAAGACCGAAGTCGCCCGTGCGGCGATCATCAACTTCCTCAACACGTACTATGCCGTACCGAAACGGAACTACACCCGCGAAGCCGCCATTGCCAAATGCTTTGCCGGTGACATGGCCGTCCAGGTCGCATTGGAAGCTGTCCAGATCCTTGGTGGCTTCGGTTACAGCCGGGAATATCCGGTAGAAAAACTCGTCCGCGATGCTAAGATCATGCAGATTTACGAAGGCACCAATGAAGTACAGCGCATGGTCATCGCCGGCTTCGTGGCAAATCAATAGCGTTCATCTATAAAGGGGGAATCAATTCATGAGGGATTTGAATATCATACGTTCTAAAAAGGGTTTCATCAGTGATATGGACGGTGTCATCTACCAAGGCAGCACCTTGATTCCAGGGGTAAAGGAATTTGTAAACTGGCTCCAGAAAGAAAAGAAGCAGTTCCTGTTCCTTACCAATTCTAGCGAACGGACTCCGCTGGAACTTCGAAAAAAGCTCCAGTCTATGGGACTGGATGTCGAGGAAAGTCATTTTTACACGAGTGCCCTGGCGACGGCTCATTTCCTGAAGACCCAGGCTCCAGGCTGCTCGGCTTACATCATCGGGGCCCACGGCTTGATCAATGCCCTTTATGAAGTCGGTATCCCCTTCAATGATGTCAATCCGGAATACGTAGTCGTCGGCGAAACGACAGGCTATAATTATGAAATGATCATCAAGGCGACCGAGCTGATCAACAAAGGGGCCAAGCTGATTGGCACCAACGGCGATATGACCAGCCTAGCGACCGCGGCGTCATCCCGGCATGCCGGGCCTTGATTGCACCGATTGAACTGGCTACGGGGAAACAAGCCTACTTCATCGGCAAGCCCAATCCGTTGATGATGCGCACAGGCTTGAAAAAACTGGGCGTCCATTCTGAAGAAGCCGTCATGATTGGCGACCGGATGGATACGGATATCATCGGCGGGGTAGAATCGGGTATGGAACCGTCTTGGTCATGAGCGGTGTCTCGAACCGGGAAAATATCCAACAGTTCTCCTACCAGCCCATTATATCCTGGACCGGATCGGCGATTTAGTACCGAAAAAAGCAAAAGCTTAATTAAAAACTACAAACTTAATACTCAAAAATAGGCTGTCCTTAATAGGACAGCCTATTTTTGGCATACCTGCACATCTTCCAGGCGATATTCCCGATGAGGATGCCCAGGACCGCGCCGGTGAAGACGTCGCTGGGGAAGTGCATGAACAGATACATGCGGGAAAAGGCGACGACACAGGCCAAGCCGTAGGCTGCCATGCCCAGGCGCCGGTGGAAACGGAACAAGACCGTTGCGCCAGCAAAGAAAAGGAAAGAATGGCCCGACGGGAAGGAATAACTGATCGGGTATTTCAGCGTAGCCAGCGTCGGCGCATCGGGAATGACCAGATACGGCCGGATGCGCATGACGACGTGCTTGATGGCCACATCACCGACGAGGATGGCCAGGAAGACAGCGACGATGATGGAAATCGTGACCCACCGGCTCTGCCGTTTCCAAAGACCGCCAGCAGCCAGGATAGCCCAGAGCCAGATCGTATTGATCATCGTCGTGAACCAAGTCATGAACATATCCATGTGCGGCCCGGCCAGGTGGTGCAGCCCAAAGAGAATGTGAATATCCGTCGTCGTAATCCATTCCATAATAAGATCCTTTCGTAGAAACAAAGGTCAGTATATCATGAATTGTACGATTAGGAAAATATATATATCGTTATCTTCCCATATGGAAAACATATTCTATGAGGTGTTGTAAATACAACAGCCTCCCGTCTTTTTCCATGGTATAGTACAGACATAGAAAGTGATGTCCATTCATAGGAAAGGAGCGTGGAAACTATGAAAGCCTTAGTACTGTATTCCTCCAGACAGGGAGAGTTAAAAAATTAGCCGAAGCTATCCGTTCGGTCTTGCCTGCCAATACAGATTTCCTGCCCATGGAACAGGCCCCAGAAAACTTTGACGATTACGACATCGTCTTCGCCGGCGTCTGGTTCCTGAACCTGAAATTAGATAGTATCTCCCAAGCCGTCCTGCCGCGGCTCAAAGCCGGGAAAGTGGCCCTCTTTGCCATCATGCATCGCGACCTCTTCTCCGACGACATCTCCAAGAACCTGCGCAGCGCCGTAGAACTCCTGCCAGCCGGTGTCTGGGTCGCAGGGACCATGTTGACTACGTAGCTGAATCCATGGCCAAGACGCCTTTGGGAGACAATGAATTATTTAACGTAGAATCGGTCAAAGACTTTGCCGAAAATACCTATTACCGTACCCAAACTGATAAGGTTGCCTGATTCGTTTACCAGAATCCCACTCCGGTAAAATAGTCAGATGCAAAGGGACCATCGCATAGCACTTTTGCTGCTATGCGCGGTCCCTTTTCCTTAAAGCACGAATAAAAAAAAACGACAGTTCCTGTTGCTGGTTACTGTCGTTTTTTTATTGCTAACCCTAGTGCTAACCTTCTTCAGTTTTTCATGTAATAAAAAATAACCACGCGCTCATGAACCGCGTGGTTATCGTATTCTTTATGTGGAGATAAGGAGGATCGACTCCTGACCTCTTGCATGCCATGCAAGCGCTCTCCCAGCTGAGCTATACCCCCATGTGTTTGGTACGAAAAGTATTATAGCATGAACTATGGATTATTGTCAAGTTTCAAAGACCTTTTTCTTATTCAAGAAATTCCCATAATATGTTGACACCGTCAGACGGTATTGTTTACCTTGAATTTGCAAATTGCATATATTATACTAAAAGAGGTCTGAATATGAATCTTGGGGGAGCTCCCTGGATTTGTTATATAGTAATATTAACGACCAACATGCGAGGGAGTTCGTGTGCCGGACTGAGAGGGTGCCAGAGACGCCGACCGTTATGTGGGAATCATAGTCCCTTTTTGTCGCATGGACTGGTTGTACGGAGAGGGACGCAGGGACCTCTCTTTTTTTGTATGGCTGTAATGTGTATTATTATATTGTTGTGAGGAGTCGATGATGATGAAAAAATGGCAAGTCTTGATATCTGCACTGCTTATGAGTTGTGTATTCCTGTCTGGTTGTGGCAGCAGCGATACGCAGAAGAGCGGGTCGAAAGAGGTAGAAGAATTAAAAATTGCCGTATCTCCTTATCAGGATGCTGATACCATCCAGACGAAAACGGAACCGCTGGGGAAGATGATTCAGGAAAAAATGAAGGAAAAAGGATACAATATCGAGAAAGTAACTATCAATGTCGGTACCTCTTATAATGCTGTCGGGGAAGCGCTGAGTTCGGGCAGTGCCGATATGGGTTTCATTTCCGGCGCTACGTATGTCATGTATGACAACGATGTTGATGTACTGTTGACGGCTCTACGCCAGGGCATTGACAAGGATACGACAGATTTGTCTGTTTGGAATAACGGCACACCGGAAGCGTTCAAGAAGGATTTGGTAAAGTATTATCGATCGGCAATCGTTGTCGGGCCCAGTGCCAAAGGGCAGGCGCTTCTTGCCAAGGTAAAACGGGGGGAAAAGCCAACATGGGATGAATTGAATGACTTGACCTGGGGCGTCATGAGTCCGGCATCTGCTTCGGGGTATCTGTATCCGTCATTGTGGTTGAAGGATAATTATGGTAAGAAGATTTCTGATCTGTCCCATGTCGTACAGTCTGATTCATATACGACTTTGACAGCGCGCCTGGCATCGGGACAGGTAGATGTCATCGTGGCTTATTCACATATCCGCGCCCATATGCCAAAAACTGGCAGGAAAAATTTGGCGGTACGGCGGATATCTGGTCTCAGACCGGCGTCATTGGCGTAACGGATAAGATTTATAATGATACGGTCAGTGTCAGCAAGACCAGCAAGGTCATGCAGGATGAAAATTTCCGCAAGGCTCTGGGCGAATCGCTCATTGAAATCGGAAAGACCGATGAAGGCTTGAAGGTATTACAGACACTGGGTCATAAAGGATATGACTGGGCACAGAGTTCGGATTATGATGGCGAACGAAAAGTTCAAAAAGAATTGAAATAATGATGTGAAAAGGGGAAGAATCATGCTATACTGGAATTAAAACACATCTGCCAGTCATATAAGAAAGGAAAGCCTGTCCTGCGTGATATATCTTTTACGATTCCGCCGGACAGTTCGTATCGGTCATTGGTCCCAGCGGTGCCGGTAAGACAACGCTACTTCGCCTGTTCAATCGTATGGTATGTCCTGATTCAGGAGAAGTCTGGATTGACGAAGTTCGATTCGATGCGCTGAAAAGCCGGAAGCGACGGACTATTCAACAGCGGGTCGGCATGATTTTCCAAGATTTCTGTCTGGTCGATACGTGTACGTGTTTGCAGAATGTGCTCAATGGCTGCTTGGCCGGATTCCGCTCTGGCGGGCCCTGTCAGGTTTCTTCCCTCGGGTGGAAAAAGAAAAAGCGCTGGCGGCATTGGAAGCTGTGGGAATGGAAGAATACCGCCAGACGCTGGCTCATGCCCTGAGTGGAGGACAGAAACAGCGTGTAGCTATTGCCCGGACGCTGATGCAGGATGCTACGATTCTCCTGGCCGATGAACCGGTCGCCTCGCTGGACCCGCTAACAGCCCGGCAGGTATTAGAGCTCATGTGCAGGCTGCAAAAAGAACAGGCCTTACCGTCGTCATGAACAGCCATAATGTGGAACAGGCACGGACCTGGTCGGACCGGATTATCGGGTTGAAAGATGGACGGATATTTTTTGACGCCCCGGCAGACTGGACAGAAGACCGGCTGCAGGCCTTGTATGGGAGGCAGACGTCATGAGGTATTCCTTGCGCCGTACGGTCATGGTGCTGCTGTTTCTGGCATTAACTATCCTCTGCGGGGAAAGTGCCGGCGTGTCTTTATCACTCTTATTGCGGCGAGGTGTGCGTTTCTTCGATATTGCCGGAGCCATGATACCTCCGGATATGTCCTATGGCCGGATCGTACTGGCACCACTTTGGGCCACGGTGCAGATGTCCCTGGCCGGTACAGGCATCGGAGCTGTGCTGGGATTGGTGGGGGGCTCCTTTGCCAGTGCCTATCTCAATCCTCATGCCTGGCTGCGTGTTCCGTTCAAGCAGTCATCCATCTCATCCGCACTATCCCGGCTCTGATCCTGGCACTTTTGTGCACCTTTCTCGTCGGTTTGGGAACGCTGGCAGGGACACTGGCCCTGAGCATATATACGACAGCGGTCATGGCCCGTATGGGTTATGAAGATATGGAAAATGCTGACCAGAAGGCAGCCAAAGCGCTGGAAGCGGCGGGATGCGGCCGTCTGCGGGCATTCATTCGCACTATCCTTCCGGTGGTGCTGGCAGGATATCTGATTAATGTATTGTATATGCTGGAAGCCAATGTGCGTCATGCGGCTATCCTTGGCTACGTCGGGGCCGGTGGTATCGGCCTGTTGTTGAATGAAAGGCTGGCCTGGCGCGAATACAGTGAAGTTGGTATGATTCTATTACTGTTATATGGGGTTGTCATATTGACCGAAGGAGTCAGTGAATGGCTGCGCCAGGTCCTTTCTGGTAAAAGACATTTATCCCGGACAGAAAAGACGGTATTGGGACTAGTATTGGCCGGGTTATTTCTTTCCTCTTTTCAGACGCTGGTTCTGCCAGATACAGATGGGAAGGGAATGGCAGCCGCTGCGGCTATGGTACAGGGAATCATTCATCCCGACTGGTCTATGATATGTTCTTTAGCTCATGATGGCGTTCCCTGGTTATTATATGAAACATTTTGCATTGCTTTTCTGGGTACACTAGGGGGAACGGTCATTGCTGCCTGGTTTTCCTTTACCGCTAGTTTCCGGCTCTTTTCTGCACCAGCAGCACTGGCTTCCCGGCTGATATTGTTGCTCATCCGCACTGTTCCCGTCTTTGTATATGGCTTGATGTGGATTCGCGTTACCGGTCCTGGGCCTTTTGCCGGTGTGCTGACACTGACTCTGTGCAGTGTGGGCCTCCTGGCCAAGCGGTTCCTCATCGCTATCGACGATATTCATCTGGAGCCGTACCGCGCATGCCGGGTCATGGGGGGTTCTGCCGTGCGATCTATCCGTTGGGCTGTCCTGCCCCAATTGGGACCTCGTTACGGAGCGGCTATCCTGTACCGGTTAGATATCAATCTGCGTGATGCTGCCATCCTGGGGCTGGTCGGTGCCGGTGGCATCGGTACCCCGCTGATTTTGGCGATGATGCATTATGAATGGGCCGCTGCCGGAGCCTTGTTATGGGGGATGGTAGGAATGGTGACGGTCGTTGAAATATTTTCGGAATGGCTGCGTAAAAAACAGCGAATCAACAACATGTCATAATGAATCCATCTTGTCATCATAAAGAATACGATAACCACGCGGTTCATGAGCCGCGTGGTTATTTTTTTACGGCCTGCGTTCATTTTCATCGCCTCTATGCGATACCGTAGGGGACGCCCAAAGGGCGTACCGCTGTGAATCCTGTACATAGCCGGAATTTATGACAGATGGCACATGGTCGTAATACAATCATGAAATTGACGCGGCGAAACCGCATCGGAATCCGAGTCTTGACGATGATTGAGGGTTGACGGTATAATAGATATGTGAAAAGAGGTCTTGCCGCGGGACGGTCGGCCTTCATGAATTGCTACAGGAGTAGCCGCTCAAGATAGGAGTCGCGGGCGGCTCTTTTTTTGTTTTGTCGTCAGTATGCCAGGAAGGGCAGGATTGTATAGATGGGTAGTATTAAAGTACAGAAATTGAGTAAGTCTTTTGGAGTGCATACGGTATTCCATGATGTTGAGTTTGAAGTCCGCCGGGGCGAACGGATCGGCTCATCGGGGCCAACGGGGCCGGGAAGTCGACGCTGCTCAAGTGCCTCATGGGCGAAGAGGACTACGACAACGGGGCCTTTGTCGTTTCGGAAGGTGAATCCATCGGCTATTTGCAGCAGGATATCACCTACGCCGACGATGTGACCTTGCGCCAGACGATTACCGAGGCTGGCAGGACGTCATGAAGCTGGAAAAGGATTTGAAGGCTGTCGAAAAGGCCATGCAGGCCCATCCCGATGATGAAGGCTTGATGAACCGCTATGCCCGCATGCAGGAACGGTTCGAGTGGCTCGGCGGCTATGAGTACGAATCGATGTCGCGGAAAATCGTCCAGGGCCTGGGCTTTTCGGAAGCGACATGGACCGGCCGGTCCAGAGCTTTTCTGGCGGCCAGAAGACGCGCATCAATCTGGCCAAGGCCCTCGTCCGCCGGCCGGATTATTTGTTCCTCGATGAACCGACGAACCATCTCGACGTGGACATGCTGGAATGGCTGGAAAGCTATCTCTTGTCTTATGGCGGCGGCATCCTCATCGTATCCCATGACCGTTATTTCCTCGACCGCGTGGCGACGGGCATCCTCGAACTGTCCCACGGCAAGGTAACTAAATACAAGGGCAATTATTCGCGCTATGTCGAGCAGCATGCCCAGCAGCAGAAGGCCCTGGAAAAGGCCTATAAGAAGCAGCAGGAACACATCCACGAAACGGAAGAATATATCCGCAAATACAAAGCCGGCATCAAGGCCAAGCAGGCCCGCGGGCGCCAGTCCCAGCTGGACCGGTTGGAACGCATCGAATGGCAGCCCGAAGATGAGTCGCTGCACTTCAATTTCAAGCCCGTCGAAGAGTGCGGCCAGAAAGTCCTGGTCCTGGACAAGGTCAGCGGCGGCTTTGCTGACCGCCAGTTGTTCGACCATTTATCGCTCCTCCTGCGCCGCGGCGAAGCGGCTTCCCTCATCGGCCCCAATGGGACGGGGAAGACGACGCTCATCCGCATGATCATGGGCGAAAAGGAACCGACAGACGGCCATATTACCTTGGCAGCCGCGTCCATATCGGCTATTTTGCCCAGGAACACACGGATTTGCACGGGGCCTGGACGGTCCTCGATGAAATCATGAACGATTTCAGTTATGGCGAAGAAGAAGCCCGGTCCGTCCTGGGGCGCTTCATGTTCCGCGGCGACGATGTCTTCAAGGTCATCGACAGCCTCAGCGGCGGCGAACAGGCCCGGCTGGCCCTGTTGAAGCTTTTCCTGCAGGGGCCGAATTTCCTTATCCTCGACGAACCGACGAACCATCTCGACATCCCGACGAGGGAAGTGCTGGAACAGGCTTTGCTGGATTTCGGCGGGACGTACCTCGTCGTATCCCATGACCGTTATTTCCTCGACAAGATTACCCAGCGGACGCTGGTCCTGGAACATAAGCAGCTCACGGAATACGTCGGCAATTACAGTTATTACAGGGAAAAGGTCCGTGAAGCCCAGGAAGCGGCAGAAAAGGCGGCAGCCGAAGGGCAGGGCTCCTCGCCGGCTCATGAAAAAGAGGCCGCTCCGGCAGCCAGGAAGGCGGAACCGGCACCGGCCGTGAAAGCGCCGGCCAAGGCCCCGGCTTATGGCCAGGCGGCCAAGCTGGAAAAAATCGAAATGAAGATTGCCGAACTGGAAGCGACCATCAAGATGTATGAAGTGCAGATGAATATGCCTCAGAACCAGACCGATGCCGACGCCATGATGGAATTGACGAAGGAATACGAAGTGGCCCAGGCCCAGCTCGATGAGGCTTATGAAAAGTGGGAAGCCCTTTCAGAGTCTTAAAACTGTCCGTGCATGGAAGATATGAAAAATAAATATAAACTTTAGGATTGGAAATAGCGTAAAACGTAAAACTTTACGTATCCATCCCGATATGTGGTTTCAAAAAGCCCGTTTTCTTGATGCATTTTTTAAAAATGTCAAGAAAATGGGCTTTACAAGTTTCTGCTACGTGGTATACTATGCTCAACTCCCATTCGGAGGATGAACTTATTATATCTTTAAAGCATACGGAAAGATTCCGATAGAAAGGAAGCGTTTATATATGGCAGCACAGTTTAACCCGGTTACGCCGGAATTATTAGCAGAATTACGTCAGGTCGTCGGTGATAAATACGTCAAGACGGACGAAGATTATTTGGAAAGATACCAGACAGACGAAGAAGGGAACTCCCATTATTTCCATAAACCGGAAGTCGTCGTCTTCCCGGGCTCGACGGAAGAAGTGGCCGCTATCGTCAAATTGGCCAATAAGTACCTCGTTCCGATTACGCCGCGCTCGGCTGGTTCCGGTGTTGCCTGTGGTGCTATTCCTGTTTATCACGGCATGGTCGTCGAATTGGAACGGATGAATCAGATCCTCAAATTCGATGCCGACAATATGTATGCCGTCTGCCAGACTGGCGTCATCACTGGGGACTTGCAGCGTGAAGCTGCCAAACACGGCCTCCTCTATGCCGGGGACCCGTCCAGTGCCGACAGCAGCATGATCGGCGGCAACGTCGCCAACAATGCCGGCGGCAATAAAGCCGTTAAATACGGCACGACGCGCCATCAGATCTACAGCCTGAAAGTCGTTACGCCGACAGGGGACATCCTCGACGCCGGTGCCCGCCTCAAGAAGAGTTCTACCGGCCTCTGCTGGAACAGCTCTTTGCCGGTTCCGAAGGCACGCTGGGCATCATTACGGAAGTCACGGTCAAACTCCGTCCCATGCCGCCGTATGCCTTCAATATGGTCTGCGTTTTCAAGACCGATGAAGAAGCCTTTGCCCTGCCCAATAAGATCCTCAAAGCCGGCATCGACCCGACGAGCATCGAATTTATGGACAATGAAGCCCTGCGCATGACCTGCAAATTCCTGGACATGAAAATGCCTCATGTCGACGAAGGCTGTGATTACGTCATCGTCACGGTCGAATCGTTCAGCGAAGACGACTCGGACCGCAAGATGGAACAGCTCTGCGACTTGGCGGAAGCCAACGGCTCGATCGACGAATTTGAAGCGGATAAACGGATTTGGACTCTGCGCAAGCAGTTCGCCGAAGCCGCCCGCGACGTTGACAAGATGTTCCAGACGGAAGACTTCGTCGTCCCCTTGGACAAGATTCCGGAAATCACCAAACAGATTCCGGAACTGCGCGAAAAATACGACCTCTACTGCGTCACGGTTGCTCACATCGGCGATGGTAACATCCACGTCCTGCCTCTGAATGCCAAAGGCTTGTCGCCGGAAGAATGGTTCCAGAAGATCAAAGCCTTCCATCGCGACCTCTTCCCGCGAGTCTATGCCCTGGGCGGCAAGATGTCCGGTGAACACGGCATTGGCTATAAAAAATTAGAAGAATTTGCCCTTTGCACACCGCAGGCGGAACTTAACGTCATTAAAGCCATCAAGAAGGCTTTGGACCCGAATAACATCATGAATCCTGGAAAATTAGTAGAAATCGGCTAATTATTTCATAGAGGGGAAGTCAAATTGCAAAGACGGCAACGATTATATTCATAATAATCGTTGCGTCTTTTTATATATTTACTATAATAGAATCAAGGAATTTACTAATGTACTTATTATAGTCCTAGATCTATGAAAACAGGTGATGACATGAAATACTACAGCCGCTTAAAGACGCTTCGGTTGGAAGCAAGGCTTTCTCAGGCCGACGTGGCAAAAATCTTGAAGTGTTCACAAGTTGGATACGGCATGTATGAATTGGGGAAACGGAAGATCCCCGTAGAAAAGTTGATCCAGCTGGCAAGGCTGTACCACACCTCACTCGATTACATTGCCGGATTGACAGATGAACGGGAACCACGCCCAAAACATCGGGAGGACGATACTAGTTTGTAGTTTGTAGCAGATGGTTTTTAAATTTAAAACCCATCCGCTACCCCCTAACTGCTAGCCACTAACCACTTAAAAAGGCTTGTCGCATATGCGACAAGCCTTTTTTTCCTATACATTAAAGCGGAAGTATGTGACATCTCCGTCTTGCATGACGTAATCTTTCCCTTCCAGACGGACAAGGCCTTTTTCTTTGGCAGCTTGTTCGCTGCCGCAGGCGATGAGGTCGTCGTAGGAAACGATTTCGGCGCGGATGAAGCCGCGTTCGATGTCGGTATGGATCTTACCGGCTGCTTTCTGGGCTTTCGTGCCGTTGACGATGGTCCAGGCGCGGACTTCGTCAGATCCGGCCGTGAAGAAGTTGATCAGACCCAACAGGGAATAGCTGGCTTTGATCAGCTTGTCCAGGCCCGATTCGGGCAGGCCCAGTTCTTCCAGGAAGACTTCGGCTTCGTCGTCCGGCAGTTCGGCGATTTCGGCTTCAATCTTGGCCGAGACGGCGACGACCTGAGCGCCTTCCTTGGCGGCGTATTCTTCGACGCGTTTGACGTTGGGGTTGGCATCGGGATTGCCTGCTTCGTCTTCTGCGACGTTGGCGATGTAGATGATCGGCTTCAAGGTCAGGAGGTTGAGTTCTTTGACCTGCGGCAGTTCATCTTTTGTCAGGCCGGCTTTGCGGGCCGGGTCGCCGTTTTCCAGGCAGGCCAGGACTTTTTTCAGGACGGCGTATTCGACTTTGGCGTCCTTGTCGCCACACTGAGCGACTTTGGCGATGCGGTCCACCCGTTTCTGGGCCGATTCCAGGTCGGCCAGGCACAGTTCCGTATTGATTGTTTCGATGTCGCGGATCGGGTCGATGGAGCCGTCGACGTGGGTGATGTTCGAGTCTTCGAAGCAGCGGACGACTTCAGCGATGGCATCGGTTTCACGGATGTGGCTGAGGAACTTGTTGCCCAGGCCTTCGCCCTTGGAGGCACCGGCGACGAGGCCGGCGATATCGACGAAGCGCATGACAGCGGGAATTGTTTTTTTCGGTTTGTACATGTCGGTCAGGACCTGGATGCGTTTATCCGGGACTTCTACGACACCGACATTCGGTTCAATCGTGCAGAAGGGATAGTTTGCCGCTTCTGCGCCGGCCTTGGTAATCGCGTTGAACAGCGTGCTCTTACCGACATTCGGCAGGCCGACGATGCCTACTTCCAGATTGGTACTCAATGGTTAAACCACCTTTATTTGAATAATTTTAAATCAGCAATGCGTTTGACAGCTTCGACGGTGTTTTCTTTGGTGCCGAAAGCGGTCAGGCGGAGATAGCCTTCGCCGTGGGGGCCAAAGCCCGAACCCGGTGTTGTGACGACGTGGGCTTTTTCCAGGAGCAGGTCGAAGAAATCCCAGCTCTTCATGCCGTTCGGCGTCTGTACCCAGGCGTACGGCGAGTTGGTAGCGCCGTAGACGGTGAAGCCGGCTTCGGTCAGGCCGTCGCGGATGATGTGGGCGTTTTCCATGTAGTATTCGACGTCAGCCAGGCACTGTTTCTGGCCTTCCGGGCTGTAGTAAGCTTCAGCTGCGCGCTGGACGATGTACGGCGTGCCGTTGAAGAAGGTGCACTGACGGCGGTTCCACAAGGGATTGAGTTCGACAGCCGTGCCGTCTTTCTTGTAAGCGACGCAGGCATGGGGGACGACGACATAGGAGCAGCGCGTACCCGTGAAGCCGGCGCACTTGGAGTAGGAGCGGAGTTCGATGGCTACTTCTTTAGCGCCTTCGATTTCAAAGATGCTGTGGGGAACGTCCGGTTCGGTGATATACGTTTCATAAGCCGAATCGTAGATGATGATGAAGTTGTTTTCTTTGGCGGCTTTGACCCAGTTGGTCAATTCTTCCTTGCTCATGGCCGTGCCGGTCGGGTTGGACGGGTTGCAGAGGTAGACGATGTCGACTTTTTCCTTCGGCGGTTCGGCTTTGAAGCCGTTTTCCGGAGTGCATGGGAGATAGACGACGCGTCGTAGATGCCTTTTTCAGCGTTCCATTCGCCGGTATGGCCGAACATGACGTTGGAGTGAGGTAAACCGGGTATACCGGGGTCGGCTACGGCGAATTTCAGGTCGTCGCCGAAGATTTCCTGGATGCAGGCGACATCGGTCTTGGCGCCATCGCGACGAAGACTTCGTCCAGATCGAGGTCGATGCCGCGCGTCTTGTAGTCGCCGTCGATGATAGCCTGACGGAGGAAGTCATAGCCCTGTTCCGGACCGTAGCCGCGGAAGGTTTCGGCTTTGCCCATTTCGTCGACGGCCTTGTGCATGGCGTCGATGATAGCCGGGGCCAGGGGACGGGTGACGTCGCCGATGCCGAGGCGGATGATATTCGCTTCCGGATGTGCTTTGGAATAAGCTTCAACTTTTTGCAATGGTTGCAAAAAGATAGTTGCCGGGGAGTTTTAAGTAGTTTTCATTTACATGAGCATAAAGGGACCTCCTTGTATTGCTTAGCATAGTAATCTATTGACAAACTCTATTTTACTACATTATATGGGCCTTGGAAAGATACTGGGCGCCGGGCAGGCATGATAAAATAAAATGGCCGTCATTCATGATAGTGATTGAATGGCAACGATTTTTGCCGTATAATGAAAACTGTATCGGGAATTTTTAAGTCAAACATATCAGGGAGGTTTGATTGACTGATGGATTATCAAGGTAAGAAATGCCTCATTGCATATTTTTCACACGCCGGCATGAACTATGTCAGCGGTAAGATTGTCGACCTGCCCGTGGGCAATACGGAACGGGCGGCACAGATGCTGCGCCTGTTCACGGGTGGCGACCTCTTCCACATCCGCACGGCTTCGGTCTATCCCAATGACTATCAGGAAGTCGTCAAGATCGCCAAGAAAGAAAAGGCCGATAATGCCCGGCCGGTCCTGGAAAGGGACATCGACAGCATCGACGATTACGACGTCATCTTCCTGGGCTATCCCAACTGGTGCGGTACCATGCCCATGGCCTTGTGGACGTTCCTGGAAAGCCACGATTTCACGGATAAGACGATTTATCCTTTCTGCACCCATGAAGGCAGCGGCGTCGGTCACAGCCTGGAAGACATCCACGCTCTCTGCCCGACGGCCAAACTCGGCAAGAGCCTGGCCCTCCTGGGTACGACCATCGAAGATGCCGAAGACGACATCCGCCGCTGGCTGAGAGATTAGTGGCTCGTGGTTCGTGGCTAGTGGTTCGTGGTTCGTGGCTCGTAGGGGCGGCCCGCCGATTGCAGAGCGCCAAGCCTCCCCTGATAGGGGAGGTGGCCCAATGGGCCGGAGAGGTTGAATTTCCAGATTCAACCTCTCAGTCAGCTGCGCTGACAGCTCTCCTAGCAGGAGAGCCGGGACGCCCGCTACAGCTTTAAAGCCATCCGCTAACAACTAACTGCTAGCCACTAACAACTTTAAAGGGCTTGTCGTCATGTGACAAGCCCTTTTTTATTCATACCGCAAGGCTTCGATGGGATCGAGTTTGGCTGCTTTCCGGGCTGGGTAGATGCCGAAGAAGAGGCCGATGCCTACGGAGAAACTGAAAGAGATGATGATCGGCGCCGCCGTGATAACCGTCTGGAAAAGGCCGGACTTGGCGATAGCCAGGCGATGCCGACGCCGCAGGCGATGCCCAGGAGACCGCCGATGACGCCGATGACGACGGATTCGATGAGGAACTGCATCATGATGTTCTGGAAAGTCGCGCCCAGGCTTTCCGGATGCCGATTTCCCGCGTCCGTTCAGTGACGGAGACCATCATGATGTTCATGATGCCGATGCCGCCGACGATGAGCGAAATGGCGGCGATACTGCCCAGGAAGAGGGTCAGCATGGTCGTCGTGCTGGTCATGGTTTCCATGAGGCTCGTCAGGTTACGGACGGTGAAGTCATCTTCGCTGCCGCTGCGGATATGGTGGCGCTGGCGCAGGAGCGTTTCGACTTCGGCCTGGACCTGTTCGATTTTATCGGCGCTGGAGACCTGGATGTTGATGGAGCGGACGTAGGTGATGCCCATGAGGCGTTCCTGGGCCGTCGTCAAGGGGACGATGACGATGTCGTCCTGGTCCTGGCCCATGGAGGACTGGCCTTTACTTTCCAGGACGCCGATGATCTTATAGGCTGGTTGTTGATGCGGATGTTCTTGCCGACGGGATTGACTTCGTCGAAGAGGTTGGCGGCGACCGTCGGGCCGATGACGGCGACGCGGTTGCGCGAGTTGAGGTCGCTCTGGGTGATGAAGGATCCCGACTGGACGACGAGGGACCGGATGTGCAGGTATTCCGGCGTGACGCCGTAGACCGACGTATTCCAGTTCTGGTTGCCGTTGACGATCTGGTAGGAACTGTTGACTGTCGGCGATACGTAATCGATGTTCTTTATTTTATTCTTGATGGCTACGGCGTCGTCGTATTTCAATTTCTGGCTCGAACCGGCTGCCGAACGGACGCCGCCGTGATTGGTCGAACCTGGCGAAACGATGAGCATATTGCTGCCCAGCTGGCGATGGA
>ENA-OQBT01000215-OQBT01000215.1-human-gut-metagenome-genome-assembly--contig:-NODE-215-length-40142-cov-5.694714_pt1 | contig 40142 bp, 50 predicted proteins | sample MGYA00242749_ERZ504557 | MGnify/ENA primary metagenome ERZ504557 (study PRJEB26092, sample SAMD00036243) | human gut metagenome | host: Homo sapiens | study: EMG produced TPA metagenomics assembly of... | reverse complement strand
CTTGCTTTAAAATAAAAACCCGGATTTAAAATAAAAAAATAATTTTTTTAAAATATCCCTTGCATTTTAAATGGGTATTCCCTATAATAGTTTATGTTCTGTTGAGGACATACAAACATACAGATGGTCTGGTAGCTCAGCTGGATAGAGCAACAGCCTTCTAAGCTGTGGGTCTAGGGTTCGAATCCCTACTGGGTCACCACTTACTTGCGCCTATAGCTCAGGGGATAGAGCACCGGTCTCCGGAACCGGGTGCGAAGGTTCGAATCCTTCTAGCGCACCAAAAGATAGTTAAAGGCGCTGTCACATGATGACAGCGCCTTTTTTTTGACTTTTAACTGTAGTGGCCGAATGAAAATAAATTCTAGCGTAATTTGATTGACTCCATGAAGAATAAAAATGAGGGGTGGAAATGAAACATGCCAGCGTGTTTTCAGGCCTTTGTTAAGGCATCGATGAACTGGCGGGCTATGCTGGACAGGTAGCGGTGTTTTGGGGTGATGACGGCTAATTGGGTGCGCAGGCGCGGTTCGTCGATGGCTTTTGTCTGGAGCTGGAGCCGACTGGCCGGTGAGATGGCCGATGCCGGGACGACGGCGTAGCCCAGGCCGGTTTCGGCCCAGAGCAGGGTCGTCCGGGCGTCGTCGTTGCGGCAGAGGAGGTTCGGTGTGAGGTTGTGGGCTTCGCAGACGTCATGGAAGAGCTGGTCGAAGCGACGGTAGAGGATGAGCGGCAGGCCCTGCAGTTGTTCTATGGTCATCGACGGCTGGCCCGGATTGGGGTCGGCCAGGGACTCGGTATAGGCCAGGACCATCGGTTCTTCCGGCAGCAGAGTGCAGTCGAAGGCGTCCTGCTTAAAGGGCGTGCGGACGATGCCGATTTCGATGAGGCCCTTGCGCAGCATGTCCAGGACGCGGAAGGTGTTGCCGTCGTAGATTTCGAAGCGGATCCCGCGATGGTCGTCGTGGAACTGGCGGAGGCTGGCTGGAGGATGACGCTGCCCGATGACGATACAGTCCCGATGGACAAGGTGCCGCGCAGGCCGTTCTTGAAATCGGCGATTTCCCGGCGCGTCGAGTCGGTGAGGGTGACGATCTGCCGGGCCCGGCGGTAGAGGATTTCGCCGGCGTCGGTCAAGGTGACGCTGCGCGGCTCCCGCTGCAGGAGCTGAACGCCCAGTTCTTCTTCCAGGGCCTTCATCTGCTGGCTCAGCGGCGGCTGGGCCATGTGAAGCGCCGGGCGGCGGCTGTGATCTGGCCTTCTTCGGCGATGACCATGAAATAAGTGAGTTGACGTATATCCATACCCATGCCTCCTTGACATATGATTTACATATATTATATCAATTGTACAAATATTTTCAATATAGTAAAAGACGTGTTATACTAAGACCATAGAAAAGATACCTATCCGGAAAGGAATGATACACGATGAACGAAATTGTGACACCGAAACGGGATGCCCATTTCTTTTGGACCCTGTTCAAATCGACCTTTTTAATCAGTGCCTTCACCGTCGGCGGAGGCTTCGTCATTATTCCCCTGCTGAAAGGGAAATACGTCGATGAATACCATTGGATCAACGACAAGGATACCCTCGACATGGTAGCCATTGCCCAGTCCATGCCAGGCGTCATCGCCGTCAACAGTGCCGTCATCCTGGGCTATCGCATGGCTGGGGTCCTGGGGACGCTGGTCGCTCTGGTGGCTACGGTGCTGCCCTGTCTGATTACGCTGTCGATCATTTCATACTGCTATGATTTCTTTATCCAGAACTTATATATCAAGATGATCCTCCGCGGCATGCAGTGCGGGGCGACGGCGCTCATCGTCAATGTCGGCATCGACCTCCTCATCAAGCAGGGCAAGAAGAGATTGCTCCTGCCCCTGGCCATCATCGTGGCGACGTTCATTGCCAACTTGTGCTTCGATGTCAATATCATGGCGCTCATCATCATTGACGGCATCATCGGCTTCGCCTTCATGCGCGATAAGAAGTACGACTAAGGGGAGGGACTTATTATGATATATGCATTACTTTTTTGGGAATTCTGTAAAGTCGGGGCCTTCTGCGTCGGCGGCGGTTATGCTTCCATGCCGCTGATCCAGGCCAGTGTCGTCGATACCTTCCATTGGCTCTCTATGAGCGAATTTGTCGATATATTCACCATTTCTCAGATGACTCCGGGACCGATCGGCATCAATGCCGCTACCTTTGTCGGCACCAAGATCGCCGGGCTGGGCGGGGCTGTTGCAGCCACCCTGGCTTCGTCACGCCGTCGTTCTTCTTGGGGATTATTTTAGCACGCGTCTTCCTCAAGTATGGCGACATCGGTCCAATCCGGGGCATCCTCAATGGCCTGCGGCCGGCAGTGGTCGCCCTCATCTGCGTCGCCAGCCTGAGCTTCATCCTCCTGGCCCTGTGGAATACGGAAACCCTGCCCGACGACTGGTCGGCCTTCAGTCTCGGCGGCCTGGCTATACTCATCCTGGCCATTGCAGCCACGCGCCGCAAGATCGGCGTCATCAAGGTCCTCATCGGGTCCGGCGTCTTAGGCCTGGTCTTAGGCAAAGCCGGCCTCATCTAATTTCGATATATTGGGAATCCAGGCTCTGGAGGAAGCGGCTCGGCGCATAGCGCTGATTGCCGTTCCCTTCGTGCCAGCTCAGATACAGCCTCTTTTTGGCCCGCGTAATGGCGACATAAAAGAGGCGTTTTTCTTCTTCTATATTCCCTTTCTTTACGGACCAGAAGGTCGGGAAGACCCGGTCTTCCAGATGGGCCAGGAAGACGTAATCGAATTCCAGGCCCTTGGCCTGATGGATGGTGATGATGGGAATTTTCGGGTCCTTGGCCAGCATGCTGTCCAGTTCGCTGTTGGACAGGGCGGTCAGCTTGAGAAATTCTGCCAGGGCGTCGCGCGGTCCTGGCCCGGGTCGTCTGTTTCTTTGGCGATGCGGTAGAGCTTGCGGACATTTTCCAGCCTGTCGATGTGCTGGGCCGCATCGCTGGGGTCGCGATGGCTTTCGTACCAGGCCTTGACGCCGCCTTCGTTCATGACGGCGGCGATGAGGTCTATGGGCCGGTCCTGATAGGACTGTCGGCGGAAACGGGCTATGTCACGGCTGAACGGGGCGAAGAGAGGCAGGTAGATGGCCAGGGACGAACGGCGGGCCGTCGTAGCCGGCGGATCTGTTTCGTTACGGCATAGCATAGGAGGCCGGCCGTGGCCAGGATGTCGTCGAAGGCGTCGTGCGATGGCTGATGGTCGATGGGGAAGGTTTCACTGAGCGTGGCCAGTTTGTGGTTGATGAGGTTGGGATAGAAGCGGCGGTAGATGTCCAGCGTGTCGTAATAGGGGAAATCGCCGCTTTCGCCCATGCCTAGGCGCTGGAGCTCGCTGTGCAGGATGGACAGGTCATACGTGACGTTGTGGCCGACGATGACGGCGTCTTTGGCAAAGTCCAGGAAGCCGTCAGAGCCTGGCGCGGTTCCATCCCCTGGGCCTCCAGGTTCGTCGCTGATGTGGTGGACGTAGAAGGAAGCCCCGACAGGCCGGCTGGCACGGACATAGGTGTTGAAGGTGTCCGCGACCTGGCCCTGGGCATCGAGGCGGACGGCGGCAATCTGGATGATTTCATCCCTCGTCGTGTCGGTGCCGGTGCTTTCGACGTCGAAGACGACGATCCGGCCTTCATCCAGGGCTGATAGCAGGAGCCGTAAGGGTCGCCCCGTTTCCTGGGAAATGGGGTCGATGAAGTCGCAGAGCCGAAGGCCCAGGCGGCGGTAGGATTCGCTTTCGATGGTCTCTACGGTTCGCCGGCCGATGCGGGGGACGAAGCGCAATAAAATCCGCTTCAGGCTCAGGTTATCGTGCTTGTTCAGGAGCAGCCTCAGGTAGGCCAGGACGTCTTTACATTCCTGGCGCTTGAACAGGTGGAACTGGTCGATACAGGTCACGGGCAGCTGGTCTTCCGGCGGATAGTGCTGGTTGTGGGCGTTGATGCCCGTCCAGAGCTGCTGGGCCTGGCGGTTGCCACGGACGAGGACGCAGGCTTTCAGTCGTTCCTGCTGCGGCAGGCGCATCAGTTCCTGGAAGATCCAGCGGCTTTCGCCGATGAAGTTGTCCGCCTTATGGACGACGATGGGGTCACCGGGAACGGCGGCTGCGGCCTGGCCGGGCTGGGGATAGATGTGGTGGACCGTCACTTGGCCGAAGAGACGGTTCAGGCAGCCTTCGGCAGCTTTCAAGAGGAGCTGCGTAGCCCGGTAGTTGGTCGTAAAGGTGATTTCCCGGGGATGATAGGTCTTGCGGAATTGTTCCAGGATGTATTCCGGATAGGAGCCGCGCCATTCGTAAATGGTCTGGAAGTAATCGCCGCAGAGGAGGACGTTGCGGCCGGGGAAGAGGCGGCTGATGACGGCGTATTCGACTTCGCTCGTGTCCTGCATTTCATCGACGGCGATGAAGCGGAACCGGTCCCGCCAGCGCTGGCAGCAGGCTTCGTCTGTGAGGAAGTCATAGGCGCCGGTGATGAGGTCCGTGAAATCGACGGCGTGGTTGTCGGCCAGGATGGCATCGTATTGCCGGACGAGGTCGTCGCCGTGGTCATGGAGCCAGGCCTGGAGGGGTTCTTTCGGCGCCGTGAAATCGTGGAGGTCCGGGAGGACGCGCTGTTTCTTGGCAAATTCGATATAGTTCTGCAGGGCCTGGGTGTCATTGCCCGGTGCCGACGCCGCCGCCGGGAGGTTGTCGATGAGCTGCCGGCAGTCTTCGTCATCGTAGAGGAGAAAATCATTATAACAGTCGCTCTGGCGCTTTGTTTCCTCTTTGATGAGGCTGTAACAGAAACTGTGGATTGTCTTGACGACGACGTCCAGGCCCTTTTCGTGGGCCGTAGCGACGATGCGTTCCTTCAGCTCCTTGCAGGCCCGGTTGGTGAAGGTCAGACAGAGTATCTGCGCGCCTTCAGCGGCCTTCGTTTCCAGGATATGGGCGACCCGGCAGGCCAGGACACGGGTCTTGCCCGTGCCGGCCGGGGCGTTGAGCAGGATGGGCTGCGACAGGTCGCGGACGACTTGCTGCTGCTGGTCATTTAATTCCATAATCTATCCCTCCGTGTGGGTAATCTCCTCCCATTGTACCATAGTCGGCGTTATCCGTGTACAAACTGTGAGGGAACGGGCAAATTTCATTGACAGCCTCGTAGGTTTTTGATAGAATCAAAGTGTGTTTGATAATCTTTCAATCAATAAGGAGATGCACTATGACAAGACGTTTATGGACAGGTTCTTTGCCGTTTGTAAACAGTCTCCGTGTGTCTAACTGAAAACCCAAAGGTGATACTGCGTCACTTTTGGGTTTTGTTTTTCTAAGGAGGGGTCTCTGTTGAAGGTCGGTTTGATCATGGGAAGCGATTCTGATTTTCCCGTTATGAAAAAAGCGATTGCTATTTTTAAAGAATTTGGTGTTGAATATGAAGTCTTGTTAGCGTCGGCCCACCGCACGCCGGCAGCTGTCCGGGAATTCGTTTCGACAGCCGAAGAACGGGGCATCAGTGCCTTTGTCGTCGGTGCCGGCATGGCCGCTCATCTGCGGTGTCGTTGCCAGCTATACGACGCTGCCCGTTATCGGTGTCCCCTTGGAAAGCGGCAGCCTCCAGGGCATGGATGCGCTGCTGGCCATCGTCCAGATGCCGTCGGGTATTCCCGTTGCCACCGTCGCCATCAACGGTGCCAAGAACGGAGCGCTCCTGGCTGTACAGATCGGCGCTGCCAGCGATGCCGGATTAGCTAAGAAATACAAGGCATACCGCGAAAACATGGCTAAAGAAGTCATGGAAAAGAACCAGAAATTGCAAGAAACCGTAAAGTCCCTCTAAGGGCATGTACAGACTATTTTTCGTTATAACAGGAGGTTTAATTCATGTTTTACGATCCGATTTGGGATAAGCAGCATGAAGAATGTGGTGTCTTAGGTATTTACGATAAACACCTCGATATTCCCCGCTATATCTACTGGGGGTTGTTCGCATTACAGCATCGTGGCCAGGAAAGCGGCGGCATCGCCCTGACTGACGGCCAGGATATCCATACGTTCCGCGGCATGGGCCTCATCAGCACGGTCTTCGCCAACGGCGTACCTGACGAAGAAGGCGGCCCTGTCGGTATCGGCCACGTCCGCTATTCGACGACAGGCTCCAATAATCCCCGCAACATCCAGCCCTTGGCCGTATATACCCCTATGGGACAGCTGGCCCTGGCTCACAACGGCAACCTGACCAATACGCGGACTCTGCGGGAAGAACTGGACCGCGGCGGCGCCACGTTCCAGACGACCATGGACAGTGAAATCATCGTCAACCTCATCAGCCGTAGCCAGAAAGACACTATCGAAGAACGCATCATGGAAAGCATGAACCGCATCCAGGGGGCGTACTCGCTGGTACTCATGACGAAAGATACGCTCTACGGCGTCCGCGACCCCTACGGTTTCCGCCCGCTCTGCATCGGCCGTACCGATGAAGGCGGCTGGGTCCTGGCTTCGGAAACGTGTGCCCTCGACGCCATCGGTGCCAAGTTTGTCCGCGACGTACAGCCTGGCGAATTTGTCCAGATCAACGAAAAAAGCGTCAAATCGTCGATTTTTGCCAAGGCACCGCGCAAGCAGGTCTGTTCCTTCGAATACATTTACTTCGCCCGTCCGGACAGTGTCATCGACGGCCAGGATGTCTATCAGGCTCGCCTGAACATGGGCCGGGAAATGTGGAACGAAACGCAGTATGATGCGGATATCGTCATTTCCGTCCCGGACAGCGGCAACACGGCGGCCATCGGCTATGCCCAGGCTTCGGGCATCCCCTTCAAGCACGGCCTCATCAAGAACCGCTACATGGGCCGTACCTTCATCAAGCCGAACCAGAAACAGCGTGAACTGGCAGTCCGCATGAAATTGAACGTCGTCAAGTCCGTCGTCAAGGGCAAGCGCATCGTCATGGTCGACGACTCCATCGTCCGCGGCACGACGAGCGGCATCATCTGCAAGCTCCTGCGCGAAGCCGGCGCCAAGGAAGTCTACATGTGCGTATCGGCACCGCCTATCAAATACCCCTGCTTCTACGGTATCGACACGTCGGTCCGCAAGGAACTCATCGCTTCGACGTTCAGTGTCGAACAGATCCAGAAGTACATCGGCGTCGACAAACTCCATTTCATTTCCATCGATGGCCTCAACCGGGCTGTCGAACATATCCCCAAGGAAGATATGTGCTTAGCTTGCTTCAACAACGACTATCCTACGGAAACTCCGCAGGCCAATGAGGAAGGAGAAAAATATGCTCTCGAACACAAATAAAGGATTGACTTATGCTGATGCCGGTGTCGACATCGATGCTGGCAACAAAGCCGTAGAATTGATGAAAGATTCGGTCAAAGCCACGTACCGTCCGGAAGTCCTCGGCGACCTGGGCGGTTTCGGCGGTCTCTTTTCCCTGATGAACAGCGACATCAAGAAACCGATCCTGGTCAGCGGCACCGACGGTGTCGGCACCAAGCTGCGCCTGGCCATCCTGATGGGCAAGCACGATACGGTCGGCCAGGACTGCGTCGCCATGTCCATCAATGACGTCCTCGTCCAGGGGGCAGAACCGCTGTTCTTCCTGGACTACATCGCCGTCGGCAAACTCGACCCGGTCCAGGTTGCGACCATCGTCAAAGGCGTCGCCCACGCCTGCCAGGAATCGGGCTGCGCTCTCCTCGGCGGCGAAACGGCTGAAATGGCCGGTTTCTATGCCAAAGACGACTATGACCTGGCTGGCTTCGGCGTCGGCATCGTCGACCGCGACAAGGTCATTACCGGTGAAAACATCAAAGCCGGCGACGTCCTCATCGGCCTGCCTTCGACTGGGGTCCACTCCAACGGCTTCTCCCTGGTCCGCAAGATTGTCCTCGAACGGCAGAACATGAAGCTCGACCAGTACGTCGACGAACTGGGCATGACCATCGGTGAATGCCTGCTCACGCCGACCCGTCTCTATCCGCGTCCGTGCCTGCCGATCATCAAGAACTTCACCGTCAAGGGTATGGTCCACATCACGGGCGGCGGCTTCTATGAAAACATCCCCCGCGTCCTGCCGAAAGGCGTCGGCGTCGACATCGACGTCACGTCGTGGCCGCAGCTGCCGATTTTCGGGCTCCTCCAGAAGTGGGGCAACGTCGATGCCAAGGAAATGTACCGTACCTTCAACATGGGCATCGGCATGATCATGATCGTCGATGAAAAAGACGCAGATGCGTCCTCAAGGATCTGGCAGACCGCGATGAAAAGGCCTATGTCATCGGCAAAGTCGTCGATTCCGACGTACCCGTAACCTTGCGGGGAGGCGTATTCCATGACTAAGAAGAAAATGGTCATTTTCGCATCGGGCCGTGGCTCCAATGCCATCGCCCTCCACGATGCCGTCGAAGATGGCAAGATTAATGCGGAAATCAAGGCCCTGGTCTGCGATATCCCCGGCGCACCGGTCATGGACCGGGCTAAGGAATGGGGCGTACCGGTCATTCTGGCTGACCGCAAATCCTTCGACTCGAAAGAAGCTTTTGAAAAATACATCCTCGACGCCATCGAACCGTATCAGCCGACGTCATCTGCCTGGCCGGCTTCATGCGTCTCTTGAGCGGTGATTTCATTTCCCATTATGAACACAAGATGCTCAATATCCATCCGGCCCTGCTGCCGTCGTTCCGCGGTCTTCACGCCCAGCGCCAGGCCGTCGAAGCCGGCGTCAAGATCGCTGGCTGCACGGTCCATTTCGTCGTACCCGACATGGACGCCGGCCCGATCATCTTGCAGTCGGCCGTACCGGTCTACGAAGACGATACGGAAGATACGCTGGCTGCCCGGATCCTCACCAAGGAACATCCGACCTACGTCAGAGCGGCAGCACTCTTTTGCGATGATAAATTGACTATCGACGGCAATGTCGTCAAAGGGACTCAGGAATAGGGAATAGGAGGAATTTTCCATGAAAGTAAAACGCGCACTCATTAGTGTATCTGATAAGACGGGCGTCGTCGAACTGGGCAAAGCCCTGGCAGACCTCGGCATCGAAATCATCTCCACCGGCGGCACCATGCGGACTCTGAAAGAAGCGGGCGTACCGGTCATCGCCGTTCAGGACGTCACGGGTTTCCCGGAAATGATGGACGGCCGCGTCAAGACGCTGAATCCGAAAATCCATGGCGCTATCCTGGCGGTCCGCGACAATCCGGAACACGTCAAGGCCATGAAAGAACACGACATCAAGCCGATCGACCTGGTCGTCGTCAACCTCTATCCGTTCCAGCAGACTATTGCCAAACCGGATGTCACCCTGGCAGAAGCCATTGAAAACATCGACATCGGCGGCCCCTGCATGGTCCGTGCTTCGGCCAAGAACAATAAATACGTTGCTATCGTCACCAATCCGGCTAAATACGGCGAAATCATTTCCATCCTCCAGAAGGACGGCAAATTTTCCGACCAGTACCGCCTGGAACTGGCTCAGGAAGCTTTCCATCATACGGCTGTCTATGATACGGCCATTGCCGCATACTTAGCGGAACAGGTTCAGAAGGGGGCTGCAAAATAATGAAGGTAGCAGTCATCGGCGGCGGCGGCCGCGAACATACTTTAGCCTGGAAACTGGCCCAGAGCCGAGTGTCGATAAACTCTACGCCATCCCTGGCAGTGCCGCTATGAGTGAAGTCGCCCAGTGCGTCGACATCGCCTTGTCCGACCTGGACGCCATTACGGATTATGCCAAAAAAGAAGGCATCGACATGCTCGTCGTAGGCCCGGAAGTCCCCTTGACCGAAGGCCTTGCCGACCTGGCCCAGTCCAAGGGCCTGGCTGTCTTTGGCCCCAACAAGGCTGCTGCTCAGATGGAAGGGTCGAAAGTCTTCGCCAAGAACCTCATGAAGAAATACCATGTCCCGACGCAGCCTACGCTTCCTTTACCGATGGCGATGCCGCCAAGGCCTATATTAAAGAACAGGGCGCACCCATCGTCGTCAAAGCCGACGGCCTGGCTGCCGGCAAAGGCGTCGTCGTCGCCCAGACGGAAGCAGAAGCCATCGAAGCGGTCAATGCCATGATGGAAGACCATATCTTCGGCGCTTCCGGCGGCCGCATCGTCATCGAAGAATGCATGGTCGGTGAAGAAGCGAGCCTCCTGGCTTTCGTCGACGGCAAGACCATCGTGCCCATGATTTCTGCTCAGGACCACAAGCGTATCTTCGATAACGACGAAGGCCCCAACACGGGCGGCATGGGAGCGTATGCTCCGGCACCGGTCGTTACGCCGGAAATCCGCAAGGAAGTCGAAGAAAAGATCTTGAAACCCGTCGTCGACGGCCTGAAGCAGGAAGGCATTACCTATCAGGCGCCTTTACGCCGGCCTCATGATTACGGCGGACGGCCCGAAAGTCGTCGAATTCAACTGCCGCTTCGGCGACCCTGAAACGCAGGCTGTTTTGCCGCTCCTCGACGGCGACCTGGCACAGATCATGTACGCCTGCGCCAAAGGCACGCTGACGGCTGACATGGTCCATTGGAAAGACGCTGCTGCCTGCTGCGTCATCATGGCTTCTGCCGGCTATCCCGCTTCGTCCCATAAGGGCGATGTCATCAGCGGCCTCGACGCTGTCGATAAAGAAGACGTCATGGTCTTCCATTCCGGCACGGCCAAGAAAGACGACCAGTACGTCACCAACGGCGGCCGCGTCCTCGGCGTCACGGCAGTAGCTCCGGACCTCAAGAGTGCTATCGAAAAGGCTTATGATAACGTCAAACGCATCCACTTCGACGGCCAGCAGATCCGCAGCGACATCGGCGCCAAAGGATTGAAACACTTGAAATAACGTGATTCCAACATCAAACTTAAAAAAGGCTGTCGCAGACAGCCTTTTTTACTACCACACGAAAGGAAGGTCGTTATGACACAGTTTATTACGCCGGCCGAAGCGGCGCGTCTCGTCGGCGATGATATGACCCTGGCTGTCAGCGGTCATGCCGGCTTCGGTACGCCTGATGGTTTATTCAAGGCTCTCCACGACCGCTATGCCGACGAAGGGCATCCCCGCAACCTGACGCTGGTCAAGATTGCCGGTACCGGCGATGGCGGCCAGCGCGGCGGTGACCGACTGGCTGCAGACGGCCTCATTGGGACAATCATTACCAGTCATTTTGGCATGGAAAAGAAATTATCCGATAAGGTCGCAGCTGACCAGTGCCTGGCCTATACGGTCCCGGCTGGGACGCTCCTGGAACTGTACCGGGCTATTGCCGCCGGCCGTAAGGGCGTCTGGACCGACATCGGCCTGCATACCCTGGCCGACCCGCGCCGGGACGGCAGCAAGGCCAACGCCAAGACCGTCCGCGAAGGGAAGGACATCGTCCGCCTGATGGAAATCGATGGCAGCGAATACCTGTATTATCCGGCCTTTCCCATCCAGGTCTGCTTCATCCGCGGCTCCCTGGCCGATGAAGACGGCAACATTTCCCTCCAGCGCGAAGCATGATCGGTGAACAGCTGGAAGTGCCGAAGCGACGCATAATTCCGGCGGCATCGTCGTCGTCCAGGTCGAAGAGTCGTGCCCCGGGGAAGCCTCGATTCGCGCCTCGTGAAGATTCACCATTTCCTCGTCGACTACGTCGTCGTACCGCGGCCGAAGTATCACGTCCAGAGCTTTTCGACCCATGGCTACCGGCCGGAACTGAGCGGCGAAGGGCGCAAGTCCATCCAGTCCCTGCCGCCCCATCCCCTGGACAACCGCAAGATCTGTGCCCGCCGGGCCGCATGGAACTGAAGAAGGGCGATGTCATGAACCTGGGAATCGGTATCCCGGAAATCATCGGTTCTGTCGCCGCCGAAGAAGGCTTCGGGCCGAGCTTGACCCTGGCTGCCGATTCGGGCATCATCGGTGGCATCCCCTTGTCGGGCCTCGATATGGGAGCGGCTGTCAATGCCGAAGCCGAGCTGAAGATGGCCGACATGTTCGACATCTGCCACGGCGGCGGCCTCGACCTCTGCGCCTGGGCCTGGCGGAAATCGACGCCATGGGCAATGTCAATGTCTCGAAATTCCACGGCCGCGTCACCGGACCAGGAGGCTTCATCGATCTGGCCCAGCCTACGAAGAAACTCATCCTCATGGGGACCTTCACAGCGGGCCAGCTGCGCGAGCACTGCGAAGACGGGAAGCTGGTCATCGACCACGAAGGGAAATACAAGAAGTTTAAAAAGGAAATCGAACAGGTCACCTTTTCCGGCACGTATGCAGCTGCCCAGAAGCAGCAGGTCCTCGTCGTCACGGAACGGGCCGTCTTCCGCCTGACACAGCAGGGCCTGATGCTGACGGAAATCGCCCCGGGCATGGACCTGGAACGGGACATCCTGGGCCAGATGGAATTTCGCCCGCTCATCGCCGACGACCTGCGACTCATGGACAGCCGCATCTTCCAGCCCAATCCCATGGGGATAACGTAAGGGCGACCCAAAGGGCGCCCGCCTGAATCCGCTATGTTTTATATAATTTGATTATATGGGAGGTTTTCATGGAATACCGTATAGAAAGAGATTCGATGGGGGAAATCAAAGTCCCAGCTGATAAACTCTGGGCGCCCAGACACAGCGCAGTTTCGAGAATTTTAAGATTGGCACGGAAAAGATTCCCGCCGAAATGGTCACCGTCTTTGCTTACCTGAAAAAAGCTGCTGCTTTGACCAACAAAGAATTGGGCGTCGTCGACGGCGACCGGGCCGATGCCATTATCCAGGCCTGCGATGACATTCTGGCCGGCAAACTCGATGGCAATTTCCCCCTGGCCGTATGGATGACCGGAAGCGGCACGCAGTTCAACATGAACGTCAACGAAGTCGTCGCCAACCGGGCCAAACAAATCTTAAAAGCCCAGGGCAAGGACTTGAATGTCCATCCAATGACCACGTCAATCATTCCCAGAGCTCGAACGATACCTTCCCGACAGGCCTGCATATGGTCGGCGTCCTGCTCATCGAACAGAAACTGTTCCCTGCCATGGAAGCCTCTACCAGGCACTCCGGGCCAAACAGGAAGCTTCAAGGACATCGTCAAAATCGGCCGGACCCACTTGCAGGACGCGACGCCCTTGACGCTGGGCCAGGAATTCAGCGGCTGGGCCCGCATGATCCAGCGTGACCGGGACATGCTGGCCCAGGGCATCGATTTCCTCCGCGATTTGGCCATGGGCGGCACGGCTGTCGGTACGGGCATCAACTGCCCCAAGGGCTATGACGTGCGCTTCGCCGAAATCGTCAGCCAGCTGACAGGTACGACCTTCCATACGGCACCGAACAAGTTCCAAGCCCTGACCAGTAAAGACGAACTCGTCGTCGTCCACGGTATGCTCAAGGCCTTGGCCTGCGACCTCATGAAGATTGCCAATGACATCCGTTGGCTGTCGTCGGGCCCGCGCTGCGGCATCGGCGAAATCCGCATTCCCGAAAATGAACCGGGCAGCTCCATCATGCCCAGCAAAGTCAACCCGACGCAGTGCGAAGCCGTCACCATGGTCGCCGTCCAGTCATGGGCAACGATGCCACCTTGGGTATCGCCGCCAGCCAGGGGAACTTCGAACTCAATGTCTTCATGCCGGTCATCGCCTACAACCTGATCCAGTCCATCCGACTGCTCACGGACTGCATGGATTCTTTCCGCAAGCATTGCGTCGTCGGCATCGAACCGAACCGCGAACGGATCACGACCAACCTGTACAATTCGCTCATCCTGGTCACGGGCCTGGTGCCTCTCGTCGGTTATGACAAGGCCTGCACCATTGCCAAACAGGCAGCCAAAGAAGGGCTGACCCTGAAAGAGTCAGCCTGAAGACGGGGTGGGTCACGGCAGAGCAGTTCGACAAAGCCATGGATCCGGCTAAATTGGCAGGTTTGAAATAAGCCTTACTTATCTTTTTCGATGTTATCTTTCCAGGAGTCGTCGTCTTGCTGCTGAACGGCACTGCGCGTGTAGGCGGCAATGGCGGCGAAGTTCTTCTGGACGCCCGTCGAAGTATTGCGATACTTGACGGCATGGTCGGCATCGATACCAGGTTCTTGGCTTCCGAAGCGGCGTCGATATTGGCGCCGAGGAAAATGAAGTCCCAGCCCTGGGCTTTTTTATCGGAAATCATTTTCTGGATCGTCGCCTTGGAGTATTCCGTACTGGCGTTTTCCAAGCCATCCGTGATGATGACGAAGATGACCTTATGGTCCTTATCGGAAATGCCCGGCGTGTCGGATATCTTGGCAATCGTGTTGCCTACGGCATCGAGAAGGCCGTCGAGCCGCCGACGCGGTAATCCTTAGTCGTCATGTCCGACAGGCTGTTGATGTTGCTGCGGTCCGTCAGGATATCGACTTTATTGTTGAACAGGACCGTCGTGACCTTCGTATCGACGTCGAGGTCTTTTTCCTTGGCAATCATGGCGTTGTAGCCGCCGATGGTATCGCTTTCCAAGCCGTACATGGAGCCGCTCTTATCGAGGACCAAGACCAAGTCGAGATGTTTAATCGTCGACGGCAGGGATTGCGTTTCTGCCTGGCGCGCCTTGTCGGTCATGGTCGTCGTGTCGGCCGCGACAGCCGCGCCGCAGCAGAGCAGGGCGCTGAGGGTAAATATGAGTAATTTTTTGAACATGGCAGATGCCTCCTTAAAAATGGACGAATGACGTTTCTTTTATTGTATCATAAAAGTTGTTACAAAGAATACGCAGTCTGTTCACAAATCTTTATAATTCCTTTAACTTTTGCCTAATCTTTCGTTAGAAATGACCGTTATACTGGCTTATCAATTAGGACAAGAGGAGGAGTCACCATGTATTTCCTGGACCATTACCGCACCCGTATTTCCCAAGTCATTGGGCTTCTGTTTTTATTTTTATTCATGTTCTCGCAAAAGGAATTGGATGTCACGGCCCCGTATGTCTCGGGCATCTTATTCCTCGTGGCTGCCTCTGCGTCGGCGCCGCCATGGCAGGCCGCATGTGGTGCGCCCAGTACATTGCCGGCTATAAGAATGACGTCCTGGTCCGCGAAGGGCCGTACTCGGTCTGCCGGAATCCGCTGTATTTCTTCAGCTTCCTCGGCGGCATCGGCATCGGCCTGTGCACGGAATCGCTGAGCCTGACGGCACTGCTGGTACTCCTCTTCGCCGTCATGTACATCCCGGTCATCCATACGGAAGAAGTCCGGCTGCACCGCCTCTTCGGAGAACCGTATACTGCCTACATCCGGGAAGTACCCCGTTTCTTCCCGAAATGGTCGCTCTACCATGAACCGCAGGAATATACAGTTAAACCGAAAGTCTTCCGCCATGCTGCCGGCGACGTCCTCTGGTTCGTCCTGGCCGTCGGCATCCTGGAATGTATCGAAGCCATCCAGGAATCAGGCTTTTTGCCGCAGCTCCTGTCGCTTTATTAAATAAATATAACAAAAATAAAAAATCATTGTCAGCTTGCCCTTTTTCCGCTATGATGAATAGGGATTCGCACGACGGTTTCTGCCATCATGCGAATCCCTATTTTTTTATAATTTATTTTTTACACCACAGATAGGAGTGGAAAACATGGGCATCATCAAGGAATTCAAAGAATTTGCCATGCGGGGGAACGTGCTGGACATGGCAGTCGGTGTCGTCGTCGGCGGAGCTTTTGGGAAAATCGTCACGTCACTGGTCAACAACATTATTATGCCCCCATTTGGGGTCCTCCTCGGCGGGATTGATTTTTCGGACTTCTTCATCCTTTGAGCACAGAACACGTCGAGTCCCTGGCCGAAGCGAAAGCAGCCGGGATCCCTGTCATTGCTTACGGTTCCTTTCTTAACACGGTCATTGAGTTCCTGATCATCGCCTTTGCCATTTTCATGGTCCTCAAACAGCTGAACCGCTTCCTGCCCAAACCGGAACCGGCTCCGGAACCGCGGCTCTGCCCGTTCTGCCGCCAGCCCATTGCGGACGATGCAACCCGCTGCCCGCACTGCACCAGCGAGCTGCCTGCTGCCGAAACGTCTCATTGATTGCAGATTGCTAGATCGTTTTTCGTTCGTAGTTTGCAGTTTGTAGGGGCTCGCACGTGGCGAGCCCGTCTCAGAATATGGAGAATTTTTCTAGCAAAGTGGTTGGTAAATCGTACATGTCCTGGAGTGGGCGCCCCTTGTAAGGGGCGCCCTGTTGACTTTTCTCCTTCTTGCGATATAATAAGAAATATAGTTGGAATTAAAACTAATTAAAAGGGGAATCGCCATGGACGAAGAAGCGTTGCATATTTTACTGTTGTTAGGGTTTCACCGGTCGAACCGGGAAATCGGCCGCCGCATCAAGCGGGAAGGGCTCATGCCCGGTCAGCCTAAGATCCTGGAATATCTGTGGTTCCATGACGGTGCCAGCCAAAAGGATATCAGCCGCGAGTGCATCATCGACAAGTCGACGGTGACCAGCCTGCTGAAACGCATGGAAAAGCTGGACCTCATCCGCAAGGAAACGCGGCCCGAAGACCAGCGGGGCGTGGCCATCTTCCTGACGGAAACGGGCTGGGAAAAGGCCAAGCGGATCCGCCAGGTCATTTATGGCATCGACGATGAAATGTGGCAGGGTATCGAGCCGGAAGCACGCCAGCAGTTCATGGCGACGTTTCATCGCATTATGGAGAATGAAAAGAAGTGGGGCGATTGAGTATGCGTCATATGCATCATTTGAAAATACGGGTCAGTGTCTTTCTTTGCAGTATCTTGATGACGGCCTGCGGCATCGACTTGATTACTGTCGCCAGCCTGGGGACGTCGCCCATTTCCAGCGTGCCCCTCGTCGTCAGCCTCTATACGCCGTGGACCTTCGGCCAGCTGACCTTTGTCCTCAACATGGCCTTCATCGTCTTGCAGATTGCCTGCTGCGCCGCCAGTTCCGGCCCGTAGAGCTGCTGCAGATTGCCATTAACTTCGTCTTCAGCGCAGCCATCGACTTTTTCATGCACGCCATGGCAGGATTACAGGGACTGAACTGGCCTTTTGCCGCAGCTCTCTTAGTGGCCGGCTGTGCGACCCTGGCCTTCGGCATCTGCATCGAAGTGGCGTCGTAGGTCCTGATGGTGCCTGGCGACGGGGCCGTCAAGGCCATTGCCCAGACGGGGAAATGGCGGATGGGCTCGACGAAAGTCGCCTTCGATTCGACCATGGTCACCATTGCCGTCATCTTGTCGACCCTTTACGGCGGCTGGGGACCCTGACTGGCCTTGGCGTCGGCACGCTGGTGTCGGCCATGCTCGTCGGGCGCTTCGTCAATTTCTTCAATCGCCGCGTCTTTTTCATCGAACGCCTGGCCCGGCTGTCCTTGGATGATGAAACCAAGGCGGCCGGAGCTTTGTCCAAAGAAGTCCAGTCCTGATTCAGGTACTGGACTTTATTCTTTTTCGGGTATATAATTATAGTTAACAAGCTAATCAATGTGTTCGGATACGGTTACGCTATAATAGCGCGTAACTTCTTGATTCACCTATGTAGTTAGCTAGATAATTATAATAGAGGGGAAGGAATGATTACCATGAAGGGACAAACAGTGCATCTGCCAAAGCGGGCATGGCGCCTGGGCCTATTTTTCATCGGCATCCTCCTGGCAGGCGGTGTCCTACTTATGTATATTCCGGCATGGGCATGCCCTATGAAAAGGTCGCTATGCTGGTCGCCGTCGTCTGCGCCGTCCTGTTCACGGTCCTGCTTGGGAATAACTTCATCGAAGAAGCGCCGGTGCCGTCCGTCCTGTCCCGTCTCGTCCCATACTGCGCCTGCCTGATGACGGCCCTGACCGTCGGCATGGTCATTCTCCACTATCTGAACGATATGGCCTTTGCCGGCAGTGTCTGGCTCTTTTTCCTGACCCAGTGCTTCTATATCCCGGCCGTCGGCGTCATGAGCCTGCTCTTTGGCTGGAACGCGGCCAATCCCGGCGTCGCCGCCAGCCGCATGATCTTATTCATCCCTATGGGCTTCATCCTCGGCGGGGCGACGAGCCCGCTCATGGAACAGAGCCTGTGGGTCCGCTATTTCGCTCATTTTTTCCCGCTGACCTGGGAATATGAATTTACCCGCGACATTACCCTGCGCGGCGCCGGTTTCTGGGATATCGCTCCGGAATTCGGCGGCTTTCTCATTTATTTCGCCTGCCTCATCATCGTCTTCTGCCTCGTCTTCTATGGGACCCGGCAGAAAGAACTGGCACGGCAGAAGGAGGAACATGCATGATGGAAGAATTTCAGCACATCCTGGTCCCTGTCGACGGTTCGGAACCGTCTGTCAGAGCCTTAGAAAAGGCCGTATACCTGGCCGAAAAATGCGGCAGTCAGGTGACACTGCTGACCGTCGTCGATATGAATAAGGAAATCAACTCTTTTGAACAAGTCAGTACCGGCGACTACGTCCCGGGAGAATTGAAGGAAAAAGGCTATCAAATCCTGCTCAAGCTGATGCCCAGCATCCCCAAGGAAATCCACGTCCAGGCCGTCGTCCAAATCGGCGACCCGGCCAAAAACATCGTCCAGTACAGCGAAGACCACCCGACGGACCTGATCATCATCGGCAACCGCGGTCTGTCAGGATTAAAGAAAATCCTCCTGGGCAGCGTCAGCAACTACGTCCTCCTGCGCAGCCAGGTCCCGATTTTAATCATGAAATAAAGGCGCAGGGCCTTATGCGTACCAAATCTTACCTGGATACCGGACCTGCCAGGATTCCTTGAAGAAGTAAGGATTTAAAAGTAACGGAGCTGTTACAGAAAGCAGACTTTGCTTCCTGTGATAGCTCCGCTCTATTTTATTAGCCAAACGACCTATCCATTAGCGAAACGTCGATGTATAATTGAATTAGTATGTAACCTATCTGTGATTTTGCATCAAAATGGTATAAACAGCAAAAAAGATGGGGTAAAATCGATACGGCAGAACGGAGTCATTCAATGGAAATATTCAATAACACTACTAAGGTCGTAAAAGATGATCTTGTCAAGAAAATACAATCTGGAAGCAAGGTGTCTGTGGCAGCGGCATGTTTTTCTATTTATGCATATCAGGCACTTAAACATGAGCTGGAATATTGTGATGAATTCCGGTTCATTTTTACGTCTCCCACTTTCATTGCAGAAAAAACGCCCAAGGAAAGACGAGAATTCTATATTCCAAGACTGAATCGCGAAAAGGGGCTGTATGGGACGGAATTTGAAGTCCGCCTCCGGAATGAACTGAAACAGAAAGCGGTAGCCAAGGAATGTGCAGAATGGATGCGCAAGAAGGCAACATTCCGTTCCAATAAGACCTGGGAAGGCATGAACAATTTTCTTGTTGTAGAAAATCCGGAAGATACTTATACCTATATGCCTGTGAATTCTTTTACGACAGTAGATCTGGGTTGTGAGCGGGGCAATAATATCAGTAACATGGTGACACGCTTTGAGAACCCGGCAAGCAAGGAATTTTTGCATCTTTTTAATACCATCTGGGAGGATAAAGAGAAACTTACCGATGTGACAAGCGAAGTTATCGATATGATTTCTACAGTCTATCAGGAAAATGCACCGGAGCTTATATATTTCATGACGTTGTATCATATTTTCAGTGAATTTCTTGATGATATTTCGGAAGATGTCCTTCCCAATGAAGCTACGGGATTCAAGAATAGTGTAATATGGAACAAGCTTTATCATTTCCAGAAGGATGCGGTCCTTGGCATTATTAATAAATTGGAACAATACAATGGCTGTATTCTGGCCGACAGCGTAGGGCTGGGAAAGACATTTACTGCACTGGCCGTAATTAAATATTACGAAGGCCGTAATAAAAATGTGCTTGTCCTCTGTCCCAAGAAACTTTCTGAAAACTGGATGACTTATCGCGGCAATCTGGTAAATAATCCATTGGCAGCAGACCGTTTCCGTTACGATGTGCTCTATCATACAGACCTTTCCCGTAATAGGGGGATGACTTCCATCGGGCTTCCCATCGACCGTATCAATTGGGGGAACTATGATTTAGTAGTCATTGACGAAAGCCACAACTTCCGGAATGGTAATGGTACCAATACGCATGGTGGCGAAAAAGAAAACCGCTATATGCGGCTTATGAACCGTGTAATCAGGCCGGGAGTCCGTACCAAAGTGCTTATGCTTTCTGCTACACCTGTCAATAACCGGTTTTATGATTTGCGGAATCAGCTGGCCCTTGCCTATGAAGGCAATCCGGAAGAGCTCAATGAAAAGCTAAAGATAAAGTCAGATATCGATACGATTTTTCGCCAGGCTCAGCGCGTCTATAACGCATGGTGCAAGCTCCCGGAAAAAGAAAGGACTACGAAAAATTTACTTTCCCAACTGGATTTTGACTTTTTTGAAGTACTGGATTCTGTTACCATTGCCAGATCTCGCCACCACATACAGACCTATTATGATACAGCGGATATCGGGACATTTCCGACAAGAAATAAGCCTATTTCCTTGTATCCTAAATTGACAGACCGGAAAGGGGCTATTAATTATAAAGAAGTCTACGAATGTCTGTCTGAATTGAATCTTACCATTTATACGCCTACGCAGTTCATTTTGCCGAGCAAGCTGTCCAAGTATCTGTCGAAAGAGGAAACGGAGAACTTCCGAAAAGGTCGTGAAACAGGTATCCAGCGCCTCATGAGCATCAACCTCTTAAAGCGTATGGAAAGCTCTGTTCATTCTTTCCTGCTGACGGTACAAAGGGTATACCAGTATCTGTATGAAACGGACCAGATTATCGATACATTTATAAAGAATGGGCAGGGAAATCTAAGCGAAATGGATGATTTGTCTGGAGCAACCGCAGATTTTGATGAAGACGATCAGAATACAGATTTCTTTTCTGTAGGGAAAAAGATACAGATTGATTTACGCGATATGGATTATATTTCATGGCAGCGTGACATTAAAGCAGACTTGGAAACGCTTTCCCTGCTCATCGGCATGGTGAAAGATATTACTCCGGAATACGATTATAAACTGAATCAACTGATTCGAGTCATTCAGAAAAAGGAAGCGGCTCCCATTAACCCGGGCAACCGGAAAATCCTTATTTTTACGGCTTTTGCCGACACGGCAGAATACCTTTACGAAAATATAGCGCCTAAAGCCAAAGAGATGGGCCTTCATACGGCGCTTGTTACGGGCAGCATTGAAGGCAGGACGACGATTCCCCATTTCAAGGCAGACATGAATCATGTATTGTCCTGCTTCTCTCCCATGTCAAAAGACAGGGATATCCTCTATCCTGCAGATAAGGATAAAAACATTGATATCCTGATTGGCACGGATTGCATTTCTGAAGGCCAGAATCTGCAAGATTGTGATTATTGCATCAATTATGACATTCATTGGAATCCCGTCCGTATCATTCAACGATTCGGACGAATCGACCGTATCGGCAGTAAGAACAAGGTCATTCAGCTGGTGAATTTCTGGCCCGATTTGACGCTGGACGAATATATCAACCTAAAGGCGAGAGTCGAAACGAGGATGCGGATTTCCGTCATGACTTCGACCGGTGACGATGACCTGATCAATCAGGATGAAAAAGGCGATTTAGCCTATCGTAAGGAACAGCTGAAAAAGCTGCAGGAAGAAGTTGTAGACCTGGAAGACATGACAAGCGGTGTCTCTATTACCGATTTAGGACTTAATGACTTTCGTATGGACCTGCTTGCTTATATGAAAGACCATCCAGATATAGAGCATATACCGCTTGGCATCCATGCCGTAGCAAAGGGAAGTAAGCCGGGCGTGATATTCGTATTGAAAAATCGAAATACGGGAGTAAACATTGATAGTTTGAACCGTATACATCCGTTTTATATGGTATACATTGGTTTGGAGGGTAAAATCGTCTGTGATTATTTGAATCCGAAGAAATTGCTTGATGACATGAGGCTTTTGTGTCGGGGGAAGAGTCAGCCGATAACAGAGGCTTATACAAAGTTCAATAAAGAAACAAATGATGGCAGAAACATGAGCGAAATGTCAGCTCTTCTTTCAAATGCTATTAATTCTATCATAGATATAAAAGAAGAAAGCGATATCGACAGTCTGTTCAAAAGCGGTGGAACTTCTGCACTGCTATCGGAAGTCAAGGGGATTGATGATTTTGAATTGGTAACATTTCTGGTGGTAATGTAGAGGAGAAAATCATGCTGAGATTACCAAAATCAACAGAATTCAATAAACGAATTCCGAAGCAGAAATTCTACGATAATCTGAATATCAGTCCAACCTTGAAGCGGAGTTTCATCAATCAGGTACGGATTATCTACTGGACAAATAAAATAGCCCCGTCTACTGTTAACCTAGCAGAAGGAAAACAGGTTACGGAAATAGAAGTATTTTTTGTACGGTTGAATGAGAAAACGCTTGATAAAAATGTTCTGAAACAGATTGACCAGGAAATACCATATCATATCCTCTTTGTCCTAGAATACGGCGGACTTTACAAAGCGGTGATTGGGTACAAGAAAGCTGCTGGCAGTGGCAAAGTTGCATTCAAAGTTGAACGTTATTATCAGACGGAATGGATGGCTGAATCAGAAATGTCATTACATCTGGATGGTCTAAACATGGATGCTATCTATGAGAACTTTATTCGGCAGATTGCTGGGGATGCTTTACAAACAGTCACGCCACAGGAGCCCCTTGCAGAATCGGTTGCGAGAGATGAATACCGGGAGAAATTAAAGAAACAGATTGCAAAATTGCAGGCAGAAATCCGGAAAGAAAAACAACTCAATCGGCAAATGGAAATGAATGCGAGTTAAAAAAGATGAAGAAAGAAATGGAGAAACTGAATGTCTGAAAAAATTTTAGAAAGTAAAATTTCTTATTTACAAATGATTCAATCGTCTATAGACAGGATGTCCACTACATCTGCTATATTCAAAGGATTTAGTGCAACAATAATAACAGGGATATCAGCTGTATCGTTTACTGAGATTAATAAGTGGGTACTGTTTTTAGCGGTATTACCTATAGTTTGTTTCCTTGCACTCGATGTGTATTACTTACAATTAGAAAAAAGATATCGAATTCTATATAACGAAGTAATAAGTGGGAGACACAAAATTGATTTTAATCTTGCGCCTCCCAAGATAGAAACTACATGGGATATGTTGAGCACTATTTGGAAATCTCTTAAATCTCCATCAATATATCTTTTTTATGGACCTACAATAATAATTGCAGGAATTATTGTAATAATGAAATTTGCAGGAGGTATTTAATAATGGCACATAAAACATTTATCTCTTATAAGTATAGTGAAGCGCAGAAGCTTCGTGATAGTATTATAAATGCGTTAGGAGATGATGCCACTTATTACAAAGGAGAAACTAGTGATTCTCCAGATTTAACGGATACGACAACCGACAATATAAAGAGACATCTTACGGATATGATGTACGATACATCAGTAACCATAGTTATTATTTCTCCAAACATGAAACAGAGTAAATGGATTGATTGGGAAATCGAATATTCTCTCAAGAGTATAACACGGAACGATAGAACTTCTCATCCGAACGGTATTGTTGGTGTGATAATGAAATATAATGGTGGGTATGATTGGTTTAAGTATTCGGTAATAAATGATGACGGTTGTCGTGTAATATCGTATAAAACCAATCTAACATATAATATTATCAATAAGAATCGTTTTAATCAGAATCCGATGAAGTACAGTTGCAATGCTTGCAAAACCGTTAATTCTTTAACTGGTTCATATATTGCTTTCGTTGAGCAAGATGATTTTCTATCTAATCCCGATAAATATATCGAAAACGCTTTTGATAAAAGTGAAAATGATGCAGCAGGTATAACCTTGTGAAAACGAGATAATGGAGGAAGCAAAGAATGGACAAGATGAGAATGGAATCCGAAAATATTCAGCAGGAGAATGTTGCGAAGATTGGTGAGCTGTTTCCGAATTGTATTACCGAGGCTCGCAGTGAGGACGGCAAGTTAAAGAAGGCAATTAATTTCGAGATGCTAAAACAGATGCTGTCAGATTCTGTAGCCGATGGAAATGAGGTATATGAATTTACGTGGGTAGGGAAAAAGGCTTCGATTGTTGAAGCTAATAAGCCCATCCGCAAGACGCTGCGCCCGTGCAAGGAAGAAAGCGTTAATTGGGATACAACTGAGAACCTTTATATTGAAGGCGACAATCTTGAGGTACTGAAGCTTCTGCAGGAAAGCTATCTTAACAAAATCAAAATGATATATATTGATCCTCCCTATAACACGGGGAATGACTTCATTTACAACGACGACTTCAAAATAAGCAGCGAGGAATATGCAGACGAGACTGGTGAAGTGGATGAGGAAGGGAATCGCATGTTTAAAAACACTGATTCTAATGGACGATTTCATTCTGACTGGTGCTCTATGATTTATTCAAGACTGATGCTGGCAAGAAATTTGCTTTCTAAAGATGGTGTTATCTTTATTTCAATTGATGAAAATGAGAGTGGCGCACTAAAATTAATATGCGATGAGGTTTTTGGAGCATCAAATTTCATTGCTCAGTTGGTATGGAGTGCCGGTAGAAAAAATGATTCAAAATATATATCTGTCTCTCACGAGTATATTTTTTGCTATTTTAAAGATATCCAATTTATCAAAGACCATAATGTTATCTGGAGAGAGAAAAAAGAGGGCTTGAATGCTATATACGCTGAGTATGATTTCTTAAAAAAACAATATGGTTCAGATTATGTAAGTATAGAAAAAGAACTAAAAAAATGGTATAAAGATCTTCCGGATAGTTCACCGGCGAAAGAACATGCCCACTATAATAAAGTAGATGCTAAAGGTATTTATTTTGCTGATAATATTTCATGGCCAGGTGGAGGTGGACCAAAATACAACCTCTTACATCCGGTAACGGGTAAGCCGGTAAAGATACCATCTCGTGGATGGTTAACTAACGAAAAAACAATGAAAAAGTGGATTGACGAAGGAAAAGTTAACTTTGGTAATAACGAAACGTATGTTCCAACATTAAAATCCTATTTAAAGGATAGAGAATATGCAGTTCCATATAGTGTTTTCTATAAAGATGGTAGAGCATCTTCAAAACGGTTAGCAACACTTATGGGCGATAAAGTCTTTGAAAATCCAAAAGACGAAGAAATCATTCAAAGACTTATTGAAATGTGTAATACAAGTGATGGAGATATTGTGATGGATTTCTTTTCTGGGTCTTCTACGACAGCGCATGCAGTTTTTTTAGCCAATATCCATCAAGATAAAAAACGTAAGTTTATTTTGGTTCAATTACCAGAAACTATTAATCCATCAAAGGCAAGTACAGAACGCAGTAAAAAGGTCGCAAAAAATGCTATTAAGCTACTTGATAGTTTGAAAAGGCCTCATAACATCTGCGAAATTGGTAAAGAACGTATTCGCCGCGCAGCAAAGAAAATTCATGAAGACCATCCGGATGCTAAGTTTGATGATGGCTTCCGTGTTTTGAAGCTTGATGATACTAATATGAACAATGTTTACTATGCTGCCGGGGATTACACCCAGGACCTACTTACAATGATGGAATCAAACATAAAGTCTGACCGTACAGATTTGGATTTGCTTTTCGGATGCTTGCTGGAGTGGGGAATTCCGTTGTCGCTTCCATATACTTCAGAAATTATCGAAGGATGTACGGTTCACAACTATAATGACGGTGATTTGATGGCTTGCTTTGATGAAAATGTGCCGGAATCTGTGATTGAGACTATAGCGAAACGTCAGCCGCTCCGTGCTGTTTTCCGTGATTCCAGTTTTGCGGATAGCCCGGCAAAGATTAATGTCGGCGAAATTTTTAAACTGTTGGCACCGGATACACGGGTAAAAGTAATTTGAGGAGGAATCTGTCATGAAAAAAAATCAGGATAACTTCTTCCGGGATATTTCTGATATTTTGACACAGGCACGGAACCGTGCGGGTAAAGCAGTTAATCTTGTCATGGTCTATTCCTATTTTGAAGTAGGCAAGAGAATTGCAGAAGAAGAGCAGAATGGAGAAGCCCGTGCCCAATATGGTACTCGCTTAATACAAGAGCTTTCTAACTATCTGACAAATCATATTGGTCCAGGATTTTCTATTACTAATTTAAAGCAGATGCGCCAATTTTACTTTACTTATGCACAGGACCAGATTGGTCAGACACTGTCTGACCAATTCAAAAATCTGCCTGCTGTTAGTACAGGTCGAAAGTTTGTCCTTAGCTGGTCACATTATCTGAAATTAATGAGAATTGATGATGTGAATGAGCGTCACTTCTATGAAATTGAAGCTGCCAGAAATAATTGGAGTTTGCGTGAAATGAACCGACAGTACGACAGCGGATTGTATGAGAGGCTGGCACTTAGCAGGGACAAAAAAGGAATACGGAGACTATCAGAAAAAGGTCAATTGATTGAAAAAGCGTCTGATGCGGTAAAGGATCCTTATGTACTAGAATTTTTAGGATTAGAAGAAAAGTCATCTTATTCTGAGAGCGATTTAGAAATGCATTTGATTGATAATCTGCAGAATTTCCTGCTGGAACTTGGCACTGGTTATACATTTGTTGCACGCCAGAAGCGTTTTACTTTTCATGAGGACCATTTTCGGGTAGATCTTGTTTTTTATAATCGCCTGATGCAGTGCTTTGTGCTTTTTGATCTGAAAATCGGGAAACTAAAGCATCAGGATCTGGGACAGATGCAGATGTATGTCAACTATTATGACCGTTATGAAAAACAAGATTATGAAAATCCGACAATCGGTGTATTGCTTTGTCAGGACAAAGATCATGCGATGGTAGATTTGACGCTTCCAAAAGATTCCAATATTTATGCATCAAAATACCAGCTATACCTTCCTGATAAGGAACAACTGAAGAAAAAAATGGAGCAATGGACAAAAGAGCTCGAGGGAGACGAAAACGAATGAAACTGCAATTCAAGCATCAAAAATTTCAGGCTGATGCCGCTAAGGCCGTGGTAGATGTTTTTGCAGGCCAGCCCTATTTGACGCCGACCTATATGATGGACCGAGGCAACCGTGTTTATCAGCCAATGTTGGATTCTGATGAAGATTTTACGGGCTGGGCCAATGCAAGAATTATACCAGGACTCTCTGATAGTCAGATTCTGGAACATATTCAAAAAATACAGCGAGATAATCAGATTGAGCCGTCCCAGTCGCTGGAAGGTAAGTATAATCTGACTATTGAGATGGAAACGGGTGTTGGGAAAACCTATACCTACATTAAGACCATGTACGAATTGAACAAGGCATACGGCTGGACAAAATTCATCGTCGTTGTGCCGAGCATTGCTATTCGTGAAGGTGTCTATAAGACATTCCAAGTGACGCAAGATCATTTTGCCGAAGAATATGGCAAGAAAATTCGATTTTTTATCTATAACTCTTCCCAGCTTACAGAAATTGACCGCTTCGCATCAGATAGCTCGATTAATGTGATGATTATCAATTCCCAGGCTTTTAATGCTCGTGGTAAAGATGCTCGCCGTATTTATATGAAGCTGGATGAATTTCGTTCTCGCCGCCCAATTGATATTATTGCTAAGACTAATCCGGTGCTCATTATTGATGAACCCCAGTCTGTTGAAGGTAAACAAACAAAAGAACGCTTGAAGGAATTTCATCCACTTCTGACACTGCGCTATTCGGCCACGCCAAGGGACTACTATAATCTCATCTATCGTCTTGACGCCATGGATGCGTACAACAAGAAACTTGTCAAGAAAATATCCGTTAAAGGTGTCGCCGAAATGGGTACTACTGCGACTGACAGCTTTGTTTATCTGGAAGGGCTGAACCTGTCTAAGTCTGCTCCGACGGCCACTATTCAGTTTGATTTCAAAGGAAAAAGCGGTATACGTCCGGTAAGCAGGATTGTAACAGAAGGCTATAACTTATTCGATAATTCCGGAGAGCTGCCGGAATATAAGGACGGCTTTGTGGTTAAGCGAATTGATGGCAGAGATGACTCGATTGAATTCCTTAATGGCGTGAAGCTTTATGTTGGAGATATTGTTGGAAAAACAGATGAGAATCAATTGCGCCGAATTCAGATTCGTGAGACGATTATTTCCCACATCCATCGTGAACAGGAACTCTTCAATAAGGGGATTAAGGTACTCTCATTGTTTTTCATCGATGAGGTAGACCATTACAGAGAATATGATGAAAATGGTCAGCCGCATAATGGTGTGTTCGCTGATATGTTTGAGCAGGAATATAAAGATATTATTGGGCATTTACAGCGTAAATTCGGGGATGATGAATATATGCAGTACCTGGATGCCATTCCGGTTGAAAAAACGCATGCAGGCTATTTTTCCATAGATAAAAAAGGTCACATGATTAATGGCAAAGTAAAAAAGAAAGAGCAGACTTCAGACGATATTGATGCCTACGATTTAATCATGAAAAACAAGGAATTGCTTCTCGACCGTAATCCCAAGCGTTCTCCGGTTCGTTTTATCTTTTCTCATTCCGCACTTCGTGAAGGCTGGGACAATCCCAATGTATTCCAGATTTGTACACTGAAATCTTCTAGTAGCGAAGTCCGGAAACGTCAGGAAGTTGGTCGTGGTATGCGGCTTTGCGTAAATCAGGACGGCGAACGAATGGATGTCAGCGTACTGGGAAACGATGTGCAGAATGTCAATGTGCTGACTGTTATTGCGAGTGAAAGCTATGAGAGCTTTGTAAAAGGATTGCAGTCTGAAATTGCAGAAGACATTGTTGATCGTCCTCGGGCAGTCACGAAGGACCTGTTCCTTAATAAGGTTATCATGGATGATCAGGGAAATGAAATGACGATTGATTCTGATATGGCTAATGCCATTATTTATGATTTGATTAGCAATCGATATATAGATAAGAAAGGGTCGCTTACTGATAAATATTATGAAGACAAGGCCAATGGTGAACTCAAGTTGGCTGATGACGTTAGGGGATTTGAACAGCCTGTTGTGAAGATTATTGATTCAATCTATGATCCGAAAGCTATGCAGCCAGAGAATGCTCGCAGTAATAATGTGGAACTGCACGTTGATGAAGAAAAGCTGAACAGCAAGGAATTCAAGGCACTTTGGTCAAAAATCAATGCCAAGTCTGTCTATGTAGTAGATTTTGATACTGAAGAGTTAGTAAAAAATTCGGTTATAGTTCTAAATGCTAAACTTCATGTACCAAAAATTTATTTCAAAATTGAGTCCGGATCAATGGAGAAAATCAAGTCCAAAGAACAACTGAAAGATGGAGTTGCTTTTGTAAAAGAATCATCGGAGCCCTGCAAAATGAAACACGAAATTGTGGCAAATAAAAACGTTACGTATGACCTGATTGGAAGAATTGTAGAAGCGACTGGTCTGACTAGAAAAGCGATTATCCAGATATTAACGGGAATTAACGAGGCTACATTTAATCAATTTAAATATAATCCGGAAGAATTTATTCTGAAGGCTTCCCAGTTGATTAATGACCAGAAGCAACGGCCATTATTGAGCATATTACTTACAGTGTTCTTAGCGATCATTATGGGACAGATATTTTTACAGAGCCTACCATCAAGGGGAAACTCGGTACAAATACTATGAAGGTGAAAAAGCATTTGTATGATCATGTTGTTTACGATTCTACCAATGAACGTGATTTTGCTACGGAATTGGATGTCAGCAAGGACGTGGCGGTGTATGTAAAGCTGCCAGATGGATTTTATATTTCAACCCCGGTTGGCCATTATAATCCGGATTGGGCTATCGCTTTTTATGAAGGCCATGTAAAGCATATTTATTTCGTTGCCGAGACCAAAGGCTCTTTAGATACGTTGCACTTTAATCATATTACTCCGACTGAACAGGCTAAGATAGACTGTGCTAGAAAACACTTCCAAGCTATCTCTGATGATAGTGTAGTCTACGACGTTGTAGACAGTTATACATCATTGATGGAAAAGGTGATGAAGTAAGCGTAAGAGGCATGAAAACACGTAAGCTTAAGGGGAATTCAAAGAACGTGGCTATGAAGTGAAAGGAGAAGATAAAAATGTACAGACCGATAAAACTTTCTCCGATGCCGAAGGGGGGACGGACCGAAAATATGGGGAGAAATATGGTACAGCGGAATCCTTACCATTCCAGAATGAATGATACAGGAAGAAGTGGATAAAGAAACATTTAGATAACGAATGGATAGATTTTGACTTATAAAAGATATTAAGATTCATATTAATGTACATCAATGTACGAAAAATAATGATTCAGGATTTAAAGAGGCGATAAGTTTATGGTTCCGAGTGAGATGAAATTACTGGATATGCTTTCAAATAATGATGTAACTTTTTTTGTGCCACCATATCAGAGAAATTATGAGTGGACGACAGATCAATGTGAGACATTCTTTGATGATATTGTTAAAACTTATAATAAGAATCTTCATGGAAATAGGACGGAACACTTTTTTGGATCTATTACATATTTTCAGACAGAAAAACCCTTTGGGCAGACAAAGGAACTTGTTCTTATTGATGGACAGCAGAGAATTACTACTACGATGCTATTTTTATGTGCCATAAGAGATATAACAAGTGATGAAGAATTAAAATCCTTTATCAACAACAAGTACCTTAGAAATGTAAATGCTAAGGATGAAGATAACGAATATAAAATCAAATTAAAACAGGTTGAGACAGATTGGTCGGTATATGTCCATCTTATCCTTCAAAATAAACTCACTGACAAAGAACAATCAACGACGATTTACAAGAACTATAATTATTTTATTTTTCGGTTGACACAGTTTGAACAATATGAAAAAGTCCCTGCTCATTTAATTGATTTAGGACTCAATAAATTTAGCGTAATTTCCATTGAGCTTCAGCCGGACAGAAATGAATGGGAAAATCCGCAAGAAGTATTTGAATCTATGAATTCCCTGGGGAAACCCTTGTCGTTAGCGGATTTGGTTAGAAATTACTTATTGCTAGGGCTTGATAGTAAGAAACAGGAGCATCTGTATAAAACGCATTGGCTTCATATAGAACAAATATTACCGGGGCAGGTGTCTAATTACCTTCGTGACTTTATGCAGTGGCAATCAAAGACTTCATATAAAAAAGCTACAGAAGCTAATTATAAAGAATTGTATAGGATATTCAAAGAAATTTTTAGTGATTTGGAAGCAGAGACTGTGATGAAAAAACTGTCAAGCTGTGCTGATTTATATGCTTATATTTTGCCAGGTGGACGAACCGGGCATATAGGGATCGATTATGAGTTGAAGGATTTTCAATTTCTGCGTGTATCCACAGCTTATTCATTTTTCATGGCACTTCTCTATGAATGGAGAAATGGAGAATTTGACGACGATGATATTATAGATATACTACATGTATTCAAAATCTATATCATTAGAAGACGTATTCTTGGATTGACACAGGCGGAAAACAAAACGTTTCCTTTATATGTAAATTACATGTGGAAATTAAAAAATGCTCCGAATAAAAGGAAAGCTATGTTTAGTATACTGATTCAACAGGAAAACCGTTTGAGACTTCCTAATGATATTGAGCTGGAACGATATCTTATGACTGCTAATTTCTATAATTTACAATATTGCCGATTTATACTTTCTTTAATTGAAGAAAAAATGACGAAAAATCGGCCGAGCGACGAAAAACTTCAAATAGAACACATCATGCCTCAGACATTGAATTATGACTGGCAAGAAGAATTAGGAGATGATTATGAGAGCGTCCATCAAGAACTTATAAATACCATTGGCAATTTAACCTTGATTCGTCATAATCAAGAATTGGGCAATAAACCCTTTTCTTATAAAAAAGATGTTTATGAAAACAAGGCAGGATTGCAAATTGCACGAAAAGAAATTACAAATCGCAAAAAATGGAACAAAACTTCTATTATTCATAGAGGAAAATGGATTATCAATTATCTTCTAACAGAAGTAATTCCAATTCCTGAAGAAATAAGACGGACTAACAATTTTAGTATTAAGGAAAATCGTGGATTGTCCTTTTTAGAACTCCAACTTGTTGGAGAAACGATTAATTTTAATCCAAATCCGTCAATTACTGCTAAAGTGGTATCGGATAAAGAAGTAGAATTTGAAGGAAAACGCTGGAAACTTTCGCCTTTGACACGAGAACTTTTTAATAGAATGGGGAGAGTGAGTAAGTCCGGGAGTTATCGTGGCGCCTATTATTGGTCATATGATGGAATGAAATTGAGTTCTATTATTTAGGATGATTTTTTGGTTGTACAAAACGTATTTTTTTGATGGAACTCAAATTTTCCATATAAAAACACAGTTACTTTTATCTCCTATTATTGAAACGCAAAATTTGGCACGCATGCGTACAAAATCTTACATGGATACATTACAATTTCAGAGAAGAACTTTAAATTTAAAGCCAACTGCTAACCAGTCGCCGCCACCCGTAAAACGGGTGGCTCGGCTGACGGCTATAAGCCTTTGTTGCTGAAAGCCAGCGTCTCAAGGCGCTGGCTTTCACTTTGTTCAAGCCACTGTGCATTTCACTCGTCACGTATCCCTAAAGGGATTGCCCCAACACAAATCAGTGTTTGAACGGATCTTCATATTTTTACACTTAATTTATCCTGGATAATATCCGCTCTTTCTTGGTCTTGGATATATTTTCGGATTGTTTTTTCATTAAGCTCTACGGTGCTGACGTAATACCCTTCCGCCCAAAAATGACGGTTCCCAAACTTATACTTGAGATTGGCGTGCCTATCGAACATCATTAGTGCCGATTTTCCTTTTAAGTATCCCATGAATGAAGAAACGCTCAATTTCGGAGAAATGCTTACTAACATATGTACATGGTTGGGCATAAGATGCCCTTCTATAATCTCACCCCCCTTTATAATTACATAGCTGCCTTAAGATATTTCCCAAATTGGATGGTGTAAAATAATTGTGGGGAAACTTTAATGCATTAAAGAAAACATAAAAAGAGAAGGAGCTCTTGGTGTATAATAAGTTTAGAGCAAACAATTATTTTGAAAAAGTTGATTTTGGCCAGGTAACATGGTATTGTATAATTAATAGCCTATTATTACCGATAATTAAAGATTCGGTTGACTCTGGTAAAATAAAATGGACAGAGCATGTTGCCAAGCGATTAATCAGTCGGCATATATCACCTAATGAAGTATTACAGGCTTTGTCCAACGGAAGGATTATTGAAGATTATCCATCAGATTATCCTTTTCCTAGCTGTCTTGTTTTTGGGTGTACGGTTCAAAATAGAAAGCTGCATATTGTTTGTAGCATTGTGAATGACGATACCCTGACTATCATCACCGCATACGAGCCAGATTTCAATAAATGAAATGAAACATTTACGAAACGGAGGGATACATGATGACGAACTGCACATTTTGCAAAGGTGATTTACAAGATGCTTTGACCACTTTTACTATTGATCTTGACTCCTGTATTGTGATTATTCGCAATGTGCCGTCTCAAGTGTGCACTCAGTGCGGAGAAACATATTACTCGACAGAAGTCATGCAGCAATTATATAAAATTGCTGATTCCGTTCGTAATTCTATGACGGAAATTGCTGTTGTTAATTATCATTCAGCGGCTTGAACTAGGATAAGTAAGACAGGGACTGTGGCATGAAGTGCGTATCATGCGCAGTTCCTTTTTTTGAATTTGTAGGATGAATGGAGGAGTAGCATGCACAAGCACATCATTTTGAATAATGGTCTGACTATGCCGGCTGTTGGTTTTGGTACGTGGATGCTGAAAGGAGAAGCAGGGAAGCAGGCTATCCGGGAGGCCTTATCCGTCGGCTACCGTCTCATCGATACGGCCCACATGTACGATAACGAAGCCATCGTCGGCCAGGCCGTGGCCGAAAGCGGCCTTCGCCGGGAGGATGTCTTCATTACGACGAAACTGTGCCAGACCCGGGCCGGTTATGAGCTGGCCTGGCAGGGCATCGAAGAATCGCTGGCCCGGTTGCAGACCGACTATATCGACTTGCTGCTCATCCACGAGCCTTACGCCGAGGCTTTGGACATGTATCGGGCCTTGACCGAAGCTTATCGCCAGGGCGTGGTCCGGGCCATTGGCATTTCCAATTTCAATGCCCGGGAATATCTTGATTTTATCGGAAGTTGTGATATTGTCCCCATGGTCAACCAAGTCGAGTGCCACGTCTATTACAGACGAAAAGAGCTCCAGCAGGCACTTGTGACAAAGGGGACACAAATGCAGGCATGGAGCCCTTTTACAGAAGGGAAAAAGCCATATTCCAGGAGCCCATTTTACAGACTGTCGGCGAGAAATACGGCAAGACGGCCGCACAGATTGCCTTGCAGTACCTGGTGCAGCAGGGCATCGGCGTCATTCCGAAATCGTCCCATCGGGAGCGGATGGTGGAGAATCTCGATATTTTCGACGTCACCCTGACACCGGACGACATGGCCCGGATTCAGCAGTTAGAGACGGGGAAAACCCTGTTTGGCTGGTATGAAGACTGATCCGAATCAGATATCAGATATCGAGGGCAGCCCAGTAACCCCAATAGACGGCGTTGGTGATGGTAGATACTTTGGCCGCATCGCCGATGACGCGGACGAAAGGCGCACTGTCCCGCAGGGCTTCTACGACGTCGGTACGGGACCGCTGGCCTAAGGCACAGAGGACCGTATCGCCAGGGACGAGGACGCGCTGGCCCTGCGGGTCCTGGCAGAGGACGCCTTCTGGCGTGACTTCGAGGCCTTATACTGCGTATGGACGTGGACGTACTTTTCGATTTGAGCCAGGAGCAGGGGGCGGTGGCGGACATTGGCATCCGGTGCCAGGGCCGGGCGCATTTCGATGAGTTCCACTTCTTTGCCTTCCTGGCCGAGGTGGATGGCACATTCGCAGCCTGCCAGGCCGCCGCCGAAGACGATGACGTGATTCCCGACTTTGGCTTTTTCTTTATAGTATTGGTTCACGATGATAACGTTGTCGCCGTCCAAGCCTTTGATCGGCGGAACGAGGGGGCGTGACCCGGCGGCGATGATCAGGGCCTGCGGCTTTTCTTTGGCAGCGTATGCCGGCGTTACTTCCGTATTCAGGCGGATTTCGACACCGGCCTGGCGGGCCAGGCGTTCATAAGTTTTTCCCAATTCATACATTTCCCGTTTGAAAGGAATGGCCTGTTCGCTTTTCAGGATGCCGCCGACTTCGCTTTCTTTTTCACAGAGGATGACGTGATGACCGCGGCGGGCTGCCGTATAGGCTGCATACAATCCACCAGGCCGGCGCCGGCGACGAGGACTTTCTTTTTGAACGGTGCCGGCTGGATTTCCGTCCCGTCCAGTTCCCGGCCGATGAGGGGATTGACGGTGCAGCGGCGCGTGGCAGTCGCCGCCCGTTCAGCCATACAGGTGAAACAGCGCAGGCAGTGGACGATGTCGGCATCCCGGCCTTCCATGATTTTCTGCGGCGTTTCGGGATCGGCCAGCAGCTGCCGGGCCATGTAGACGATGTCGGCTTTCCCCGAAGCGATGATGTCTTCCATCATGGCCGGGTCGGTCAGGCCGCCGATAGTCGCTACGGGCTTGCTGACGTGCTTCTTGATTTCCGCAGCTAAATAGACGTTGCGCCCGTGGGCTTCAAACATCGAAGGGTGAGTGATGCCAAAGGTTTTCTGATACGTACCGGCCGATACATGGATGATATCGGCGTAGGCTTCGATGGCCTGGGCAATCTGGATGCCTTCTTCCAGATCGTAGCCGCCTTCCGTAAATTCGGCGCCGCTCATGCGGAATTCGATGGGGAAAAAGGGGCCGACAGCGGCGCGGACCGATTGCAGGACTTCGATGGCGAAACGGACGCGGTTTTCCAGGGAGCCGCCGTATCGGTCGCTGCGATGGTTGAACAAGGGCGAGAGGAACTGGTTGATGAGCCAGCCGTGGCCGCCGTGGATCATGACCATTTCAAAACCGGCACGTTTGGCCAGGCCCGCAGCGTGACCATAGGCTTTCACGATATCGTCGATCCGTTCCTGGGTCAGGGCTTTGACCGGGACGCCATCGGGGCGCATCCCTTCACTGGGACCCCATTGGCAGAGCCCGTGCTGACGGCTTTTGTCAGTCATATAGGTCCCGGCGAATTGGCCGGAATGGGATAACTCCAGCGAGGGGATGGCACCATGCCGGCGGATGGCGTCGGCCGTGTAGGTCGCCGCGGCCAGGGAATTGAGAATCGATTCATCCAGGTGGTAGGCGTGGAAACCATCGGTCTGGGGATGGACCATCAATTCGGAAACGGTGACGGCAGCGGCACCGCCTTTGGCGCGCAGTTCGTAAAAGGCCGTCGATTTCGGACCGATACAGCCGTCTTTCAAAGACCCGCTGAAAGCAGCGGATAGCATGGATGTCCATGGTCAGGACTCCTTATTGTCTGTCATACCACTGGAACAAGGCCTGGGTCCCGCAGTTTTCCATGCCTTGGTCGGCCAGCTGGTCGTAGAGTTTTTTGGCTAAGCGCAGTCCGGGCAGGTCCAGTCCCATTTCGTCTGCCGATTCGATGGCGATGCGCATGTCTTTGAGGAAGTGCTTGATGTAAAAACCTGGTTTCGTATCGCCTTGCAGCATGCGCGGTGCCAGATTCGCCAGGGACCAGGAGCCGGCGGCTCCGGCGGAAAGGGTGGCGATGACTTTTTCCGGGTCGAGGCCGCTTTTTTTCGCGTAGGCCATGGCTTCGCAGACGCCCATCATGTTCGAGGCGATGGCGATTTGGTTGCTCATCTTGGCATACTGGCCGCTGCCGGCCGGGCCGAAATAGGTCAGGGTCTGGCCCATAGCGAGAAAATAGGCTTCATGGCTTCAAAGGCCGCTTCTTCGCCGCCGGCCATGATGGCCAGTGTCCCTTGACGGGCGCCGATGTCGCCGCCGGAAACGGGTGCATCCAAAGCTTCGATGCCCTGTTTTTTGGCCTGGGCGTAGATGCGCTTGGCCAGGGAAGGGCTGGACGTGGTCATGTCGATGACGAAACCGCCCTGTTTGCCGCGAAAGATGCCCTGGTCACCGAAATAGACGGCTTCCACGTCTTGGGGATAACCGACCATGGTCATGACGACGTCCGATTGGGCGGCTAATTCTGCCTGTGAATCGAACCAGCGGCAGCCTTCCTGGATGAGCTTTTCGGCCTTGGCTTTCGTCCGCGTCGTGATGTTGACGGGATACCCCGCTTTCTGTAAATTGCGGATCATGCCGCTGCCCATGACGCCGGTCCCGATGAATCCGATACGTTGTGTACTCATGATGATACCTCCTGTTTTTTTGCTTTTATTATAACATGGAACGGTAAGAAACGATATTGACAAGATGGGTTCCGGCCTGTTATACTTAACCTACAATTGAATCGCGAAGGGGAGTAACCTTCTCGTGAGTTGCCATCAACATCGTGCCGTCATCGACCGGCTGGTGGCAGCGTTGCAATTTGCAATAGGTGAGACTTTCGCATGATACCAGTTTTGCTGATACCATGCGGAAGTCTCTTTTGTTTTTTACCGTTAGTTTTTTAGAAAGAGGTATATTATGGAAATCGTATCGATGCAATTTTTCATGGCTTTAGGTTCTATCATTTTGCTGGACATCCTTCTCGGTGGTGACAATGCCGTCGTCATCGCCATGGCAGCCAACAAACTGCCGGGCAATCTGCGCCGCAAGGCATCCTCATCGGGACCGGCGGTGCCGTCGTCATCCGCCTGGTCATGACCCTCATCGCTGTCTGGCTGCTGACGATTCCCTTTTTACAGGCCTTAGGCGGCCTCATCCTGCTGCCCATTGCCGTGAAATTGCTCGTCCCGGCAGAACAGGAGGAAAACGTAACGGCTTCGGACAGCCTTATGGGCGCTATCAAGACCATCATCATCGCCGACGCGCCATGGGCGTCGATAACGTCCTGGCCATCGCCGGCGCTTCGCACGGCAGCTTCCTCCTCGTGGCCTGCGGCTTCCTCATCAGCATCCCCATCATCGTCGGCGGCAGCACTATCATCGGCAAGCTCATGGATCGCTTCCCGGTCATCCTCTATGCCGGCGCCGGCTTGCTGGGCTGGACGGCCGGTCCATGATCGGTCACGATAAAATCTTGGGGACCCTGATGCAGCAAATGGCCGGTACCTGCTCCCATGACCCTTCAAATCGTATTGGCTGCCGGCGTCATCGCCATCGGCCTGTGGATGAGCCGGAAACGTGCCGTGCAGTAACAAAAAGGGCTTGTCGCACGATGGACAAGCCCTTTTCGAGTATTCAGTTTGTAGTTTGTAGTTTGCAGCAAATGGTAAAAAATTTGAAACCAGCTTCTACAAACTCTGTACTACAAACTATAGAGTAAGAGTGACTACGCATGATGACATATGCTACAATGTAAATTAGCTGGCAGGGATTTGCCTGTCAGCTAATTTATATTGAAGGGGATAGGAATATGAGACAACGATTATTTCGTATCGTTTTAAGCTTGGCCTTTTTCGTGATGACTATGGTGACAGGAATGGCTAGTGAACCGGGACAGGGGACAGAAACAGACAAAAAGGTACTGACTGTGGGGTTGTTCAAATACGTCCCCGATATCCAGGCTTTTGAAACGGCTTTGACCGCAGAGTGGAAGGCTATCGAGCCGGATGTGGCGCTGCGTTTCGTCGATTGGGACTGCTATTTCGAAGAACCGAAAAGTGATGTTTTTGTCTTTGATGGCCTGTACGCATCGCAATATATAGAAAAAGGCCTGCTCTATCCGTTAGGGGAAAGCATACCAGCACGGTCTGCTATCCAGCCTGGACGTTAGAACAAGCTTCTTCTCAGGGGATATATTATGGCATTCCCCAGATGGTCTGTATGGATACGCTGTTTTACCGCAAAGACGATCAGGCCGTGGCCCGTGTTCAGACGATGCAGCAGCTGTATGAAGCTATCGGTCCGCGGAAGACCCAGGCGTTGCTCCCTGGCCGGATGAAGGGGTCATCGCCGATTTCAGCTTGAATAATGAAATGAAATATTATAACATCCTTCAGGACCATACCGGAGAAGTCGTTCCGGTACAGGCCATGGGAGACGTTCAAGAGGATGCCATGCAGTATTTGAAAGAATTGTACGCTATGACGGGTACTGCGACGGGCCGTTATGACGATGGCAATGAATTTACGCGGCTGAATGGTTCGCCCAAGGCCATGGCCGGGCATTGTATGCTTATCCGGAAGCGATGAGTGCCATCGTCCGCTTAGGGCAGGGGAACGATACCGACGTCAAGGCCATTTCCAGTTGCGAACATCCCGATGTGGCTACGGCCTATGTCGATTATGTCAGCATCTCTTCCCGGATTCCCGCGAATAAAGTAGGGCCGGCTAAAAAATTAGTTGCTTTATTGACTTCTAAGCCTTTCATGCTGGCCGCCCTGAAACCGGCTTCGAAAGAGGACGTACCGCAGTATCTCTTAGCGGCCCGTCAGGATGTCATGCAGGAATTGGCTGCATCGGACCCGAATTATCAGAAGTTATACCGTCATTTATATCGTGCCAAATCGTGGCATGTCATGGCGGGAACGAAGAATTTTGCTGCATGGGAAGCTAAAGTCGGGCCGGATATCGAGCGCGACTTAAAAAAATAAGTCACAAGTGAACGTACTCCCGCCTATAGAGGCGGGAGCTTCCTGCTTCAACGAGAACAGCGCCACTGACTCCAAAGAGTTGCGGCGGCTTACACTCTCTCCACAGGCGTAGATTCCCGTGCGACCCACGGTATTTTATGGATTACGTCAGGCTGATATTCGCCTGGCTTCTTCTCGGATATTGATGGCTGCGTTTTTATCCCTGTCATGATGACTGCCACATTTGGGACAATTCCATTCCCGTACAGACAAATCTTTAGTTTCACTAGTTCGGTAGCCACATACGTGACACAGCTGGCTGCTCGGATACCACTTGTCTATCTTGATAAGCTGTTTGCCT
>ENA-OQBT01000214-OQBT01000214.1-human-gut-metagenome-genome-assembly--contig:-NODE-214-length-40427-cov-6.641365_pt1 | contig 40427 bp, 46 predicted proteins | sample MGYA00242749_ERZ504557 | MGnify/ENA primary metagenome ERZ504557 (study PRJEB26092, sample SAMD00036243) | human gut metagenome | host: Homo sapiens | study: EMG produced TPA metagenomics assembly of... | reverse complement strand
TTTAAATTTTTTTGATTTTTTTAAAAAAGAAGAAAATGGCTCATTTCTGAACCATTTTCTTCTTATATAATAGGTACTTATTTTATTCTTCCATATCGTCCACATCACCACTGATGATATCCGAGTAATCAAACAGTGTAACCTTCGTGATGTCATCCTTAACGATATCCGGTGCATCACCGGCTTTCTTTACGCGGCTTGCAAGCTGCGCTGCGGAATAAGACGGCATCGCAAGGCTTCCAATGGTAACCGGCTCCTCTTCCTCTTCCGGAACCTCTTCGATTCGCCGGATGCGGCTTTCTGTTTTCTTCAACCGTACGTTCTGCCATTTCCAGTCTGGAAAGCATATCTGCTTCTTCTGAAGTGGCTGCTGCAATCTCTTTCTTAAGTTCCGCATGAGCTTCACTTGCGGCAGTCTGTGCAGTCTGCTGTATGGCAGCCTTCTTTTTATTCTCCGAATAGCCTGTAACATCCTCTTCGTCAATTTCATCTACGAAACCGCCCGTACGGACCTTACGCTTATCTGCTTTTTTATTTTTGTGTTTTCGTGCCTTTTCTTCCTGAATGATCTCTTTTTCTTCTTCCTTCATTCTTCTGGCACGTGCTTTTTCTTCCTGCTTCAGTTCTTTCCTAGACTTCACATAACCCGGTTCCGGATCGTTCACATCTTCCTCAATATCATCCGGCTCTTTCTTCCAGAGCTCTGCGATCACATACAGGATGATCAGGAACAATACGACCAGACCAAGAATGATCAGGCCTTCAATACTTTCTGTAGCCACCATAAGATATCCCACATAGCCAATGGTAACTACAACTTTCGGAACATAATCTCCAACCTTAATGGTAAAAGTCTTTCCTCCGGAAACGGACTGATCTGTTACTGTTCCGGTTCCCTTGGAGGCATCGAGATTGGTGATCGTATATTTATATGTCTCGGAATCTTTCTGTACAAGGATCGGAGTACCTGCGCTGATCGCAGAACTCTTCTCCGGGATCGCATATGTAACAGATCCGACTGGGAGGTTCGTTGCCTTATCGGATTTATCCACGATCACTGTTCTCACCCCGAAGAACGGCGGAAGAACAAGTCCCAGTACACAGATCAGTGTGCATATCACAACAAAATGTACGATAAATTTCAATACTTTTGACATAGGTAATCTTCCTCTTTCATATTTGTAGGTACTTTGAAGCGGAAAGGGATACAGCGGGAATCGGTCTTCCTTTCCGTCTGTATCCCTTTATATTCCACATCCGCAGGAATCTACCATTTTCCGCGGACTGCTCTGTTCCAACTGATTACTGGTTGCTTAAATACTGTTCAATGCTCTCCATCGCTGCATTCTCATCATCACCGTTGGCAGACAGTGTAATCTCTTCTCCAGCGTCAAGTCCCAGAGTCATCATTCCCATAATGCTCTTTGCATTGACTCTTTTTTTGCCAATCTCAACATAAATTTCACTGTTAAACTGGCTTGCCACCTGAACAAGCTGTGCTACAGGTCTTGCCTCCAGTCCAGTGGATAAGTTGATAGTGATTGGTTTTTTAATCATAATAGCTCCTCCTTGTTCTCCCGCAGCTCATCTGCGATCTCACTCAGCTTGCGAAGCCGGTGATTCACACCTGATTTGCCCACCTGCGGATTCAACATCATACCTAATTCTTTCAGTGTGGCATCCGGATACTGCAGTCTCAGCCTGGCTATCTGTGCCAGTCCATCGCTCAAACTCTCAAAGCCGATAGTTCTGCTGATCAGCTGTATATCTTCCACCTGTCTCACTGCCGCATTTACCGTTTTATTGATATTCGCAGCCTCACAGTTCACCTTGCGGTTTACCGTGTTACGCATTTCCTTAAGTATCCGGATGTTCTCCAGATCCATAAGGGCTACGTTCGCTTCCATGACTGCCAGCATGTCAACGATCTGTGCGCCCTCCTTCACATAGACCACATATGATTTCTTGCGCACCACAATTTTAGCTTCTACGTGAAAACTGCGGATAATCCCCTGTAATTGTTCTGCTTTCCTGCTGTCCGGACACACGATCTCAAAATGATACCCTTTCTCTGGATCACTGATCGAACCGGACGACAAAAAAGTACCGCGAATAAATGCCCGCTTGCAACAGTTCATCTGAACCACAAGCGAATTATCCATTTCAAGTAAACCGGTTTCGTTATCCACAGAAAGCTTTGTCCCCTGCAGTACTTCCTCTGTTCTGGCAGGATCCGTAACCTCAACAAGATATACCTTACCCCGTTTGAGATGAGATCCTTCCCGGATAACAATCGCTGTCTCTATATTAAAGGTTTTTCGCAATAATGTAAAGCTTTTTCTTGCAACTGCTTCATTTTCTGTCTGGATCCATAGTTTTCTGTTTCCATCCGACATTTTTTCCACACGGCCGCAGCCGCAGAGCAGTGCCGCCAGTTCTGCCACCTGACAGTGCCTGGCCAGACTAAGCTGTCCTGCAAGTTCTTCTTTGACTTTTCCTGAAAATGACATCCCGAACCCTCTTTTACTGTTTCCCTGCCACCCTTTTCATCGCGGCAGTTATTTTTTCAGAAGTCTGTCCTTCTCCGCATCCCTGTGCTCCAGGCGGATGCCGTATTCATCCGATTTGGAAAGCCTGGAAAAAAAGTTCTCTGGCAATCGTAACAGAACGATGTTTCCCCCCTGTACATCCGATACCGATCACAAGGCTTGTTTTCCCTTCTTTAATGTAGTTAGGGATCAGAAAACGGATCATATCCTCCAGTTTGTCCGCGAAGCTTTCGCCGTATCACTGGCCATCACATAATTGAACACTTCATCGTCAAGGCCTGTCAGAGGACGCAGTTCATCCACATAATAGGGATTGGGAAGAAATCGCACATCAAACACAAGATCTGCATCTGCCGGGATTCCATACTTAAAGCCGAAGGAAAGCACAGAGATCATGATATTGCTGAACTCTCTGTCATCCACAAAGATCTTTTCGATTTCCTGGCGAAGCTCCCTGGTAAGCAGATGGCTGGTATCAATGATATAATCCGCACGTTTCCGGAGAAATTTTGTTTTCTCACGTTCCAGGCGGATTCCCTCATCCACTCTCCCTGCTCTTGCCAGCGGGTGGCTTCTTCTGGATTCTTTATAGCGTTTTACAAGGACCGAATCCTCTGCATCCATAAACAGGATCTCGTAATCATACCCGGTCTGCTTCATACGGTCCAGAACTACTTCCAGTTCATCAAGGGCACTTCCGCTTCTGGCATCGATCCCCAGAGCCACATTTCTAACATTTTCGCTCTGCATCTCAGGAAGAAGGGAAGCAAATTTTTCCAGAAGCTGGATTGGAAGATTATCCACGCAGAAATATCCCATATCCTCCAACATTTTAAGTGCAGCTGTTTTTCCTGCTCCTGACACACCTGTAACGATCACAAAACGCATAGTCTCTCTTCCTTTCCATTTCTTCTTCCGTTATCTGCAAAGCGTACATACGCATTCCTGTTACCTCTGTTTCGTATCCTGGGTACCTGAAAGCCGGACTACGCTGAGCCTTTTAGGTCTGTGCGATCGGATCCACAGACAAGTAAGTGGTATAATTATTTTGAAAACGATGTACCAGAAATGGTCATCAGGCTTCAAAATCACCCAGGAACTTCACCTCCGGTTCCAGCGTAACTCCATATTTCTTATAAACGATATCCCTGACATTATCCATCAGCGTGCGGACATCCCTGGCAGTTGCACCGCCTGCATTGATCACAAAGCCACAGTGTTTCTCAGAAACCTGTGCACCACCTACCTGATATCCAGCAAGACCGCTGTCCATGATCAGCTTACCTGCAAAATATCCCTCCGGTCTCTTAAAGGTACTTCCAGCACTGGGATACTCCAACGGCTGTTTGGTGGTACGACGGATCGTCAGATCTTTCATGGTCTCACGGATCACTTCCGGCTTTCCCTTCTTCAGCTGCAGCTTTGCTTCCAGCACGATATACCTGCGGTTTTGATGATGCTGGTACGATATCCCAGTTCCAGTTTATCTGCCGGAAGGGTAATGATCTCTCCCTCCTCATCCATCACAGTTACCTCTGTGAGAACATCCTTCATCTCGCCGCCATAGGCACCTGCATTCATCACGACCGCACCGCCCATAGTTCCCGGGATCCCGCCTGCAAACTCAAAGCCTGTAAGAGCTGCATTTTTTGCTGCTGCTGCCACCGATGAAAGCAGCGCACCTGCCTGTACGGTGATCTCTGTTCCTTCTACGGTAACGGCAGACATATTTTTGTAGATCTGGATAACCGCTCCACGGTAACCGCCGTCTCCTACCAGAAGATTACTTCCATTTCCGAGGATAAAATAAGGGATCGCACTTTCTTTACAGATTTTTACGATACGCCCCACATCTGTGTCTTTATCCGGCATCAGAAAATAATCCGCCGGACCTCCGATCTTAAAAGTTGTATGACGGCTCATTGCTTCGCCTGTAAAAACACGTTCTTCTCCAAGAAGATCGCAGAACTTTTTTATGATTTCTGAATTCACTTTTTATTTCCTCAGTCTTTCTGTTTTATTTCTGTAAAGCAGACATTACTGTTCCGCCTTGACTCATGCTCATGAACTGGATCTGTCCGTGATCTGCGCTCAATTTCTCATTTGCTGTCAGCTGTGTGAAACGTTTCCGGCTGACAGTATATCCCGCACAACTTCTCCCGCCAGCAGATATCCCGCAGTCCCTGTCACAAAGGAAATATTTCCTTCGGCAGGCTTCTTCACCATAGTTCTTCTCCGTCTGAAAAGCTTTTCTTTTGCCGGTTGTTCTCTGGAATACAGTACTTTGAGTTTACGTATTCCCTGTTTACGCAGTTCTTTTTTTATGATTCTGGCCGCCGGGCATACTGTGGTCCTGCTGATATCTGCAACCTCAAGTCTAGACGGGTCTATCTTGTCCCCGATGTCCAGGCAGGAGATCACAGGCACACGTCCCTCCCTTGCTCTGCTGATCAGAAGCAGTTTTGACGACAGTGTTCCCATTGTATCCACAATATAATCAAAGGAACGCAATTCAAACATTCCCGCAGTCTCCTCATTATAAAAGGTTTCGTAGGTATGCACCAAAATATTCTCATCAATATCCCGGATTCTCTTCTTGGCCGCCTCTACCTTGCTCATTCCCAGAGTAGAATGAAGTGCCAGCACCTGGCTTCCGATATTCGTCAATGTGATCTTTTCATGATCGATCAGTGTCAGACTCCCCACACCGCAGCGCGCAAGTGACTCTGCCACCTGTGATCCGGCTCCGCCAAGACCGAATACTGCAATTTTCGCCCTGCTGAGTTTTTTTACACCTGTATTTCCAACGAGCAATTCCATACGTGAAAAAGCATCCTGCATATCCGTCCTCCTGACACTGTTTTTTCTTTTGATTGAGAAAGACAGCGCCTGTCCGCCGCTGTCTATATTCCTTTTTATTATACTATCTCTGTCCGTAAATGTACAGATATTCTTGTTTTTTAAGATTTTCGCATAAAAAATTTATATTTTCTCATACTATTCCCATACAATCCCACAAGGAGGTTCTGTCCATGCTTCAACAGCTGATTCTGTGCTTTATCGGTTTCTGTGCCGGGATCATCGTTGCAGGAGGTGTCTCCGGACTGCTGATCGGCCTTTCCATTGTTCCCCGCTATGCAGGTATCACGCATACAGCTGACCAGATTTTTCTTTATGAAGATCTGACACTTCTGGGAACAGTTGCCGGAACCGTCGTCACCCTGTTTCCGATCAGTATTCCGCTGGGACCTTTTTTCCTGGCTGTCTGCGGAGTATTTTTCGGAATTTTCCTGGGCGGCTGGATCCTTGCACTGGCAGAGATCGCAAAAGTCTTTCCCGTCTTTGCCAGACGGCTGAAGCTCTCTCAGGGGCTTTCTCCGGTAATAATTTCCATTGCTGCCGGAAAAGCCCTGGGCTCCCTGTTTTATTATGCCATGAGCTGGATGTAATTCTTACTGTCACTCTACCATCTCACGAAAGGATTTTCCATATGCAAAATATCAACGAAAAAAAATATGAACAATACGTCAAGCAGCTTACTCCCACCCACAGTCTGCCGCTGAATATGGCAAAAGCTTTTCTCACAGGCGGACTGATCTGTCTTCTTGGACAGGTTATCTTAAACACAGCACAGGCTCTCGGTGCAGATGCTTCCGATTCCAGAACCTGGTGTTCTGTCCTTCTCATTCTCTTAAGCGTCCTTCTCACGGGCTTTGGTATTTATCCCAAAATCGGCAAATTCGGCGGTGCAGGAAGTCTTGTTCCCATTACCGGATTCGCCAACTCAGTGGCTGCATCCGCCATTGAGTTCCGGGCAGAAGGACAGGTTTTCGGCATAGGGTGCAAGATCTTTACTATTGCAGGTCCTGTGATCCTCTACGGCATCTTAAGCGCCTGGGGACTGGGTGTGATCTATTATATCCTAAAGATCCTGGAGGTGATATCATGAGCAAAAATCTCAGACTTGGCGCAGCAGCATTGCATTTTCACAGCCTTTGTATATCGAAAGCGCCGCATCCATCGTCAGTCAGAAAGAGGCGGACGGTCCTCTTGGAGATCTTTTTGACCTGGTCTGTGAAGATCCCATGTTTGGCTGTGACACCTGGGAATCTGCGGAAAGCACACTGCAGAAAGAAACTGCCACTCAGGCCATAAGCAAAGCCGGACTGAGCTCCGAAGATATCCATCTGATGTTCGCCGGAGATCTTCTCGCTCAGACATCAGCCACCTGTTTCGGCTCCGCTGGACTTGGAATTCCCTTTTACGGTCTTTACGGCGCCTGCTCTACCATAGGGGAAGCGCTGTCTCTCGGCTCCCTTGCTCTGACCGCCGGATTCGGCACACGGGTCTTATGTGCCACCTCCAGCCATTTCGCAAGTGCGGAAAAAGAATTTCGTTTTCCTCTGGGATACGGGAACCAGCGGCCGTTTTCTGCCACCTGGACAGTAACCGGAAGCGGGGCCTGTATCCTAAGTACATCTCCTCCCGGAGAAAAAGCACCTCTGCGCTCCGGCAAAGGCTGTGCTGCTATCACCGGCCTTACTGCCGGCCGTGTGATGGATTACGGTCTCAGAGATCCATGAACATGGGAGGCTGTATGGCTCCTGCAGCCTGTGATACCATTGCACGGAGCTTTTCGGATTTTGGGCGGACGCCTTCGGATTATGATGCCGTCTTTACCGGGGATCTGGGGATCATCGGGCAGAAAATTCTCCTGGATCTTCTGGAGGAACAAAATATCCGGCTTTCTCCCATTCATAAAGACTGCGGTATCCTGATCTATGACGATCCTTCTCAGGACACTCACGCAGGAGGAAGCGGCTGCGGCTGTTCTGCTGTAGTCCTTGCCTCCTATATCCTTCCGAAGATCGTATCCGGAGAATGGAAGCGGATCCTTTTTGTACCAACAGGAGCGCTTCTTTCCAAAGTAAGCTTTAACGAAGGTGACAGTATTCCGGGTATTGCCCACGGAGTTGTCATCGAGCATATGGAGGTATGAGCATGGACTACTTTAACGCATTCTGGTTCGGCGGCCTTATCTGTGCCTTGATCCAGATCCTTCTGGACAAGACAAAGCTGATGCCTGGCCGTGTGATGGTACTTCTGGTATGCAGCGGTGCCCTGTTAAGTGCCGTTGGCATCTACCGGCCGCTGGTGGATTTTGCAGGTGCCGGGGCCTCCGTCCCGCTGATCGGTTTCGGCCATGTATTATGGGAGGGTATGAAAAAAGCCATTGAAGAAGACGGCATTCTTGGGCTTTTTACAGGAGGCTTCACTGCCTGTGCTGCCGGAGTTTCCTCCGCCCTGATCTTCTCTTATCTGCCAGTCTCTTCTTCCGTCCAAAAATGAAGAAATAATATTTCGGGAAAGGAGTTTTTCTCATGAATGATACTCTTTATCTGCAGCTGGATCAGAACATTGAAGTCACCACCCCACATGTATATCTTCAGGATATTGCTGCACTTTCCATGAGTGATCCCAAAATCCTCAATCGCCTGCGGGTCATGCCTGTAATTGTTCTGGATGCGGAAAAGCCCGGACGCTATGTGATGTCTGTATCAGATCTTCTGAAAAAGATCCGGAAGCTGGAACCCTCCATTGATATTTCTCCCATCGGTGAAACGGATTTATCATCACCTACCGCATCAGCACCGCTAAGGGGAAGCTTTTCCGGTATATAAAAATCCTTTTTGTATGCCTGGTTTCCTTTTTCGGTGCCGCTTTTTCCATTATGACCTTTAATAATGACGTAGATATGGGCAGCCTTTTTAACCAGTTTTACACTCTTGTCACGGGAAAAGCTCCTCCGGCTTTACCATTCTGGAGATTTCCTACTCCATCGGGATCGGCCTTGGCGTACTGATCTTCTTTAATCATTTCGGACAGCTGCGGCTAAGCGACGATCCCACGCCTATGCAGGTGCAGATGCGGACCTACGAGGATGAAGTAAACCAGACACTGATCGAACAGGCTGCACGGACAAAAAATCCGTAAACCGGATCATAAGTATGACACAATACCATATCCGTACAGATCCACCGTCTGTCGCATCAAAAAAGCTCCCTGCAGATTTCTGCAAAGAGCTTTTTTATATAATATGGGTTTACTGTTTTTCTGAAATGATGTTTACAGAAGTCCTCCGATGGATAAGAACAGAGGAGCAAATACCAGGGATACAATAGTCATGAGCTTGATCAGGATGTTAATGGAAGGTCCTGATGTATCTTTGAACGGATCGCCGACTGTATCGCCGACAACGGCTGCTTTGTGCGCCTCGCTGCCTTTTCCGCCGTGATGACCTGTCTCAATATATTTCTTTGCATTATCCCATGCACCACCTGCGTTGGACATGAAGATCGCCATCAGTACACCTGTTACAAGAGCACCGGAAAGAAGTCCGCCAAGAGCCTCAACGCCAAGAACAACACCTACGATAACCGGAACAACGACCGCCATGATTCCAGGAAGCATCATCTCGTGAAGAGCTGCTGTTGTGGAGATCGCAACGCATGATTTGTAATCCGGTTTCTCAGTACCCTTCATGATACCCGGTTTCTCACGGAACTGGCGTCTTACTTCCTCGATCATCTTGTAAGCAGCCTTGGAAACGGATTCCATTGTGAATGCTGAGAAGAGGAATGTAAGCATACCACCGATAAAGATACCGATCGTAACACGAGGAGCAAGGATATTGATCGCATCCAGATTTACCGCATTCGCATAAGATACAAACAATGCAAGTGCTGTAAGAGCTGCAGAACCGATCGCGAAGCCTTTACCCATAGCTGCTGTTGTGTTACCTACAGAGTCAAGCTTATCTGTAATCTCACGAACTGACTCATCCAAACCTGACATCTCTGCAATACCACCGGCATTGTCAGCGATAGGTCCATATGCGTCAACGGCAACTGTGATTCCTGTTGTAGAAAGCATACCAACTGCTGCAAGAGCGATTCCGTATAATCCATCCACACCGTATGCTAAAAAAATGCCAACACAGATCAGCAGGATCGGGAATGCTGTAGATTTCATACCTACTGCGATACCACTGATGATAGTTGTAGCTGCACCTGTCTCAGACTGCTCGCCGATTCCCTGAACCGGTTTGTAATCTGCAGATGTGTAATACTCCGTAATGTTTCCGATGATGACACCGACAACAAGACCTGCGATCACAGCAATAGCTGCTTTCATGTCTCCGAAGAGAGTCTTGCTGAGGATCAGGGACACGATGATAACAAGTGCTGCAGATACATAGCTTCCTCTTGTGAGGGCTTTCTGCGGATTGGAATTATCATCACCTTTTACAAAGAATGTTGCAATGATGGATGCGATCAGTCCACAGCCTGCAATAGCCAGCGGATAGAGAACACCGGAAACTGCTCCGGCTACCGCACCAAGTGTAAGGGCAGATACCAGAGATCCTACATAGGACTCAAAAAGGTCTGCACCCATACCGGCAACATCACCTACGTTATCACCTACGTTATCCGCGATAACAGCCGGGTTACGAGGGTCATCCTCCGGGATTCCTGCCTCAACCTTACCTACAAGGTCAGCTCCTACGTCAGCTGCCTTTGTATAGATTCCACCACCAACACGTGCAAACAGTGCGATGGAAGAAGCACCAAGGCTGAATCCGGAAAGTACGTCAACGTTCTTTGTGATGATATACACAACGCTGACACCCAGTGCGCCAAGACCAGCAACACACATACCCATAACAGCACCGCCGGAGAATGCAATGGAAAGAGCCTTGTTCATTCCTCCCTCTTTTGCTGCATTTGCTGTCCTTACATTAGCCTTTGTTGCAACAGTCATACCGCAGTATCCTGCGATTGTTGAAAACAGAGCACCTACTACGAAGCAGATTGCTGTTACCCAGCTTCCAACTCCGATTCCGATCAGTACAAAAAGTACGGCTACAAAAATAACCAGGATCTTGTACTCTGCTGTTAAGAAGGCGCGGGCACCTTCTGCGATCGCACCTGCGATCTCCTTCATTCTGTCTGTTCCTGCATCCTGTTTGCTGACCTTTGCTGCAAGGTATGCTGCGAACAGAAGTGCCAGTACTGCTGCCACCGGCACCAAATACATGTAATTTTCCACTCTTTTTACCTCCGTTCATGTATTGTTAATACTTTATCACATTATTTTGCATATTTCAAATAGAATTTTCACTTAGTTTTTTGTAAGTATTATGATATAATAAAAATTTATATAAATGAGATAAAAAAATTTTATATTATTACTTGTATTTTTTCAGTTTCAGACAGCTTATATAATAGGTAGTTTTTTTATATCTCTATTTGGACAAAATTTCCATTTTTCTTTCCAGAAGATTTTTTTCCAATAATTGTTTTTCTGCATTTTCAAATCCAATTCGTTCTATAGTCTCAGCAAAACGTTCTCCCTTTAATCCCTGGTCCTTAAAAAGCAGGATTGCCTTCTCAATAACATCCAGTGCCTCTTCCTCTGACGTAAAGATCCGATTCAGGGCCTTTCCATGAGAAATTTTCTTTCCCCAGCGTCCGCCGATATAGATCTTGAATCCGTAGGTACCATCCGGGATGGAATGGAACGGACATTTTCCCACACATCTTCCGCAGTGTCTGCAAAGCTCCTCATCAATGTGGAGTTTCCCGTCAACGACCTTTGCAACTTTATTCGGACATGCTGCTTCAATAGCACATTTCTTACATCCTTTGCAGGCTTCAATATCAAAATGCGGGATCCTCTGTCCGATGATTCCCACATCATTCAGATTTGGTTTCACACAGTTATTCGGGCATCCGCCTACTGCGATCTTAAATTTATGCGGCAGCGCAACCTGACGGTAGCCTTTATAGAATCTTCGGAAAATTTCTTCTGAAATTGCATAGGAATCCAGAAGTCCATACTGGCAGGTGGTTCCCTTGCAGGATACTACAGGCCGGACCTTTGCTCCTGTTCCTCCTGTCTCCAGATCTTCCTTCGCAATAAATTCCTGAAACTCTTCGATCTTTTCATATGGGATTCCCTGGATCTCCACGGAGAGTCTGGTCGTGTAGGTAAGATTTCCGTTGCCGAATTTCTCTGCTGCTTCCGCCATATATCTGTGCTGTGCCGCTGTCACCTTTCCGTTTACAGTGATCACCCGTGCAGAAAATTCATCGGTTCCCCGGTTATTTAAAAACCCCTGCCCCTTCAGTCTTTTCTCTTCCTCTTTGCTTACAGTTAATGCTGACATATTTCCTCCTCCTGATCTCACCGGCATTCCGATACTTTCCCACGGTATCTTTGCCCTGTATTTTTCAATGTTGAAGTTACTGTTTACTCCTGAACAGTAACACCTGTTGAAATCGTTTTCACGTACTTCCTACTATACCACTTGAAGATGTATTTGAAAAATGATATTATTTTATAAAAATGATAGTTTTTACCTATATATCAATTTACAATAAAAGGAGATTCCACATGACCATCCGCCATCTCACTGTTTTTGTTGCCGTTGCGGAACAGGGCTCCATGAGTGCTGCTGCCAAACATCTTTATCTTTCCCAGCCAACAGTCAGTCAGGCCATCCGGGAGCTGGAAGCTCATTATAACGGCCTTCTCTTTGAACGTCTTGGAAAAAAGCTTTATCTCACAGAACGGGGAAAGCTTCTTCTTCCCCATGCCCGTGAAATGATCCGCCAGTTTCAGCAGCTGGAAGAGCTGATGCAGAACCAGGGACAGTCTTCCACTCTGAAGCTGGGCTCCACCCTCACTGTGGGAACGTGCCTGACCCCATCCATTATCCTGGATCTGCAGAAAAAAATACCGGACCTTGACGTTTACTCCTTTGTCACCAACACGCAAAATATCGAGCAGAAGCTTCTGCGTTCTGAGCTGGACGCTGCGTGGTAGAAGGTGAGATCCATTCTCCGGATCTTGTCGTTCTTCCCATCATCGACGACTGTCTGGTTCTTGCCGCCGGAAAAAAGCACCCGTTTTACCGCAGAGGACGCATCCATGTCCAGGAGCTGAACAACCAGAAATTTGCAGTCCGGGAATATGGAAGCGGTACCAGACAGCTTTTTGAGGATTACACCTTCGCCATGACCTGAAGATCCGGACTGCCTGGGAAGCCAACAGTCCGCAGGCACTGCTGAACGCAGTGCTGTATAACCAGATGCTCTCTGTTATGTCCATCCGTCTTATGCCTCATGAGATCCGTCACCGTTCAGTCCGGGTCTTCTGCAACGAAGCAGGGGAATGGAACCGGAAATTCAAGCTGGTCTATCACAAGAATAAGTTTCTTACCCCTGCCATCTTTGAGCTGGAAAAGATCCTTCACACCTATCAGCAGCTGGAACTGCCCTCTGTCATGGGGGTTCTGGAACAGGAATAGGCAGGGGACTTACCTGATTCAGTTAAAAAACGGCCGTACATATCGTTCTTACGATATGTACGGCCGTTTTTCGTTTTTTTCTCACCCGACAGTCGGATCTTTTTCTGAACCGGATATTTAGTTTGATTCGTTGAACACTTTTTTATCCAGTGCACCGTTCTGGTGTGCAACGATGGTTGTGCAGACTGCATCACCGGTAATGTTAACCGCTGTTCTGGTCATATCCAGGATACGGTCAATACCCATGATCAGACCAATTGCCTCAACCGGAAGTCCTACAGAGTTAAATACCATGGTCAGGGTAACAAGACCAACACTTGGTACACCGGCAGTTCCTACGGAAGCAAGGGTTGCAGTTCCGATAACTGTCACATAATCCATCGGACTTAAGTGGATACCGAAGGCCTGTGCCGCAAATACTACGGCAACACCCTGCATGATAGAGGTACCGTCCATATTGATGGTAGCTCCAAGAGGAATTGTAAATGAAGAAATCTTCTTGGAAACGCCCACTTTCTTGGACAGAGTATCAATGGACATCGGGATCGTGGCATTGGATGTAGCTGTTGAGAATGCAAATGCCATAACCGGGAAAAATTTCTTGATGAATTTTATCGGATTCAGTCCTGTGAATATCTTCAGCAGGATCTGGTATACGCCGAAGCACTGGATCGCCAGTGCAAGGAGAACACCGATCATATATTTTGCCAGCGGGATAAACGCGCTGAAACCGATGTTTGCAAAGGTTCTGCTGATGAGACAGAATACACCGATCGGTGCAAGTGCCATGATCATCATGGTCATCTCCATCATGATATCATTGAACTGGCTGAAAAAGTTCGCTACTGTCTCTGCACGCTCTCCCATTTTCGCAAGGATCACACCCACGATCAGGCAAATACGATAACCTGAAGCATGGTTCCGCTTGCCAGGGAATTGATCGGATTGTCCGGGATGATATTCAGGATAGTATCTGTAAGAGAGGTAGCCTCCATAGTCTCCACAGAGGAAGCTGAGGACTGAATAGAGCTCATATCGAGTCCCACACCCGGATTGATCAGATTACCCACAGTCAGAGCAACAGAAACAGCCAGAGCTGTAGTCGCCAGATAAAATACCAGTGTTCTCACACCTACGGTTCCAAGCTTCTTGGTATCACCGATGGACATACTTCCGCAGACAAGGGAACAGAATACCAGCGGTACAACCAGCATTTTCATCAGACGGATAAATCCCTGTCCGATCACATAAAGGATTCCCTCCACGATCACATCTTTCTTGAAGCTGCTGTCAGGAACCAGGTAACAGAGAATGATTCCCAGTATCGCACCTGCGATCAGCGCCACAAAGATCTTCGTGGTAAGACCCATTTTCTTTTTCTGCTGTGTTTTCTCTTTTATATTTTTTTCTTTCATCCTAGTCCTCCGTTCTTTCATCCATATATTCTTTCAGCGATGCTTTCCAGTCCGGCATGTCGTACACTTCAATAATACGGAGGATAAAATTATCAAGGACGGCATAAGGCGGTCTGACAGAAGAAAGATCTGACTGCTCTGTCGGCACGGATCTCAGTTCGATCTCCTTTCCTGCAAGGCGAAGGATCTCTGTTGCAAACTCATAGCGGTTGCATACACCGCTGCAGGTTACGTGATAAGTTCCATATTCGTTGGTATCGATAAGATACAGGATCATTCTTGCCAGATCCTTGGCACTGGTCGGTGATCCGAACTGATCAGAAGCAACGGAAAGTGCCTGGCCTTTTTCTGCTGTCTCCAGCACACGGTTTACAAAATTGTTTCCGCCTTTTCCGTATACCCAGTTGCTTCGGATAATGAAATGTTTGTGTGTAAACTCTTTTACATAGTTCTCTCCGGCTCTCTTGGAACGGCCGTAAACAGTCAGCGGATTGGTATCGTCAAACTCTGTATACGGTTTTTTGCTCTTTCCGTCGAAAACATCATCTGTGGAAAGCTGGACGATCTTTGCCCCGCATTTTCTTGCCACGATGCTTAAGTTTCTTGCTCCCAGTGCGTTGACACGATATGCATGTTCCGGATTCTTCTCACATTCATCGGTATCTGTGATACCGGTGCAGTTGATGATCACATCCGGACGGTTAATGGAACCGAAGTTGATCACTTCATCTGTGTCTGTGATATCCAGCTCATCAAGGTCTGTGTTCAGAGTCTCGATCTGCATTGGATCCAGAACATCATTCAGTGCCCGTCCGATCTGTCCGTTGGCACCTGCGATCCATACTTTTAACATCTTTCTACCTCCCTGGTATAATGTGTGTGATACATAAATAAAGAGACATCGATTTAGATCAAAACCAATGCCCCTTTAACCTATATACTGAAATATATTTTATCAATATCACAAAAAGCTGTCAAGAAAAAAGCCCCTGTTTCCATAAGGTTCCTGCTGCTGATGTTACTGCCCACCGGCAGTATTTCCGCAAGATGTTTTTTGTGAACAGAATTTACAGAAATCCTGAGAACCGGTAGTTACATAACTCCCGATTTTGTATTGTAAATTCTGTCCCATGAATTATAATCTAAACAGAAGATCATCAAAAAATACATACAAAGGAGAAACTTATGAAAAAGCTAAAAAAATTAACATCTCTGCTATTTCTGTTCTGCTGTCTTTGCTTCTGTCTGATCCTGTTTCCGCAGACAGCTCGGGCAGGCTCTCTTACGCCAACCGCACAGGACAATCTCAATGTCAGGTTACGCCGTACCTCTGACCTTGTTCCTGTTTCCGGCGGATACATGAGGGTCTTCCACCAGAAAAATTCTATCGGCGTTGAATACTATGATAATGATCTGAAGATCAGAAGCAAACGCAAGATCAACATGGAGCTTCCGCTGTGGGGTGCTTTTATGCCGGATCTGACGGATATTATCTGGTAGAAGGCCAGACAAACAACAAGGAAAACGATTCCGCTGAGGTTATCCGCGTCATCCGCTACGATATAAACTGGAAACGAACCGGTGCGGCAGCAATTACCAGTAACCCTGAGCTTTTTGGCGGTGAGGTCCGCACGCCCTTTGACTATGGCTGTGTGGAAATGACAGAAAGCAACGGCAAGCTCTATGTTGTTACCGGTCACGAAGGATATGTGGATTCCTCTGTCGGTCGGGGACATCAGGGCTTCCTTATGGCCGAGATCGACCAGGCAACCATGAAAGGAAAGATCGTTTCCTGCGATCTGTGGCATTCCTTTGCACAGTATATCAAATCACATGGTTCTTATCTCTACGTACTGGAGCAGAGTGAGGGTTCACGATGTACAAAGCTTTCCAGATATGACAGCAATACACTTGACTGCACCACCATAGAACTTTTGCCATACGGAGGCTCACGTACTTCTGTGTGGGCACTGGCCTGCTACGCAAGCGTTGACGGCATGGCTGTTTCCTCTGACAGTGTATTATGCGTCGGCACTTCCATCGATCAGTCCAAATATGATAAGGTATCTGAAAACACGCCTCATAATCTTTATCTGTCCGTCACACCAATATCTGACTTTTCCGAAAAAGCAACCGCTACCAGGAAGCTTACCAACTTTACAGGCGAAGGAAAAAGCTTTGCGGGCGTAAAGATCACCAAAATAAATGACAACCGTTTTATGATTTCCTGGGAGGAATACGTTTCCGACGATAACAGGAAAAGCTCTTCCGCTAACGATCCGCTCTCTTCCAGCACCCTTCATTATCTTTTCGTGGACGGAAAAGGAAAGAGCCTCAGCAAAGAGTTTACAACAGCTGCTCCGATTTCTGACTGTCAGCCTGTGGTAAAGGATTCCAAGGTCGTTTATTATGCCTCAAACTCCAACACCCTGAACTTTTATTCCATTAATTCCGACAACGGAAAAGCTGACAAAAAGACTTACCATATCGCAGGTGACAACGCAACCTGGAATTTCAAAAATGGTATCCTTACGATCTCCGGCTACGGACCACTTTCTATTTCCACAGAGGAAAACAACAGGTACCCGGTCTCTTCAACAAACGGCTGGTTTTCCTTCTCCAGTGATTCCTCCTGGAAAGCTATCAAAAACCAGATCAGAAAAGTCATAATAAAACCCGGGATCACAAGTATTTCTGAAAGGGCCTTTGTTTATCTTCCTGAGCTGAAAGAGGTGGACATCCAGAAAGGGGTCACAAAGATCGGAAAAGAAGCTTTCGCCTACTGTGACAAGCTATCCAGAATCAACATACCTGATACCGTTAAAAGCATTGGAACGGATGCTGTGTGGTGCGGCTATTACTGGTCTGACAGTTCTCATGCATATTTTTGCAAGATCCATGCTCCGTACGCTCTTACGCAGTTACATATGCCAAGAAAAACAATATCAGCTACGCATGCAATATTTCCGGTGCAGCTATAACAGGGATCAAAAAAACATATACTTATACAGGCTCTGACATAAAGCCCGTTCCAACCGTAACTCTTGGAAAAGCAAAGCTCTCTGGCATCAATGATTATCATGTGACATACCAGAACAATAAAAAAGCAGGAACCGCTACTCTGAAGATCATCGGCGATAACCATTTCTACGGAACCATCACCTTAAATTTCCAGATTACTCCTGCTGCCACACCAAAGCCACAGACTGCAAAAACATTCCGGGATGCTTATAATGTCTACGCAGTCAACGCCACCGGGACTTCCGTAGCACTGAAGGGACCGCGTTCACGCAATACTGTCACTGCAAAGATTCCGGCCACTGTCAAAGCTAACGGAAAAACCTACAAAGTCACAGCCATTGCAGCCAATGCCTTCAAAAACTGTAAAAACCTGAAACAGGTAACGATTTCAGGAAATATCACAAGCATAGGTGCCGGAGCCTTCCAGGGATGCACAAGTCTTCGTACTGTAAAAATCGGTTCCCGAGTTTCTGTGATCGGCACGAAAGCTTTCTGTGACTGTAAGGCCCTTACCTCTGTCACCATACAGACAGGACGCCTTACTTCCAAAAGCTCAGGTAAATATATCTTCACAAGAGCAGGTCAGAATAATTACAAAAAACTGACTGTAAAAGTTCCGGCAAGCAGGCTTTCCTCTTACAAAAAGCTGTTTCAGAGCCAGGGTCTGTCCACACAGGCCAGGGTTATCAAATAGTCAGGATCGTACCTTGCATTTCCACGCCCCTTATGCTATACTCAATTCCGCTGCAAAAGCCCGCAAAAACCAAGGTCGTACAGGGCTTACACGGCGGTCACCGCCTATAAATGTGCCGAGTGTTCGTGACCTTCCACTCGTAAAACAAAACTAAAGGAGAATAAAAAACATGAAAAACAAAGGTACTCATTTTCTGGTACAGGGAGCTGCCATAGCAGCTGTATATGTTGTCCTGACACTGGTATTCGCGCCACTTAGCTTCGGTGAATTTCAGATCCGGTTTTCCGAGGCACTGACTGTACTTCCGTTCTTCACACCGGCTGCCATACCGGGACTGTTCGTGGGATGTATCATCGCCAATCTTCTTGGCGGTGCGATTCCGGTTGACATCATTTTCGGAAGCATTGCCACACTTATCGGTGCATTCTTTACCTACAAGCTTCGCAATACAGGCAAATGGACAGCCCCGATCCCGCCGATCGTTTCCAACATTGTGATCGTTCCTCTTGTGCTTCGTTACGGATATGGCATTAACCTTCCTATCCCGTTTATGATGCTCACAGTAGGAGCCGGCGAATTTATCTCAGCCGGTGTGATCGGTATGATCCTTCTTGGGGCACTTTCCAAATACAAAAATGTACTTTTTCATAAAAAAGCAGCAGTCTGACTAAATCTGCTACCCACAAAAAGGAGCCATGAGAAAACAGCAGCATTTCTCATGGCTCCCTTTTATTTTTTCTCTGCGGATTCCTGCAGACTGCGCAGGATCCTCTTTTCCATTCTGGATACCTGTACCTGGGATACGCCAAGCTCATGAGCAATCTCCATCTGGGTCATGTTCTGAAAATACCGCATATAGATCAGCCTCCGTTCCTTTGCCTCCAGAGTTCCCAGTATTTCTTCCAGAAAAATCCTGTCCAGTGCTTTTTCCTGCCGATTTTCTTTTTCCGGGAGCTTGTCCATCAGAGAAATCTCCGTTCCCTCACCCTGATAGATCGTTTTGTGAAGAGATTCCACCTCTGCACCGGATTCCATAGTCATTATCAGTTCTTCTATGGAAATTCCCATTTCCGCTGCCATTTCCTCCGTCGTAGGTTCCCGCTCCAGCCGGCGCGTCAGTGCTTCTCTCACCTGATAGATCCTGTAATGATTTTCCTTCAGAGAACGGCTTACCTTCAGTATCCCGTCGTCCCTGAGATAACGTTTGATCTCTCCGATGATCATGGGAACTGCATAGGTAGAAAATTTCACATCATAGGACATGTCAAACTTATCCACTGCTTTCAGAAGTCCGATGCTGCCGATCTGGAACAGATCCTCCATCTCCACCCCACGTCCCAGAAAACGCTTTGCCACACTGTATATCAGTCCTGTATTTTCCTCAAACAAAAGATCCCTTGCCGCTTTATCCCCCTGGTGTGCACGCCCGATGAGGACAAGAGTACGATCCATAGTTACCTCCTGATGATCTTTTTCATGTGCACTGTAGTTCCACGGCCAACCTCCGATTCCACCTGAAGCTCATCCATAAACGCCTCCATGAATGTAAACCCCATACCGGAGCGGTCTTTATCTGCCTTTGTGGTAAACAAAGGCTCCATGGCTTTTTTGATATCCGGGATCCCGGCTCCGTGATCTGTCACATCTACCTGAAGTTCCTGCCCCCGGAGACGACATTCTACCCGGATCTTATGTATCTCCCCTTCATACCCGTGTATGATGCAGTTGGTCACTGCCTCCGATACTGCGGTCTTCAGATCCGAAATTTCCTCCAGCGTAGGATTCAGCTGTGTGCAGAATGAAGCCACAGCCACTCTTGCCAGTGCTTCATTTACCGGTCTGCTGTCAAAAATGATCGTCATTTCATTTGTGTTTTCCATCATAAACACCCTCCTGTTCACCTGTCGATTTTTCAATTCCACAGATTTCAATATATTTTCCCACTCCGGATAGCCGCAGAAGCTTTGCAATATGACTGTTCACATTGATAACCTGCACACATTTCCCTCTCATGCCAAGTGCCCGGTACCTACCCATCAGCAGACCGATCCCGGAGCTGTCCATAAAAACAGTCTCTGAGAAATCAAAAATCATATTTTTTATATAGTTATGTCCAATAATACGGTCTGAATCTCTCCGAATCTCATCAGAAGCCGGATGATCCAGTTCCGCCGGAAGATGTACAGTCAGCACGGTTCCGGATTTTCAAAACCTGATGTCATTCTATCATTCCCCCATTTTGATTTTTTATTCCATTTTTAATGACCAAAGGGTAAAAAAAGAGGAATGTGCCAACGCACATTCCCCTTATCCGAGGTTTCTCCTCTGTATGAGTTATGATCTTTTTTATTCTGTATAGCCTCCATCGTAAGAGGAATCCCCATATCCTCCGTCACTGTAGCTGCTGTCTTCTCCGGTATCTCCGTCAGAGCTCTGTGTATCTTCTCCATCCGAAGCTGCGGCATCAACTCCAGCTGTTCCATCTGTGCTGCTGTCATCACCGGACGTTCCGTCAGAAGATCCGCTCTCGCTCCCGCTTACACCGGTCTTTCCGCTGATAGTATTATAGATTCCCTTTGCAGAATCTGACAGTGTATCCACATATACCTTCTGGAGTTCCAGCGCCGCTGTATCCAGATCATCCTGCTGCATGGCAGTATATGCATTAAACAAAGCTTCATAGCTCTGACTGCGTTTCTGCTCTTCCTCTGCCTGCCTGGCAACTGCATCTGCCGTATCACTGGACTGGGCAGCTTCTCCCTGAGCTTTGGTAAGCTCCACGCTCTGGCTGGAAAGAGAATCACTGTACTGTATGATCTGCTGATTGGCCTGCCTGTAAATATCCTGTTTCACAGCCGGCAGTACAAGGAGCCAGAATGCTGCCGCCCCTGCCGCAAATCCAAGTACCGTGGTAAAGAAAAGTGATATCTTTGATCTTTCTTTATAAGACGACGGCCTTACAACGATTTCTCCTGAAATATTATCATTCTCATTTTTTTCATTTCCAAACAAGCCCTTACGCCGTTTTTCCATCTTTGTGGTAACACCCGTCTGCTCGTCAACTTCACGCAGGAAACGAAGTGTGGTGGTATTGGTCTTGTCGATCCTGGCTGCTTTTTTCAGGGTTCTTCTCGCCTTATTCCACTCCTGATTCTTCATCTGGATCAGAGCAAGAAGATGATACCCCTTGATCAGCTTGGGATTCTGGGACAGGATCTTTTTCAGGCGGATGGCCGCCATATCCTCATGGCCTTCCCTACACATGGCGAGGGCATTGTTATATTTCTTGATGCTTTCGTTGATTGTTTCCAGTTTGTTCTGGTTTGCCTGAAGCCTGGCAATATATTCTGAAGCCAGATTTCGGTTCTTCTGGATATTCTTGCTGATGACCCACTCACTCAGTGCGGCAACCACCTCACCGGTCTCAAAATATACAAGACCAAGAAGATTTCTTGCACGGATATTCCGTTTGTCATAAGCAAGACTTTGCTTCAGACAGCTGATCGCCCCGGACAGATCCCGGATGCTGGCTTTTTCCAGCCCCTGATTATAATAAAGCTTGGAAAGATAATCCACCTTCTTCTGGATCAGTACATTGGCTCCACAGTGCGGACAATAATCCAGATCTGTATCCGTCAGGAACGCTCCACAGTTTATGCAGTTCATCCACTTCTCCTTATCTTACACGTCTGTTGCTCTTGACCTCACGCAGCATCTCCTGGAGTACATCCATGATATCTGTGATCTCCCGGTCATAAATGACACCTTCTACATCTGCCACATCCAGACATGGTTCAAATTTCTTCAGTTCCTCTTCGTAATCGATCATAATTTTTTCCTCCTGATCACAGCCTTGATCTCACCGACCAGATAAAGGGATCCTACACAGAACAGCATTCCATCCTCACCTTTTTCCTTTACTGCCCGTTCAAAAGCTGCTGGAACATCCTCTATTGCTTCCACTTCCGGTACTCCGTCTTCACGGAAGATCTCCGCAAGCTCTTCTACCGGAACTTTACGGTATCCGCCTACCTGTGTGACGATCACATGTCGAAAACGGATCCTGCTACAGATCGTGCGGATCATATCCGTATAGTCCTTGTCATCCACTGCGGAAAACAGCAGAGTCAGAGGAAATTCCTTCTGGAAATGTTCTGCTGTCTCTACAAACTTCTCAACACCGTCTTCGTTATGTGCGCCATCCACGATCACACCCGGAAGAACCGTTTCCATCCTTCCCTGCCAGCGTGTTTTTGCCATACCAGCCTTCAGAGCCTCCAGAGATACCGGAATCTGATCTTCCAGTACCTGAATGGTTTTCACCGCAAGAGCTGCATTCATAACCTGATAACGGGCGATAAACGGTATATCAAATACGGTATCGCCATATGTCTCGTCCTTAAGAGAAAACCGGATTCCGTCCTTTGTGATCTTATGGATCTCTGTGTCTTCCCGTTTCAGCTCATAATATGGACATCCCAGCTTCTCTGCATGCTCACGCATCACTCCGGCCGCATCCGGATCATTTCCATCGTAGATCACCGGAACACCCGGCACCATGATCCCTGCCTTCTCTCCTGCGATCTCGGAAACTGTATTTCCAAGATACTGCATATGATCGAGGCTGATAGATGTGATCACACAGGCTGCCGGATCCTCCACAGCAGTGGTTGCATCCAGACGTCCGCCAAGACCGGTCTCCAGTGTTACATAATCCACGCCGGCTTCTGCAAAGATCACCATTCCCATCAGAAGGAGTGTCTCAAAATAGGTGGATGATAGCTTCCCTCCGCAACCAGCTCATCGGAAAGCTTTTTAACTTTTTCAAAAGCACGAAGGAAAGTATCGTCATCGATCACTTCCTCGTTGATCTGAAAACGCTCGTTGATCTCCACCAGATGAGGAGATGTAAAAAGTCCGCAGGAATATCCTGCTTCCCGAAGGACCGATGTGATAAAAGCACAGGTACTTCCCTTTCCGTTGGTTCCTGCCACATGGATCACACGGAATTTCCTCTGCGGATCTCCAAGTCTTCTTAAGCATTCTCTGGTATGGTCCAGGCTGTTCTTAGTAGTAAATCTCGGTATATCTTCAATATACGCAACTGCTTCTTCGTAATTCATAAAAAAAACCATCACTTATCTATAATGTATTCGTAAAGACTTTTGGGGAGAAAAGCTTCTCCCTCCTGTTCGTTACGATACCATTATATAATAGTGGTGGAAGATGTCCAGTCCTAATCGTAATATTTTATCCGACATTTTTTGTATCGGAGTATCTTTTCTATGCCATTTACTGGTTGTCTGTACTGTTTTCTTCACCGGAATCTTCTGTGGATTCCGTTTCTGACGCTGTATCCGTTTCCTCCATTGACCCTGTATCAGAACTGCTCTTTTCACTGTCAAGCTTCCACTTGCTGTCAGCGAGCAGCGCATAGACCGCCCGGTCATGGCTCTTTGTCATGGCCTTTCTTGTGGAACTGTTGCTTCGCTGCACTACCGAGAGCCGATCAAAATCATCCAGTTCCTTTCCGGTAATGATCAGCTTGGTAGGATTCACGTAAACCGTATCGTACCATTCTCCGTTGATCTTCACCTGGCTGGACGGCGTAAAGTTTGTTCCCTGGATATAATAGGTGTGATCCGTCTCAGACACAACCTGAATGGAATCCAACGTGGTATCATAGATTCCCATACGCATCTTTGTCCGCTCAAAAGGATTCGCTCCGTCATATGTATACTGCTTTCCGTAGAGAAGATCGTACTGCAGGGTCTCCAGATCCACCTGATAATTTTTGGTGTTTCTTCTTGCCTGATGATACTTGAAAACATTTCCCTCATGGATACCTACACGGTCCATAACCTCTGCTGCCATCTGGTATGCCGCAAGATTTTCTTTCTTCTTCTTAAGTCCGAAATTATCCCACATCACATACTCTGTCTGGAACAGATATTTATTCTCCACATCCTCCACGGTCAGTCCCATGGTCGCAGATGATCACCATACATGACCAGTACCACATCTTCCGGATAATCTGCCAGCCTGTCAGTCAGCTCTTTGACAAAATTATCCATCTCATGGATCTGATTTACATAATACTCCCACTTATTATTCAGCTCGTCAGTAGGTGCCCCGGAAACTGTGATCTCCGGATTTTCCAGTACCGGTTCTGAAGGATAATCTCCATGTCCCTGTACGGAAATAGTATATACATAATCAGGCCCTTCTGTAGAATCCAGACACTTGACGATCTCATCGGTGAGGACACTGTCCTTGGTCCAGCCCAACGAGTTCTTCTGGTTTTCATCCTTCATATACTCTGCCGAAGTGAAGGTATCAAATCCCAGATTCGGAAAAATACTTCTTCTTCCGTAGAAATTCGCCTCATTATTATGTACTGCATGAGCAGTATAGCCCAAATTCTTCAGAATATACGGTGCGCTCTCACATGTAGTTTCCTTAAGGATACTCTTGTAAGGATACTCTCCCGGTCCAAAATAATGAAGGCTCATTCCGGTAATGGATTCAAACTCAGTATTTGCGGTTCCGGCTCCTACGGAAGGTACCTTATAATATCCGGAGGAATACTCCTTCATCAGCTTTCTGAAATTCGGAATAGGATCTTCTGACAGCTCCAGATAATTTACCAGCGTAGGATCAAAAAAGGACTCCAGCTGTAAAAACAGAATATTCGGATGACTGCCTTCTTTCGTTTCCGGAAGATTTTCTTCCGACTTCTCGATCCTTTTGATCTCGCTTTTGGAATAATCTCTCGGGGCACTGATTCCGGTATTAAAGATCGTCGTTGCCAGACAGTAAGGATATCCGTAATCCTCATAAGCTATGGCAATATTTCCAAAATAATTGGAAAGAACTCTTTTTTCCAGAGCAAGCTGTGTGATTCCTCCAAATGCAAGAACCCCAACCAGGACCAGTGGAATATTCACCTTATATTTCAGCTTGCCTCTGTACTTCGGCGACCTTATCAGGATGATCAGAAGGATCAGAACCGCAATTCCCAGAAGAACTGCACCTATGGTCATCTGGGTATGGGTCAGATATTTTTTTGCAATACTGAGACCATCTGTCAGATTCTTCACATCCGGTCCTGTAAACGGTGTGACACGGTTGAGAAGAAGCACACCGTTTACGATTCCCAGAAACAGCCATAAGCTGCCCACAAAGATACGCCAGAAAATTCTCTTTCGGAAGAGATAAACAATCAGCATCGTCGTAAAGATAAACGCTGCATTATAAGCAAATACAAGCGGCCTTGTGGTCATGTAGGTCCACGCCTCTGTGAACGAGTGCCTGCATATGGCTCGATCACAAAGTACAGGACTGCACAGCCAGAGCCTGAAGTATCAGCGAAATCTTATTGAAAAAGTTACACCACTTCATTAAAACACTCCTTCGTTATTTCACCATCTGTGTTAACTGCAGGTTCACTTTCTCTTTCATCTCTTTGTATTTCTCAAGTTTCTCCTTCTCTGCCTCTACCTTGGCTGCAGGTGCCTTGTTCACAAAATTCGGATTGTTCAGCATTCCCTCGCAGCGTGCGATTTCTTTTGTAAGTCGCTCCTGCTCTTTTGTGAGACGTTCGATCTCTTTTTCACGGTCGATCAGATCCTCCAGCGGCAGATAAACCACACCGTCTGCCACAACGATGGATACCGCATCCTCACCGATTCCGTTCTTATCCTGCTGTACGTGGATCTCTTTTGCAAACGCAAGGTTTGTAAAGGATTTCTTGCAGGACTCAAAACGTGCACAGCACTCTGCATCCTTGCCTACGATGTAGATATTGGTCTTTCTGTTCTGCGGTACGTTCATCTCGTTTCTGGTGTTACGGATTCCACGTACAACCTCCTGGAAGCTTGAAACTGCTTTCTCAGCATCTGCAAAATCCATCTCGTCTCTGTATACCGGCCAGTCGGAGATCATGATGGACTCTTCCTCCGGAAGCAGTGTGCAGTAGATCTCTTCTGTGATAAACGGCATGAACGGATGAAGAAGCTTCAGTCCCTGTGTCAGCGCAGTGCGGAGTGTCCACAGTGCATCGTTTGCTGCTGCCGGGTTTTCCTCTGCCTTCCACAGTCTTACCTTTGCCATCTCGATATACCAGTCACAGAGCTCATCCCACAGGAAATCATAGACCTTCTGTACGGCAATTCCAAGCTCATATTTATCCATATTCTCAGTAACATCACGGATCACTGTGTTCAGTCTGGAAAGGATCCATTTATCCTCGTTGCACAGTGCGTTCAGGTCTTCCGGCGCTGTTACTGTCTTGCCCTCCAGGTTCATCATAATGAAACGGGAAGCATTCCAGATCTTATTTGCAAAGTTACGGCTGGATTCTACACGCTCCCAGTAGAAACGCATATCATTTCCAGGTGCATTACCTGTCATCAGTGTCAGACGAAGGGCATCTGCGCCGTATTTGTCGATAACCTCCAGCGGATCGATACCGTTTCCAAGAGACTTACTCATCTTACGTCCCTGTGAGTCACGTACCAGACCGTGGATCAGTACATGGTGGAACGGTGTCTCACCGGTCTGCTCCAGTGCGGAGAATACCATACGGATAACCCAGAAGAAGATGATATCATATCCGGTTACCAGAACATCTGTAGGATAGAAATACTCAAGCTCCGGTGTCTTATCCGGCCATCCAAGTGTGGAGAACGGCCACAGTGCGGAACTGAACCAGGTATCCAGAGTGTCCTCATCCTGATGCATATGTGTGCATCCGCATTTCGGGCATTTCTCCGGCATCTCTCTTCCAACCACCATCTCACCGCACTCATCGCAGTAATAAGCCGGGATCCTGTGTCCCCACCAAAGCTGACGGGAAATACACCAGTCACGGATATTCTCCAGCCAGTGCAGGTAAGTCTTGTCAAAACGTGCCGGAACAAACTGAAGGTTTCCGTCGTCCAGAGTTTTGATAGCAGCTTTTGCCATTTCGTCCATTTTTACAAACCACTGTGGTTTGATCATCGGCTCTACCGTTGTACCGCAGCGGTCATGGGTACCAACACTGTGGCTGTGCGGAACAACCTTTACAAGAAGTCCCTGCTCCTTCAGGTCCTCTACCATGGCCTTACGTGCCTCGTAACGGTCCATACCTGCATATTTTCCGCCAAGGCTGTTGATGGTGGCATCATCATTTAAGATGTTGATCTCCTCAAGGTTATGACGGCGTCCAACCTCAAAGTCGTTGGGGTCGTGTGCCGGTGTGATCTTAACGCAGCCTGTTCCGAATTCCTTGTCAACATACTCATCGGCAATAACCGGGATCTCTCTGTCTGTAAGAGGAAGCTTCAGCATCTTTCCTACAAGGTCTTTATATCTTTCATCCTCCGGGTTTACAGCAACTGCTGTATCGCCGAGAAGTGTCTCCGGACGAGTGGTCGCGATCTCAACAAAACGTCCTTCCTCACCTACGATGGGATAATTGATGTGCCAGAAAAATCCGTCCTGGTCTTCATGCACAACCTCTGCATCAGAAATAGAGGTCTGGCATACCGGACACCAGTTGATGATCCTGGAGCCTTTGTAGATATAGCCTTTCTCATAAAGGCGGATAAATACTTCCTGAACAGCCTTGGAGCAGCCCTCATCCATGGTAAAGCGCTCACGCTCCCAGTCTGCAGATGCTCCCAGCTTTTTCAGCTGATTGATGATCTTTCCGCCGTACTCCTCTTTCCATGCCCAGGCATGTTTCATAAATTCGTCACGGCCGATCTCGTTCTTATCAATCCCTTCCTTACGAAGCTTCTCTGTTACCTTAACCTCTGTAGCGATGGCTGCATGGTCAGTTCCCGGCTGCCAGAGAGCCTCATAGCCCTGCATTCTTTTGAAACGGATCAGGATATCCTGCATGGTCTCATCCAGTGCATGTCCCATATGCAGCTGTCCGGTTACATTGGGCGGCGGCATTACAATTGTAAAAGGTTTTTTGTCCGGATTAACTTTTGCATGGAAGTATCCGTTATCCATCCATTTTTTGTACAGACGATCCTCAATACCCTTGGATCATAAGTCTTTGCAAGTTCTTTGCTCATGTTTTCCTCCTGAATCTTTCTGATTATAGGAACCTTAAAATGCTCCTGTTTTCTGCAAGAAAAAACACGCCCTCCACACAAAAGCCAATAACTAATGTGCGAAGGGCGATCATTCTCGCGGTACCACCTTCATTATCCGGAAAAAACATCTGTTATTCCCGTCTATCTCTTGTCCCTTAACGCGGGGTACGTGAAAACCTACACAGCAGCATCTGCATCTGTTCTGCATTTCTGCTTTCAGTTTCCCGGCTCCTAAGCTACCTTCTGCAGTCCTCCATCTGAAAATGCCTTTCAGCCTGCGCTTCTCTTGCGTCTGTGCATTTCTCTCTGTCAGCGTAGATCTGCATACTCCTCTTATTCAACACCTTTGCCATGTTCCTACTATAATGAAATTTTTCTTTTTTTTGTCAAGACAGAGGCCTGCTTTTCCTAGGATTTCACATATTTCCGGATACGAAGATCTTTCTGGCATTTCATTATTTTATTCCACGCTCTTCAGTGACTCTACCATATTGATCTTTTTCAGCTTAAAATGCATCACCATATTTACAAACATGGAGAACCCAAAGGTAATGATTCCACTGTAAACAAAGCTTATTGGCTTGATATTTCTTCCGAACATCACCGCATCTACTCAACGGTTGTGATCACATACCGGTGAAGGAGGATTCCGAACACTGCGCCTGCCAGAATTCCTATGAAGGACAGCAGGATATTTTCCCGGAATACATACTGGGAAACTTCGCCATCATAAAATCCCAGGACCTTCAATGTTGCAAGCTCTCTCTGACGCTCTGTGATATTGATGTTGTTCAGATTATACAGTACCACAAATGCCAGCATTCCGGCAGAAATGATCAGGACCCAGATCACCGCTCCGAGGGATCCCAGCATTCGCTCTACCTGACCTGCTGTGCTGCTTGTATAGCTGATACTTAAAGCTGCCGGATATTTCAGGATTGCATTTCCAAGAGTTTCCAGATCACTCTCTGCATCCTCTTTCATAGTATATACTGTACTTGAATATTCCGGTTTCTCTCCGAATGTTTTTTCATAGCAGGGTGGGGTCATGTAAACGTAATGTCCCATATAGTTCTCCGTGACAGCAGTGATCTTTACTTTATATTTTCTGTTGTCTTTCTCCAGGGTAATCTCGTCTCCTGTTTTCACACCGATAAGAGAAGCCGTTTTTTCACAGATCACCGCTCCATCATCGGTAAGCTCATACTGCTCGTGGGACTTTCTGTCACGTAACGTTACATCCTCTTTAAAATTTTCCGTATTTCCGGAACATACACATAGATACTGACACTTCCCTTTTCTTTTGGTGCCGTCATCTTGGTGAGCTGCACACGGGTATAGTGATCGATCTCGCTGTTTCCGTCCAGGAATTTCAGAAGATCCTTTCCTGGCTGTCTGTGGCATCCTCATCATTGATCACCATGCATCATAGTGCTGGATCTGGTCATATTGGAGAATTGCAATATCCATAATGGAATCATAAAGTCCGAATCCTACAAGCATCAGTCCCATGCTTCCTGCAATTCCGAAAATGGTCATAAAAAGACGCTTTTTATAACGGAAAAGATTTCGCATGGACGATTTCCAGGAAAAGCTCAGATGCTTCCAGATAAAGCTGCTCCGTTCAATAAGGATCCGTTTTCCTTCTTTCGGTGCAGGCGGACGCATCAGAGATGCCGGTGTTTCTGCCAGGGTCTTTGCGCAGGAAAACAGTGTAGCGCCCATAGTACAGATCACCGCTGCCCCGGAAGCGATCAGTGCATATTGTAACTCATAATCCAGCTGCATGTGATCGCCAATATTCCAGTACATGATCCCATACGCCTGGATAATAATAAACGGAAGAACCTTTTCTCCGAAAAGTACTCCTGCGATACTTCCGCCTACTGTAGCCAGAAATGCGTAGCTGAGATACTTTGATGCAATGGATGCTTTTCCGTATCCTAGCGCTTTCATGGTTCCGATCTGGGTTCGCTGTTCCTCCACCATTCGTGTCATCGTGGTAAGACTGATCAGAGCCGCTACAAGGAAGAATATCATCGGGAAAACCTTTCCGATGTTTTTCAGTCGCTCTGCGTTATCACCAAAATCCGAATATTCCGGAAGGTCATTGCGGTCTGAGATGATCCACTCCGGTGTTTCAATATCATCCACCTCTTTCTGGGCATCCTCGATCTTCTGCTGGGCTTCCGCAATTTTGTCATCGGCTTCTTTTTTGCCGTCCTGATATTCTTTCTTTCCATCGGAAAGCTTCTTTTTGGCGTCTTCCAGGTCTTTTTTGGCGTCTTTTAATTTCTGTTCATTTTCCCGGATCTCTTTTTCACCATCCAGGAGCTTCTGTTCATTTGCATCCAGTTCTGCCTGACTGCTGGTAAGCTTTTCTGTGTTGGCCTGGATCTCTGCCTGACCGGCATTTAACTGGGCCTGTTTTTCCTCCAGCTGCTGCCGCCCTGAGCTGAGCTGGGCTCTGGCCGAATCCAGCTGACTCTGGCCATCATCCAGAGTTGCCTGGTTTGTTCGCAATTTCTTCTTTTGCCGTGGAAAGCTCTGCTTTCTTTGTTTCCAGTTCTTTTTTCCCTTTATCCAGTTCTTCCTGGCCTTCATTCAGCTGTGCCTCTGTCCCGGAAAGTGTCTCTTCCTGTTCTTTGATCTGGCTGAAGCCTCATTGATCTGACCTAGGCTGCTCTCCAATTCAGCTCTTGTCTGGGCCAGCTCTGATTTTTTTGCAGTAAGCTCTGCCTGCGCCCCGTCGATCTGGGCCTGACCGGCATTTATCTGTTCTTCCATTGCACTGATCTGACCATTTAAAGTCTGGATCTGCGTGGAAAGCTCCGCCAGCTCTTCCTCGGTTTTTCCTGCTTCCGCACCGGCATCATACTGCGCCTGCAGCTCCGCCACCTGACTGCTTAATGCCTCTTTCTGGCTGGTCAGTTCATCCAGCTGTGCCTGCTGCCCGGAAAGGACTTCTTCACTGGAACTGATCTGGGATTCGCCCTCGGAAACCTGTACAAGTCCTGCCTCACACTGTTCTTTCTGACCGGTGAGAGCAGCCTTTGTTTCTTTGATCGTATTCTTTCCCTTTTCCAACTGTTCTCTTCCACTGTCAAGCTCAGACTGTTTGCTTTCCAGTGTTTTCTCCGCTTCCCGGAGCTGGGCCTCACCGTCACTTACCTGCTGTTTTGCGGCAGTCAGCTGTTCATATCCGGCAGTCAGCTCTGCCTGCTTCTCATTTATCTGTGCTTCGGAGTCAGCAAGCTGGGATCTGGCAGCATTTAACTGGGACAGACCGTCTTCCACCTGCTGTTTTGCGCTGTTAAGCTGAGACCATCCATCTTCAATCTGCTTTCTTCCGTCAGCAAGCTGCTGTTTTCCATCGGTCAGCTCCTTTTTTGCATCACTGAGCTGCTGTTTTCCATCTTCGTACTCTTTTTTTCCATCCTCATACTTCTTCTGCCCATCATCCAGCTTTTTCTTCGCGTCGCCAAGTTTTTCCTCTGATTCCTTCTTTCCGTCCTCAAGCTCTTTTCTGGCATCATCCAGTTTTTCATTGGCTTCTGCGACGATCTCCTCGTAGCGCAGGCTGCACTGTTCTTTTTCGATGCCTTCCACACGCTTCTGTATTTTCCTGATAAGCTTGTCGTAGGCATCGGTATAGCTGATCACATCCCCGGACTCATGAACCATAACATAGATCTGGGTAAAAGCCTCCTGATCAAAATCCTCTGGAAGAATGTATCCGAAGCCGCTGACCTCACCGGATCCAAGAGTCGTATTTCCTCTGTTAAATGAAATATAAAGAGGGCTGCTTCCGATTCCCACAACTGTATAGGTTGTTTTTTTCAGAAGCTCACTGTCTCCATCCTCACTGACAGATATGGTATCCCCGATTTTATACCCCCGATTCTTTGCAAATGGCTTGTCCAGAAAAATCTCGCCGCTTTTTTCCGGTATCCTTCCTTCATCTGCTGTAAGTAGATTAAAATTGCTGCTGATAGATTCCAGATGAAGAACCTTCCTGCATCGTCCTCTCCACTCATAACATCCGTAGAGTAGCCGCCCTCAGCCAGCTCCACACCGTCAATATCCGATACCGCTTTTACATCACGCTGCGTCAGTCCCAGGGTTCCCTGGATCTTCAGATCCATCAGCTTTGCCGCTTCATAATAAGCATCTCCGGAATATCTCATATCCGGAGAAGACGCCTGGATTCCGGAAAAAAATGCAACGCCCAGTGCCACGATCAGAAAGATCGAGATAAAACGTGCTTTACTTTTCCGGATCTCCATCCAGAAATCTTTGTGTAATGCTTTCATTCCGTCACCTACCATTCAATCTCTTCCACTGGTGTGGGATGTGCATTTTCAGTCATCCTGGAAACCTTGCCGTTTTTGATCTTGATCACACGGTCGGCCATAGGTGTCAATGCAGAGTTGTGAGTAATGACAATAACCGTCATGCCCCGTTCCCTGCAGGTATCCTGAAGGAGCTTCAGGATTGCCTTGCCGGTCTGATAATCCAACGCTCCTGTAGGTTCATCACAGAGCAGAAGCTTTGGATTCTTCGCCAGCGCTCTGGCTATGGAAACTCTCTGCTGCTCACCGCCGGATAACTGTGCCGGAAAATTGGTCAGTCTCTCCTTCAGCCCTACTTCCTCCAGAACTGTCCTGGCATCCAGAGGATCCTTACAGATCTGAAGCGCAAGCTCCACATTCTCCAATGCAGTCAGATTTGGCACCAGATTATAAAACTGGAATACAAATCCAATATCCTCCCGCCGGTATCCGGTCAGCTGCCGGTCTGTATATTTTGCAATATTTTTTCCATCGATCCAGACATTGCCGGATGTGGCCTTATCCATTCCGCCCAGGATATTCAGCACCGTTGTCTTTCCGGCACCGCTTGGTCCTACCACAACCACAAATTCTCCTTTTTTTATCCGGAAGCTGATCTCATCCACAGCTATGATCTTCACTTCTTTTGAGCCATAGATTTTGGATACATTCTCCAGCTTCACATATTCTTCCGTATGCTCCATTTCCACCCCTCCTCTTTACTCTCTATATGATTTCAGGGGGCTTTTATCTGCCCCCTTTTAATTCTCTCACTCACGTATCACAGCTGTAGAAAAATGTTTTCGGCTGTGATCGAATATTATCAATAACTATATTTATAAGTATATCGGTTCTTAATTCAAAATGCAATTTCTACTTATATTTTACAAAGATTTTTCATTCCTGCGCATTTGTATTTTACATTTCTTTTCTATAATACAGACAGATAAAGAAAATCAATATTATGGCTGACTGTTGCTGACAACAGCAGAAGTATAATTCCAGCAAAACAGGAGGAATGGATTATGTATAAAGCACTGTGGAATCACTTAGATCAAAATTTTAAAAAGGCCCCTGCGCCAGCTGTTTTTCTTGCAATTTTGACAGCTGGATGGAGTGCAGCCGGAATTCTTGCAGGATTACTTGTTTGTCTGGAACTTCAGACAGAACTGATGGTGAAGCTGACTGTGATCTTATGTGCCGGTGGATACGCCGGACTGATTCCCGGTTTCTTCGGTGGGATCTTTTATCTTTACCGAATGGATCTTCGGAAACCTTCTGCGGATCCTGCAGCTGATCTGGCAGCTGAAGCGGAAAAAGCTTCTGCCGATCCTGCTTCATTGATCTATTTTCACAATAATTGACAAAAAAGCAGAACTCTGCCTGGTTGTGCAGGGTTCTGCTTTTTTATTGAATATGTGTATTAAGTTTGATTACTTTCTTATGGAATCCGCAAGCTTTTTTGCTTCTGCTGTCAGTTCTCTTATTTTGTCAAATTCTCCTGCCTTCACAAGATCTCCTTTTACCATCCAGCTTCCGCCGCAGCAGAGGATTTTGTCACAGGAAAGATAGTCCTCAAGGTTTTTCGCATTGATCCCGCCGGTAGGCATAAAACGGATTCCTGTATAAGGAGCTGCCATAGCCTTGATCATTGAAATTCCGCCTGCCGGTTCTGCCGGGAAGAATTTTACTACCTTAAGACCTCTTTTCACTGCCTGCGCAACCTCAGATGGTGTGATACATCCCGGAAAAACAGGAATGTCTTTTTCCAGACAATAGTCTACGATCTTAGGATCAAAGCCCGGGCTTACGATAAATTTTGCTCCGGCGCCAACAGCCGCGTCTACCTGTTCTGTTGTAAGTACGGTACCTGCTCCCACAAGCATTTCCGGGAACTGCTCTGCCATGAGACGGATAGACTCTTCTGCTGCTTCTGTGCGGAATGTCACCTCTGCACATGGAAGGCCGCCCTCAACCAGAGCCTTCGCCAACGGTACTGCATCTTTTGTATCTTCCAGCACTACAACCGGAACCACACCAAATTTCTGAAATTTTTCTGCTATCTCTTTCATCTGAATTTCCCTTCCTTTTTATCTTTTTATATCAAAGTTCATTTCCATCACATGTCTGATCATAGATACATCATCGGTAATGTTTCCATCACCATGGATCGTATGCTTCACAGCACTGGCAGCAACACCGAAATTCACGGTATCTTCCGGTGTATACTCATTCATAAGGCCATAGATGATCCCACTTACAAATGCATCTCCGCCACCGACACGATCAAGAATGTGGAAGGTCAGGCGCTTGCTTTCGTAAGTCTTTCCGTTTAACCAGAGATATGCCATAAGACTGTTTTCACTGCAGCTATGTGCAAAACGGACATGTCTTGCAATGCATTTTATATTCGGATATCTGTCCGCAAATGCCCGGAACACTTTTTCCTGCTGTTCAAAATCCGGCTGAAACGGGATTCCATCCTTTACATCCCCTGCACTGTGGTCTTCTTCATTTTTCCAGATATGGTACGGCTCGATCCCGAAAAGGACATTTACATATGGAAGACAAAGTGTACAGAAATCTCTGGCCTCTTCCCAGGTCCACAGCGTACTTCTGAAATTTCCGTCAAAGCTTACGGTCATGTTCATTTCTTTTGCTGCCTTCAGGCAGTTTAAGATCAGATCCCTGCATTTTGTTCCAAGAGCAGGTGTGATTCCGCTCAGATGCAGCCATGTATATCCTTCCAGCATTTTTTTCACATCTGTTTTGCTGAAATCATACTCGGAAAAAGCGCTGTGTTTTCTGTCGTAAACTACCTTGCTGGGGCGGATTCCGTAGCCGGTCTCCAGATAATAGGTTCCAAGACGGTGTGTCGGAGTTTCTTCCGCTGTGGAATAAACCACACTGTCACAGTTCACATCATTGCTTCTCATCATACGTACAGAACTTTTTCCAAGACTGTTGTCCGGAACTACCGTAAAAAACGAAGCATCTATTCCAAGATTTGCCAGGGAAAGGCTACATTCGCCTCGCTTCCCCCGTATCTTGCCTCAAAGGTTGTTGCTGTTCTGATTTTTTCATAATCCGGCGGTGTCAGACGCAGCATGATCTCGCCGAGAGTAATAAATTTATGTTTCATGATCAATACTCCAGATAGGCTCCCTTCATTGGGCTTGCAGCATGCTCACTGAAAAGTCTCAGCACGCCTTTTTTGTATTTTGGTTCTCTTGGCTTCCAGTTTTTACGTCTCTCGGCAAGGATCTGGTCGATCTCTTCCATAGACTTTCTTTCGCCTGCGATCCCGATGATGTTCAGCTTTCTTTCCATAACGTCGATCTCAATAAGGTCGCCTTCCTCAACAAGTGCGATTGGGCCACCGTCAACAGCCTCAGGCTGCAGTGTCCGATAACAGGGCCTGTAGATGCTCCGGAAAAACGTCCGTCTGTGATCAGTGCGATACTCTTTCCAAGCTCTTTGTCACTGCTGATCGCCTCAGATGTGTAGAACATCTCCGGCATTCCACTTCCCTTTGGTCCCTCGTAACGGATGAATACTGCATCACCTTTCTGAACCTTATGCTTCAGAACTGCATCCAGACACTCCTCTTCACTGTCGAACGGTCTTGCGCGGAGAACGGATCTGAACATTTCCTTCGGGCATGCGGTGTGTTTGATCACAGCTCCCTCAGGTGCAAGGTTTCCACGGAGAACAGCGATGCTTCCGTCGGTTCCGATCGCCTTGTCATATGGACGGATGATATCTTCCTTTGTAAGGTTTACATTGTAACGTTTGTTAAATTCCTGAAGCCATTTGTCGCATTTCTCATAAAATCCGTTGTTCTTCAGCTCCTCAAGGTTTTCTCCGAGAGTCTTTCCTGTAACTGTCATCACATCCAGATGGAGATGTTCCTTGATTTCCTCCATGATCGCCGGTACACCACCTGCATAATAGAAGCACTCAGCGGGCCAGCGTCCTGCAGGACGTACATCCAGAAGGTATCTTGCATTTCTGTGCAGTCTGTCAAAGGTATCACCTGTGATCTCAATGCCAAACTCATGTGCGATCGCCGGAATGTGAAGCAGACAGTTTGTACTTCCGGAGATTGCAGCGTGTACAAGGATCGCATTCTCAAAGCTGTCCATAGTTACGATATCAGAAGGACGCATATTTTCCATCTGTGCGATCCTTACTGCCTGTCTTCCTGCCTCTCTTGCGAAAGCAATAAGATCCGGGCTTGTTGACGGCATCAGAGCTGTACCAGGAAGTGTAAGTCCAAGTGCCTCTGCCATGATCTGCATTGTTGAAGCTGTTCCGATAAAGGAGCAGGCTCCACAGCTTGGGCAGGCATTGCATTTTGCCCAGTCAAGCTTCTCTTCGTCGATCTCTCCACGCTCAAACTTTGCACTGTACATTCCCAGCTGCTCAAGGGTCAGCATCTCAGGTCCCGCATTCATGGTTCCGCCCGTAACAAATACGGAAGGGATATTTACTCTTGCAAGTCCGATCAGATTTCCCGGTACACCCTTGTCACAGCTTGAAAGATATACACCGGCATCAAATGGTGTTGCATTTGCATGGATCTCGATCATGTTTGCGATCATTTCACGGCTTGCCAGGCTGTAGTTGATTCCGTCTGTTCCCTGGCTTTCACCATCGCAGATATCGGTACAGTTATAACGTGCACCAAAACCACCTTCTTCTGCGATTCCTTTACGAACTTCTTCCACAAGGATGTTCAGGTGTCCGCTTCCCGGATGGCTGTCACCATAAGTGCTTTCCACCATGACCTGAACCTTTCCCAGATCTTCTTTTTTCCATCCTGTTCCAAGGCGCAGCGGATCAAGCTCCGGTGCAAGCTTTCTCATTTCCTGACTTACTAACTTCATGATTTTTTCCTCCATTTCCTATTCTCTGATCAGATTCAGATTTTCCAGCTTTTCTCTAAGTTCCTTTACATCCTCTTCTTCTGCTCCGATTTCCACATTATCAAATGTAGGAAGACTGAATACTCCCAGCATGGACTTTGCATCTACGATATATCTTCCGCAGATCAGTTCCACATCCTTCCGGCAGCCGGATGCAGCCTGTACAAGATGCTTTGCATCATACATGTCTCTTAAATAAACCGGTATCTTTATCATTACGCTCTGCCTCCTATGCAAAAATTGAAATAACAAAGCCTACAACAAGTGCTGTAACACCGATCAGTGTTTCCATGATCGTCCAGGATTTTAATGTCGTTTTTTCGTCAATCTCAAGGAAAGTACTTACCAGCCAGAATCCGGCATCATTTACATGACTCAGTGCAGTTGCACCACCGCAGATCGCACAGCACATAGCAGCTCTGTAAAGCATGCTTGTATCCATTACTGCCGGCATAGTCGCCATGATTCCTGATGCCATGGTCATTGCCACAATGGAGCTTCCCACAGATGCCCTTACCAGGATTGCGATCAGAAACGCGATCAGGATCAGCGGAAGACCGCTTTTTTCCAGGGCCGGTCCGATAATATTTCCAAGGCCGGAATCCTGAAGCATCCATCGGATCACTCCGCCGCTGGCGATGACCAGAAGGATCATTCCAACCGGTCTCAGTGAATGATCCAGTATTTTCTTTAACTGTGCACCGGTAAAGCCACGACGGATTCCAAGAAAATACATTGCTGCAAGCGTTGCGATAGTCAGTGCCAGAAACGGTTTTCCGATAAATCCGAGAAAACTCTGTATTCCTGCCGGAATTGGCATGTATTTAGATACAGTACTGAGAAGGATCAGAACAAGCGGGATCAGTATCACGCCAAGCACCAGACCAAATGGCGGCAACTCTTTTCCATCATCTTTGATCTCTTCCACATTGGCCGGAAGTTCAGTGAAAATTTTGTTTCCAACCAGATTTCCCCAGATAATTCCTGAAACCAGCATACAGATCAGTGCAGTTGGAACTCCAACCATGATCATAGTTCCCAGGTTTACGCCAAGTGCATTGGCAACCAGTACAGATCCCGCAGAAGGCGGTACAAAAGCATATCCGCTGGCAAGACCTGAAAGAAGCGGAATCGCATAATACAGTGTGGATTTTTTTGTCTGCTTTGCAACACTGAATACCAGTGGGATCAGTACTACAACACCTGCTTCAAAAAATACGGTTGTACCGATCACCAGTCCGGTAAGTCCCAATGCCCATCCGGCTTTTTTCTGACCGAATTTGTCGATCAGTGTTTCCGCTATTCTTTGGGCTCCTCCGCTCACTTCCAGTATTCCGCCGAACATGGAACCCAGTCCTACCAGAAGTGCGATTCCCTGTAATGTCTTTCCAACACCTTTTTCTACTGTGTCTGAGATCATTTCCAGTGGCATTCCGGCACCTGCACCGATGATGATCGCTGAAATCATCATTGACAGAACCGGATGCAGTTTAAATTTGATGATCAGCACCAGCAGGATCACAATTCCCACTGCCGCAGCAAGCATCAATCTCATTGGATCTGCTGTAAATGTTGTTTCTTCCATTTTTTCTGCTTTTGCCTCCTTAATTCATCCGATGTTTTACTTTTCGTTAAATACATCTGACCTTTCTGCTGTTTTTTCTTTTGAATTGTGCTGATTTTCTTTGTTTTTGCTTCAATTCATCTGATGTATTTATAATATATTCATTCTGTCAAAAACGCAATACTGTAATTTTATCTAAATTATCGTCTTATTTTTTGTGTATTTTGTCGTTTTGACATTATAGTTTAAAGGAATTATTATAGATATAAGGAAAATATAAAAAGAAATAACGAATAGAAATGGAGAAACTCATATGATGATTTCGTCATCAGAAGAAAAAAGTCTTCCGCAAAAATTATCGGAAGACATCATCGCATTTATTTTAAAGGAAAATCTGCAGCCTGGAGACAAGCTGCCTAATGAAACGGTTCTGTCCGAACGTCTGAATGCCGGAAGAAGCTCTGTCCGCGAGGCAATGAAGCTTCTTGCTTCCAGAAATATCGTGACGATCCGTCAGGGATCCGGAACTTATATCGCATCATCTCCGGGAATGGTGGAAGATCCGCTGGGATTAACTTTTATCGGCAACAAGCAGAAGCTGATCCATGACCTTCTTGAAGTCCGTTTTCTGCTTGAACCCTCTATTGCAGCAATGGCTGCCACCCGCGCCAATAAAAAAGATATAAAAAAATCACCACACTTTGTGATGATGTTGAAGCATTATTAAAAAAACATGTGGACCATACCCAGAAAGATATTGAATTTCATACAGCGATCGCGCTGAGCAGCAAAAATGTTGTTGTTCCGCGGCTGATTCCCGTAATTAACAGCTCTATTCCATTATTTGTCGAATCAACCAGTGGTGCTCTACACGAAGAGACAATTGAAACACATCGCGAAATCGCAGCTGCCATTGCAGAGCATGACGCTTTGCGTGCTCAGGATGCCATGTATCTTCATCTGGTTTATAATCGTAAACGAATCCTGCTTACGGAAAAAAATTCCTGATCTGTCGGACAGCATCAGGAAAGGATGCTGTCCGATCTTCCAGAAGTCTGTCTTCACGGTCTTCAGCAAGTACATTTTTATAGGAAAAATAAGCCCTGGAAATTCATCTTTCCAGGGCTTTCTAAGAGGTGCCACCCGGATTTGAACCGGGGATAGAGGTGTTGCAGACCTTTGCCTTACCACTTGGCTATGGCACCATGCTCCCCCTGTTGGACTCGAACCAACGACACTGCGGTTAACAGCCGCATGCTCTACCGACTGAGCTAAGGAGGAATATTTAATTTAAGGATTATACCTTAAAAACTACATACATGCTTGTTGATCGTTAATCAAACTCTTTGAATCAATTCTTAACCTGCGTTTCTTGGTCAAGCCCTCACCCGATTAGTAACAGTCAGCTCCATGTGTTACCACACTTCCACCTCTGCCCTATCTACCTCGTCGTCTTCAAGGG